>Ga0182231_1000157_pt1 | contig 17450 bp, 19 predicted proteins | sample G6R1MG_29_FD_129667 | JGI IMG/M metagenome (GOLD analysis project Ga0182231, IMG submission 129667) | Miscanthus phyllosphere microbial communities from Michigan, USA - G6R2_NF_07NOV2016_LD1 MG | ecosystem: Host-associated > Plants > Phyllosphere > Phylloplane/Leaf | place: USA: Michigan...
CGAGGTACCAGAAGCCGGCGAGCAGCAGCGCCGTCGTCGTCATGATGATCGCCTGCTTGTAGGACAGGGTCACGGTGTATTGCTCGTTCTGGTAGAGGACGATGACGTCGCGGACCAGCGGCGGCACCGGCTTGTTGCGCGCGCCCTGCACCACCTGGACGAAGTTCGACAGGAAGATCGATACGCCGATGGCCGAGATCAGGGGCGCCAAGCGGAACGAGCCGCGCAGGGGCCGGTAGGCCACCCGCTCGATGGCCCAGCCCCACAGGGCGGTGAGCACCATGGCGAGGATCAGCACGATGAGGAACACCAGGGCCACCGAGGTGAGCCCGAGCCAGGTCGTGAGGATGAGGAAGAAGATCAGCGCGATGAAGGACGAGAGCATGAACACGTCGCCGTGGGCGAAGTTCACCATGCCGATGATGCCGAACACCATGGTGTAGCCGAGCGCGATCAGGCCGTAGATCGATCCAAGCGTCAGCCCGTTGATGAACTGCTGGGCGAAGAATTCCATGGGCGCCTTTCCGGGACCGGGCGTCACCGTGGGACCGACCGTCTCGAGCGATCGGGCCTCGCGAATGACGTGCCAGCTTGGCATGTTCCGAACAGGGGGCAACGGTCAATCCTCGCCGCCCGGTCGCGGTGCATGGTCGATGTCCCCTGAAACACGAACGGCCCGGCACAGGGGTGCCGGGCCGTCGTTTGCGCGATGCGCGAAACCTTACTTGAGCAGGGACACGAGGGCCTTGCCGGCCGGCGTCTTCAGCTCCTTGGCGTCGAGGGTGCCGTCGTTGTCGGGGTCGGCGGCCTTGAAGCGGGCTTCCACGAGGGCGAGGTACTCGGTCTTGTCGAGGGTGCCGTCGCTGTCCGGATCGGCGGCCTTGAGCGCAGCCTTGCCGACGCGGCCCTTGAGTTCCTTGGCGTCGAGGGTGCCGTCCTTGTCCGACTCCAGCTTGTCGAAGCGCGCGGCGGCCACGGCCTGGGCTTCCTTGAGGTCGATGGTGCCGTCGCTGTCGGTGTCGACCATCGAAATGACCTTGTTCGCGCCCGGCTCCTTAGCGGAGGCGGGCAGCGTCGCCAGGGGGAGCGCGAGGGCTGCGGCGACGGCGGAAAGGCGGGACAGTTTGGACATGGATGGACCTCTCTCAGGCAAGCACCATTGCCACATTATCTCGGGCAAACGGTCGAAATGGTCATTTCATGCCGCGGTGCAATATTTCAACCCTGCATCGTGCGGGCTCTTCGAAATCCCGCCGTTGGCTCCGTTCGGGACCCGACCCCTGGTGATGCGCGGGGCGGCGCCTGAGCGTCGCCCCGCCGTCGTCGCCCGGTCAGTCGCGGGGTTTCGGGGCCGGTACGGCCGGTGCCGGCAGGGCCGCGAGCTTGTCGAGCAGCTGCAGGGCGATGTCGGCGCAGGCCTTCATCGGCTCGTCGGCGGCGCATTTCACGTCGAGGGCGGTGTCGCCCCGCTCGAGGCGGAAATGCGCGGCCTTCGGCGGAGGCGGCGGGGCGTCGAGGCCGCCCCGGGGACCGCGCGGACCGCCATGGGGCGGCGGTGGCGGCGGTGCACCGGCCTCGGGACCGGCTTTCGGGCCGCCGGGCGGCGGGGCGGGTTGGGCCACGGCGGCGGATGCGAACACGATCGCGGCCGCGCTCAACAGGGCGAGGGTCTTGGTCATGGGAGGATCTCTCGGTGTGGGCGCCCGCGAGGCGCCGGGGATGGGAACGCGGATCGGGAGGCCGGGGTTCAGAAGACGCGCTTTTCGCGGACCTGACCGTCGAAGCCGACATGGAGCTGGCGCTCGCGGCCATCCGCACCCTTGGCCGCGACGTCGAGGTGGCGCGGCCCACGACCCGTGACGCGGATGTCGGAATAGCCGGCGGCTTCCACCTGCGCCGTCAGGGCGGGCACGTCGGGCTTGGCGCCGAGACCCACCTTGTCCTTGGCCCAGTCGAGGGTGCCGGGGGGCGGGCCGCCGGCGGGGCCGACCACGACCCGGGTGCCGTCGGCGCGGGTGATGAGCAGGGCGTGCAGGAATCCGTTCTCGAACCGGCCCTGGACGGTGACGGCCTCGCCGGTCTTCACCAGCGTTCCGCCCTCACCCCGCTTGCCCGTCTCCACCAGGGCCTTGCCGGTGCCGTCCTGCACCACGAACTTGTTGCCGTAGATCTCGGCGACCTCGCCCTTGGTGGCGATGGCGGCCGAGGGCTTCAGGGCCGAGATCGCGACGGGCTCCACCGGCGTGAGCGTCGCCGTGCCGTTCTGCGCGAGCGACAGGCCGACGGCGCCGAAGGCGAGGGGGGCGGCGATGGCGCCGGCCACGAGGGCACGCTTCCTGGCGCGCTTGGCCGCCTTCGGCGTGAGGTCGGTGGCGGTCCGGTCGATGGTGTCGTTGGTCATGGTGTCGGTGTCCTTGGCTGGGTTCCCCTCTCGGGTTGACGCCGTTCTAGGGGAGCCCCGCCAATCCGATCTGAACCGGGCGGTTCAGCCCCGGTTAAACCGCACGGCGTAGCCCGCCCGTTCCCGCTCCCACCCACGGACCCAGCCCCGATGAAGATCCTGCTCGTGGAGGACGACGCGCCGCTGGCCGCCGAGATCGCCAGGGCGTTGCGGGCGGAGAACTTCGCCCTCGACCACGCCGCGAACGGCGAGGACGGCCAGCATCTCGGCGAGACCGAGACCTACGACGCCGTGGTGCTCGACCTCGGCCTGCCGAAGCGGGACGGGATCGCGGTGCTCCAGGCCTGGCGCGGCGAGGGCCGGACGGTGCCGGTGCTCGTTCTCACGGCCCGCGACGGCTGGAGCGACAAGGTGGCGGGGTTCAAGGCCGGGGCCGACGACTTCCTGGTGAAGCCGTTCCGGGTGGAGGAACTCGTGATCCGTCTGCGCGCGCTGGTGCGGCGCGCCACCGCCCACGGGGCGAGCCGCGTGGTGTGCGGTCCCCTCACGTACGATTCGGGATTGGGCACCTTCGAGCGCGACGGCCTACCCCTCAAGCTCACGGGCCTCGAATGGCGGGTGCTGTCCTGCCTGATGCTGCGCAAGGACGGGGTGGTGCCGCGCGGCCAGCTCATCGAGCGGGTCTACGACGGCGACGCCGACGTCGATTCGAACTCCGTGGAGGTCATCATCACGCGCCTGCGCCGCAAGATCGCTCCGGCGCGCATCGAGGGCGTGCGCGGCCACGGCTACCGGCTGATGCCGGGCGAGGCGGTGTGATGCCGCCCCGCGGATCCGAGCCCCCTGCCCCGCCCGTCCCGAAGGCCGCGCGCCCGCCCGGCCCGTTCCACCTCGGCTCGCTCCAGCGCCGGCTGCTCGCCGCCGCCCTGGTCCTCGTCACCGTCGCCCTCGTGGTGGCGGGCGTCGCCATCGGGCTCGTCCTGCACCGCTTCGTCCGGGGTCAGCTCGACAGCCGCCTCGACAGCCAGCTCGTCGCCCTGGCGGCCGGCCTGGAGCGCGGCCCCGGCGACCGCCTACGCCTCGCGCGCAACCTCGACGGGCCGCCCTTCGATCGGGACCGCGCCGGATGGTACTGGCAGGTGCGCCAGGGTGGGACCGTCCTGCGCTCCGGCGCCCTGGAGGGGCGCGACCTCGCCGTCGAGGCGGGGCGCCCCGAACGGGACGGCACGGACCGCCCCCGCCCGGCCGAGGGCACCGGCCCGTGGGGCGAGGGCCTGATCCTGCGCGTCCTCGTCCTGCCCCCCGAGGCCGGTGCGCCGCCGGCGACCCTCGTGGCCTCGGCGCCGGCCGCCGCCCTGCGCGGCCCCTTGCGCGAGGCGGCCGGTGCCCTGGCGCTCATCCTCGGCATCCTCGGGGTCGGCCTCCTGGCCGGGACCCTGGCGCAGGTGCGCCTCGGCCTCCGGCCCCTGGAACGCCTGCGCCGGGATCTGGCGGAGGTGCGGGCCGGGGACCGCGCCCGCGTGCCGGGCAAGCAGCCGGCCGAGATCCGCCCCCTGGTGGCGGAGGTCAACGCGCTCCTCGACCAGAATGCGGCTAACCTCGAGCGGGCGCGCACCCATGTGGCCAACCTCGCCCACGGGTTGAAGACGCCGCTGGCGACCCTGTCGCTCGCCCTGTCCGACCGGACCCGCGACCCCGACGGGACCCTCGCGGGCCTCGTCGGCTCCATGGATTCCCAGGTCCGCCATCACCTGCGCCGCGCCCGCTCGGCGGCCCTCGTGGGCGCCATCCGCACCCGCACGCCCCTCGCCGAGCCCGTCGCGGATCTCCGTGCCACCTTCACCCGGCTCTATGCCGGAAAGGGCCTCGTCCTCGATGTCAGTCTTCCGGCGGGCGCGGCCGTGGCCTGCGACGGCCAGGACCTCGACGAGATGCTCGGCAACCTCATCGACAACGCCTGCCAATGGTGCCGGGGCTACGTCCGCGTCGGCGCCTCGCCCTCGGATTCCGGTCTCGTCATCGCGGTGGAGGACGACGGACCGGGCCTCGCCCCCGATGCCGCCGCCGAGGCGGTCCGGCCCGGGCGGCGCCTCGACGAGACCGTGCCGGGCAACGGCTTCGGCCTGTCGATCACCCAGGAGCTGGCCGAGCTCTACGGCGGCGGCCTGCGCCTGGACCGCTCGGGCCTCGGCGGCCTGCGCGCCGCCCTCACGCTTCCCGTCTGAAGGAGGCCTATGGAGCGGGATTCCAAAGGGATCATCCCTTTGGCGGGTGTCGGGCGGAGCCCGACGAGGACCCCGGGGCTCCGCCCTGGACCCGCGAAGGGCTCGGCCCTTCGAACCCTCCCTCGGGCCGCGATCCCGTCAGGCGAAGTGCTTCGACAGCTTGAGCCCCTGCGCCTGGTAGTTCGAGCCGGCGCCTGCCCCGTAGAGGGTCGCCGGCACCTCGGCCATGCGCTCGTAGACGAGGCGGCCGACGATCTGACCGTCTTCCAGAAGGAACGGCACGTCGCGCGAGCGCACCTCCAGCACGGCGCGGGCCCCCGCCCCGCCCGCCCCGGCGAAGCCGAAGCCCGGATCGAAGAAGCCGGCGTAATGCACCCGGAACTCGCCGACGAGGGGATCGAACGGCACCATCTCGGCGGCGTGGTCCGGCGGCACCTGCACGGATTCCTTCGAGGCCAGGATGTAGAACTGGCCCGGATCGAGGATCAGCGCCCCCGAGCCGTCGGCGGCGAGCGGCTCCCAGAATTCAGCGGTCCGGTGGGCGCCCGGCCGGTCGACGTCGACGAGGCCGGTGTGGCGCTTGGCCCGGTAACCGATGAGGCCGTCGAAGCCGGAGAGGTCGATGGAGACGGCGATGCCGCCCTGGAAGGAGGGCTGGCCCGCGTCGACCAGGGGGGTCCTTCCGTGAAGGGCCGCGAGGTCCCCGTCGGTGAGGCGCGGATCGCCCCGGCGGAAGCGGATCTGCGACAGGCGCGAGCCCGTGCGCACCTTCACCGGAAAGGTGCGGGGCGAGATCTCGGCGTAGAGCGGACCGTGATAGCCGGCCTCGACCTGATCGAAGGCCGTGCCCCGATCGGTGATGACGCGGGTGAACACGTCGATCCGGCCCGTCGAGCTCTTCGGGTTGGCGCTGGCCGCGAGATCGGCCGGCAGGGCGAGGTGCTCCTGAAGCTCGGCGATGTAGACGCAGCCCGTCTCCAGCACGGCGCCCTGCGTCAGGTCCATCTCGTGAAGCACGAAGGCCTGGATGCAGGCCGCGACCGTGCGGGCGCCGGGCAGGAAGCTCGTGCGGACGCGAAACACCCGGGCGCCGAGGCGCAGATCGAGGCTCGCCGGCTGAATCTGGTCGGGGGCGTAGGGGGTGTCCGGCCGGATCGCGCCGGCCTGCGTCAGGGCCGCGATCCCTTGCGCGGCGAGGATGCCTTCGGAGATGCCCGTCTGCGCATTTGTCTGCATGGCGTCCGGCATCCTTTGGGCTTCGCCCGCGCTCGATCGGGCGCCTCGTCGGTAAGGATCGCCGGGATTTGCGCGAGTGTCGGACGGACGGCCTAAGGCCGCGTTAAACCTCCGGCTCCTCGGGCGCGTTCAGGACGATCCGCGCGAGGGCGAGGCGGGCCAGCGCCCCCATGGCGACGAGGCCGGCCAGCGCGCTCGCCAGGACGGGAAAGCCCGCCGGCCAGACGATCAGGCCCAGGCCGAACAGCACCGCGCCGAGGCCGGCGCCCGGTCCCATGGCGAGCACCACCGACGGCATGCCCGAAAGGCGCGGCCCCGGCCCGGCCCGGCGCGCGGCCCGGGCGCCGGCCGCCCGTGCCAGCCCGTCGAGGACGAGGGCGGCGGCCAGCGCCGCGGCCGGCCAGCCGTTGGCGTCCGGCGCCCGCCAGGCGAAGGCTCCGGCCAGTCCGGCCATGGCGAGGCTCGCGACGAGCCCCTGCCTCGGGCGTGGAGCGGGAACCCGTGAAACAGCCCTCTCGACCACGCAGGCTGATCCTCCCGTTTGCGCGGGTTTCCCCGCATTCGCCACGATTGACGCGGTTTTCGCCGGGCCGTACCACGACGCCCTGAGCTTGTCGCGATCCCAGGTCGCGCCCGGGTCAGGCCCGGCCACGGAGGCGTTGAAGGCGATGTACAAGGCTCAGACGCGTGGAATCAGCGTGACGGTGATGCCCCGCTTCGTCGAGGAGGAATCCTCGCCCGACGAAAGCCGCTACTTCTTCGCCTACACCGTGGAGATCGTGAACAACGGCTCCGAGCAGGTACAGTTGCGCTCGCGCCACTGGCGCATCGTCGACGGGCGCGGATCGACCCAGGAGGTGCGCGGGGCCGGTGTCGTCGGCAAGCAGCCCGTCCTCGAACCCGGCGAGTCGTTCAGCTACACCAGCGGCTGCCCGCTCTCCACGCCCGACGGCCTCATGGCCGGCAGCTACACCATGGCGACGAACGCGGGCGAGAGCTTCGAGGCCGAGATCCCCGCCTTCTCCCTCGATTCGCCGCACGTCCGCCGCAGCGTCCATTAAGCCCATGTCCGGTCCGCGCCCCGAGACCCTCGACCTGCTGGCGCGGCTCGTGGCCTTCGACACCGAGAGTTCGAAGTCGAACCACGCCCTCATCGATTTCGTCTGCGGCTACCTCGCCGATCTCGGCGTCCCGCATGTCCGCATCCCCGACGCGACCGGCGACAAGGCGGCCGTCTTCGCCACCATCGGCCCGATGGTCGACGGCGGCGTCGTGCTCTCGGGGCACACCGACGTGGTGCCGGTGACGGGACAGGCCTGGACCACGGACCCGTTCACCCTGCGCATCGCCGACGGGCGCGCCTACGGGCGCGGCGCCGTCGACATGAAGGGGTTCTGCGCCCTCGCGCTCGCGGCGATCCCGGATTTCCTCGCCGCCGATCTCGAGCGCCCGATTCACATCCTCCTGTCCTACGACGAGGAGACCACGTGTCTGGGCGTCGCCGACACCATCGCGCGCTTCGGCGCGGACCTGCCGCGTCCCGGCGCCGTCATCGTCGGCGAGCCCACGGATCTCGAAGTGGCCGACGCCCACAAGAGCATCGTCACCTACCTCACCACCGTGCACGGCCACGAGGCGCATTCGGCCAAGCCGATGCTCGGCGCCAACGCCGTGATGGCGGCGGCCGACCTCGTGTCGGAGTTGAACCGCATCGCCGATCTCATGATCGCGCGGGGCGACGCGTCGGGCCGGTTCGATCCGCCCGCCACCACCGTGCATGTCGGCACGATCTCCGGCGGCACGGCGCGCAACATCCTGCCCAAGCTCTGCACCTTCCACTGGGAGTTCCGGGGCCTGCCCGACCTCGACATGGGTGAAATCCCGGCCCTGTTCCAGGCGAAGGTGGACGGCGTGCTCGCCGGGCGGCTCAACCGCTACGGCGATTACGGACGCATCGAGACCCTGGAGGAGGTGGCGGTGCCGGGCCTCGCACCCGAGCCCGGCTCGGCGGCCGAGCGCCTCGCCCTGCGGGTGGCGGGGCGCAACCACACGATTTCCGTGCCCTACGCCACGGAGGCCGGGCGCTTCCAGGTGGCGGGCATCCCGACCGTGGTGTGCGGCCCCGGCTCCATCGACCAGGCCCACCAGCCCGACGAATACATCACGCTGGCCGCCCTGGAGGCCGGCGAAGCCTTCATGAAGCGCCTGATCGCCGAGTGCCGCGTCCCGTGAGAACCGTCATCGCCCGCACCATCGCGGCCGACGGCCTGGTCAAGCTCCGGCCCCTCGAGCGCGAGGATCTGATGTTCGTGCATCAGCTCAACAACAACGACAGCATCATGCGCTACTGGTTCGAGGAGGCCTACGAGTCCTTCGCCGAACTGGCGCAGCTCTACGAGCGCAACATCCACAACCAGACCGAGCGGCGTTTCATCATCGCCAATTTCGAGGGCGCGCCCGCCGGCCTCGTCGAGCTCGTGGAGATCAACCACCTCCACCGGCGCTGCGAATTCCAGATCGCCATCCACCCGACCTTCCAGGGCCAGGGCTACGCGCCGCGCGCCACCCGCATCGCCATGGACTACGCCTTCAGCGTCCTCAACATCCACAAGCTCTACCTGCACGTGGACAAGGACAACGCCCGGGCCGTACGCATCTACGAGCGCTGCGGCTTCGTTCCCGAGGGCATCCTCAAGGACGAGTTCTTCGTGAACGGCAAGTACCGCGACGCCGTGCGCATGTGCCTGTTCCAGCCGGAATACCTGGCGCGGCGCGGCAGCGGCGAGATCGCCGAGCCGGTGCTGAAGGCCTGACGGCCCTCCCAAGGGATACGGACATGATCGTCGTCTCGCTCACCTACGTCAAAAGCACCGAGGAGGCCGACCGCCACATGGCGGACCATCTGGCGTGGGTGAAGCGCGGCTATGCCGAGCACGGCTTCCTCGCCTCCGGCCGCAAGGTGCCGCGTACCGGCGGGGTGATCCTCGCCCGCGGACCCCGCGCGGCGGTCGAGGCCTATGTCGAGACCGACCCGTTCCGCGTGCACGGCATCGCCGAGTTCGAGATCACCGAGATCGACGTGACCACGGCGATCGACGGCCTGGAGGCCCTGAAGGGCTGAGAGTGCCCCACGAGATTCCCGATCAGCGCCGGTTCCCGTTCCGAGCACGACGGCGCGGGGGGCGTTTTGCGAGCGACACCAAGCCGGGAAGGGGCCGATCGCGTCGTGACCGGATCCGTTCGCTTCGGCCGGCAGGGCAGCGCAAGGAAGTGGGGTGCCGTGAGGGTTTTGGTTCTGGGCGGATACGGTCTGATCGGCTCCGCCGTCCTCCTCCACCTCCTCGAAGCAGGGCATGCCGTGATGGCCCTCGGCCGTTCCGCGTCTGCGGCACGCCGCCGGTTCCCGGAGGTTTCCTGGATCGAGGAAGACATCGCCGGCTTGCGCGAGGCGGCGGCGTGGCGTCCGCTCGTCGCCGGGTGCGATGCGGTGGTGAACTGCGCCGGCGCCCTGCAGGATGGTCCGCGCGATGACGTGCGAGCCGTGCAGGCGGTCGCCATGCAGGCCCTGTTTCAGGCCTGCGCCGATCTCGGAACCCTCAGGGTCGTGCAGATTTCCGCTGCCGGCGCCTCGTCCGGCGCGGCGACGGCCTTCATGCGGACCAAGGCGGAGGCGGATGCCGTCCTGACGGGGCTGGACCTCGACTGGACGATTCTGCGGCCGGGGCTCGTTCTGGCCCCCACGGCGTATGGCGGCACTGCCCTGCTGCGCGCGCTCGCCTCCGTTCCCTTCGCGATGCCTCTTCCGGATCGCACGGGCCCGATCCAGATCGTCGCTGTCGATGATGTTGCCAAGGCGGTTTGTCTCGCGGTGGAGGGACGGGTTCCGGCTCGCGCGAGCTATGACCTCGTCGAACTGGAGCCGAACGATCTCGCGGACGTGGTGCGCGCCCTTCGCGGCTGGCTCGGTTATGCCCCCGCTCCCATCGTCAGGGTGCCACGGCCCCTGGTTCGGCTCGTCGTGACGATCAGCGACGGACTCGGCTGGCTGGGGTGGCGCTCTCCCCTCAGAAGCACCGCGCTCACCCAAGTCAGCGCCGGGGTCGTCGGCGATCCCGTTCCGTGGTTCCACGCGAGCGGGTTGACCCCGTCCGATCTCAGAATCAGTTTGCGGCGCCTGCCCTCCACCGTTCAGGAGCGGTGGTTCGGGCGGCTCTGGCTGTTGAAGCCCGTTCTGATCGCCGGCCTGTCCCTGTTCTGGATCGCGTCCGGCCTCGTCGGCCTCGCCCGGTTCGAAGCAGCCGCCTCCGTTCTGACCGCCCGTGGCGTGGAGGCCGGGATCGCTCAGGGGGCCGTCGCCGCCGGGGTCGTGCTCGATCTCGTCCTGGGAACCGCGATGCTCGTCCGACGCACGATGCCCCTCGCCGCCCTCGGGATGGTGGCGACGACCGCTGCCTATCTCGCCGCCGGCACGGTCCTGACTCCGGATCTCTGGATCGATCCGCTCGGCCCCTTCGTCAAGACGCTCCCGGCGGCGCTCCTGGCGCTCGTCGCGGTCGCCCTGGCGGCCGAGCGCTGAACCCCCCGTGCCGTGGATCGACCTTCTCCGCTGGCTGCACGTGATCGGTGCGACGGTGTTGTTCGGGACGGGGGCCGGAATCGCCTTCTTCATGCTCGCGGCCCACCGCACCCGCGATCCGGGGCTCGTGGCGCACGTCTCCGGCACCGTCGTGATCGCCGATGGGCTCTTCACGGCCACGGCGGCCATCCTGCAACCGCTGACCGGGTACGGCCTCGTCCGCCTCGTTGGCTGGCCGCTTACCGAAGGCTGGGTTCTGCTGTCGCTCGGGCTCTATGTCTTCATCGGTTTGTTCTGGCTGCCGGTGGTGTGGCTCCAGATCCGCATGCGTGATCTGGCACGCGCCGCCGCGGCCGCAGGGGGGCCGCTTCCGCCCGCCTATGACCGCTTGTTCCGCATCTGGTTCCGTTGCGGCTGGCCGGCCTTCGCGGCGATGCTGACGATCCTCTGGCTCATGACGGCCAAGCCGAACGTCTTCGGATGACCTCGCGTCGGGCTCGGCGATCCGATGGCTGCCGCGCCGATGCCCGAGGCATCGGCGTGATCCGTCTTCAGCCGGCGGCCTGGGCCTCGACGTCCGCCGGGTCGAGGTCGTAGCGCCGTGAGCAGAACTCGCAGGTGATGCCGATGCGGCCGTCGTCGGCGATCATGTCCCGGCGCTCCTGGGGGGAGAACGAGACGATCATCGCCATGACCCGCTCGGGCGAACAGCGGCACTGCTCGCGCACCCCTTGCGCCTCGAACACCCGCACGCCGCGCTCGTGGAACAGGCGGTAGAGCAGGGTCTCGGACGACACAGCCGGATCGACGAGCTCGTGGTCCTCGATAGTGGAGACGAGGCTGCGCGCCTCGACCCAGGCATCGTCCTCGGGCGCACCCTGGGCGTCGAAATGGGCGTGGCCCTCGGGGATGTCGCCGGGGGGCAGGTCGGCGAGCCGCGCCCGGTCGATGGATTGCGGCAGGAACTGCACGAGGAGCCCGCCGGCCCGGTAGGTGGTCGATCCGTGCGCGAATTCCTCCGCCACGGCGAGGCGGACCTGGGTCGGGATCTGCTCGGACTGGCGGAAATACTGGTGGGCCGCCTCCTCCAGGCTCTGGCCCTCCAGGGCGACGACGCCCTGGTAGCGGCTGCTCTGCGGCCCCTGGTCGATGGTCATGGCGAGGTGCCCCTGCCCGATCAGGTCGGGGCTCTTCAACGGCGCGCCTCCCAGCGCCTCGACGCGCGCGGCATCGAAGCGCGCCGTGGCGCGCACCCGGTCGGGGGCCTCGAAGTCGACGACGATCATCTCGACGGGGCCGTCGGTCTTGGTCTGGAGCTGGAACCGGCCCTCGAACTTCAGGGACGAGCCGAGGAGCACGGTGAGCGCCGCCGCCTCGCCGAGCAGGCGCGCCACGGGGTCCGGGTAGCCGTGCCGGCGCAGGATGGTGTCCACGGACGGCCCGAGGCGCACCACCCGGCCGCGCACGTCGAGCCCTTCGACGGCGAAGGGCAGCACCACGTCGTCGTCGCCCTCGATGGCGAGGGCCGGCGCGACGGGGTCGGGTCCGGCGGAACGTTCGTGTCCGGCAGTCATGGCATCTCCCTTCGGGGGCGAACGGACGCGGGCCGGCTGAGCGCCGGGCGGGCTTCCGCCCCGTCGCTCGGCCCTCGGGGCCCTCCGCCGTCCGGTTTCAGCCGTTCATATAGGACGCGCGCGCTGCCCATGCGACCGGGGGCGCACGGGTCTCCCGACGCGTGCCGTCAGAGGGCGTGCAGGCACCAGGCCAGGATGCCCTTCTGGGCATGCAGGCGGTTCTCGGCCTCGTCGAAGATCACCGATTGCGGGCCGTCGATGACCTCCGCCGTGACCTCCTCGCCCCGATGGGCCGGCAGGCAGTGCATGAACAGGGCGTCCTTGGCCGCCGCCGCCATGAGCTTGGCGTTCACCTGATAGGGCGAGAGCAGGTTGTGGCGGTGATGGTCGTCCTCGTCGCCCATGGAGACCCAGCAATCGGTCACCACGGCGTCGGCGCCGTCGACGGCTTCGTAGGCATCGGTGGTGCAGTTGACGGCGGCTCCCTGGGCGCGGGCCCAGTCGAGGAGCGGCTGTGGCGTCGAGAGTTCCGGGGGGGCGGCGACGTTCAGGGTGAAGTCGAACCGCGCGGCCGCATGCACCCAGCTCGCCAGCACGTTGTTGGCGTCCCCCGACCACGCGATGGTGCGGCCCTTGATCGGCCCGCGATGCTCCTCGAAGGTGAGCACGTCGGCCATGATCTGGCAGGGATGCGAGACCTTGGTGAGCGCGTTGATCACCGGCACTTCGGCGTGTTCGGCCAGCTCCAGCATGAGGTCGTGGTCGAGGATGCGGATCATGATCGCGTCGACGTAGCGCGACAGCACGCGGGCGGTGTCGCCCACGGTCTCGCCCCGGCCGAGCTGCATCTCGCCGCCCGTCAGCATCAGGGTCTCGCCGCCGAGTTCGCGCATGCCGACGTCGAACGAGACGCGGGTGCGGGTGGAGGGCCGATCGAACACCATCGCGAGGGTCTTGCCGATCAGCGGACGCTCGGCCGCGACCTCGCCCTTGCGCCGGCGGCCCTTGATGGCGGCCGCGGCGTCCAGCACCGTGCGCAGCTCCTGTGCGGAGAAGTCCTTGAGGTCGAGGAAATGGCGCGGGCCGTGTCCGGTCCCGTTGAGGGTGGTGGTCATGGATCCGTTCTTCGTCTGACGGTTCGTCGCGGGGCCGGCCATCAGGCGGCCGCCCCGTGTCGCCGGGTCTCGAGGGCGGTGGCCGTCGCGTCGAGGCGCGACACGGCCTCGGCCACGTCGGCATCGGTGATGATGAGCGGCGGCAGCAGGCGCACCACGTTGTCGCCCGCCGGAACGACCAGGAGGTGCATGTCCCGTGCCGTCGCGGCGAACTCGGTGTTGGGCACGCCGAGCTTGAGCCCGAGCATGAGGCCGTCTCCGCGGATCTCCTGGATCACTCCGGGATGGCGGTCCTGCAGGGCGGCCAGACGCTGCTTCAGGAGCAGGCCCACCTGCCCGACCCGGTCGAGGAAGCCGTCGGCCAGCACCACGTCGAGGACGGCGTTGCCCACCGCCATGGCCAGCGGATTGCCGCCGAAGGTGGTGCCGTGGGTACCCGCCGTCATGCCACGCGCGGCGTCGCGCGTGGCGAGGCAGACGCCCAGGGGAAAGCCGCCGCCGATGCCCTTGGCGGCGCTCATGATGTCGGGCGTCACGCCCGACCATTCGTGGGCGAACAGCCGGCCCGTGCGCCCGACGCCGGTCTGGACCTCGTCCATGATGAGGAGCAGGCCGTGCGCGTCGCATAGGGCGCGCAGGGCCCGCAGGTGCTCGTGCGGGATCACCCGCACCCCGCCCTCACCCTGGATCGGCTCGATCATCAGAGCGGCGGTCTCCGGGCCGATGGCGGCCTCCAGCGCCGCGAAATCGCCCGTCGGCACCTGGTCGAACCCGTCCACCTTCGGGCCGAAGCCCTCGATGTACTTGGCCTGGCCGCCGGCCGCGATGGTGGCGAGCGTCCGCCCGTGGAACGCGCCCTCGAAGGTGACGATCCGGAACCGCTCGGGGTGGCCGCCCGCCGCATGGTACTTGCGCGCCATCTTGATGGCGGCTTCGTTGGCCTCGGCACCGGAATTGGCGAAGAACGCCACGTCGGCGAAGGTCGCGTCCACGAGGCGTTGCCCCAGCCGCTCGCCCTCGGGGATCTCGAACAGGTTCGAGGTGTGCCAGAGTTTCTGCGCCTGGGTGGTCAGGGCTTCCACGAGGTGGGGGTGGGCGTGGCCCAGCGCGTTCACCGCGATGCCGGCGCCGAAATCGAGGTATCGCTCGCCGTCGCGCGCCACGAGCCATGCGCCCTCGCCCCGCTCGAAGGCGATGGGGGCCCGGGCATAGGTCGGCAGAAGGGCGGATGTCACGATCCCGACTCCGTGTCTCGCGGCGGCCGAAGGCGACCGCACCAAATGAAAGTGCCGCCTCGGCAAGGGGGCGGCACGCGCGCGAGTACTAGAGAAAAGTCCAATTCTGTCAATGACGGGACCGGTTCATGCCGCCGACATGACGGCAGGTTACGGCCCGACGCGGGGGTGCCTTGCGTACCGTGCGCGGACATGATCAGAGCCCCCGGGACGAGTTTCGACGGAGATGCGACGCGCATGAGCACGGCCAAGGAACGCCTGGAGGCCCTGGGCCTCACCCTGCCGAAAGCGGCGGCACCGGTCGCGAACTACGTGCCGTTCGTCCGCACCGGCAACCTCGTGGTCATCTCCGGTCAGATCTGCTTCGGGTCCGACGGCAAGCTCGACCCGGCCCATCTCGGCAAGCTCGGCGCCGAGGTCTCGGTGGAGGATGGCATCGCCGCCGCCCGCCTGTGCGCCATCAACGTCCTGGCGCAGGTCCAGGCGGCCGTGGGCGACCTCGATCACGGCGTCGTGCAATGCGTGCGGCTCGGTGGCTTCATCAACGCGGTGCCGAGCTTCGCGGGTCTGGCCGGCATCATGAACGGCGCGTCCGACCTCATGGTCGAGGTCCTGGGCGACCGGGGCCGTCATGCCCGCTCCACCGTCGGCGTCGCCGAGCTGCCCCTCGACGCCGCCGTCGAGGTCGAGGCGATGTTCGAGGTCAAGTGAGCGTCAACGCGCCGGCCTGGCTCACGGCCCGGCCCATCGCCCACCGCGGCCTGCACGACCGGGCGGCCGGGCTCCCGGAGAACACGATCGCGGCGGCCCGAGCCGCGATTCGTGCCGGCTACGCCATCGAGTGCGACGTGCAGCGCAGCGCCGACGGTGAGGCGATGGTCTTTCACGATGTGGGCCTCGGGCGCCTGACCGGGGTGGCGGACCCGGTGGACAGCCTCACGGCCGCCGCCCTGTCCGAACTCGCCGTCGCCGGCTCGTCCGAACGCATCCCGAGCCTGCCCGACTTCCTCGCCGCCATCGCCGGCCGGACCCCCCTCGTGATCGAGGTGAAGTCCCGCCACGATGGCGATCTGCGCCTCATCGAGCGCGTCGCCGAACTCGCCGCCGCGTATGACGGCCCCGTGGCGGTCAAGTCGTTCGACCCGCAACTCGTGGCGCACTGGCGCGAACGCGCACCCGGCATCCCGCGCGGCATCGTCGGCGAGACCCGCCAGGACGACCCGGCCTATGCCGCCCTGCCCCCGAGCCTGCGCCGCTCGCTGTCCGACCTGCTGCATTTCGGGCAGACCGAACCGGATTTCCTGTCGTGGCGCGTGGACGACCTGCCGTGCGCGCCGGCCCATCTCTGCCGGCTGCTCAGCGGACGCCCGGTGATGACTTGGACCGTGCGCAATCCGGACCAGCGGCGGCACGCCGAAGCGCATGCCGACCAGATGGTATTCGAGGGATTTCTGCCGTAGCGCTTTTTGTTAGACGCGATTGAATGCTCGGATCAGACTGAACGGCATGTCCGAACTACCCCTCCAGCGTGTCGAAGGGATCGGGCTCCGCGCTGCCCGGGCCATCGCGGGCGAAACGGTGCAGGCGCTGAAGGTGCGTCGGGCCCTCGATTCGACCGATGAGGTCGCGTACGACCTCTTCTTCCTGTCCGACCGGTCTTTGCCTGAGCAGGCCTTGACGAGTTTGAGTATCGCTCAACAGGTTCGCGACACCCTCATCCGGGACGGCGATCTTTCCTATCCTTAGGTGCGGCTGCTCCTCAAGGACGAGTGGGAACGCCAGTAACGTGTTCGATTCCGACGAACTGCTGGATGTCGCCCGGCTCCTGGCGACACAGGCGCCCGGCACCGTGCCGATTACGACCCTCACGCGATTCTCCGCCCTTCCGACGCGGAACGGGCCTGTTCCGCTGCGCAGTTCGGGCTGGAAATGCTCCAGACCGCCGATCCGGACGAGCGTCGGGACGTGTTCGCGCTGATGCTGTCGGCTGGACGTCGATGACAATGGGCATCCCTGCGACGGTGCGCGGCCCCGGCCCGCCCTTGGCCCCTCCGCCGGCGGGGCCTAGATTGACTGCCCATGGACACGCCCGACGCAGACCCCGACGCCCCGGCCGAGATCGTGACCGAACTGCAGGTGCGCGCGGTCCAGGGCCTGGGCCAGATCGCGGCGGCCGAGTGGGATGCCTGCGCCACCTCGCCCGAGACCCTCTCGTCCGGCGACGAGACGTACAACCCCTTCACCTCCCACGCCTTCCTGTCGGCCCTCGAGGATTCGGGCTGTGTCTCGCGCCACACCGGCTGGCTGCCCCTCCACGTGGCGGTCGAGCGTGAGGGCCGTCTCGTCGGGGTGGCGCCGTGCTACCTCAAGTCCCACAGCCAGGGCGAGTACGTGTTCGATCACGGCTGGGCCGACGCCTACGAACGGGCCGGGGGCGCCTACTACCCGAAGCTCCAGGTCAGCGTGCCGTTCACGCCGGTGACCGGGGCGCGGTTCCTCATCGCGCCGGGGCAGGACGTGAACGAGGCCGCCTCCGCCCTGGTGGCCGGCTTGCGCGCCCTGCGGGCCGAGACCAAGGCATCCTCGATCCACGTCACCTTCATGCAGGAGCGGGAATGGGCGCAGGCCGGCGAGCTCGGGTTCCTCCAGCGCGTCGACCAGCAGTTCCACTGGGACAATGCCGGCTACGGCTCCTTCGAGGATTTTCTCGGGGCCCTGGCCTCGCGCAAGCGCAAGGCGATCCGGCGCGAGCGCCGGGACGCGCTCAGCCAGGGCATCACCATCGAGCACGTCACCGGCGCCGATCTCAGGCCCGAGCACTGGGAGGCGTTCTACGCGTTCTACTCGGACACCGGCGCGCGTAAATGGGGCCGGCCCTACCTCAACCGCAAGTTCTTCGACCTCGTCGGCCAGCGCATGCCCGAGCGGGTGCTGCTGATCCTCGCCCGGCGCGAGGGCCGGATCATCGCCGGCGCCATCAACTTCATCGGCGACGTCGCCCTCTACGGCCGCAACTGGGGCTGCATCGAGGACCATCCGTTCCTGCATTTCGAGGTCTGCTACTATCAGGCCATCGACTACGCCATCG
>Ga0182231_1000159_pt1 | contig 17122 bp, 17 predicted proteins | sample G6R1MG_29_FD_129667 | JGI IMG/M metagenome (GOLD analysis project Ga0182231, IMG submission 129667) | Miscanthus phyllosphere microbial communities from Michigan, USA - G6R2_NF_07NOV2016_LD1 MG | ecosystem: Host-associated > Plants > Phyllosphere > Phylloplane/Leaf | place: USA: Michigan...
GCGCCTCGCAGGCGTCGTGATCCGATTGCCCCGAGCGGGGTGACGAGCGGCCGTCGGGTGATCCCGGCGGCCGTTTTCGTGTCATCGGCACCCGTTCGTCGCGAGTAAGGATCGAGCGTAGTCGAGAGCCCGTTTCGAGAGACTTGGCGCGCGTTACCTGTCTCTCGATAGCTAATTCGACAAGCTCGATGGCTGACGAGACGAACGGGCAGGAAGGAAGCTGCGGTGCCTCGACTTCGCTCGGCACGAACGGCAGGTTAGCAGTGCAGCCGCCCTTCAGATCAGTCCCTGCGCGCGCAGCGACACGTGGCCGCTCGTCCCTACGATCAGGTGATCGTGAACTGAGATGTTGAGCCTCTTCCCCGCCTCGGCGATCGCCTTGGTGATCTCGATGTCGGCGCGACTGGGGGAGGGGTCGCCGGAGGGGTGGTTGTGGACGAGGATGATCGCCGCCGACCCCAGGTCGATGGCGCGGCGGATCACCTCGCGGACGTGGACGGCGGCCTGGTCGAGCGTGCCGCGGCTCATCACCTCGTCGCGGATCAGCATGTTGCGGGTGTTGAGGTAAAAAGTAGTTATCGAACTGCAAACGCATTGACATCTAACCTCTTTCCCGGCGAACCAACCGCTTACGCTTACGGTCATCAACCGCTCGATCCCATTTCGACTGATCGATCTAGGCAGGTTATCGCGGCACCGATCCTCTAACGAGTCGCGGACGGGGAGGGGCTGGGGGTCCGTCCGGCGGCGGTGGATCACTGACTAGCCAAGTCACCTTGGGATCACGCGAACAGCACGCGCACTTGAGCTTGACCGCGAAGCGGGGCCACGAGGCATCCCAACCGCGCCGGGCGAAGTAGCCCGCAAGCTCACGGGGCGAGAACAGCGCTACACGGTGGCAGGAACGGCACTCCGCCCGGATGGAACCGCCGTGCCGCGACACATCGGACAGGTCTTTCGGGGGCTGGACCATTTTACAGTGGAAGGCGGAGTTGGTCTCGATCTTCGGATGTTAGCCCTCGACAGAGGTGTTTAGCTACCGTGAGAGCGGCCTCGTGCCGGGCAGCCGTGGAGAGGAGGGTAAGGCGTGCAATCGCGCCGACCGGAGCTTCCTCTAGCAGACTGGCGATGCGTTCCGGGGTGATTGTCATGGTCGATTCTCCGTTCCATCCGACTAGAACAAAACAAGAACAAACCGCAAGATAGAGGTCGAGGTTCCTTCTATCGATCTCTACTGCCAGAGCATCCGCCATCGTGTTGCCCGGCTCGCCCGTGGATAGCTGGTAGGCCCCGATAAGCTTGCAATCCGAGAGCGTGGCGAGATCGCGGGCGGGCATCGTTTCGAAATCGTCGGTCATCGGGCCGGGCTACGGCGGAAGAATGTGGCGTTCCACTGAATATGAGGTGAGAATGGAAGACCACTTCTGCCCCGATTGAAAGGGGGGCAGACGCAGCCACGCACAACGTCTGCGACGGGATTGGCGCAAACGATCATCGCTGCCCGTGCTGATTTCGCGTGAGATCGAGGCATGGATCAAGGCGGAGCCGCTTGTCTGCGCCTACACGAGGCGGCGGCTCACGCTGGCGACCCTACAGGTTGATCATTGCCAGCCGCTCGACCGGGGCGGCACGAACGAGTTCACGAACCTCTGCCTTGCTCACCGGAACGCCAACGGGGCCAAAGGATCGATGACAGAGGAAGAGTTCCGATCGCCGCTCACGATCATAGGAGCTTGGGACGATGGCCGGGGAAGACTTTTCGTCTCGGGTTTGCGAGCGTCCCCGACGGTTTTCACGAAACGGCGATGACGCTATGCCGGTTTAGAGGGGATCGTCATGAGCCAAGACTTGCCAGAGATCGTTATTGTTGAGCGCTACGAGAACGACGAAACCGAAGCTGGTATCGAGTTCCGTGATGAATTCGCTCGAAAGAGCGACAACGAACACCCGATCGAAATGCGCCCGGCGCCGAGTAGCAGAAACGGATGGTATGAAGCTTGGGCAGTGCCGTCTGATCCGCTCTTCTTAGATGACTACATCGAGCGAACTGGCATCGTCGATCTCGTCTCGAATGCTCCAGAATCTATGATAATTGTAGGCCATGCCCAAATAGCGCAGGGTGAGTATGAGCACGGCCATAGAATGGCGACAGTCTTTGTCAGCCTGTTCTTCGAAACCGAAGAAGACGCGGTCGCTTTCCGCCTTGCGCACGACGGCTTCGATTACGAAGATGATCACCAAGACGAAGAAGAAGACTGAAGCCGCACCAACCGGGAAATAATGCTGACGATCTCCCGGATCGTCGCCTCGATCCCACGACTGTGCGGCCTGCGCTCCCACGCTTTGCCCTTCCATTTACGTCCATTGCAAACCTGACTGAAGCAAAGGCGTTGTGCGACTCTGAAAGGTATAACCAGTGATCGACAGTCACTCTCTAGAGCGGGGATGCTAAACCGGCGCGGGCGTCTAGCATATAGCGGACGGTGCCGGTGCCACCACGATACTCGATGCAAGTGACCTCATAGACACCATCCCGCATCTGTAGCGGCGAAATCTCCAATACTTGAGCGCAAAGGTGATGGTTCAGGTTGATAATTGTCGCGGCCAATTTCTCGATGTCAGCGTCTTCGCTGGGAGCGGAACGGCTATACATATCCGGCAGGCCGTCACCCCGGTCCTTGAAGCTAGGATCGATGGCGTTGCGTGTTTGCAGAGCGCCCTTCTCCGAGACGGAGATACCGAGCGTTTCATCGCATTCAATGCTCCAGCTTAGCTGACCTCGTGTGGCGTTGCTGCCGACTTTGATCGACTTAACGTCGCGACAGATGTCCTGAAGCGCATTTCGGCCAGCCCACATCGCGAGTGCGTTCGCGTCCGCGAAACGCTCCTTACCCAGCTTGCGATAAAGCGTAGCGTTCTGCTGACGAGTAAGCGGCTTCCAAGCATCACCCCTAATATGCTGGTCGAGGGCAGCTATCTTCTTCTCAGTCGATACAACCAATTCCCTAGCCTGTGGCGTGGCTACAGGCTCAGGCTCACCCGATGAGCAGCCGGAGAGGACTAAACCTGCGGCGAAGAGAATCCGTCTTACCATTCCTGCTTAAATCCCGTTCAAACGCCGAGCGCGCTCCGCAGCAACATGCCCTACCATTGCGCGCGAGGTGGTTAAGATGATTGCTTTCGCACGCGCCTCAGCCAGCCTCTAAGTTTACGTGCATTGCGCGCTTGACCGATTTTGACACGGCAAGGAGCGCTCAATACCGAACGCCGAATGGCCGCAATTGGTGGATAGCTGACACGCGGGGCTATTGTGCCGCCTGATTTCAGCCGAGAAGAATAAGAGTGGTGATCTTACCCATGATACTCGTAGGGACCCTCGCAGCAAGCGCGATGGGCAGAGAGCAAGAAGTCGAACAATCACTTTTCGCGCTGAGAACTTACGTGGACCCCATCCGCATAGCGGATAGCTGCTCGTCGCCACCTTCCATCAATTCGACCGCTGGAATGCGAGCGCGCTTGGACCTCGTACGGACTCGCGCGTCTGAACGCTATCCAGCCGAGGTATGGCGTGCCGACAGAACAGTTACGGATTTCGTTTGCCCGGCGAAGTGGCAGCTAGCGCGTGTGCCGACCAAGCTCGCTCAACAGCATGCCCTTCTCTTCTCATGCGGTTGGAAAACGCCCTGTCTGACGTCCGCGAATAGCCGACAGCGGACATTTGAAGATCGTCAGGAATGGGGGTAAGCGTCCTCTACCCAATGGTTTTTATAACGCCGTCTGGCGCGACGTATTTCCAAATAGGTTCAGCACCGTGCGTCCTGAATGGTTGAACATCGGACTCCGCGGGGATCCTGCGCCAGTCAGGACGACGATGTTGCGAGTGGTCTTCATGCCATGACAACTAGGCTAAATTTCGAATATTACCTCATCGTTCCGATGTGTCGGCGACGCTGCTGATGTTCGCTTAGCCGCTCTTTCTCCGAAGCGCGGATGGCATTCCAGCGCTGCTGTCGCGCTTTTCCTGCCCAGTAGATCACAACTCCCTGAGCAAACAAGAAAGGAAAGAACCAATCCTGCAAATGCAGGCCAACGAGGACGATAAACCCGAAGAACGCGCCAAAGAGTGACCCAGCGATAACTAACAGGTTCCACACCGTATCGGCCAAATGACTTTTGCCAAGTGGAACGCCGGGATCGTAGTTTCGCTGGACGCGCGGATTAACGATGACCTGATCGAAGCCCACCCCTAGTCGGTTAGCCTTCCGCTGTTGGTAGCGCATCGATCCACGGTTGCGGGGTGCCACGCCGCCATCTCGCGCGCTAGCGCTCAACAGGAACGATAAGATCAGGCAAGCCACCATTATCACTACTACCATGATTCGGCTCCGGCACTCCAGTTCAGACTAGATTGCGGACGGGCACAGCCGCGCAATTAGATAGCCGTTATCCCATTGGGACTTGTAGATCGCCTGATCGTGCTTAAGTTGCCAACACGATAGATCACCACGACCACTCGCGACGATGGCGAGCGTGCGTCCGTAACGATCGTCACCGACCCGCTCGATGCGCAGCGAGCCCGTCATGGCGGACCGAAGGCTTGCCGCGCTGGTGTATGGATCGCCGGGAGCGCAACGACGGTGTGCCGAGCAATGACCGGGCATCTCCGGAGCGTCGATGCCGAGCAGCCGAACCCGTTCGTCGCGACAACGGATCGTGTCACCATCCGTGACTCGGCAGCCCTCGATGGTGTCGCTATAGCCGGGCGCGAACGCGGGAGCGATCGTCGGCGTCAACCCCGCGACCAGCCCCACCGCCGATGCTCCGGTCAAGATGATCCACGGGTTCATATCCGCACTCTAAAGCTGAAAGATTTACGATCCGCTACGTGTCCACGCGCATAAGCTGGGACGGGAAGGGCTGCGCCATCTGAACGAATTCTTGGAGGCCCACCGACAACCAGCGCCCTTCGTCTTCCTCGTGCCGCAAGACCGGCATAGCTTTCGGGTGGATCGGCGAAGCACGGTGACGGGGGTCGGTGGACCATTCGGTTGAGGAGGATCAGCGCGTGCCTAACCGGACCTGCGGTGCATCACACCAGAATGCTCCTCCGGCACGACAGCGACCTCGTCTTCCTGCGAACCAAACAAGGGCGCGATGAAGTGCGAGGCACGGCGAGCGAAGCGATAGGGGCGTCCCGCCCCGGGCCGGGTCGAGAACGAAAGCGCTGGACGCCAGAGCAGAAGGCGAAGGCGGACATCTCCTGAATGCAACGCATAAGTAGAAGGCGCATCCGCCCGCGCTGCGCTGAGGCGGATACTGGAACGACTTCCTTCCGGCACGACAGCGCTTCCGCGCTCCCTGCCGACCAGTTGTCGTTCGTGACTTCGTGTTCAGCTTAGTTCATGTCCGCTCACAAAGGTAAGAGTCTTTAACATTTACCCGTGGACATATTAGGCACGCAATCGAGGCCTATTTAATTTAGGCCTAAGCTATCCATCCGTGATAAATAAGAGCATAAACTACTTACGAGCGGAAAGCGATGGATCGCGATGCGACCTACTACTTCACCGATGGCGCATGTGGCACTGGAAAAACGCACAATGCGTTAAAAACTATCGCGTCTAGCGGCGGGCTGCACCTCTATGTGACCGATAGACGTGAAGCTATAATGGAGCGCAGTGCAAAGATCGTAAGTTTGCTAGCAGACGTTGGCGCGACGATGTCTGTCGTGTCAATCATCTCGGAAAGAGATCGAAAGACCCAAAGTTGGAGCGTGCGTCGTCGCGTGCAGGACTTACCAGCAAGCTGGCACGCAACGGACGATGTCTGCGTGTTTATCACACACGAAGCGATGCGGATGTGTGATCTGTCGGAGTTCACTGGTTGGTCAATTTGGATCGACGAGGTTCCGGATATCATGGACAATGAGACCATGCAGATCGGCGTCAGTAAGTCTCTATTCGACAGGCTCTACTGCCTCGATCCGATTAGCAACGACGATGGGGAGCCGTCTGGTTGGTCAGGAGTTCGGCTGCGCGGCAGTGAGGCGAGTTTGGCGCACATCGCGCAGGATGACATCGCGAATGGCCTTCGCGCCTTTCACCGACGCTTGACTGATCAGCACGAGCACGATCGCCGGGCTGTCGTCGTCAACGCCAGCAGATGGGATGAATATGGGCCAGATAAGCGGTGCAACTGGTTCTCGATCTGGTCGCCAGAACACTTGTCTGCGTTCAACCGGGTCACCTTCCTTGCGAATGCGTTCACCGATAGCCTGACATTCCAGATCATGCGCGCGATGTGGCCCTCAATCGAATGGAAGAAGGTCCAAGCCGATGGGAGCCGCAAATTCAAGCAGCGCACTGTTACCATCCACTATTACGCCGAACGCCACCAAGCGAGTCGAAAGCTATTCAACAGTGATGCTGGCAGGGCATATGTGCAAGCTATCTGCGACGACATACGCGTTCGTGTCACAAGCGACCATATCTACATGACCAACGGGGCCGAAGACGAGATTGTATTTCTTCCCGGGACAAAGCTATCACCGAAGCAGGCGGGGTCAAACGAATTTAGTGCTATAAACGCTGCTACGTGCATTTACACAGTCAAGCCGGATCATGAGCAACGAAAAGCATATGAGCTACTCGGTATCGACCCCGATTACTATATCGAGACAAACGAGAGAGAGACTATCCTTCAGTTCATGTGCCGCACTAGCGTTCGTGATCCGGAGAGTGTCTGCCACGTAGACCTGTTCGTCTATGACAAAACTCAGGCAGATTTCCTCCGGCGTTACTTTGATCGGGATCAGCGCGGCTATGCAGTGGCGACAATGCAATTGCATGATCTCGGCTTTGCCTACGCCGAGCGGAAGCGCGGTCGTCCGGTCGTCGTGCGATCCGAAGATGATCAGGCACGACGCGCGACCGATCGCCGGGAAGCGGATCGGCTCCGTAAGGCCGCTAGGCGGGCGGCATTGAAGGCGGGAACCGCATAACTGTCTGGTCAGAAGCGCCGTAGCTTGAAGGGGCGTCGGCGACCGTTGATCGGATTGCACGATGTCGGCTGCGCATCAGCCCACCCGATCCATCGCAACCGGCGGTCCCGATCGACGGCAGCCCTCATTTGCTCGACCAGAAAGATGCGAAAGGCATCTGAAAGGCTGCCATTGTCCTCAAACGGTTTCGGGTGTCGAATTCGCGCATGGTTACCGGTGATGTCGGCGCAAGCCTCGCCAACGTCGATGTCGATCGGCCCGTGGATGATCTGGGCGGACCCGCTCATTATCGACATCTGAGCGAGCGGCTGAGGCCGATCAGATGCGAAGTTGTAAGGCGTCAGCCCGATGTTGCTCGACCAATCAGAGAACCTGCTCACGCTGCAAGTGCCCGATAAACGGAAGCGCGAGAAATGTTCAGCGACCGTGCGATGTCGGATGGACCGAGCCCGGCAGAGCGAAGCTTGAGCACATGTGCGGGATCGATGGACGCTGGTCGCCCCTTATAAACGCCGCGGCTTTTCGCCCTTTCGATACCCTCCCGTTGCCGCTCCCAGCGAAGGTCGTTCTCGAATGCCGCCATCGCACCCAAGGTCGCCAGCATCAGACGCCCTGTCGCGGTCGTCGTATCGACGCCTTCTTGCAGGAGACATCGGAATAACACGCCCTTGCCGATGAGCCGCTCGACGATCGAGTGCAGATCGGCGGTGCTTCGAGCCAGCCGGTCGAGCCGAGTCACGCAGAACACGTCTCCCTCACGAACGAAATCGAGCGCTTGAGATAGTTGGTCGCGGTTAGCTGATGAGCGTGCAGACATCGTTTCCGCAAAAAGCTTGTCGCATCCGGCTGCCTTGAGGGCATCAATCTGGATTTCGGCACTCTGGCCAAGCGAACTCACGCGGGCATAGCCAACTTGCAATCAGTTCTCCTGTCTCATTTGGGTCTGAGAGCATCATAACTGATGTCGCAAAATACATCATCCGTTTATTTGAAACGGCTTGATGGTGCGATTGGTGCCGTTGCGCTCAGGTATACCCAAAATGACAGGCAACCGAGCCTCGGCTATTCAGCCTTAGCATCCGCATCGCGCGCTCGCCTCCAAGTTTCCAAGTCGACTAACCGGAGTTTCACCGTTTCACTGGGGCGATGAGCTTCATAAGCCTCTACCGAGTTGCCGTTGCGACGACGCACAGTGAGCAATCGTGCTTCCCCACGAGATCGATCTGTCTGACGTCGCCTCACGAAATCGCCTGCGGATGGTTTGACCGCGGTTGAGGGAAGCCAGCGGCCAAAATGGCTGTCGGTTGGCAACACATGCGCAAGCGCTGCGTGAATAAGCGCAGGATCAACGAGCCTGTTTTTCACGAAGGGCTGCGGCAGGTAGTTCTCAAAGAGCCTTTTTGGGGTGGTCGAGAAATGCTCAAAAACTCGTTTGAGCGTGCCCGGTGTCCACTCCTCACCGCGTCTTGTCCTGTAGCCAACGGCTTTGAGACGATCTGCGTATCCTTGAAGAGTCCGAGGCGGCGGCTCAGACGACCCATCGCTTCCATGAGCGATCACCAACACCATCCCCCACGTAGCGAGGTAGTGCTGATTGGCCGCATGCGTTCGAGCTTGCGTGGCTTTAGTGCGACCTAATGCCGAGTTGGGGATTGGGGTGGTCTTGAAGGTCATTTACTACCTATTCTTCGCAATGACCACCAAACGCCAAAGATCGTCGACTTTTGCTGGCGAGTTCTTGAAGGCTGACATAACTCGATCTTCGGATGGCCATCCAGCCGCGGCACTGCTGCGGAAGTCTGCTTACTGAGCAGGCGACTGATCCTTCGGGATCGCAACTTGGAGAGGCTCCTCACGAGGAGCCACTCCACGAACGAGCCTTCGGGCTGATCGTCAACCGCTCCTCACAGAGGAGCAACCAACCAAGGGTAGCTACCCACTTTCGTAGGAGTGAAGAAGACATGACGACAACGACCAGACCTAAAATGAGGAGTGCAGTTTCTGGATGGCGCAAGGTGGCGATTGAGAACACCATAGCCCGACAGATGTCGCTCGCAAGATTCAAGCTTGGCGATCTTGGCACATACGGAGGCGTAGGACTTCGTGCGGTGTATCTGTCCGGTCCACCGGGTGTAGGAAAAACGCAGAGCATCGTCGATCAGGAAACCAAATGGCTGGCACGCGGTCTCGTTCCGCTGCGCTGCCGTCCGACGAATGTAAATGAACTTCTCGACTATTTCGAGCAGGCCCGAGGCGTCCGTCCATTAATCATGGAGGAAGCAGACATCATTTTCCGTTCAAAGCCAATGTTTGAAATCCTGAAGCAGGCGACTGATCCACTGACGCCCGATGTCCTCAACAGGATGAAGGGCTCAGGATCTAAAAAGAGGATGATTCAAATACGGTTGAACGTGCCTATAGTAGTTTCAACGAATATGGACCTTCTTAGCGATAAAGCATGGGAGCCAAAGCTGCTGCCGGAGCGCGACGCACTCTTCAATCGATCAATGCCAATCGTGATCCCGAGCAATGCGCATGCTTTGTGGGAATGGAGCGTCTATCTGGCGCTTACGTCGCATCTCACGCAAAGTGTTACGATTCGCAATCCAACAGGAAAAGGGGCTCTTGTTCAGGCGACCCCCTTACTCGTTCAGGCCGCAGCCATAGAGTGGTTTACAAACCATATCCAATCATTAGCTGTAATTAGCCCTAGAACTTTAAAGACAATCGCTCAACTATTTGGGCGGGCGCATCGTGGAGACTTGCCCAAAGTTATTTTAGAAAGTGAACTCCAAGCCTTGTATGGCAGCGAACCGCGTCATGTTGAAATTCCCTTTCAAGCTGACTGGGCTACGCTCCTGACATCGATGCCAAAGTCGTAGAGCTTCTTCCGCGAAGCGCCTCGTAAAGCTGCGCTGGGCCGAGTAGCACGTCCTTCAGGCCATCCCGCACCTTCTGTGAACCAAGCGCCTGTTTGCTGAGCGACGAGTGCGCCTCGACGGCGTCCATAATGGCGTTCATCAACTCGTCTCGCAATGTCGGTGAGTTGTCGAATTGCGCCTTGGTGTTGTTCGCAGCTTGGGTCACCAGAGCATCGGACTCGAGCATCTTGTCGCGGATAGTGGTGACGTAGCTGAGTTGATCGCTCTCGGTGGTATCGGCTCCGAACAGATCGTTCACCCGTTCGATGATCTCGGCGAGAAGGGCCTTCTCCTTGTCCTGCACGGACCCCGAGCCGACGCCGGTCATCGGCCCGAGCTTCGTGGCATCACGGCCCGACACATCGAGCGGGCGCTGTCCCTCGTTCTTCAGATTGTGGTGTGTGAGCACGACCTTGGACAGATCGATGCCCTCCCGCTCGCGCCCGAACTCCAGCAACGGGAGAAGCCGCCGGTAGAACAGGAAGCGCTTCTCCACGGCGGTGCTGCCATAGTCGAATATCTGCGACAGGAAGCTGTAGGTGCGCCCGTATGCCCCCATGTCGTTCTTGAGCAGCACAAGTGCGTTGATCTCGTCCTGCGCATCGGCAGTCGCGCTGGCGTCCTCCGCTTCGGTCGCGCTCGCCAACCTAGCCTGCGCGCCCTTGAAGCGCTTCAGAAGGCGGTCAGCGACCGGCTCGATCGCGGCAATTAGCTCGCCCTGCTTCGCACGCGGGTTCATCTCGACGGTCGCGACCCGATCCACCTCGAAGCCGTCGTAGTGGCCGCTGGCGTCCAGCTTGGCCTTGAGATCGAGCACGATGTTGGGGTCGGTGACGCCCTCAAGCTCAGCGGTGTCGTAGTAGGTCCGGAAGGCCGTGAGGATGTCCTCGGACGAGTTCACAAAGTCGAGGACGTAGGTGGTGTCCTTGCCCGGGTGGGCACGGTTGAGGCGCGAGAGGGTCTGCACCGCCTGAATGCCTGCAAGCCGCCGATCGACATACATGCCGCACAGCAGGGGCTGATCGAACCCGGTCTGAAACTTGTTAGCGACGAGCAGCAGATGGAACTCCTCACCCGCGAACGCCTCTCGTATATCGCGACCTTTAAGCCCCGCATTGAGCGAGGCGGTGCTCTCAGTGACAGGTTCGTCCTCCGACTCAGGATCATTCACCTCGCCTGAGAACGCCACCAGCGTGCCGAGGCCATAGCCCTGCGACTTGATGTAGCCATCGATCGCCCGCTTCCAGCGCACCGCCTCCACGCGGCTCCCCAGCACCACCATCGCTTTGGCCTTGCCGTCGAGCAGGGGCTGCACATTCTCCCGGAAGTGCTCGACGACGATCTGCACCTTCTGCGCGATGTTGTAGGGGTGCAGTCGCACCCAGCGCATGATGCCCTTCAGAGCGGCGCTGCGCTCAACCTCGCGCTCGTCCCATTCCTGCCCTTCGTTGGCGAGGCGGAAAGCGAGCCGGTAGGGCGTGTAGTTCTTCAGAACGTCAAGGATGAAGCCTTCCTCGATGGCCTGCCGCATCGAGTAAACGTGGAAGGCGGCAGGCAGATTGCCGAGGCCGGGAGGCTGCTGCGGGTTAAGCCTGCGACCGAACAGTTCGAGTGTCTTGGCTTTCGGCGTCGCTGTGAAGGCCACATAGGTGACGCCGCTCTCCCCGGCGCGCGCCGCCATCTGAGCGGCGAGGATGTCCTCGTTGCCGATCTCGCCGCCATCCTGAAGGTCAGCAATCTCCTCGGGTGAGAGAAGCTCCTTGAGCTTCTTCGCTGCCTCGCCGGTCTGCGAACTATGCGCCTCGTCAGCGATGACTGCGAAGCGCTTGCCCTCAGTGGCGGCAAGTTCGCGCACCGCGTCGAGCGCGAACGGGAAGGTCTGGATCGTGCAGACAATAATCTTCTTGCCCTGCGCGAGCGCGTCGGCAAGCTGGCCGCTCTTGGCACCGCCCTCACTGCGGATCGTCGCCACGACGCCAGCGGTGCGCTCGAAGCCGAACAGCGCATCCTGAAGCTGAGCGTCAATGACGTTGCGATCGGAGACGACGATCACGGTCGAGAACAGCTTCGCATCCGCCGCATCGTGCAGGTCAGCAAGGAAGTGCGCCGCCCATGCGATCGAGTTCGTTTTGCCGCTGCCCGCTGAGTGCTGAATCAGGTATTTGCCGCCCGCTCCCTCAGTGCGCACAGCCGCACGCAGCTTACGGGTCGCATCAAGCTGGTGGTAGCGTGGAAAGATGAAGCTGCTGATGGCCCGCTTCGCGTCGCGTTGAGCGACAAGGTAGCGCCCGATGATCTCAAGCCAGCTTTCCCGCTCCCACACCTCTTCCCATAGGTAAGACGTGCGGTGCCCCTGCTCATTTAGCGGGTTCCCGGCTCCGCCCTCATTGCCTTTGTTGAACGGCAGGAAGCGGGTCGCCGGTCCCGCCAGCTTGGTCGTCATATGCACTTCGCTGTTGCTCACGGCGAAGTGAACAAGCGCCCCGCTGGGGAAGCTCAGCAGCGGTTCGGGGTTGCTGCCCTTCGGGCGGGGCAACCGGTCGAACCGATACTGGTCGATGGCGTCTGTGATTGACTGAGTAAAATCAGTCTTGAGTTCGCCCGTCCCGACCGGAATGCCGTTGAGAAACAACCCAAGATCGAGGCAATTTTCATTCGCCATTGAGTAGCGAAGCTGGCGCACGACCCTCAGCCGGTTCGCTTGATAGGCAGCGATGATGTCGGGGTTCATGCCCATGGCGGGCTTGAACTGGGCCAGCGAGATCATCCCACGCACACCGACCATCTCGACCCCGTGACGGATCACGTCGAGTGTGCCACGATCGTCGATCTGCTTGCGCACGCGGTCGAGCAGTGCCGCCTCAGCGCCAGAGCCGTGACTGCGGCTCAGCGACTCCCACGCCTTCGGCTGCGTCTCCTGCACCCAAGCAATCAGGTCAGGCGCGAATAGCGCGCGGGGCCGGTCGTAGGACGCAGCGCTGCCGGGTTCATGGATCCAGCCATGCTCGGCCAGATGGGCACAGATTTCGTCCTCGAACCGAACTTCTTTGTGGAGGCTCATCGACTGGGACTCACCGCAGCATCGTGGTTAACCAGCGGAAGCCGAAGCCGCCCAATAGTAAGGTGATCCTGTAAGTGTGACACTTCTACCGACTGGGACATCAAACGCCGGGGCAGGTGGCGCAACTCAGTCAGGAGCACTGCCACTGTCTGATTCCAGCGCTCACCGGATGCAGGCACGGCGACGACCCTGTTCGGCAGCGCCACCCTGAGCACGGTGCCGTCGAACGACAGTTCAGCACGTTCATCTGCCCGAGCCTCTTCTGCAGCGAGGCGCAAAGCCTTACACGGTAGGCGGAACCACTCCCGCTCCACCCGGCAGAACGGTCGTTCATTGTATCGCTTGAGTTCCTTACGCCACGGAAGCTCATCGCGCCAACCAAGTCCAACTTCCAACCACTTCGGAACGTGACGCAGGCAGACCTGCCTGTTTACATGCTCGGCTATCCATGCTGTTCCCTGTTCAACGCTCTCGACAGCCAGCGGCATCTCGAACTCAATATGGGCCAACGACCGGCTATCATTTGCTACACCACCAAACGACCAGACATCCTGCATCCACCGGTTCGCGACTGGTGTCGCCGTTAGGATCAAGTTCCCGAAATTGAATGACAACACACTCCCTGACGGGCCGTGTTGCCCGTCGTGCGGCACAAAGCCCAGATCAATGAGAAGCGACTCAACAGCTACACTCATGCCGTTGCTCCCACCGGTTTCGCGATCTGACGCGCTTCCCAGTCCTTGTAGGTCAGCCCACCATCAGCGGTGCGCCAGTCGAGTTGGCCGTTTGAGGCCCTGCCGTTCACGACGGCGGCTGCGGCGCTGGGGCTACGGAAGGCATAGTCCTGCGTGAAAACGCTATGCGCGCCCTGCTGAGTAAGAACGCCCGATCGGCGAAGCTCGGCGTAGAGAGAGGCGTAGGTATGGTGCTCAAGGCCGGTCCATTCGAGTCTGCTCATCGACCCGGCCTCGACCACGAACTCACCATCGGTGAGCACCGCTGAGGCGCGCAGGCCGTGCTTGCGCGATTCCAGCACGAAGCGCGTCTCGCTAGCGCTGGTCTGCTGCGGGTCGGCAGGCGTCGGCACCGGCGATGATGACGTTGTGGGCCGCGCCGACCGGGCGCGCTGAATGAACATGTCCACGCGCACGGCGGGAAGCACGCTCAACAGGTTTTCGAGGAACGCCTCCATCTTGGCGATGTCGGCCTCACTGAGGATCGGCAGCACCGGCGCGGTCAGGTTATTGAGCGGGGTGTGCCCGATCGCCTTCGCATGGCTGATAAGCCGCGCTTCGAGGTAGCGGACATGTGCCTTGTTGAGCTTGTTGGCTGAGGCGGTGACCAGCACCGCACTGGTCCACCACTCCTTGCGCACATCGTGCTGACGAATGCGCGCCCCAATATCCTCGCCCTCGCCGACATAGGCGAGCGACTCGCCGTTCTGGTCGCCGAGCAGCAGGTAGACGCCCGCATAGCTCGCCTCGGTGCGCGCAAGCGCCTCGCTCAACTGGGTGCGCGGGAAGAGCAGGACGTGGCCGGTCCAGTTGAACAACTCGGCGGTGACCATGCCATCGGGCTGACCATCGATGTAATAAAGCTCCAAGGAGCGACCGACCGCTGGGCTCATACGAACAGCCTCCCGATCGTGGTTTTGGGGCCGGAGCCGGTCGGCACGATGCCATAGCGTCGCATCCAGCCCAGCCACTCGGGAAGCTCGCTGGCATGGAACTTCTCGCGCTTCTCCGGGTGCCAATCATTGAGGAAGCCGGTGATAATCTCGTTGTCGGATGGAGTGCCACCCTCACTGAGCAGGTCGTTCCAGACACCATAGAGCGTCGCCACGGCCTCAGCCTGCTTAGTGTTAAGCGGGGCGAAATCGGCGACCAGCTTGTCGAGCTTGGCCGTGCGATCGAGGCCGAGCCAGTCTGCAAGCTCTTGGCGATGCGCACCACGCTGCTGACGGAGGCGGTAGCTGACTGTGGTGCCTGTGCCGCCCGCCTGATCAACAGCGATGTCCGCGATGCTGTGCGCCCCCCGCTCCATCTCATCGATTAGCGCACCGTCGAGCGGGCCAGCCGCCGCTCGCGTATAGCAGCCCGCAAGCTCGCTGATGCCGACATGCCCTTCAGCGAGGAAGGCCACCTTCTGGAACTTGACGCGACCGAACGTCGGCTGACTCGCTGACCGCTCGATGATCTCGGTGCCGACCAGCGCGCGCGCGCGGGTGCGATCGATCGGGAACGGAAGCACTTCGGCCGAGCCACGCACGTCGATCTTGCCAGTGACGGCTGCGGAGATAAGGGCAGCGCGGCGTTCACCAAGCAAGTCGATTGCTGATTTTGCAGCAGTGATAAGTGCCGCAAACTCGTTCGATCGGCTGTCGATATGCGCGGCGATAGCATCCATCTCCTCAGCCGGAGGAATGGGCATGCGAAACTCTTCTATCTGACCACCGCTAATATGAGGGACGCTGACGCCCGTCATCTCGGGCGCACAGTGATGAAAGAACGCCTCGTGCTGTAAGCAATGAAGGATGAAGCGCTGAGCCGAAGGACAGTCCGCTCGGACCGCAGCTACACGCTGCAACAGCATGCATGGCAAGTCACTCTCAGTGATCTCGGCAACTCGCAGCCCGTCACCAATCCACGGGCGATCCATTCCAAGCACCACGTCGCCCACACGCAGTTCCCATGCGCTAAGTCCGTCGCCTTCCGATCGTTCCCAGTAAACCGTGTCTTCGTTCCACCGGATGCCAGACGGAGAAAGGTTGATGCCGCGAAGCAGTCGCGGATTATTGTCATTATGCGAGAAGGCATTGGCAGCAAAGGCGTAGCCCGCGAGCACAGCCGCTGTGCGCTTGAGCGGCGCGACGGTCCAATGCGCAGGCACCTCACCGAGCCAGTCGATGCCGATGTCCTTCATCGGTGCGTGCGGATCGAGACCCTTGGTGACGGCGTGGGAGATAACGGCTTGCCGCTTCTCCTTCAGCAGCGCGACCAAGCGCCGCTGCTCCTCAATGAGGGCATCGATCTTAGCGATTTCGCCGTCGAGAAAGGCAGCAATCGCGACTTGCTCTCGCGACGGGGGCACCGGAAACGGCATCGTCAGCCAGTCTTCCATGCGCAGCGCTTTCGTTCCGTGCCCCGCCTCCGAGCAACGATCAAGCGACTCCCGAGCGGTTCCTCGCAAAGTCCATGCAAGGAACGAGCTTGTCATTCCCCGCCTCGGATGGACCGCCTTCAAGTCTTGATTGATCGCCATAGGCACCAGCGTCTCGACCACGGGGAAGGCGCGCGCCAACATCATGCCGCGAACGAGTATCAGGATTGACCCAGTTGGATTGAGTTCCACGCTACCTTCGGCAATCGCCAACTCGGTGAGGCGGTCAGCAGTGTCGCTGAGATGCGCCCTCTTTAGGTCTTTTGCGGAGGCCCAAGGAACTGAACCTCCCCAAAAATCATCACGCGCCTTGCTCGGCGTTCCTCCACTGCGCAATGAGATCAGATGCTTGAGTGGGCAAACTTTCCAATGACAGGGCACATTGCCCAACCAAAGGATACCGCTATCCCGAGTAGCGGCGTAGGGGGCAATGCTCACGCGACTTGCCCCGCACCGGCAACCTCGAAGATGACCCTGACGGCCTGCCACAGGTTCTGCGGTTGAAAACGGATGAGGTCGCAATCCTTGAACGCAGGCTCACCGAACAGGTTGTGGTTGGGCTTGCTCACGTCGAAACCGCGATGGTCGAACACCTGCTGCTCGATGTCAGCGAGGTGCTGACGCCGCACTGAGTCTGCTCGGACCCACAAGTTGGCCGTATTGGTCCGCTTGGGCTCAGTCGCGATCGGGCAGCCGTTTGCAGCCACATATCGATTAGCGTGGGCCGCATGCCCTCTTGCTGAAACCGCAACGGCTGGGTGATCACTAAGCAATGCGTCCAGCGCGGCAATTAAATCTGGGCCAGTCACGCCGCCAGCCCTTCCAGCATGCCCTTGATCCGGTCAGTAACAGCCTCGAGATCGGCGTCGATCTCAGCCAGCGGGCGCGGCGGTTCGAACACGTAGAAGTGGCGGGTGAACGGGATTTCATAGCCGACCTTGGTCTTGTCTGTGTCGATCCACGCATCCTCGGCGTGCGGCA
>Ga0182231_1000161_pt1 | contig 17075 bp, 18 predicted proteins | sample G6R1MG_29_FD_129667 | JGI IMG/M metagenome (GOLD analysis project Ga0182231, IMG submission 129667) | Miscanthus phyllosphere microbial communities from Michigan, USA - G6R2_NF_07NOV2016_LD1 MG | ecosystem: Host-associated > Plants > Phyllosphere > Phylloplane/Leaf | place: USA: Michigan...
TCACCACCTATTCGCCGCTGCGGACGTGGAACGTCGGCCCGGGCAGCCGCGTCGGCGTGGTCGGGCTGGGTGGTCTCGGCCACATGGCGGTGAAGCTCGCCGCGGCAATGGGGGCGAAAGTGACCGTGCTCAGTCGTACGCCCGACAAGGAGGGCGATGCCAAGGCGCTTGGTGCCGATCGGCTGCTCGTGTCCTCTGACGCCGCGGCGATGGAGGCGGCAGCCTCAAGCTTCGATCTTATCATCGACACGGTTCCAGTGAAGCACGACCTCAATCCCTACACCCCGCTGCTCGACATCGACGGGACGCTCGTACTCGTCGGCCAGATCGGGCCGCTAAACGAGATCAGCAGCGTGCCGTTGCTGCTCGGCCGTCGGCGCATCGCCGGCTCGCCGATCGGCGGGCTCGCCGAAACCCAGGAGATGCTGGACTTCTGCGGGCGCGAGAACGTGCTGCCCGAGGTCGAGATGATCCGGATGGACGAGATCAACCATGCCTTCGAACGGATGGAGGGCTCGGATGTCCGCTACCGCTTCGTGATCGACATGGCCTCGCTCGATCAACCCGCGGTGCAGTCGTGAAGGAAGCGGGCATGAACCCGAGCTTCGATTTCACGGGCAAGGTGGCCCTCGTCACAGGCGCGAGCGCCGGCATGGGTCTGGCTACCGCGCGCGCTTTCGCACAGTCTGGGGCAGCGGTCGTACTGTCAGACATCAAGGAAGACGCCCTGAACGCTGCGGTCGAAGCGCTGGTTGGCGAAGGCCATCGCGCCCTTGCGGTCCGGTGCGACACCAGCGACGACGATCAAGTTGCGGCGCTGGTCGACCGTACGATCGCGGAGTTCGGCCGGCTTGATTGCGCGTTCAACAACGCGGGCGTGATGGCGACCGTCGCGCCGCTTGCGGAGAGCACGCGCGAGGACTGGGATCGCGTGATCGGGGTCAACCTGCGCGGTGTGTGGAACTGCATGCGGCACGAGCTGCGCCAGATGCAGAGGCAAGGTGGCGGTGCGATCGTCAACAACGCATCCGTCGGCGGGACAAAGGGGGATCCCGGGGTTAGCCCATACACCGCGTCCAAGCATGGCGTGATCGGCCTGACCCGGACGTCTTCGCTCGAATATGTGAAGCACGGCATCCGCGTGAACGCGGTCAATCCCGGCGTCATCGCGACCCAGATCGCGCGCGACGTCGTGAAAGACGATGACGACGCCTATGCCGAGATGGTCGCCAAGGTGCCGATGGGGCGGGCGGGTACGTCTGACGAGATCGCGAGCGCCGTGCTCTGGTTGTGCAGTCCCGGCGCAAGTTACGTCGTGGGCCAGGCCATCATCGTCGATGGCGGACTGACGGTCGGCTGACGCCCTCCGTACGCCCAATTCCACCCGAACGAAGGAGATCCACCGTGATCGACGACTTCCTTCACATCAGCATCACGTGCCGTGATCTGGAAACGACGATCCGCTTCTATGAGGCGATCGGCCTCAAGACGATCAAGCGCCTCGGCGTCGTCGACGATCCCGGCATCGCGCAGGCCTTCCGGCTGCCCGGCGGGCGGCTCGCCGTCGCGTATCTCGCAACCTCCGATGAGCCAGGTGCGCTCTTCATCGATCTCGCGCAGTGGCTCGATCCCGAAGCGAAGGGGGAAGCCTACCCTTCGCTCGATCATATCGGGTTGAACCGCTTCGCGCTGCGCGTCTCGGATCTCGACGCCAAGGTCGACAGCGCGCGAGCGCAAGGAATCGCCTTCATGACCGACATGCCGATCGCTGTTGGTGACGAGGGCATGCGGTTCATCGTCGCTCGCGATCCCGACGGCGTCTTCGTCCAGCTCGTCGAAGGCTTCTGATCGACCCGCACCGGCGATCCTGACCACTCGGGAGGCCGCAGTCTCCTCGCCATCTGACCACATTGAAGGAAAACCGATATGCAATATCGTCAGCTCGGCCATTCCGGCCTCCAGGTCTCGACCCTCGTCCTCGGCACCATGTCTTTCGGCGGTAAGGGTATGTTCGGGATGGTCGCGGAGAACGGCCTGAAGGAGGCGCAGCGCCAGTTCGACATGCTGATCGACGCAGGCGTCAATATGGTCGACACCGCCGACATCTATTCGATGGGTGAATCCGAGAGGATCGTCGGCGAGGCGATCCGCGGCAAGCGGGACAAGCTGCTCCTTGCCTCCAAAGTGCGCTCGCCAGTGGGCGAGGGTCCGAACGACCAAGGCCTCTCCCGTTACCACATCAAGCGCGGATGCGAGGCCAGCCTCAAGCGGCTCGGGACCGATCATATAGATCTCTACTGGGCACACGAATGGGACGGCCAGACCCCGCTCGACGAGACGCTCCGTGCGTTCGAGGATCTCCAGCGCGAGGGTAAGATCGGCTATTTCGGCATTTCGAATTGGGCCGGATGGCAGATCATGAAGGCGCTTGGCGTGTCAGAACGCGACGGCCTGATCCGCCCGATTGCGCAGCAAATCTACTATTCGCTGCAATCGCGCGAGGCGGAATACGAGCTGATGCCGATCGCGATCGACCAGGGCGTCTCGATCCTGGCGTGGTCGCCGCTTGCTGCCGGATTGCTAGGCGGCAAATTCACACGTGACAATCCGCGGCCGGAAGGGACCCGTCAGGTCGCCGGGTGGCCGGAACCGCCGATGCACGACTGGGAGGCATTGTGGCGGATCGTCGACGTCTTGATCGCGGTCGCGCAAGAGCGGAGCGAGACACCAGCGCAGGTGGCGCTAGCGTGGCTCTTGAGCCGTCCTGGCGTCGCGTCGCTCGTGATTGGGGCGCGAAACGAAGCTCAGCTTACCGAGAATCTGGCGGCATCCGATATTCAGCTGACGGCAGACGAGATCCACCGGCTCGAACAGGTAAGCCGTCCACCGCTCTTGTATCCCTACTGGCACCAGAAGGCGAACGCGACCGCACGCCTGTCGGCGGCCGACCACGCCTTGCTCGATCAGTTTCCCAAGCCGTATTGATATCGAGGCTAGCTGTACTGCCTTGTGCGGGCGTCTAACGGGGGAGGCAGGGCCAAGGAAGGCTCTCTGGTGACGGCCATAGACAGGGCGGCGAATGGTACTCGGGTTTGAAATCAACGCGCTTCTCGCCGCGGCAGCGTTCGTCGCTGGTATGATCGACGCCGTGGCGGGTGGCGGCGGTCTCATCACGATCCCTGCGCTGCTCGCGACCGGCGTTCCGCCGATCCAGGCCCTCGCGACAAACAAGCTGCAGAGCACCTTCGGGACGGCCGGCGCGGTGATCGCCTCCGCGCGGAAGGGGCATCTCAGCCTGAAAGGGTTCGTGGCGCCGACGATCGCGTCGTTTGCGGGTGCGGCGTTGGGTGCGTTTCTGCTGACGCAGATCGATTCCGCTTTCCTCGCCGGGTTCATGCCGGTCTTGTTGATCGCGATGGCGATCTATTTCGTCGTCGCGCCGAAGATGGGCGACGAAGATCGACACGGGCGGGTCTTGCCGGGGTTCCTGATCGGCGTGGCTTTCGTGATCGGCACGTACGACGGCTTCTTCGGTCCGGGCACCGGCTCGTTCTTCACGACCGCGCTCGTCGCCTTGTTCGGGTTCGGGATGATCCGGGCGGTCGCGCGGGCGAAACTGTTGAACCTTGCGAGCAATCTCGCGGGCCTTACGGTGCTGATGGTGGGCGGCCACGTCATCTGGGTGACAGGGCTGTTAATGGCTGCGGCGAGCATAGCCGGGGGACAGGTCGGCGCTCACGCGACGATGCGGTTTGGGGCAGGCGTGGCCCGTCCGCTGCTCATCGTCATGTCGCTGATCCTGACGGGGAAGCTATTGGCCGATCCGGCCAACCCGCTCACCCACATGGTGCTAACCGCGCTCAACTAGGGTCGCGCACCCTGCGTCCTCGGGTCGGCGCATCGGTCATGGGCAGGGTATGTCCATATTCCATCCACCAGGCCGTCAGCGCTTCCAGCGTCGGCCCCAGGCCACGTGCCTTGGTCGTGATTTCGTATTCCACCCGTGGCGGCACCTCGGCGAACACCGTGCGTGAGACCAGCCCGTCCGCCTCGAGTTCGCGCAGTTGCGTAGTCAGCATGTGCTGCGTGACGCAGGGGATAGCCTTGCGCAGCTCACCGAACCGATGGACGCGTTGATTGAGCAGCCACATGATCTCGAGCTTCCATTTGCCCGACAGCAGCGCGAACGCGCGGCGCATCTCATCCTGCATGGTGATGACGGTTTTAGCCATTAGTCAGGTTTTCCATACTAACCACAAGTGATTCATCCTACTTGCGAATAGCACTTATAGCCTTCATTTCCAATTCTTGTTGAAAAGTAGGTGGCTTGATCACTCGGCTCAACAATGAACGCGCAATGATCGAGGAGATGTCGCCCTGACGGGCGGCAGATGCTGCATGGCTCCAACGTATATCTACTGGATCAGCACCACGTTGCTGTCGGCGCTCTATCTGATGTCGGCCTTCGTCTACGTCACAAAGACCGCCTGGGTCCGCGAGACGCTGACGGGGCTCGGCTATCCGACGTACCTTGTGCCATTCATGATCGTCATCAAGGTCGCCGGGGTGCTGGCGATCGTGTCGCGCTTCAACGTGGCCATCAGCGATCTCGCCTACGCCGGGATCCTCTACCACCTGCTGCTGTCGGGTATGGCTCATCTAGGCGTCCGCAAGCCTACCGGTGCCGTCCCGGCGGTGATCGGCCTAGCGCTGCTGGCCGCTTCCTTCGCGACGCAGAACAACGCCCGCGACATCCCGTCGCCTTACGCGCCGGCAGCGATGCACTGACGCGCACTCGCCTCACTTACACCAGAAGAAGGAATTGCACATGGGTCGTCTCGACGGAAAGGTCGCCATCGTCACCGGCGGAGGCCGCGGCATCGGCCGCGCGACCGCCAAGCTGTTCGCAGCCGAAGGCGCGAAGGTCGCCATCCTCTCGCTCACGCCCGCCAACATCGATGCGGTCGTCGCCGACATCAGGGCAGCAGGTGGAACCGCGCTTGGCGTACCCTGCGACGTCAGCGCCGCCGACCAGATCACCGCGGCAGTCGGGACGGTGGTCGAGGCGTTCGGCCGGATCGACATCCTCGTGAACAATGCCTTCGACCCGTCCGTCGTCATGTCGTCGGTGCTGGAGCTGTCGGTCGAGAAGCTGCAACGCAACTTCGACATGGGGCCAATCGCGTATCTGCGCATGATGCAGGCCTGCTACCCGTATCTGAAGGCCAGCGGCGAAGGCCGCGTCATCAATTTCGGATCCTCTGCTGGCATCATCGCGATCCTGCCCTATTCGGGGTACGGCATGGCCAAGGAAGCCGTCCGTGCCCTGACCCGGACCGCCGCACGCGAATGGGGTCCGGACAAGATCACCGTGAATAACATGCTGCCGGTCGCGGATACCTGGGGCGCGGCTGCCGCGAACATGCCGCCACCTACCGTCCCGCTCGGCCGCTACGGCTCGCCCGAGGATGATGTCGCACCCGTCGTGCTCTTCCTGGCGAGCAAGGACGCGCAGTTCATCACCGGGTCCAGCCTGACGCCCGACGGCGGACTCATCATCGACGCCGCGCGCTGACGCGCCGGCTCGCCAGTAAAAACGGATTGGAATTGAACATGAACCGTCTCGAAGGAAGGGTCGCGATCGTCACCGGTGCTAGTCGCGGCATCGGTCTGGCGACTGCCAAGTTGCTTGCCGCGGAAGGTGCCAAGGTAGCGGTGCTATCCCTGACGCAGACAAGCGTGGATCAGGTCGCCGCGGAGATCGAAGCCGACGGCGGGACGGCGATCGGGATCGTCTGCGACGTCGCCGATGCCGACCAGATCACCACGGCCGTCCAGCAGGTGGTGGACGCATTCGGCGGCATCGACATCCTCGTTAACAACGCGTTCGACAAGTCGGTGGTCAACGCCAAGGTCACCGAGCTTTCGGTCGAGCGCTTGCAGCGTAATTTCGACACCGGGCCGATCGCGCATCTGCGGCTGATGCAGGCCTGCTATCCGCATTTGAAAAAGGGCGGGGCAGGGCGAGTGATAAACTTCGCTTCCATGGCCGGTGTGCTCAGCCTCGCCGAACATGCGCCATATTCGATGGCCAAGGAGGCGGGACGCGCCCTGACCCGGTTCGCGGCGCGGGAATGGGGCGCCGACGGTATTACCGTGAACAACGTACTGCCAGTCGCGAACACCTTTACCGAGATACCGGAAGCCGGGATACCAGCGCCTGACACGCCGATGGCGCGGATGGGATCACCTGAGCACGACATCGCGCCCGTCGTGCTGTTCCTCGCCAGCAAGGATTCGCAGTTTATCACCGGGTCGAGCCTGACCCCCGATGGCGGCGCGCTGATCGACAGTGCTCGGTAACGACAGCGTATTCCCGGGTGATGGGGCGGGAGAGCTATCGACCGATCGCTACCACGACGGGATCAGTGGCCCCGTTCCGCTCCGCATTCGGGACATAGAGTTGGGGCCGGTAATCTGCGCGCGGCAGTCCGGTGACGGTGAACAACTGCTCCGTGCCTATGTCGATCTTGGCGGCCGAGCCATCGATTGTCTCGTTGCTCAGGCCGCCCAAGAGGTGAGCAAGCTCGCTGCCTACCGTCGTCGCGCCGATCGCGTCGAAACCGATCATCAGGCCCTCGCCCATGCTGCCAGTCCAGCGTCCGCCCGCGACATAGACCTTGCCGCCGTAGTGGATGCCATAGGGAGCCACGTATTCCACGAACTTGCGCGTCGGCCCGAGCACGCGCGACTCATACGGGATGACGTGCATCTGATACGGTCGATCATGGTCAACGAAATGGCCCATGATCCCACGAGCCACGCTGGTGTTGCCGCCGCTGGGCGTGTCACGAAGATCGATCAGCAGCGTAGTAGTGTCGGCAAGCGTTGCCAGTGCTTGGGCGAACTGCCCGATCAGCGCCTGGTCGCCGAGCGAGTTGTTGATGTGGATGATGCCGAGCGTGCCTTGCCGCTCGACGTCGAGCAGCGGGCCGGCCTTGATGCGCTTCGACTGATCCGATGTGGCCGCTAAGGCGAAGGTAAGTCGGTGATGCCCGTCAACAGCCTCCAGCGTGCGTGGGTGCCGATGACGACCGGCCAGCGCCACGTTGAACGCAAATCCGATCTGAACGGGGCTGAGTGTGGTGAACGGACGGCCCGTGACGTCCTCGATCGCGGCGCGAGGTGCCTTTCCGTCGATCCGCACTACCGTCATGCCCGATCGGACTCCTCTGGCGAGCGCATCACCACCAAACCTCGTCTCTCCGATCCGGAAGGTAGTGCCGTCGTAGGCGCCAAACAGGTCCGATGACGTCGGAATGGTAGTCCAATCCTCTGGATCGAACGGCCCCACAACGAAGTGCGGGTCTGCAAAATTGTAGGACACGAGCTGGAGAATATCGACAAACTCCTTATCGGAGCGGGCAGCCTTGGCACGTGCCGCGAAGGCCGAAAGGATAGCGTCGCCGTCAATACCGGCCCGGTCGAAATAGCCATACTGCTCGTGCAGCAGCTTCTCGAACGACGACCAGGCCACAGCGGTGTCGAAGCGAGCCGGTGATTTGTCGTCTGCCTGGGCGGGACCCGTCATCAGCAGCAGCATTGGCAAGGCGATAATCGACGGAGTGCGACGGAACAATTTGGCGGATTTCATGCGGGTATTTCTCGATAACAGATGCGGTACTTATCGAAGGATTACGGCTTACGAAAAAGCCACGCCATTCCCAAAACTCGATCCTTCGTGGCACGCTCACCATCGGTGAACAACAATGCGCCGACAGCGCCTTGCGAGCGCACATAAGGCAGAGCTTCAACCCTCACTGAAGCTTCTGCGGTGCCGTTTGGTAGGGTGCTGTTTGGTCTTCCTAGGTTAGGACTCCAGCCGAACCAAAGGGCCGATATGAGCCAAAATTTTTGAGGTTCTTTTTCGGCGGAAATCGGACCGGGCAGAATGGGAACGTCGAGAGTATACCCTAAACGTACTCTCTCTGAAGCCGTTCGGACGTGCTCGCGAGGACACGCGACGCCGGAACCGCATCATGAACGCGCATTACCGGCGTGCGCTCGGCGATCTGTTCTACGGCCCATATCCGATGCGGGGGGCGGACTGGATCACCCCGACACCCATCAGCATGCTCGACGACAGCCGATCGCTATACGCGAGCGTCCAGTAGCTCCGAGCACCGAACACGCTGTGCCGGCTGCGTTCAGGCAAAAAAATGGGCCGCCAAAAGCGACCCTGGAAGTTTTTAGGAGAGGATGCCTGAAAGGCGTCATCTTGGTATCCCGCAGATCTGGCGATGGCGAATGCAAATCTGTCTAATCTAAATTGCATTTCATGCACTTGGCGGAATGTTGGAGCGGAATTCGTTCCCTCGCTAGGTGGATAAAAGGGGCAGTATCACGAGGGTTCGACACCGCGAGGCAACGGTCTGGATCCCGCACATTGAGCGCCGGACGACGGTCGTTCGCATACGCGCACGTGCGGCAGCCCGGCCGCGCGGCGCATACCGGCACCGACATGGAGCCGCAGGTGATCGAACGCGTGTTCAAGCCGTTCTTCACGACCGAACCCGTCGGACAGGGCACCGGGCTTGGCCTCTCGATGATGTATGGCTTCGCCCGTCAATCCGGCGGTCAGGTCCGCATCTATTCTGAAGTCGGAATGGGCACGACGGTTTGCATTTACCTTCCCTGGTATCATGGCGAGCCTGTAAATGACGCGCCGGACGGTTCGCCTTCCGGGTAGATCAAAGCCGGCGGGGAAACCTTGCTGGTAGTCGATGACGAAGCGACCATCAGGCATCTAATCGACGAGGTTCGTGACCCGTTTGTGACGAGACGCCGGCAAAGTGGCTCGGTCGGCGCGAACGACGATAGAGCCGTACCCGTCAGGGTCGTACCCGACAAACTCAGTATCTCGGAAGGATAGCCAACCTAGATGTCGACTGTGCCTTTCGCGAAGGACAACATCCATTCTCGATCAATCGAGGAAACGCCTTTGATCGATCCCGGACTTCATGCAGGATGATTGAGAACGGAGCGGGTGGGGGCCACGCCGTGTTCCGGGAAGGGGAACACATGCTGCTCGCAGACAATGAAACCAAGTTCGATCTACTTAACAACGAAGCGATTGCGACCACCATTGTCGGACTCATCGGTGAGAACCCCGAACGGGCGGTAACGGTAGGGGTCCACGGGGATTGGGGCGCGGGGAAGTCGAGTGTGCTTGAGATGATCGAGACCGCGTTGGACGGCCACGATGACATCCTGTGCATCAAGTTCAACGCCTGGCGCTTTCAGGGACTCGAAGATGCCAAAATCGCCCTGATTGAGGGCGTCGTCACCCAATTGATTGAGAAGCGATCTCTCGCGACCAAAGCCGCAGATGCCGTGATGGATGTCGTCAAACGGCTCGACTGGCTCAAGATCGCGCGTATGGGGGGCGGCCTCGCGTTCACGGCGATGTCCGGGCTGCCCAACCCCGATCAGATCGGCTCCGTCGTGGGGATGGTGAGGGGCTTCTTCGCTGATCCCAAGAAGCACCTTGATAAGGACGAGATCGACAAGGTCGTCAAGGGCGCCGAAGGGCTGCTGAAGGAGAAGGAAAGTCGGCGGGTCCCACAGGAGGTTGAGGAGTTCCGCAAGGCATTCGACGAGCTGCTGCGCCGTGCGGGCCTGAAGCAACTCGTCGTCCTAATCGACGATCTCGATCGCTGCTTACCCGAACCGGCTATCGAGACGCTGGAAGCGATGCGGTTGTTCGTGATGATGGATCGTACGGCATTCGTCATCGCCGCGGACGAGGCGATGATCGAATATTCGGTCCGCAAGCATTTCCCCGATCTGCCGGATACGACAGGTCCGCGGGATTATGCCCGCAATTATCTCGAGAAGCTGATCCAGATCCCGTTTCGGATACCGTCGTTGGGCGGCGTCGAGACGTACATCTATGTCACTTTGCTGTTGGTCGGTGCGCGCCTCGGCGACGACAACGAGGAATTCGGCGAATTGGTCAAAGTAGCGCGCACGGCGCTGAAGCGGCCCTGGGACCCGACCGGCTTCGACAGCGGCGCGGTGCAAGCGGCGCTCGGTGATCGCGCCAAGGACGTGGCGGAGGATCTCGTCCTGACCGAGCAGATCGTGCCGTTGCTCGCCAGCGGGACGTCGGGCAATCCGCGGCAGATCAAGCGGTTCTTGAACAGCCTGCTGCTACGTGAGCGCACCGCTGACGCTCGCGGGTTCGGGGCTGCGATCAAACTGCCGGTCCTCGCGAAGCTCATGTTGGCCGAACGGTTCATCCCGACGTTGTTCGACGAGATCGGTCTCGCGTCCGCAAACGATCCAGATGGTCGATGCAAGGATCTAAGCATCCTCGAAGGCGAACCGAAGGCAGTGCCGATAAAACCCGCCGAGGAACCGGCATCCGGGACCAAGAAACCCGCCGAAGAGCCAGCGACCGGGGCGAAGAAACCCGCCACAGCGCCAGCGAAGGCGACGCCAGCACCGCCCGAAAATCCGGTTCTGACACAGTGGATGGCGTCGGACGTCATCAAGGCGTGGGCCAAGCTGCAACCGCCGATCAGCGGCGTCGATCTGCGTCCGTACCTGTTCGTCACGAAAGACCGGAAGGATTACCTCGCGGCCGCGTCGGCGCTGGGTCCGCTCGCCGCGGTCGTCGAGCGCCTGATGGGACGACGCATGACCGTCTCGGGGATGGACGCCGAGTTGCGCGCGCTGGCGAAACCGGAAGCGTCGCTGGTGTTCGATTTCGTTCGACGCCGGATCCTCGCCGCAGGCGATTTCGTGCGCCCGCCCGCGGGCATCGACGGCGCGACGATCCTGGTTCGCACGCAACCGCATCTGCAATCTGCGTTGGTCGATATGCTGGGGATGTTGCCCGAAACCTGCGGGCCGTGGGTCGTTGCGGGGTGGTCCGAGGTGTTAACCGAAGAAGGCGAGAAGCGCCGCTTCCAGAACCTGATCGAGCGGTGGAGCAAGCTCAGCGATAACCCGGCGCTCCAGGCGACCGCGACGGCCGCGCTCCGGACGGGGATCAAAGGCTGATGGGCACCTCATCTTCCTTCGATGGGCCGACGAATGATCGGCCGCTCGTTCCGACCTTCATCGATGATTCCGACCGCGGTGATGCGGACGGGAGTGCCGATGGTCAGGATGGTGACGGTAACGCCGATGATGGAGCCGACCAGGGTGATGGCGCCGCACCGCCTCCCGCAACCCCTCTGCCGCCACCTGGTCCGGCAGGCCGCTTTAGCGCGCCCCGTAGCGCTTTCACGACATTCGCTAAATCGGGCGGTACCGACCGCAAGAATCTTGGACGCGCCGTATCCGGCTATGTCCGGTCGTCGATGGGGAGCCCGCGGCGTGCCGCACAACGGATGGGCACCGCACGCGCTTCGGGTGCCAATGTCGTCCGACTGCTGCAATCGGTGCAGGCGAACGGCATCGCCGAGACGCTCCGTGAGCTGAACCTCACGGCGCTTGCGGGTCGCCCGATCGAGGAAGTGTTCGCTGGTCTGGCCGATTACGTCTGCCCGGAGGACGGCTCGATCGACCAAGGGATCGCGCGCAACGCCTTCATCGAGACGATCGCCGATCTTGCTGATGCCGGCATCACCGACATCGATGGACTGACACCCGAGCAGATGACGACGGTCTTCGAACTGTATGTCGCGCACACCATCGAAGCGCGGATCTGCAACGACATTGGGACGAAGGCCGTCGCCCTCCCGGCCAATCCCGCGGCTGCACAGAACGTCGAGGACATGCTGCACGACTTCATCCAGCGCGGTGTCAGCGATGCCGTCTCCCAATCGGGGAGGAACATTCAGGCCTTATCGCCGACGGAGATCAGCGGGTTCGTGACGTCGGTGTACGAGGACGCGTATCGGATCCTTCAGGCGATGGGTGATGCGGAGGCCGCACGATGAAGCGTCACCTGCTCGTCGGCACGATGGGTGCCAAAGACAAGCCAGCGATCGACACGAGCACGGACGAGGTCCGCTCGGACGTTCAGCTCCTGAACGCGGGCGGTATAGCCTACGGGATACAAACCGCACTCAACGACTTGCGCAAGCTCGATCTGGTGCCTGATGAGATCGGTATCGATCTCCTGATCCTCGGTGCGCTGGTCTACGCTGCCGACACGCGCATCTCGCGCGCGACCGAAGCGCAAGATGGTTGGACGCGCGAGATCCGTATCGTCACGCCGGTCAGCGATGTCGCGGCTTGGGAGCGCGCGCGGCCGATCGTGATGCGTGCGCTCGGCTTCTTGAGCGGCGATCGCTGGTCGATCGAATTCCGCAAACGACCAGCGGGCAAGGAACGTCTTGCGGGAACGGTCCCTACATCACTGCTGCAAACCGACCTCCTCGGCGTCAACCTGTTCTCGGGTGGGCTCGATAGCCTGATCGGGGCGATCGACAGCCTGACGAAGGATGAAAAGCCCCTGCTGGTCAGTCATGCTGGCGAGGGTGCGGGGAGCAAAGCGCAGTATCTGTGCCATGCCGAGTTAAAGGCCCGGTTCCTCAAGCGACGTTTCGAATGGGTCCGCCTGCCGATGGTGTTCGCGCATGATCTGGCTGACGGGGTCGGTTCGGAGACATCGACCCGCGCGCGCTCGTTCCTGTTTTTCGCTTTTGGCGTGGCAGCCGGTACGGCGCTGCGTCGTCGCTTCGAGCTGAAGGTCCCGGAGAATGGGCTGATCGCGCTGAACGTGCCCTTGGATCCGTTGCGTCTCGGTGCACTCAGCACCCGTACGACGCACCCCTTCTACATGGCGCGCTGGACCGAACTGGTCGCCGCGCTCGGGATCGATGGCTCGCTCGCCAACCCCTATTGGGCGATAACCAAGGGCGAGATGGTCGAAGCGTGTAGGGACAAGGCCTTCCTGCTGTCGATCGCCGACAAGTCTATCTCATGCTCATCACCGGCAAAGCTACGCTGGGCGGGCCAGGCGCAGGGGCATTGTGGCTATTGCCTGCCGTGCCTCATCCGACGGGCATCGATCCCAGACGGTGATCCGACCGAATACTACCTTGCAGATCTGAAGCGCCGGGCACTGAACAGCGCCGAGGCCGAAGGGGTGCAGGTGCGGTCCTTCCAGCTCGCGATAGCAAGGCTCCGTGCCAGGCCTGAACTCGCCAAGGTGCTCATCCACAAGCCAGGCCCCCTCTACGATCACGACATCGACGACCAGGCGGAGATGGCCGGTGTCTATGCCCGTGGACTGGAGGAGGTGGGTCGACTCTTGGATGGCGTCCGCACGAAACCGAAGTAGACGCGGCCGATGACGAACCTAGTCGATTTCCATTGCCACCTGGACCTCTATCCGGATTTCGAACGTGCCGTGGATCGCAGCGACCGGGCTGGCGTGTTCACGCTGACGGTGACGACGACGCCGAAGGCATGGCGACGTAACGCGGAGGTCACGGCGTCGACCAAGCACGTGCGCGCCGCCTTGGGCCTTCATCCACAGCTCGTGGGCGAGCGCGCCGGTGAGATCAGGCTGTGGGAGAAGCTGCTGTCTGAAACGCGCTACGTCGGCGAGGTGGGCCTCGATGCCGGCCCGCGCTATTATGCGTCGTTCGATGCGCAAAAGAAGGTTTTCGCCCACGTCCTCCAAGCGTGTGCCGACGCCGGGGGAAAGATCCTTTCGGTGCATAGCGTGCGATCGGCGAAAGCCGTGCTCGACATGGTCGAGGCTTATTTGCCGCCTAATCGCGGACGCGTCGTGCTTCACTGGTTCACCGGATCGGCGTCGGACGCGCGAAGGGCGGCTGACCTCGGCTGCTACTTTTCCGTCAACGAGCAGATGCTCGAGAAGGACGGCAAGGCGACCTTCATCCAGTCATTGCCACGAGATCGCCTCCTGACGGAAACGGACGGTCCGTTCACGAAGGCGGGTTCGCGCGCTGCCGAGCCGGTCGACGCCGGACGTGCGATCCGCTCCTTGTCGCGGCTCCTTGATATGACCGAGGCGGATGCCGCGACCATGGTCCTGGCCAACCTACGAACTCTGCTTTCGGAGGGCTAAACCGGGTGTGCCACGTGGCGCACACGTCTCGGGGATGTTGATTCATATCACGGAAGCGATCGACGCCGGCCCGCGACGATCGGCCGGTGCCAGAGCGTGGTGCCCAGGTCGATTGTCCCATGGACATCGTGACCCTACTTTCCAGCTAGGATCAGAATGAGGACCATCAGGTGAGTGACGAATTCTTCGATAAGATCGATGCCAAACTAGGCCAGCAGAATGAGGCCAAGGTCGCCAAGGCGACGTCGGAAGATATCAACCGCGCCTTCGTGCAGGATGTGGTCCCGCGGCTCGCCGATATCGCCGAGCAATATGCCGCCAAGTGCAAGGAACGCGGGATGACGGTACGCGTCAGCTCGCACACTTACTCGCTGACCTTCACGCTACGCTATAAGGGCGGTCAGGAACGCTCGTTGGTCGGTAGTGCGTCGCATGACATGAACGGCAAATTGTCGTTCGAGGATCATTATCCCAACGACGATGGCAAACGCTATAAGTCCCTGCCGACGGAATGGTACGACGCGAGCAATTGGTCGGATGATAAATTCGAGGCCAAGCTGAAAAAGACGATTGAAGATTTCGTCTTCTACGCCGACCGCTTCGGTGGTGTCTGATCGAAGCACGGTAGGGCGCGATACGGGCCAACGCCGATCGCACCTGATAGGCGCGATCGGCGGTCCGTTTGGCCGGATCTTGTGGTGTCGGACGCCCGCTGCTTAAAAACTCCCGCCGAGCAGGCGCTTGATCTTCTCGGCTTCGAGCATGGCTTCGCGAGCGGCCTGCACGGCGGGACTGCCCTGCAATTCCCGCATCGCCTGCATGGCGGGGCTTTCCCGGTAACGACGCGCCGCCTTCTGTGCGGCGAGCATCTCCGGACGGTTCATCATCTCGCGGGCCGCGCGGAGCGTCGGGTTCTCGAGCGCAGCTTGGATCGCGGCGAAGTGCGACATGCCCAACGCATCGTTCATGATCCGGTGCGCCCCGGCAAGCTGGCGGGCCGCACGCGGGGAATACGGGCTGTTCGTCCGACGAGACGGCGCGGTCGCGACCGCATGGCGGGCGCGTGCCTGGGCCATATGATGATCCGCCTCGATGCGCCATTTCCCCTGCAACCGCCGGATGACGGACGGATCGAAGATATCGATCCGCTTCATGGCGGTCGTGGGCCGCATCTTCGGATTGGCGAGGATAAAGTCGGCCAAACGGGCCAAGGTGGGCGCATCATCCTTGCCGGTGCCGACCGGGCGACCGCGGCTGCGCTTGTTCGTGAGGGGCATGATCTAATCCTTTGCTGTTGCTGAACCTCAGGATGACCATGAATTTTGCGAGTTCAAGCGGGAAGAAATCAAGGCGAAAACCGATGATAATTCGCGATGAATGCTCCTAATACTGACGATGGAGCGAGGATAAATCGGCGAATTATCTTCGCTCCATCGTTGCGGCCGTCTCCGGTGACCGTCGCACACCGATGCACCCGGGTACTGCCGACAGCCTGAACTTCAGGAGCGTCAAAAACCGGGAAAAGCCCCTTTGATCGTCGTTTCAGCGGACGGTGTAAAAACGGCACATCTTAAAAGCCCGCCATAGCTAAATGCGATTACTCAGGCTGATGTCCCCAACCGAGTAATCGTCAACCTGTCGATCGCCATCCCGTCATCCTCATTGCCATCCGACGCGCCACTGGTGGTGATAAGGCGGGCATTCCGGAGTTCGATAGCTGCTGCCTTGATCGTCGGCTCGTCTAGGCCGGTTGCGTCTTCAATATCGGGTCCATCCATGGCGACCTTGGTCTTCAAAAGATTGAGAATCCTTTGGGCGGGAGCTGAAAACATGAGTTATCCTTTACGGGTCGCGCTCTGCACAAAGTCGTCATCCCGAAACTAATGGTTGCCGTCACAACGTCCAGAATTATCGACGCCAGCTCGGCGGAGGAGGTGTGCCACGTGGCACATCCTTATCCGGTTATGGCGAGGACCTTGCATGTTCTTGGGCTTCTCTGACAGCGACAGTGCGCTTCACCAACTGGCAGCGCTCTGTCAGCGTTGCCACATGATTTACGACGGTCCCGAGCATCGCCGTCGACGTTAGATGAACGCGCATTACAGGCGTGCGCTCGGCAATCTGTTCTACGGCCCATACGCGCACGCGCCGTAGCCCGGCTCCGCGGCGCACAGCCAAACGCGCTTGGCAGCATTCCTAGGGAGAACCTTATCCACATGAGTCTCGAGTCTGACGCTTGACCAAACGGTTCTGGTAAGGAACATAAAGGGAACAGGTAGAGTCTAGAAATCATGATCACCGCCCTCGAGTCCCTGCCGACCACCATCGCCCACCTGCGGACGATCGCCACGCCGGTGGTGGATCACCGCATCATGCCGTTCGGTATCCCCGCGCTCGACGATCGGCTCGCGAGCCGAGGCCTTCGGGCCGGCGCGCTGCATGAGGTCGCCGCACAAAGCTGTTCGATGGTCGACGATGCCGCAGCAACGCTGTTCCTGGCAGGTATTGCGGCGCGAGAGGCGGCTCACACAGGCGGACCGGTGCTATGGGTGAGCTGTCGCAACGATCTCTATGCACCTGGCCTCGAGCAGGCGGGCTTGGCGCCTGCCGACCTGATCCATGCACAACCCCATGACGATGCGGCCTTACTGGCCGTCGTCGAGGACGCGGTGCGCTACGGAACACCGTCGGCGGTGATCGCCGAGGTAAGCCGGATGTCGATGGTGGCGACCCGGCGCCTGCAATTGGTCGCGGCCGATGCCGACATTCCCGTTCTCGTCCTGCGACGCCGGCGTAATCGTGACCAGGATCCACTCGCCGAGCCGTCTGCTGCCTGGACGCGTTGGCGGATCGCCAGTGCGCCGTCCGAACGCCTGGGTGTTGCCGGCGTCGGCCGATCGCGGTGGCAGGTCGAAGTCGCACGGCAGCGTAGCGGCGAAGCATTTTCGATGATTTTGGAGGGCTGCGATGAGACGGGTTGTCTCGCTGTTCCTGCCGCACTTGGCCATCGAACGGCTGA
>Ga0182231_1000165_pt1 | contig 16695 bp, 13 predicted proteins | sample G6R1MG_29_FD_129667 | JGI IMG/M metagenome (GOLD analysis project Ga0182231, IMG submission 129667) | Miscanthus phyllosphere microbial communities from Michigan, USA - G6R2_NF_07NOV2016_LD1 MG | ecosystem: Host-associated > Plants > Phyllosphere > Phylloplane/Leaf | place: USA: Michigan...
GCTTCGCCCTGGGTCATCAGCACCTTGCGGCCCAGCAGATCGAGCGCCTGAATACCGGTGGTGCCTTCGTACAGCATCGAAATCCGGCTGTCGCGAACGTTCTGCTCCATGCCCCACTCGGCAATGAAGCCGTGGCCGCCGTAGATCTGCACGCCGTGGTTGGCGGCTTCAAAGCCCACTTCCGTCATGAACGCCTTGGCAATCGGGGTCATGAACGCCAGCAGCGCGTCAGCGGCTTTCTTTTGCTCCGGGTCTTCGCTGTACTTGACGATGTCGACCTGTTTGGCCGTGAAGTACACCATGGCACGCGTGCCTTCGGCGAACGCCTTCATGGTCAGCAGCATGCGACGCACATCAGGGTGAACGATGATCGGATCGGCGGCTTTTTCCGGTGCCTTGGGGCCGGTCAGCGAGCGCATTTGCAGGCGGTCACGGGCATATTGCAGGCCGCCCTGGAAGGCGACTTCGGCGTGCGCCAGCCCTTGCAGTGCAGTCCCCAGACGCGCGGTGTTCATGAACGTGAACATGCAGTTCAGGCCCTTGTTCGCCGGCCCGATCAGGTAACCGGTAGCGCCATCGAAGTTCATCACGCAGGTGGCGTTGCCGTGGATGCCCATCTTGTGCTCGATGGAGCCGCAGTTTACGGCGTTGCGCTCACCGATGCCGCCATCGGCAGCCGAGAGAAACTTGGGCACGATGAACAGCGAAATACCTTTGGTGCCAGCCGGTGCGTCCGGCAGACGGGCCAGCACGATGTGGACGATGTTATCGGCCATGTCGTGTTCGCCAGCGGAAATGAAAATCTTGGTGCCGGTAACCTTGTAGGTCCCGTCAGCCTGAGGCTCTGCTCTGGTGCGCAGCATGCCCAGGTCGGTACCGCAATGCGACTCGGTCAGGCACATGGTGCCGGTCCATTCGCCGGACACCAGCTTGGTCAGATACGCTTCCTGCTGCTCGGGCGTGCCGTGCTCGGAGATCGTGTTCATCGCACCGTGCGACAGGCCAGGGTACATGCCCCACGACCAGTTCGCCTCACCGACCATCTCGCTGACCGCCAGGCCCAGCGACTCGGGCAGACCCTGACCGCCGTGCGCAACGTCATGCGCCAGACTTGGCCAGCCGCCTTCGACGAACTGTTTGTAAGCCTGTTTGAAGCCGGTCGGCGTCTTCACGCCCGACTCGCTCCAGGTGCAACCCTCGGTATCGCCCACACGGTTCAGCGGTGCCAGCACCTGCTCACAGAACTTGGCACCCTCTTCCAGAATGGCGTCGACCATGTCCGGAGTGGCGTCATGACAGGCTGGCAGACTCTGATAGTGCGCTTCATAGCCGAGCAGTTCATCACGAACAAAACGAATATCACGCAAGGGGGCCTTGTAGTCAGGCATAGCGATAACCTCTGCTGATGAATCCTGGAACGAATGACCGGGCGGTCGCTGGAGAGATACCCTCAAGCGCCAGACAATCTCGTATGCCTCGCGGTCAAACAGGTGTTTGAAACATACGTTTACGCCCAAACCTTGTCAATAGCGAAGCACGCACCATTCGTCCACGGCCCATGCATAAGCCACGCAGGCGTACGTCGTGCGGGGGCGAGCGAAACGTAAGCAAAAGTCTAGTGGAGGGCGAAACCGGGTGCAGGTGAGATACAGGACAATGATGCGGAGAAATTCAGCGGGCAACGCCGTGCGCAGATGGCACGGCGGGAATTGACGCGAAAATCAGGCGTAGGTGTCGATCAGCGTGCCGAGCATTTCATTGCTGGCTTTCTGCGCAGCCAGTCCGGCTGCAAACTGATCCTTTCCAGCCTCGAGTTCGACGATGTTGGACGGCAAGTCGGAACGCTGGCTGCGATCAACCGAGCGCAGGTTCTCGAGCTGAAAGTCAGAAGACTGGCTTCTGCCCGACACTTCGATATTGGAGCTGGCAATCTGGGTGGCCGCCTGATCCACACGACTTTGCCCGACCTGCATTGCGCTAAGGCCTGGGTAGAGGGTGTTGTTCATGGTGATTTGCATAAGCCGATCCTCAGTTCAAAAAACGAACACGCCCATTGAAGCAGCATTTGCCCGGAAATACTCGACAAACAGACTAATGGCACTAGGCCGCACGATAGCCTGAGTCTTGAAAATCCAAAACTGTCTTGCCGGTCAGCGACATAGCGGCGCTGTCAGCTCAACACCTTCAAGTCGAGATACTGCGCCACATTTTCGGCACTCGCCTCGTTCAAGCGCGGCACCCGCCCCAGGCAAGGTGCAGGCAGACGCTCGACCAGCGTGGCGAGGTTTTCTTCAAGCCGCGAGGTGTCGGCATCCACGATGTTGGCCACCCAGCCGGCCAGACGCAACCCGTCACGGGCAATCGCTTCGGCAGTCAACACCGCATGATTGATGCAGCCCAGACGCACGCCCACCACCAGAATCACCGGCAGGTCCAAGGCAATGGCCAGGTCGGACAATGTGCTCTGCCCGGACAGCGGCACGCGCCAACCGCCCGCCCCTTCGATCAGGGTGAAATCGGCCTGTCTGGCGAGCATCTGCCGCATGGGTTGCAGCACCGAATCGACGGTCAACGCGACGCCAGCTTCGCGTGCTGCCAAGTGCGGAGCGATGGCCGGTTCGAAAGCCAGCGGGTTGACTTCAGCGTAATCCAGCTCGACAGAACACTCGGCCAGCAACGCCAGAGCATCCGGGTTGCGCAGCCCCTGTGGCGTGACAAAACAACCGGAGGCAACGGGCTTGCCGGCTGCCGTGCTCAGGCCGGACATTCGGGCAGCATGCAGCAAACCGGCAGCCACCGTGGTCTTGCCAGCGTCGGTATCGGTCCCGGTGATGAAGTAGGCAGCAGTCATCTCAGCAGTCTTTCCTGTCAGTCCGTCAGTTTTTTTCAAGCACCGCGTACAGCACTTGATAGGTAGCGGGCAGTCCGGCGTCCTGGCGGAAGCCTTCATAGGCCTGAACCATGCCCATGATCCGCTCGCGCCCGGTCAGGCCATTGGGTCGTCCGGGGTTGAGATTGTGCGCACCGAGCGCCTTCAACTCGTGCGTCAGGCTGCGCACGTCCGGGTAATGCAGAACCTGCGGGCGAACATCGAGGCTGCGCACTTGCAGGCCGCTCGCCACGCACAGCTGACGATAGTCATCCTCATGACGAAAACGGTTCACATGCACCCGGCCGTCCACTGCCTGCCAACTGTCGCGCAGCTCGTACAGCGTGCCGACACACAGGCTGGCAAAGGCAAATACGCCGCCTGGTTGCAAAACGCGGTGAGCTTCACTGAGCACCGCCGTGAAATCGGCGCACCACTGCACCGCGAGGCTGGAAAAAATCAGCCCGCAGCTCTGGTCACGCAGCGGCAGGTGCTCGGCATCACCCGCAACAAAGTGCTGTGCGCCACCCAAGGGTCGGGCGTGACGCAACATGCCTTCGGCGATATCCAGTGCAATGCCTTCGCTGCCATTGAAAGCCTGCGCCAGCGCCCGGCTGAAATAGCCGGTGCCGCTGCCTAGATCCAGCCAGCGAGACGGATTGCATTGCGCAGGCAAACACGTGAGCAGTTCATTACCGACGTTGCGCTGCAGTTCGGCAACGCTGTCATAGCTGCCTGCCGCGCGGGAAAACGACGCGGCGACCTGACGTTTGTCAGGCAAGACAGAAGGTGGTTTGGGGATTGAAAGATCAGTCATCGTCCAGCTCGTGCAGAAAGGCATGGATCGCAGCCGCCACCCCGTGAGGGTTTTCCAGCAGGAAGGCATGACTGGCCTGCTCGATGAGCCCCACTTCGACATCCGGCAACAAGGCCAGCAGATCACTTGCCGCCTCAGCGGGCACGAAGGCATCCAGCCCGGCAAACAGGTGCAGTTGCGGGCCACGATAGGTTTGCAAAGCGCTGCGGGTGTCGAGTTGCCGAAGTATTTTCAGGCCGTCGATCAACGCCGTTTTCGACAGGTGCGGTGCGCCGGCCTTGAGCAGCCGCGCCAGACCGCGCGGGTCTTCTGCGCCTTGCGTGCATAACAGGCTGAAACGCTTGAGGGTCAGGTCCGGATCATCGGCACAGCCAGCCAGAAATGCCTCGAAATCCTGCGCGGGCATTGCGTTCGGCCACGCACCTTGGGTGACGAAACAGGCGTTGCTGGCCAGCGTCAGTAATCCGCAACAACCTTCGCCGCGCCGCGCCGCCAGTTCAGCCGCGAGCATGCCACCCAATGACCAGCCGCCCAGCCAGGCGTCGTCTGGCAGGTTGCTGTCCAGTTCGTCGAGCCAGTCTGGCAAGTCGCAGCTGTCGATATCCGGCAATGGCTCGACTTCAACCCGCAAGTGCTCGTCCAGCCCACGCAGCGCAGCGGCAAGCGGCTCCAGCGGCGAAACGCCAAGGCCCCAGCCTGGCAACAGAATCAGACGATCACGCATGAACAGGCTCCGAGGATTGGCTGGCATCCAGCAGCGGGTAGCACTGCTCCAGAGTGTTCAATAATAGCTGCACGTCGGCTTCGCTGTGCGCGGCAGACAAGGTCACACGAAGTCGCGCGCTGCCCGCAGGCACGGTAGGCGGGCGAATGGCGGTGACCAGCAGGCCACGCTCACGGAGCAACTGCGAGAGGTGCAACGCCCGACCGGCATCACCGATCATGATCGGCTGAATCGGGGTAAAGCTGTCCATCAGTTGCAGCCCGATCTGCTCGGCACCGCGACGAAACTGCTGAATCAGCCGCGTCAGATGCTCGCGACGCCAATGCTCGGTACGCAGCAACTGCAGGCTTTTCAAGGTGGCGCAGGCCAGCGCGGGCGGCTGGCTGGTGGTGTAGATGTAGGGCCGGGCGAACTGGATCAGGGTTTCGATCAACTCTTCACTGCCGGCCACAAACGCCCCGGAAGTGCCGAACGACTTGCCCAGGGTGCCGACCAGCACCGGCACCTCATCCATGCTCAGGCCGAAGTGCTCGACGATACCGGCGCCGTTGGCACCCAAGGGGCCGAAGCCGTGAGCGTCATCCACCATCAGCCAGGCCCCTTTGGCCCTCGCCGAACGGGCCAGCGCGGGCAGATCGGCGATGTCGCCGTCCATGCTGAACACCCCGTCGGTGACTACCAGGGTATCGCCCACGGATTTTTCCAGGCGGGCTTCCAGGCTGCTCACATCGTTGTGCAGATAGCGCGAAAACCGTGCACCGCTGAGCAGACCGGCATCCAGTAGCGAGGCGTGGTTGAGACGGTCCTCCAGCACCGTATCGCCCTGCCCGACCAACGCCGTCACTGCGCCAAGGTTGGCCATGTAGCCATTGGAGAACAACAGGGCGCGCGGGCGACCGGTCAGCTCGGCCAGCGCTTCTTCCAGTTCATGGTGCGGCGCGCTGTGGCCGATCACCAGATGCGAAGCCCCGCCTCCCACGCCCCAGCGCTCGGCACCTGCCTGCCAGGCGGCGATCACCTCGGGATGATTGGCCAGCCCCATATAATCGTTGTTGCAGAACGCCAGTAACGGCTGGCCGTCGACGATGACCTGCGGCCCCTGCGGACTTTGCAGCAGCGGGCGCTGGCGATAGAGGTGTGCGGCGCGCCGGGCATCGAGGCGCGTGCGGAGATCGAAAGACATGCAGGCCCCGAACCGGAAGATGACAATTCAAAACGGGCCGGAACAGGCCGGCCCATTCAACGGATCAGGCAGAGGCAGCGTCGTAGAACATCGAGCTGCTTTGCTGCTCGACCAGCGCCTGTTCGATGGCGGCCTGATGCACTTCGTCGGCATGCCCTTCGCCTGCTTCGGGCTTGATGCCCAGGCGCGAGAACAGCAGCATGTCCTTGTCGGCCTGCGGGTTGGCGGTGGTCAGCAGCTTGTCGCCGTAGAAAATCGAGTTGGCCCCGGCGAAGAACGCCAGTGCCTGCATTTGCTCGTTCATCGCTTCGCGACCGGCGGACAGACGCACGTGGGATTTCGGCATGAGAATCCGTGCCACGGCGAGCATGCGAATGAAATCGAACGGGTCGACATCTTCGGCGTTTTCCAGCGGCGTACCGGCGACCTTGACCAGCATATTGATCGGCACCGACTCCGGGTGCTCAGGCAGGTTGGCCAGTTGAATCAGCAGCCCCGCGCGGTCATCGAGGGACTCGCCCATGCCCAGAATGCCACCGGAGCAGATCTTCATCCCTGCATCGCGCACGTAGGCCAGGGTTTGCAGGCGCTCGCTGTAGGTCCGGGTGGTGATGATGCTGCCGTAGAACTCCGGCGAGGTGTCGAGGTTGTGGTTGTAGTAATCCAGCCCGGCAGTGGCCAGCGCTTCGGTCTGTTCCTGATCGAGGCGGCCCAGGGTCATGCAGGTTTCCATGCCCATGGCTTTCACGCCTTTGACCATCTCCAGCACATAAGGCATGTCCTTGGCGGAAGGATGCTTCCAGGCCGCGCCCATGCAAAAGCGGGTCGAGCCAATGGCCTTGGCACGCGCGGCTTCTTCAAGCACCTTCTGCACTTCCAGCAGCTTTTCTTTCTCGAGACCGGTGTTGTAGTGGCCGGACTGCGGACAGTACTTGCAGTCTTCCGGGCAGGCGCCGGTCTTGATCGACAGCAGCGTGGAGACTTGCACGCGGTTGGCGTCGAAGTGAGCGCGATGCACCGTTTGCGCCTGAAACAGCAGGTCATTGAATGGCTGTACGAACAGCGCCCTGACCTCGGCTAAAGTCCAGTCGTGACGCAAAGTGGCGGTGGTGCTGGCGCTCATCGGGCGGCTCCTTGGTGTTTCTGGGCAATGCGCGAGGGCGGGAAAGACCCCATGCGCTACACGGATGTCGGGCATATTTAAGGAAGAGCCATGCGCTGTCAACCCAGCTACCCGCATGAGGTTTACATCTGGTTAAAAAACAAACAATCCTGTTTGTTATGCGATGAACGCAGTGAGGTGCCCACGCCCATTTGCGTGCCGTGCGAGGCAGAACTGCCGTGGCTGGGCAACGCCTGCGTGTGCTGTGCGCTGCCGTTACCGCGTTCAGGCATGAGCTGCGCGCAATGCTGCAAGCAAACGCCCGGCTTTGCTCAGGTCATCGCGCCCTGGCTGTACGATTTCCCGGTCGACGGTTTGATCACCCGCTTCAAACATAACGGTAAATGGCCCATGGGACGACTGCTGGCGGAACTGTGCGCGCAATACCTGCAGCACCGTTTCGAGGAAGACCTGCCGCGCCCCGACTGCCTCATTCCAGTGCCGCTGGCCAACAAACGCTTGCGCCAGCGCGGTTACAATCAGGCGGCAATGCTGGCCGGTTGGCTGGGTAAACAGCTGCAACTGCCCGTCGACGAAGAGCATGTGTTACGCAGCCGGGAGACAACCGCGCAACAGGGCCTGGACGCGAAAGCCCGCAGGCGCAACCTGCGCGGCGCCTTTACCCTGGTTGATCCCGATTGGGTACAGGGCAAGCACTTGGCGCTGGTCGATGATGTTCTGACCACCGGTTCGACGGCAGAGGTCATTGCGCGACTGCTGAACAAGGCCGGTGCGCGGCGGGTGGACGTGTATTGCCTGGCTCGCACGCCCAAGCCGGGTGACTAATGACCCCTACGCGCCTGGTTTAATATCGTTCCCACGCTCCAGCGTGGTAATGCCTTTCGGGACGCTCCGCGTCCGGTTTCGACGCCATGAGCGAGAGCGATCATACTGCCCACTCCTACTCGACCGCCCCGGACTTCCATGGCCTTCCCCACCTTGCTGACGCAACACATGGTCCGTCGCCCGCAACGCATTGCGCTGTTGCAGCATATTGCCGAACAGGGCTCGATCACCCGCGCTGCGAAAAGCGCAGGGCTGAGTTACAAGGCGGCCTGGGACGCGATCGACGAGCTGAACAATCTGGCGCAAAAACCGCTGGTAGAGCGCAGTGTCGGCGGGCGCGGCGGTGGCGGCGCGAAGTTGTCGGTCGAGGGCGAGCGAGTGCTGCGTCTCTATCAGCGCGTCCAGGCCTTGCAGGCCCAGGTGCTGGAAGCGGCCGAAGACAGCAGCGACCTTGACCTGCTCAATCGCCTGACCCTGCGTACCAGCGCACGCAATCAGTTGCTGGGGCGGATCGTCAGCATCACCCGCCAGGGGCATAACGATCAGGTTCGCCTGCAATTGGCGGACGAGGTGTTTATCGAAGCACAGGTCACCCATGACAGCACCCTGCGTCTGGAACTGGAAAACGGCACGGAGGTGGTTGCACTGATCAAGGCCGGCTGGCTGGAACTGCACGCAGACCGCAGCGAAGAAACAAATGGAAACAATTGTTTGATCGGCCGAATCGACAGCGTGACCGACGCTGAAGATGGCCCGAGCGAAGTACGCATCACACTCCCCGGCGGCCAGACGCTGTGCGCCCTGGCGACACCTGAGCACCTGCATGCACAACAGTTGAAAACCGGCACCACGGTGCAGGCAAGATTTGCAGCTTCACTGGTACTGCTGGGTATACCGTTGTAAGCGCTGGCAGGTCATCACCACGACACAATTTCGTCATATGCGCGCACTAAGGTGGCTGCCATATTCGAGGGAGCCGTGATGATGAAACTATTAGAAGAAAACCAGACCACTGACCTGGAAAACCTGGTCGGCGCCGACAAGGTCGGCCTCACCCGCCGCGGTTTCATCAGCGCGGGCGCATTGTGCGGCGCTGCGATGTTTCTCGGCGGCAACCTGCTCAGCCGTACCGCTCTGGCCAACAGCGTCAGCGCGGCGTCTGGCAGATTGCTCGGCTTCCAGAGCATTCCTGCTGCCACCGCCGACAGCATCAGCCTGCCAGCAGGTTACACGTCCTCGGTACTGATCAGTTGGGGCCAGCCTCTGCGAGCGGGCGGTCCGGCGTTCGACCCGAGTGGCAAGGGTACCGCCCAGGCTCAGGAGGTGCAGTTCGGCGACAACAACGACGGCATGTGCCTGTTCCCGATGCGGGGTCGCAAAGACCGTGCTTTGCTGGCGATCAACAACGAATACACCAACTACCGCTACCTCTTCGAGCATGGCAAGGAGCCGCAATCGGCTGAAGAAGTGCGCAAGGCACTCGCCGCAGAAGGCGTGTCAGTGATCGAGGTACAGCAGAAAAACGGCAAATGGCAGTTCGTGCAGGACTCGCGTTACAACCGTCGCGTGCATGGCAATACGCCGATCAGGCTGAGTGGCCCGGCGGCCGGTCACGAATGGCTCAAGACTGACGCCGACAAGACCGGCACCCGCGTCCTGGGGACTTTCCAGAACTGCTCCAGCGGCCAGACACCGTGGGGCACGTACCTGACCTGTGAAGAGAACTTCACCGACTGCTTCGGCAGCAGCAACCCGGAGCAGACATTCGATGCGGGCATGAAGCGCTATGGCGTCGTGGCTGCCAGTAAAGAGATCAACTGGCACCCGCACGACCCGCGCTTCGACGTGGCAAAAAACCCCAACGAGGTCAATCGCCATGGCTGGGTGGTCGAGATCGATCCGTTCGACCCCGAATCGACGCCGGTCAAGCGCACGGCACTCGGGCGTTTCAAGCACGAAAACGCCGCCTTCACGCAGACCAGGGACGGGCGCGCCGTGGTGTACATGGGCGACGACGAGCGTGGCGAGTTCATCTACAAATTCATCAGCCGCGACCGGATCGATCGCAAGAACCCGAAAGCCAATCGCGACCTGCTGGACCACGGCACCCTGTACGTGGCGCAATTCGACGCTGGCAACGGCAACCCGGACCATCCAAAGGGCAACGGCCAGTGGATCGAACTGAAATACGGCAAGAACGGCCTCGATGCCGCTGCCGGTTTCGCCAATCAGGCTGAAGTGTTGATTCATGCACGGCTGGCCGCCAGCGTGGTCAAGGCCACGCGCATGGACCGCCCGGAATGGATCGTGGTCAGCCCCAAGGATGGCCAGGTTTATTGCACGCTGACCAACAACATCAAGCGCGGCGACGAAGGTCAGCCGGTTGGCGGGCCGAATCCACGCGCCAAGAACCAGTACGGGCAGATCCTGCGCTGGCGCGAAGGCGGCAACAATGCGTCGGCGATGGCGTTCGAGTGGGACCTGTTTGTGGTCGCGGGCAACCCGACCGTACATGCCGGTACGCCACAGGCCGGGTCGAGCAACATCAACGCGCAGAACATGTTCAACAGCCCGGACGGCCTGAGTTTCGATCGATCGGGTCGGCTGTGGATCCAGACCGACGGCGACTCCAGCAACAAGGGTGACTTCGCTGGCATGGGCAACAACCAGATGCTCTGTGCCGACCCGGCCAGCGGCGAGATCCGCCGTTTTCTGGTTGGCCCGATCGGTTGCGAAATCACCGGCATCAGCTTTGCGCCTGACTACCGGACGATGTTCATCGGCATCCAGCATCCCGGTGAAAACGGTGGCTCTACCTTCCCCGAGCATTTGCCCAACGGTAAACCGCGCTCATCGGTGATGGTCATCACCCGGGAAGATGGCGGCGTTATCGGCGCCTGATCGGCAATCAGGAAGAGGACGCAGATCGCTCATCGTTATATAAAGGTCTGCTATTGATTCTGGCCGGAGGCCGTGGGAGCGAACTTGTTCGCGAAGAGGGCTGTATGATCGTCGAAAATGCATCGACTGAAACACCGTCTTCGTGAGCAAGCTCACTCCCACAAGGATCTTTACTCCGCCTGATACTGCGCGTCGAGCCCCGCTTTCCGGGCTCATCAAGACTTGAGTATCACGCCGGGCGCAGAGCGTGGGAGCGATGAGCAATCAATTAATCAATCAACCCGTTCACATCGTAGAACGGGTATGGCCCTTCATAGTCGCCGAACACGGCGTTATGACTGACAAACCCCTGTTCCGAATGCCAGCGATGCAGCACGTAACCTGCCGGTTCCAGATTGAAATGCGCAGGCGCGGCTTCGTCGAGGTCGAGGACGATCTGGTGTGAGGTGCCCGGGCAGATGCTCGCCACGCTGCCTCCGAAACGTCGCTGCATCGGTCGATGCAAATGTCCGCACAGCAAACGCTCCACTTGCGGATGCTGGGCGATCACGCGCTCCAGCGCCGATGCGTTGCCGAAGGATTCGCGGTCCATGTGCCCTATGCCGGTAATGAACGGCGGATGGTGCATGACGATCACGGTCGGCACGTAAGGACGACGGGACAGCTGTGCGTGCAGCCAGTCCAGCTGACAATAATCCAGTTGCCCGCCATGCTCGCCGGGAATGGTCGTGTCCATGCCGATCAGGCGCACCGGGTATTTCTCAACGACCCAGTCCAGAGGACCGCTGGCCGACAACGGCAGGTACACCTGCTCGGCAAACGCGGCCAGCAGGTTGTGCCGATCATCATGATTGCCGGGCACCAGATAGAACGGCATCTGCAGACGTTCCAGTTCGGGCTTGAGCACGGCGTATTCGTCCTCGCGACCGAAGTCCACCAGGTCACCGCTGATCACTACGATGTCGGGGCGCTGCTTGCTGGCATTGATGTGCGCGACAGCGCGGCGCAGCGCCCCCAGGGTATCGACCACGCCATAGGTCAGGCGCCCGTCGGCTTTGAGGTGCAGGTCACTGATCTGAGCAATAAGAAACGGACGATTCAAAATAATCTCTCTACGAAAAACGAGTTCACGAATGCAGGGTAAACAGCACTTGCGGGTCGACGCTCAAGGCAATGACTGCGTTTGCGGCATAAATCACGTTGTCGGTACTGTCTACCAGCAGCGGCTGCGGGCCACCGACATCGACCAGCAAGCGACTTTGCGCGCCCTGAAAAAACTGCCCGACCAGACGCCCATGAATATGGCCGTTTCCTGACATCAAACGCAGGTGCTCGGGGCGGCAGTAGACCGTGCCCGGTACGTCAGCACCGTGCCACGGCAGCTCGCCGCCGCTCACCTTGAGGCCTGACGGGGTGCGCTCGACCACGCTGAACGCATTCAGATTGCCGACAAACCCGGCGACGAACGCATTGGCAGGTTGTTGATAGATGTCCCTCGGCGTCGCCAATTGCGAGACGCAGCCTTTTTCCATGACCAGAATCCGGTCGCCCAGGGCCATCGCCTCGCCCTGATCGTGAGTGACGAACACCGAGGTGATGCCCAGCCCACGCAGCAACTGATCCAGCTCACTGCGCAAGCGCTCACGCAACTGTGCATCCAGTGCCGCCAGCGGCTCGTCCAGCAACAGCACCCGGGGGCGCGGCGCCAGCGCCCGGGCCAGCGCGACCCGTTGGCGCTGCCCGCCAGACAGCTCGTTGACGCGGCGCTTGCCGTGGCCGGTCAAACCGACCAGTTCCAGCAACTCATCGCAACGCTTGTTGCGCTCGGCAGCCGACAGACCACGAATCTTCAGGCCGTAAACGATATTGCCGGCCACATCGAGGTTGGGAAACAACGCATAGTTCTGAAACACCATGCCCACGTCGCGCCGCTCGATGGGCAGACGTGTCACGTCCTGATCATCGAACAACACCTGCCCGACGTCCGGACGTTCAAGCCCGGCAATCAGCCGCAAGGTGGTGGTCTTGCCGCAACCGGACGGACCGAGAATCGCCAGCGTTTCGCCGGGCTCGATGGTCAGGTGCAGATCCTTTACAGCAACGGTGCCGTCGGCAAATGCCTTGCGGCAGCCTTTCAGGCGAATGGTGGTTCCGCTCATCGGCTCTCTCCACGGGCAAGACGCGCGCTGATGGCCTGCAACGCAATCAGCAGCGGCACAATCAGCAACAGAAAAAGAAGGGTGTAGGCACTGGCGACTTCCAGTCGGGCCGAGGCGTAACTGTCGGCCAGACCGACCGGCAGGGTTTTGGTCATCGGCGTGTGCAGCATCCAGGTCAGGTTGAATTCGCCCAGCGACAGGGTCACGACCATCAGCACACCGGCAAGAATCCCGGCCCGGCAGTTAGGCACCACCACACTGAAGAAACGCTTGATCGGCCCGGCGCCCAGACTGGCGGCCGCCTCTTCGAGCACCGGCAGTTGCTGACGCTGCATCACCGCCATGACCGGGCGCACCAGGAACGGCAGGGTGAACAACACGTGGCCGACCAGAATGAACAGCCAGCTGCTGCGAAAGCCGCCGAACTGGCCGTAGGTCAGCAGTAACGCGAGGGCGCTGGCCAGACCGGGCATGGCGACGGGCAAGACCATCAATTCCTCGAAGGCCCGGCTGAAGCGATTGTTCATGCGCACCAGCGCATACGCTGCCGGGACGCCCACCAGACACACGCAGATTGCGCACGCCACGGCCAGTTGCAACGACAGCCAGACGGTCGGTGAATAGGCCTGCCAGACCTGCACCAGCCAGTCGAAGGTCAGACCGCTCGACAGGCCCAGAAAATAGTTGCGCGTCAGGCCGGCCAGTAACGACAGCACCACCGGGACCAGCATGAACGCGCAGACCAACAGCGTGAACGCCAGTTGTACTGCAAACAACGGAGAACGTTTCACAAGGGAACTCCCGATTTACCGACCATGCGACGGGCCAGCAACAACACTGCCCACGTCACCAGCCCGAGGATTACCGACAGCGCTGCGGCCACCGTGAAGTTGGCGTAATTGGTGAACACGTTGTAGATCGCTACCGGCGTGACGTTCAGACGCGTGCCCAGGGTAAAGGCCGTGCCGAATGCGCCCATTGACGTGGCGAAGCAGATCGCGCCGCAGGACACCAGCGCGGGTGCCAGCCCCGGAACGATCACATCGCACACCACGCGCCAATGACCCGCGCCCAGCGAATGCGCGGCTTCTTCAAGGCTGCGATCCAGACTTTCGCAGGCCGCCATGACCGTCAGAATCACTCGCGGAATCGAGAAATACAGATAGCCGATGAACAGTCCGGTCAGCGAATAGGCGAACACCCAGCGCTCGCCCGCCAGGTGCAACCCGAGCGCGGCGAAGATACCTTGGCGACCGGCCAGCAGAATCACCAGAAAGCCGACCACCACACCGGGAAACGCCAGCGGGAAGGTCAGCAAAGCCACCAGCGCAGAGCGTCCGAAGAAGTGGTTGCGGGCCAGAAACACACCGCTGATGCCGCCGACCAGTAACGCCGCGAGCGTCACCACCAGCGCCAGCAGGCAGGTTTGCGCCAGACTGCCCAGGTACTGAGGACTGCTCAGGACCTGCCAGTAACCGCTGCCATTGCCATCGGACCCTTGCGTGCCGAGCATGATCAGGTGGGTCAGCGGCAGCAGCCAGAATGCCAGCAATACGGCCATCGCCGGAGCCAGCGCCACCGCCGCGGTCGGGCGCAGCCGCAGCCTGAAAGATCCGCCCTTGCGCAGAGCCAGCGCTTGTTCCGGCGAGGCCGACATTACTTCACCTCACGCAGATAACGGGCGGCGAAGGCTTCCTGCACGGCGGCCATGTGCTGGTAATCCACCACACCGGCACGGGCGTAATCGCTGTCCGGCAAGAACTGCGCAGCAACATCGGCAGGCACCTTCGAGCGTACCGGGCGCAGATAGGCTTTGGCCCACAGCGCCTGACCTTCATCGGACAGCACGAAATCCAGCACCTTCTCGGCGTTGGCACGATGCGGCGCCTTGGCGACCATGCTCATCACATAGGGAACGCCGATGGTGCCTTCCTTGGGAATCACGAAGGCAACGTTGGCCTTGTCCTTGTAGCGAGCGCGATAGGCGTTGAAGTCATAGTCGACCAGAATCGGCAGCTCGCCGGACAGCACGCGTGCATAGGCGGTTTGCTTGGGCACGATGGGCGAGTTTTTCGCCAGTTTCTGGAAGTAGTCGATGGCCGGACCGAAATTGTCCAGCGTGCCGCCCATGGCCTGGTTGATCGCCACGGCGGACACGTAACCGACGAACGCGCTGGACGGGTCTAGGTAGCCGACCATGCCCTTGTACTCGGGCTTGAGCAGATCCGCCCAGCTTTGCGGCACCGGCAGACCGCCCAGTGCGTCCACGTTGACCATGATGCCGAGGGTCCCGGAGTGAATCGCGAACCAGTGCCCTTCAGGGTCTTTCAAGCCTGCCGGAATCTCGTCCCAGTGTTTGGGTTTGTAGGCATCGACCACGCCGGCCTTCTGCGCCTGCAGGCCAAAGGTCACGCCGTAATAGACCACGTCAGCGACCGGTGCGGCCTGCTCGGCAACGATCTGCGCCAGCGCCTGGCCGGAGTTCTTGTTGTCCAGCGGCACCTGGACACCGGTGCTGTCGGCAATCGCCTTGAGCTGTGTTCCCCAGTCGGCCCATTCGGGCGGGCAGTTGTAGCAGATGGCGGTTTCGGCGGCCTGGGCGAGGCTGGCCGCACCACATAACAGCAGTGCCGCGAGGGTTTTACTGAGGCTGAGCATGAAGCATCTCCTGGTAGGGCTGGGTGCTTTCGCCGGGCCGGATGTGGCACGGCAGACAATGAGAAACAGGTACTGCGCCAGCAATCCGTGCCAGTAATTGGTCGATGACAATGTGCGCCAGCTCGGCGATGGGCTGAACCACGCTGCACAAGGTCGGGTGCATCTGCGTGCCGAGGGCGATGCCGTCGAAGCCGATCACCGACAGGCGCTCGGGAACGCCCCAGCCGTTGCGGCGTAATTCGGCAATCAGGCTGATGGCCAGCAAATCGTTGGAACAGACCAGCGCGCTGGGCGCGTCCGGGCCACGTAACAGGGGTTCCAGTGCAGCGAAATCGGCGCTTGTATGAGCAGGCATTTCAATCACTGGTCGCGCTTCAAGCCCACACTCGGCCATGGCGTCGCGATAGCCTTCATAACGCAGTCGGGCGCGGTCGGACTGCATGGCCGGGCCTGCGACCATGGCGACTCGCTGATGGCCTGCATCGATCAGGTAACGAGTGGCCAGCGCCATGCCCGCCCGGTTATCCACAGACACCGCGCTGTAATCCGGGTTACCGGTCTGGTGATAGGCCAGCACGAACGGAGTGTCTTCATTGATCAGGCTTTGCAGTACCCGGTTGTGCTCGGCGTCGGTCACCGTCAGCACCAGCCCGTCGACCCGCTGACGCAACAACTCCTCAACCACGGCGCTTTCACGCTCTGCGGTGTAGTCGGTGGTTGCCAGCAGCAGGTTATAACCCCGCGCCCGCGCCGCCCGTTCCATGGCCTGAAACTGTTCGGCAAACACCGGGTTGAGCAGGTTGGGCACCACCACGCCAATCAGGTTGGTGGTTTGCAGACGCAACTGGCGGCCCAGCCGATTGGGGCGAAAACCCAAGGCGCGGGCCGCAGCGAATACCCGCTCGCGGGTTTCCGAGCGCACGACGTCGGGGCTTGCGAAGGCACGTGCCGCAGTAGCCCGGGAAACCCCGGCCAGATGCGCTACCTCTTTCAGATCAGTCATTGTCGCTCACTTGAGATCGATCTCATTGACGGCGACTCTAGGCGTCGAACATGGCTATCTCGCTAACGACTCATGACTTTTTGATGACAAAAGAGCCCGAAGGCAGATTAAACGGATGGGGTTTGGCGAAGCGGGACCGGTCTGCGTTACCATCAGCGGTCCGACGCGGCAACCTGCTGCGCGCAGGAGTAGTCATGGCTCACCCGTTTGCAACACTTACTCCCGATCTGGTCCTGGATGCTGTCGAAAGCATCGGTTTTCTCAGCGATGCCCGCATCCTGGCGCTCAACAGTTACGAAAACCGCGTCTATCAGGTCGGTATCGAAGACGGCCAACCGCTGATCGCCAAGTTCTATCGCCCACAGCGCTGGACTACCGAAGCCATCCTTGAAGAGCACAGCTTCACCGCTGAACTGGTCGAGGTCGAAGTGCC
>Ga0182231_1000167_pt1 | contig 16684 bp, 14 predicted proteins | sample G6R1MG_29_FD_129667 | JGI IMG/M metagenome (GOLD analysis project Ga0182231, IMG submission 129667) | Miscanthus phyllosphere microbial communities from Michigan, USA - G6R2_NF_07NOV2016_LD1 MG | ecosystem: Host-associated > Plants > Phyllosphere > Phylloplane/Leaf | place: USA: Michigan...
CGTCGAGGTCGCGCATCTGCTTCTGCATCTCGCGACTGGCCTGATCGGATTTTCCGCCCTTCTGGGCGGTCTGCAAGTTCTCCAGGATGTTGCGCAGCTGCTCCATCAGGCGTTGTGCTTCGGCCGTATCGCCACGCTTCATCGCCTCGGCCATGTCCTGGATCATCTTGTCGAGATCCTCGGGTGTGACCGTCTTCGATTGCTGGCTGCTCTGCGTCTTCTCGCCCGGATCGCGCGGCTGGCGGTTCTGCTTCTCCGCCATCTGCGAGAGAAATTTGTCGAGGGCCTGTTTGAGATCTTGCGTCAGGCGCTTGACCTCGTCGTCGGGTGCGTTGCGCTCGATCGCCTCCTTCAGACGGTCCTGAGCCTGGCGGAGTTGCTTCTCCGCGTCCGACAGGTCGCCGTCCTCGATCTTCAGGGCCATTTCCCATAGAAGATCGGCAACCTCGATCAGATCGGCATCGGATCTCGCGCGGCGCAAACGCTCTGCGGCGGTTTTCAGGCCGAGGAACACCGGCGGCTGCGGCGTGAACATGTCGGGCGCGACCAAGAGCGCGTCGAGAGCGCCCTGTACCCAGAGGCGATCGGTATCAGGCGCCGTGACAAGGCGACGACGATCCTCCGCAAGGGCCCGGGCCAGCGGCTCGCGGAACGGCCGGGCGGGCAATGTAATCTCGGCGGGCGCGGTGCGCCCTTCCTGGCCGGCCTCGTCCTTGACGACGATCTGGTAGCGCACCCGCGCACCCGACCACGGGCTGTCGGTGAGATCGACCAAGGTCTTGGTGTCGGTCTCGCCGGTGGCGTCAGCCGGCAGGGCCAGATTGATCCGCGGGATCGGCGCCAGCGCGCGGCCGGCCTTCAGCGGCTCGATCACCCCCTCGGCGGAGCTGATCCCATAATCGTCCTTGGCCCGATACGTTAGGTTGAAGGTGCCACGGCCATTGACCTCGGGGCCGCCGATTGCGGTCACCTCGGGCGGCCGGTCCGGGATCGCCTCCACGGTCAGCTTCTGACGCCCTGCCGGAGTAACGATCACCAGTTCGGCGGGGCCGACGATCCGATACCGCTCTTCGCGGAGGTCCGGTCGCTCCTCCTGGCCGGGGATCGGGGTGAGCCCGGCATTCGGCGTCAATGTCGTGTTCGCTGCGGCCCTGCCCTGGCCGGCGATGCGCACGATCAACTGTGCGTTGATCGGTGCCCGCAGATGCTGGTCGCTGCCATCCATCGCGATCAGCAGCGGCGGCAGCCGGGTGTAGAGCGGCGGGTCAATCCAGCCGTCAACGCGGAAATTCGGCCCAGGGGACGCAGGCGCGTGCCAGTCGAAGGCAGCGCCAATTCGCTCGCGCCATTCGGGACCGGCGACGAACAAGCTGGCCACAGCGGCAACTACGATCCCCGCACGCAGGGCGTAGGGGTCGCGCCGGGTCATGCCGGGGCGCGGGAGCCCGACTTTAAGGGACGCGACCGCCTGCGCGGCCCGGCGCTGGTGAAGGGCCCACAAGGTGCGGCTACCAGGATCCGCGGCGCCAACAGCCAAGGAATCCTGCGCTGCCGAGGCCGGTCCGTGACGCAATGCGGGATCGCGTGCAGCCGCCTCCCGATCGAGCCGTGCCAGGGCGACCCGGCGATCCGGCCGCGCGAGATGCGCGATGGGCAGGAGTGCACCGACGAGAAGGAGCGCCAGCACGCCGAGCCCGATCTGTCGCCAAAGCGGGGCGAGATCGAGCCACAGGCCAGCCCAGGACAGAACGAGGAACAGCAGGACGACGCCGAGCCCGCGCCAGATCACCGGCCAAGCCTGTTCCCACAGGGAGGCTACCCGCGCCTGTGCCACGAGCCTGTCGAGCCGCGCGGCGGCCGCTTGTCCCGTGTCGGTGCCGGTCGTACCGGTCTTGCCGCCGAAGCCGTCCCTGTCGATCACGCCGACCGTTCCGCCTCATGCCAGAGAATAAGTCGTAGGCAACCCGGGGGCTCCGGGCTCCGACAACCAGAGGCTAGCATGGTGGGCCGCGCCGGTCGGCGGGTCAAATCGGCGCGACTGTCGCGGAGCAACCGTTCAGTTATGCGCCTGAATGAAGTTACGCACCTGCGGGTAGATCTGCGTTTCCCAGCGTTTACCGGCGAAGACGCCGTAATGGCCGACGCCCGCCTGGAGGTGGTGGGTCCGCATGTACGGAGCGAGTCCGGTACAAAGGTCGTGGGCCGCCATAGTCTGGCCAGGGGCACAGATGTCGTCGCGCTCGCCCTCGACGGTCATCAGCGCCGTGCGGCGGATCGCTCCGAGATCGATTGGCTCGCCGCGATAATGCAACGCGTTCTTGGCCAGGGTATATTCCTGGAAAACGGTCTTGACCGTTTCCAAGTAGAACTCCGCCGCGAGGTCGAGGACGGCGAAATACTCGTCATAAAAGGTTTCGATCGCCTCGGCCTTGGCATCCTCGCCGTTGGCCATGTGCCAGAACAGATCGCTATGGCCCTGCACGTGGCGCTTCGTGTTCATCGACATGAACGCCGAGACCTGCACGAATCCCGGATAGACCCGGCGGCCGGCGCCCTTGTGCCGGGCCGGAACCGTGGCGATCAGGTTTTTCTCAAACCACGCGATCGGCTTTGAGGTTGCGAGCTCGTTCACACCGGTCGGGTTGATCCGGCAATCCACCGGCCCAGCCATCAGGGTCATGCTCCGTGGCGCCGCCGGGTCCTTTGCCTGCGCCATAGCGGCGGCGGCGACCAGCGCCTGCACGGCAGGCTGACAGACAGCGACCACGTGCGAACCCTCGCCCATGGTCTGAAGAAACTGGATCAGGTGAGCGACATACTCGTCGAATCCGAACCGGCCCGCCGAGAGGGGCACGTCCCGGGCGTTGTGCCAGTCGGTGATGTAGACGTCGTGGTCGGGCAGCATCGTGCGCACGGTCGCGCGCAGCAGTGTGGCGAAATGGCCCGACAGCGGAGCGACCATCAGCACCTTGGGCTGCTCGGTGTGGATGTCCTTCTTGAAGTGCAGCAGCGTCCCGAAGGGTGTGACTTCCACCGCCTCCTCGCTGACCGGAACGCTCCGGTTGCCGACGGTGACCGATTCGATCCCGTAGGCGGGCCGTGCGAAGGTCAGGCCCGCGCGCATCATCATGCGGGCATTGGCTGACATCCACCGAGCCGGCTCGCTCCAGCGAATCCAGGGCGACCAGGCGTCATTCAGCATCCGGCCCCAGGCCCGGGTCTGGGCGGCGAGATCGGTCTGCAGGTCGAACGCATCGTACAGCATCGGGCGGGCACTCGCGGGCGCCCGGCCCGACACGCGGGCGATCGGGACGGCAGACTTGGGCGGATGCCGGGATGGGAGATGCATCAGCATGGCCGAGAAGCATCGGCCCGCAGTCGTGGGGCCGCAACTGTCCAAAAGGTGGAGGCTCACAGGAAATCGTGGCCCGTGGCTTTCATGCACCAGTTCCAATCGGGCCCGTGCACCAAGACGCGCGCACTCATTCCGCGCCACAGATCGTTCGTCCGCTCATGACGCGCGTCGAGTGAGCGGCCGGGGCTGGCCCTCGGACCGGCGATGCTCGCAGGATATCTTGAGGTAGCGGTCGCTGCCGCCCGGCAGCCCCGCCTGGGCCGCCATGCTCTGGGCGTGCATCAGGCACTCCATCGGGGAGTGTGCCGGCGCGATCATGATATCGAGGGCGGTATCGCGGGAGCAATCCTGCGCCAGCAAGGTACCGGCACAGACGAGGGCAACGGACAACAAGTCGGACATGACGGACCTCGGCTTCGATGGATCGAAAGGTCCGCGGGGTGCTCTGGCGCCCGAGCCGCCGCGTTGTCGTTGCCTGGATGTTTCCTCGCCTGTTCCGAAAATCCGTAGCATGCGGCATGCCAGCCGCGCCGAATACGGCGAACCGATTGATTGCGCCGGGCTCAGTTTCGGGACGGAAGCCACTCGGTCTCCGGCTCGACGGCCGGGAGGAGGGCGGCCACAGCGTCGAGATCGACGACGTAGTGGTTAGTGAGCGCCTGCCACATCTCCGCCGACGAGTTGACCTGTGGCCTGAGGCTGTCGAGGGCTCGGGCGACGAGCGTCGCATTCAACAGTTTCGGGCGTGCCTGGAGCGGATCAGCGTTCAGCATCGGAATCGACCCCGTTTCGATGGGGGGCACTCTCCGCCGCGCTTGGTTAATGCCGGGTTACGGATTGCTGGCAAACCTTGAATTTGTCTTACGCCGATTAAACAACGACTTTCCGCCTCAATAAATCGCGCCTGTAGCGCAGTCGTCGATACAGCTGGGCGAGACGACCCTCATTTCAGCTCTATGAAAGACCCAATAGTTTCGTGTTTGGAGGTTTCTTCCGGTACCGATCGGTCCGGTTCACAAGCCCGACCCCATCCCTTATCAGGCGGGGGAGATCGAGACGGCCCCGGCGGAACGGGGAGGCGCCGCCCCTTCGCGCGATCATCCGCACTGCGGGGCGGCCTCGACCGAACGTGCGAGCGAAACATCATGGACGCCACACCTGAAGCGATCGGCGCGACGCAGGGGCCGGCCAGCCGGTTCGTTCTCGCCTCCGGCTCGCCACGCCGCTTGGCGCTGCTGCAGCAGATCGGCATCGAGCCGGATTCGCTTCTGCCCGCCGACATCGACGAGACGCCGCGCAAGGCCGAGCCGCCGCGCGAATTGGCCCGGCGCCTCGCCCGCACCAAGCTCGCGGCTGCAGAGGGCGCGCTGCATCACAAGGACCAGAAAGTACCGACGTGGCTGCTGGCTGCTGATACCGTGGTGGCCGTGGGGCGGCGGGTCCTGCCCAAGGCCGAGGGGCCGGACGAGGCCGCCGATTGCCTGCGCCTGCTCTCCGGACGGCCGCACCGGGTCTTCACGGCGATCTGCCTGCTGTCGCCGAACGGCCGGCGGGAGCGGATCGTCGAGACCCGTGTGCGCTTCAAGCGCCTCTCCGGCCGCGACATCCAGGGTTATCTCGCTTCGGGCGAATGGCGCGGCAAGGCGGGTGGCTACGCGATCCAGGGCCTGGCGGGCGCCTTCGTGGTCAAGCTCGTCGGCTCCTACAGTGCCGTCGTCGGCTTGCCGCTCTACGAGACGATGAGCCTGCTGGATGGCGAAGGCTATCCGGTCCGCGCCGCCTGGGGCAGCCTGGCATGAGCCAAAGCCCGTTTGTCCGCGACGGCCGCCCGACCTGCCCGATCTGCCGACGCCCGGGGGCCGCAGATTTTCGTCCGTTCTGCTCTCAGCGCTGTGCCGATGTCGATCTCGGCCGCTGGCTGAATGAGCGCTACGCGATCCCGGAGGAACTCGATTCCGACGCGCCGCCTCCGGAGCCGGACTCGGAGGGCTGAAATTTTTCCGTCGTCCGCGTCACGCCGATGTCACGGCAAGGCTGGACAGGCCCCAAACTCCTGACTATACCCCGCGGCGTCCGAGGCCCACAGCGGCGCGGGCGACGCCCAGGTAGCTCAGTTGGTAGAGCATGCGACTGAAAATCGCAGTGTCGGCGGTTCGACTCCGTCCCTGGGCACCATCATCCCGCTAAGCGGTGGATGGTGCCGATTGGAAGCTTCAACGCAAGACAGATCGCCACGAGCTTGGAACGCTGACGCTTGGCGTTTGGCATGGTCCTGAACGTCGACCGAACGCGACGTCAGTAAGATCATCCGTTTCCGAGCAGATGGCATCAGTGCCAATCGCCCGCTTACGACGCCGTCTCACCGATATATGGTTGAGCTTTAAGAAGCGGCTGTCGACGTCGCTCTTGAACCATCGTGAGGCCACTACACGATCCTGTTCGCTTAGCGGGTGTTCGTGGAGCGTGTCCGATCACCCGGCATCGAAAACTCGGCTCACCGGCGCCGACAAATTTTTTGGTATACCAAGTGAGTGGCATCCCAGAACAAGCTTCGCTACCCTGCCGATGACGCGGCTGAAGCCGGCATGCGGAAAGGCTGAACCCGTACGCCATACGGGTGCGCCGCAGGATACAACAAAGACGACTTTGGGAGTGGAAGCATGCCGCGCAACATCCTGATCCTGGGAGCCTCCTACGGCTCCCTGTTGGCGACCAAGCTTCTAATGGCTGGTCACAACGTGACTTTGGTCTGCCGCCGGAAGACCGCCGACCTCATCAACCAGGAGGGGACGGAGGTCCGCATCAAGTTGCGGGACGAGCCGAACCACCGCTCAATCCTGTCGCGCGACCTGCCCGGCACCCTGGACGCTGCTCCCCCCGAGGATATCGACCCGTCGCGCTACGACCTGGTCGGCCTCGCCATGCAGGAGCCGCAATACAACAACCACACGATCCGGGTGCTGATGATCAAGATTTCGGCGGCCAAGCTGCCGTGCCTGTCGATCATGAACATGCCGCCCTTGCCCTATCTCAAGCGGATCCCGGCCCTGGCGGCGATGGACCTTGAGGACGCCTACACCAATGCCGGCGTCTGGGACCGCTTCGAGCCGGGCTTGGTATCCCTCTGTTCCCCCGATCCTCAGGCGTTCCGCCCGCCGGACGAGGGTGCCAACGTGCTCCATGTCGGTCTGCCGACCAACTTCAAGGCCGCGACCTTCGCGGACGAGGCGCATAACCGGCTGCTGCGCGAGTTGGAGGCCGATATCGACGCCGTGCGCCTCGACGGCCACGATGTGCCGGTGAAGCTCAAGGTGTTCGATTCGCTGTTCGTCCCGCTGGCGAAATGGTCGATGCTGCTCACCGGCAACTACCGCTGCATCACGCCCCAGGAGCCACAATCGATCCGCGATGCCGTGCACGGTGATCTCGCCAAGTCCCGGGCCATCTACGAGCACGTGGACGGCATCGCCCGGAAGCTGGGTGCTGATCCGCAGGATCAGGTTCCGTTCGAGAAATACGCCAAGGCCGCGGAAAGCCTGCTCAAGCCGTCTTCGGCCGCGCGGGCGGTGGCCAACGGCACGCCGTTCATCGAGCGGGTCGACCTGCTGGTGAAACTGATTTCGCACCAGCTCGGCACCCCCGATCCCGAAATCGACCGCACGGTTCAGATCGTGGATCGCAAGCTCGATGAGCGGGTGATCGAGGGCTGATTGGTTGCGGCGTCGGATGCTGATCGTGTCCGGCGCCGCGCACCCGTGAATAGTTTGCCAGGTACGGTTGTCGCTGGTCCCCGGCCCAGGTAGATGCGCCCGCTCGGAAGCGAGAGGCGAGGCGCATGGATGGGCGATGACGTGGCCGCTCTGCTCCTGGCACTGGCCACCGAGAATGCCGAACTGCGCGCCCAGCTGGCCGCCGCCCAGGACATGCTGATGGAAACGGCGATCGATGCCGGTCATCTCCATGCTCGAATCGAGGCTGTTCAGACAGAGCGCGATTCCTGGCGCGCGGAAGCCGAGCGGCTGGCACGGCCGGGCACCGCAACCGGCTCACGGTGACGGCTTGAAATCTTTACCCGGTCGGGAAACCTGTCGAGCCGGTGCGCCGTAGAAGGCCCCAGCGTGACGGCGCGACGCAAACCGGGGTCAATCGCCGCATCGGTATCGCCGAACACAGCGCCGCGCAGTCGCTGTCCCGCGAAGGTTGCGGTAAGACTCAAACATTCGTCTTGAAGTTGTGAAGCGTTGGCCTAAACCCGGTGTGATTCCGGTTCGGAACCGCTCACTGCATGCCAAAATCGAAGTTCTCCGAATACCAGACCTGTGGGGCTGCGTTTCAGGGCGCGCTCGACGCCCTGGATGTGATCGGTACGTGGGCTTGGGATGGTGACTCGGATCGCATCCAGGCCGACCTGTTCGTGGCGCTCCTGTTCAACGTCGATCCTGAGGAGGCCGAGCTCGGCTTGCCGCTCGCCGCCTTCATCGCCGGCATTCACCCGGAGGATCAGGACCGGGTACAGACGCATTTCCGCAGAGGCGGTCGCGACGGGGGGCTCTACGTCATCGAATATCGGGTCTGCTCGGCCGACGGCATCACCCGCTGGGTGCTCGGCCGTGGCCGTTTCCTGCACGATCACCGAGGACGGCCGATCAGCGGACGGGGGATCATCGTGGACATCACCGACGTGCGGTCGGGTGAAACCGCAGCCGGCGCCGTCCGGATGGCAGAGCCTCACGGAACCGAACCGCCGTTGGAGCGCGCGGCCGACTTCGCCATGGCCGCGCAGCGGGCGATCTGCGAGCTGGAGGACCCGGCCCTCAAGGCGCGGGCCGATGCGCTTCTGCTCGATCTCGGCAGAAAGCTTGCCGAGCAGGAACAGCGCCTGCGCCGTTCGCAGATGAACTGAGGGCTGTCTGGCTTGACGTCAGGCCGGGTCCCGGTCGGTCACATGAAGGTAGGTCGGGTCGAACTCGGCCGCAGCCATCAAGCCGTCCCAATCGTGGACCGTCAGGCGCCGGCTCCGCAGGGTGATCAACCCGGCAGCCTTGAGGTCGCGGATCGTCCGGTTGACGTGGACCGGGGTGATCCCGAGAGCATCCGCAAGTTCCGGCTGGATCATCGGCAGCTCGCAGGTCCGATCGGGGGCGAGGCCGACAACACCAAGGCGCGTGATGAGCTCGCAGAAGAGATGAGCCATGCGCGCATAGGCGTCCCGGCGGCCGGTGTTGAGCATCCACTCGCGGACAATGGCGGCGTCGATGAGCGTCGCGCGCCACAAGGTATCGCCCAGCCGCGGGAAGGCCCGGAGCAGGGCCCGCACCGCGTCGTGCTGAACGAAGCCGACCCGGCAGGGACCCACCGTGCCGATGCTGATGTCGAGGACCTTGAGGTGCAGGCTCTGGATGTCGGGTATGTCGCCGGCGACGTGATACGCCATGACCTGGCGCTTGCCCCCCAGCGTGGTCTTGTAGGTGCAGGCGATCCCGTCGAACACGGCGAAGCAACGCGCGGGAGAATCCCCCTCGCGGACGATGTCCTGATATGCCTCGAACTGCGTCAACTGCAGGGGTAGGGCCAGCAGCGCCGCCCGTTCGTCGTCCGTAAGGGCGAAAAGGGCAATGCTTTCGATCTTGCGGACGAAGGGGTGCATGTCGGTTTGTTGAAGAGTTCCCGTCATCGCGCCTCCGCCGGACAACGAGTGCCTCTCGTCTCGCCGCCCTCGGCGCACATGGATAGCGCCGATCCGGCGACGACATAGCAGCCACACTTCCCCCCTGCCATAGTGGAAGAACTCATATTCACCGTCCAAAAATGTATAGAACTCGACTTTCCGTCGAAAACATATTGTCACGTGTTGCGATCGAGATATCGAGACGCGTGAAGGCCCCGCCTTGCAGTATTCGCAAAGTATAAAACGAGTATGCTTGGATAACGGACTGCAACGAAGCAACCGACACGCACGGTAGCCGGGACTTTTCACGACGCGTCGCCCCTCGTTCTGTGCCGGGCAAAGGCGACGTCGGGGGCTGGAAATCTCCGGCTGGTCCGCGCACACACGCGGGACGGCACGGTTGCCGTGCAGCCTGACGGAATGGCCCGATGAACACGGCAGATCTCGCCCCGCACGCCCATCAGGTCCTGCGCGAGGCGACGCTGCCCGAACTGCCGAACCATTACCGCGGCAAGGTCCGGGACAATTACGACCTGCCGGACGGGCGGCGCATCCTGATCACCTCGGATCGGATCAGCGCCTTCGACCGGGCGCTCGCCGCGATCCCGTTCAAGGGCCAAGTGCTCACGCAGACCGCCCGTTACTGGTTCGAGCGCACCGCCGACCTCTGCCCGAACCACGTGCTTGCCTATCCGGACCCGAACGTCGTCGTGGGCCGCCGGCTGGAGATCATGCCCGTGGAGGTGGTGGTGCGCGGCTATCTCGCGGGCACGACCTCGACCTCGGTGCTCACGCGCTACCGAGCGGGCGAGCGGGAGATGTACGGGCATCGCTTCCCCGACGGGATGCGCCCGAACGAGCAGCTGAAGCAGGCTGTGATCACGCCGACCACCAAGGCATTCGACGGCGGGCACGATGAGCCGCTGACGGAGTCCGAGATCCTGGAGCGCAACCTGCTCACCCCGGAGCAATGGCGGACCGTGTCCGAGGCGGCGCTGGCGCTGTTCGCCCGGGGCCAGGAACTGGCGGCCGAGCGCGGGCTGATCCTGGCGGACACCAAGTACGAGTTCGGTACCGACCCGGAAGGTCGCATCGTCCTGGCCGACGAGATCCACACGCCGGACAGCAGTCGCTACTGGTTCGCGCAGAGCTATCCCGAGCGCTTCCAGGCCGGTGCCGCGCCGGAGAGCTTCGACAAGGACTTCGTGCGCAACTGGGTCGTGGCCCGCTGCGACCCCTACAAGGACCCGATCCCCGAGATCCCCGCTGACGTCGTGCTGGAGACCGCCGCGGTGTACATCCGGGCCTACGAGACGATCACCGGTGTGCGCTTCACGCTACCCGATCCGGGGGAGGCGCCGCTCGATCGCGTCCGGCGCAACATCGCCGCCTACCTGGCGGATAATCCGATCGTCTGAGGGGGGGACGGCGCACGGGCGCCGTCCCCCTCCATCCCGTCAGGCGGCCGCCTTGATCGGGGCCGGGGCAGGCGCATCCATGGCGCGCAGATAGACGTCGAGCAGCGTCTCGTGCTCGTCGCGCTCGTCCTTGTCCTGCTTGCGGATCTTCAGGATCTCCTTGAGGATCTTGACGTCAAGGCCCTCGCCCTTGGCCTCGGCGAAGACCTCCTTCTTGGCCTCCATCAGATCCTTGATCTCTTCCTCCAGCCGTTCCACGCGCTCGATGATCGAGCGGATGCGGTCGCCCGCGACGCCCACGGTGTCGGTCATGTCGGTCATGCAAAGCCTCGTCGTATGACGGGCGCTACCCTCGCGGGAGAGGGTAAGCAGGGGGTTAAGGGCGCGGGGTACCGGGACTCGTCCGCGCCTCGATCCACTCGACAATGGCGTCCGCCACCTGATCGCTGTTCGATTCGAGCATCATCATGTGGCCGTTGCCGTGGATGCCGTGCTCGGCCAGCGCCAGCCGGTCCGGCTTGGCGCCGGCCTGCGTGAGGAAGGCCGCCGTGCAATCGTCCATGGTGGCCCGGAACGAGGCTTCCGCGGTCACGATCACGGCCGGCACCTTGGCCAGGTTCGGCAGGGCACGGGCGGGCTCCGCCTGAAGCCAGCAGCGGATCCGGTCGGGAGCCGCCGCGCGCTCGTCCTGGACCACGGTCAGGTCGGTCGGGCTGCTGACCGGCGGCTCGAAATGCAGAGGCACCCGGGTGATCCCGTAGGGGCGGGCCCGGGCGTCGCCGACCCGCTCGTACCAGTCGGTGCCGCCCTTGAAGCGGATGTCGAAGAAGGTCGGACCGTTCGGCTCGACTGCCACATGCGCCTTCACGAGGTCGGGCCGCTGGTCCGAGACCGCCCAGCCGAACACGCCGGCCTGCGAATGGGTCAGCACGATCGCCGGCCCGATCTTTTCCAAGAGCGCGATCAGCGCGGGATCGACCAGTTCCTCGCTCTTCAGGGCACTCGCGATGTAGGGCACCTGCGAGCGGTAGAATTGGTCGAAGGCCGCGTTGCCGCGCAGGCCCGGGCCGCCCGGCCATTGCGTGTGCAGCGTCGCCTGCGGGTAGAGCGCCGACCGCTCCTGCCCGGTGAACACCGTCTCCAGATCCTCCACGGGCAGGCGGGCATAGGGACCGTAGGTCTCCGCATCGCCGCCCGAGCGGCCCCGGCCGACCTGATCGACCACGTAGACCGCGAAGCCTTTGGCCGCGAACCGGTCGGCCCAGCCCGGTCGGCCATCGGGCGTGCCGAGGAAGTTGGTCCCGGTCTGTGCCGTGCCGTGAACCATCACCACCGGATAGGGCTGCGTGGCCCGCTCCGGGGCGCGGTACTCCACGAACATCTGCCCGAGCGCGGTGGTCCGGTTGTTCGCGGTCTCGTAACGGCCGCCGACGAAGAAATAACCGGAGGGTGAGGTCGGCTTGAACGGCCCGACCTCTTCGGCACGGGCGAAGCCCGCCCCGAGGCAGAACAGCGTCAGCGCGCCGGCAGCGGCGTTCTTGAGCATGATATCCTCCCGCGGACGTCTGACGCGTCCGGCGGGGGTATATCAGCGACAGAATACCAGTCGGTCCAGCCGAACCTCCCGTCCGCCGGTTTCACGCATGGGCGAAGCAACGCTTTTTCCCGAGGGCCTCCTCGACGGTACCGGCACCGTCGAGATAACCGTGCACCTTCGGGTTCGGCATGATCAGTGAGCCGACGAAGGCGACTGCCATCAGCACGGTCACGTACCAGAAGAACGTGCTCTCCATGCCGTTATCCTTGAACCACAGGGCGACGAACTCGGCAGTGCCGCCGAACATGGCATTGGCCAGGGCGTAGGACAGCCCGACGCCCAGCGCCCGCACGTTGGTGGGAAACAGCTCGGCTTTCACGATGCCGCTGATGCCCGTGTAGAACGACACCACGGAGAGACCGAGCGTGATCAGCGCGAAGGCCAGGTAGGGATCCTTGTTGGTCCCCAAAGCCGTCATCAGCGGCACCACCATGAGTGTGCCGAGGCCGCTGTAGAGCAGCATGTTCGCCTTGCGGCCGATCTTATCGGACAATGCGCCGAACAGCGGCTGGATCGCCATGTAGACGAACAGCACGACGGTCATCACCTGCGATGCCGACGTCTTCGGCATGCCGGCCGTGTTGACCAGATACTTCTGCATGTAGGTCGTGAACGTGTAGAAGCTCAAGGAACCGCCGGCCGTATAAGCCAGGACGACACAGAATGCCCGCCAATGCTTGAACAGCTCGGTGAAGGTGCCGGCGGTCTCCTTGTCGCCGGCCGCCTTGGTCTCGGCGAGCGAGCGCCGGAGGTAGAGAGCCACCACCGCCAGCCCGGCACCGATGAAGAACGGGATCCGCCAGCCCCAGGCCGACAGCTCCGGCGCGGTCATCACGGTCTGGAGCAGCACTAGGACCAGCGAGGCGAGCAGCTGCCCGCCGATCAGCGTGACGTACTGGAAGGAGGCGAAGAACCCGCGCTTCCCCTTGATCGCCACCTCGCTCATATAGGTCGCCGAGGTGCCGTACTCGCCGCCCACCGACAGGCCCTGCAGCATGCGTGCGAGCAGCAGGAGCACGGGCGCGAGCGTGCCGACATGCTCGTAAGTCGGCAGGATGCCGATCAGGAGCGAGCCGAAACACATCATCAGCACAGAGACGACCATCGAGGTCCGACGCCCGACACGGTCGGCGATGCGCCCGAACAGCCAGCCGCCCACGGGGCGCATGAAGAATCCCACCGCGAAGATGCCGGCGGTCTGTAGGAGCTGACTGGTGGAATCGCCCTTTGGGAAGAAAGCGGGCGCGAAGTAGAGCGCAAAGAACGCGTAGCAGTAGAAGTCGTACCACTCGACCAAGTTGCCCGAGGATGAGCCGACGATCGCCCAGATGCGACGCTTGCGGTCGGCCGCGTCATCGGCGGCGCTCGGCGCGATACCGATCGTATCGTCCCTCAGGGCGGACATGGCGTCTCCGTCACATGATTCAACGGCCGGTAACAGCCGGCCTATTCTTCGATAACCGGGACGTTACAGGCGACGATCCTGATCGCAAGTCCGTGATCCGACTTTGACCGGGACAGCGGCCGGCTGTGTCATTTCTTCCCGGCCCCGTTGGCAGGCTGGGACGGAACGGTTTCGCGCGGGACCCCGTTGCGGCCCGGCACGGGTGCCGTCGGCACCACAACCACAACGGGATGAAATGCCATGACGCGGATCTTCAGGGACACGGTGGCGGCCGCCATTCTCATCGCCGGCGCGGCAACGGCTTTTGCGCAGGGCGGCCCGGGTGGCGGCGGCGGTCCGGCCGCCGGCGGTGGCGGCGCGGGTGGTGGTGCCGGGCCGGCGGCAGGCGGCGGCGCGGGACCGGGTGGGGCCGGCGGCGGCGGTATGCGCGGCGGAGCCGAGGGCGGCGGCATGCGCGGTGGCGCGGACGGTGGTGGGCGCGGCGCCGAGCCCGGTGCTCCGGCCGCGCGCGGTGCCGACGGCCCCGGCCGCCCCGGCCAAGGTGGCGGCGCGGGCGATCGGAACGGTCCCGGCGGCAATCCCGGCAATGCGGAGCGAGGCGGCCGCGACGGCGGCCCGGCCGAGCAGCGCGGCGGACGTGATGAGACCGGCCCGGCCCAGCGCGGCGATCGCAACGGACGTGACGAGACCGGACCGGGTCAGCGCGGCGATCGCAACGGGCGTGATGAGACCGGACCGGGTCAGCGCGGCGATCGCGGTGCAGCGGGCGACCGCGGCGATCGGGGTGGTCGCGACGGCGCGCGCGGTGCACGGGGCGGCGGCTCGCCGCGCGGCGCGGTCAATCGGCTCGACACGCGTCAGCGGACCGCGTTCCGCGGCTCGATCACGCGCCTCGGCGTCTCGCCGCTGCGCGACGTTGCGTTCGGTCTTGCGGTCGGCACCGCGATCCCGCGCTCCATCGGTTTGCACCGCCTACCGCCGGCCATTATCGAGATCGTACCGGAATACGAGGGCTACGACTTCATTCTGGTGCGCGACGACATCGTGATCGTCGATCCCGACACCTATGAAATCGTGGATGTGATCCCGGCGTAAGTCGCTTCTCCACCGGCTCACCGCGCACGCACAGACGCCCGAACGGAACAGCCGACGCAGGCAGGATGAAAGCCGGCGTCGGCTGTTTTGCGAATGATCGCAAGAAAAAATTTCTGGATTACAGATTGTATTTGTTATGTCTAAAAATATATCAAATATGTTATATCGATAAAGCACGCTTGGCGTACCAATGATGATGTTTTTGCCACTCTAACGACTGATGGCGCGGTCGATTATTAAGTGGTTGTGGCGATCATTGCAGTGATATGCGATAGGTTACATTGCCCGATCTGGTGTTCATGATATGAGGGTTGGTCGAACGCTTCTGTTGCAATGAAGGCAAGGCATGTCGGAACCGGATTTGAACGCCCCCGGACTTGCGCGCTTGCCGCAATCGCGCCTCGGTGTTTCCGGTCGTGCCCTGCTCCTGATCCTTGTCGTGGTCTTCGTGACCTTCGGGGCGAGTTCTGCCTATCTGTATTCCAAGCAATCCTCCGCCCTGCGGGCCAATCTCGAAGCGAACATGGCGAGCCTGAGTGCCGCGTCGGCGCGAAGTGTCGGCAACTGGCTGCGCGGCAAGCTCGAACTGACGCAGCTCATGGCACAGCAGATCGCCGCCGTCGGGGTCGGCCCGAAGGCGAACGACGTGCTCGGCTTGCCGTTGGCACGTGAGAGTTTCTTTAGCGCCTATCTCGGACGTCCCGACGGCTTCTACACGGAGATGCCGAAAACGGAGCTGCCCGCCGGCTACGATCCGCGTCAACGTCCCTGGTACAAGGATGCGCTGGCGGCGGGGCAGGCGGTGCTGACCGAGCCCTACAACGATGCGAGCACGAACGTCCTCACCATCACCGCGGCGGGTCCGGTTTTTGGGGAGGACCGGTCGGTCCTCGGCGTGATCGGCGGCGATTTCGACAGCGCGGCCCTGGCCCGGATGATTGCAGAGGTCGCAACAGGCGGCAAAAGCTACGCCTATCTGGTGTCGGGCGCCGGAACGGTCCTCGTCCACCCGCGCACGGAGCTGATCGGAAAGCCGCTCGCGGACCTGATCGCCGGGCCGCCCCCGAAGATCGGCGGCGACGTGGCCGAGACCCGGGAAGGCGACCGAGCGACCTTCACGGCCTTCGCCCGGGTCCCGAATCTGCCGCCCTCGCTGGATTGGTACGTGGCGCTCTCGGTCGACAGCGCCACGGCTTTGGCTCCGATCACGACGCTGGCTCGGGACTTAGCGGTGGCCACTCTCGTGGTGCTGCTTATCCTGGCGCTCGTGATCGGCCGGCTGATGACGATCACCCTGTCGCGTCCGCTGAACCGCTTGGTCGGCGTCCTGCAGCGCATGAGCCAGGGCGAGATCGATGCCGAGATCGCCGAGGCCCGGCGTAACGACGAGATCGGCTTGGTCGGCCGTGCCGTCGAGGGCATCAAGGCGCGGGTGGCGCAACAGGCCCGCGACCAGGTCGAAGCGCAGCACCTGGCCGACGAGGCCGCCGCGGCCGAGCGCAAGCGCGCCATGATCGCGCTGGCCGACGGCTTCGAGCAGGCGGTGGGCGCGATCGTCGGGATGGTCTCGTCATCGGCCAACGAACTCCAGGGCACCGCCCAAGCACTGACCGCAACGGCGACGCAGGCGGCGGCGCAATCGACCAGCGTCGCGGCCGCTGCGGAACAGGCCGCCACCAACGTCCGCACCGTAGCGGCCGCAGCGGAGCAGCTCGGCTCCAGCGTGCAGGAGATCGCTGGCCAGGTCGGAGGCTCGGCGAGCCTCGCACGAGCCGCTGTCGGCGAGGCGGATCAAACGGGTCGGCTGGTGCAGGAACTGGCCCAGGCGGTGTCCAAGATCGGCGAAGCGATCGGGCTGATCTCCAGCATCGCGGCCCAGACCAATCTTCTGGCTCTGAACGCCACGATCGAGGCGGCCCGCGCTGGCGACGCGGGGCGGGGGTTTGCGGTCGTGGCCTCTGAGGTGAAGGAATTGGCCGCCCAGACCGCCAAGGCGACCGAAGAGATCACGGGTTATATCGGCCGGATCCAGGGCTCGACCGACCATGCCGCGCGTGCAATCGGCGGGATCGTCACGCGCATTCGCGACATCAACGACGTAACGGGCGCCGTGGCCGCGGCGGTTGAGGAGCAGGGTGCGGCGACC
>Ga0182231_1000169_pt1 | contig 16645 bp, 13 predicted proteins | sample G6R1MG_29_FD_129667 | JGI IMG/M metagenome (GOLD analysis project Ga0182231, IMG submission 129667) | Miscanthus phyllosphere microbial communities from Michigan, USA - G6R2_NF_07NOV2016_LD1 MG | ecosystem: Host-associated > Plants > Phyllosphere > Phylloplane/Leaf | place: USA: Michigan...
CCCAGATCAAGGCTGCGACCGTTGACTTCGGTGCATCCGACGCCCCGATGTCTGCAGAAGATCTGCAGGCCGGCGGCCTGGGTCAGTTCCCAAGCGTGATCGGCGGTATCGTGCCGATCGTCAACGTCGAAGGCGTCGAAAGCGGCGAGCTGAAGCTGGACGGTCCAACCATCGCCAAGATCTTCATGGGCGACATCAAGAAGTGGAACGACCCGGCAATCACTGCGCTGAACTCGGGCGTCAAACTGCCTGATACCGCAATCACCGTCGTTCACCGTTCGGACGGTTCGGGCACCACGTACAACTTCACCAACTACCTGAGCAAAGTCAGCCCTGAGTGGAACGAGAAGCTGAAGTTCGGTTCGACCGTGCAGTGGCCAGCAGGCGTGGGCGGCAAGGGTAACGAAGGTGTTTCGGCCTACGTGAAGCAGATCAAGGGTTCGATCGGCTACGTCGAGTACTCCTACGCAACCACCAACAAACTGTCCTACACCCAGTTGAAAAACGCTGCCGGCAAATTCATCAAGCCTGACGCCAAGGCATTTGCTGCCGCCGCCGACACTGCCGACTGGGCAAGCGCCAAAGACTTCAACCTGATCATGACCAACGCGCCGGGTGAGGCTGCATGGCCGATCACCGCGACCACCTGGATCATCATGTACAAGAAAGCCAAGAACGAAGAGAAAAGCACGGCTGCTTTCGACTTCTTCAAGTGGTCCCTGGAAAACGGCCAGAAGCAGGCCGAGAAACTGGAATATGTAGCATTGCCGAAATCGCTGGTTGACCGCGTGGAAAGCTACTGGAAAACGGAATTCACCAAGTAAGTGATTCAACCCGTACCACCCCTGTCATCAGCCGCGATATCGGCTCGGTGACAGGGGCTTTTCCTTGCGAGTGGCCTCAACATGACTGAAAACACCCAATACCTGTCCGCTAACGTCTCCGCTGGTGAGTCCGAGGGCGAGAAGCGCGCCAAACGGGATCATCGTCATGACCTGTGGTTCAAGCGTTCATTGCAGGCTGCAGCGATGCTGGTGCTTGCTTTGCTGGGTTGTATTGCCTTGTCGACCCTGTGGGGCGGCAGTCTGGCATTCCAGACTTTCGGGTTTGGCTTTCTGACCAGTACCGAGTGGGACGTGAACGCCGGCAAGTTTGGCGCTCTGGTTCCGATCTACGGCACCCTGGTGACCTCTTTTCTGGCTTTGCTGATCGCCGTACCGGTGAGTTTCGGCATTGCAATCTTTCTTACCGAAGTGGCGCCGCCCTGGTTGCGCATGCCGATCGCCTCGGCCATCGAGCTGCTGGCCGGTATCCCTTCGATCATCTACGGCATGTGGGGGCTGTTCGTCTTCGGCCCGTTCATGGCTGAACACCTGTCGCCGTGGATCACCGAAAACCTTGGCGCACTGCCGCTGATCGGTCCGATGTTCCAAGGGCCGCCGTTGGGTATCGGCATGCTGACCGCCGGTATCGTACTGGCGATCATGATCACGCCGTTCATTACCTCGGTGATGCAGGAAGTCTTCCGCACCGTGCCCGTGGCCCTCAAAGAGTCGGCCTATGCACTGGGCGGTACAACCTGGGAAGTGGTCTGGGATATCGTGCTGCCGTACACCCGTTCGGCCGTGGTCGGCGGTGTGTTTCTGGGGCTGGGGCGCGCGCTCGGCGAAACCATGGCGGTAACCTTCGTACTGGGCAACGCGCATCAGTTCTCGGCTTCGCTGATGATGCCGAGCAGTTCGATCGCTTCGGTGATCGCCAACGAGTTCAACGAGGCCTACACCGACTTGCACCGTTCGGCACTGATCGCCCTTGGCTTCCTGTTGTTCGTCGTCACCTTCATCGTGCTGGCCCTTGCACGCCTGATGCTGTCGCGCCTTTCGCGTAAGGAGGGGTTATGAGTAAGGATGTGACCGGCAGCGAGCACCTGTATCGGGTTCGCAGCATCAAGAACAAGATTGCGATGGTGCTCAGCTGTGGTGCCACTGCCTTCGGCCTGCTGTGGCTGGTGTGGATTCTGCTGACCACCATCATCAAGGGCATCGACGCGCTCAACCTGCAACTGTTCACCGGCATGACTCCGCCGCCTGGTACCGAGGGTGGACTGGCCAACGCGTTCTACGGCAGCGTGCTGATGTCCGGCATCGGCCTGCTGATCGGTACGCCGATCGGCCTGATGGCCGGCATCTGGCTGGCCGAGTTTGCCCGCTACACCAAACTGGGCAACGCCGTGCGCTTCATCAACGACATCCTGCTGTCGGCACCTTCGATTGTGCTCGGTCTGTTCGTCTACACCGTCGTGGTACTGCCACTCAACGCGGTGACAGGCCATCAGGTGGGCTTTTCGGCGATTGCCGGTGCGCTGGCGCTGGCATTGCTGGTGATCCCTGTGGTGGTGCGTACCACTGACGAAATGATGCAACTGCAACCCTCGACCATGCGTGAAGCTGCGCTGGCGCTGGGTGTACCGCAATGGAAGCTGACCCTGCAAATCGTCCTTCGCGCGGCCAAGGCTGGTGTGGTAACCGGCGTATTGCTCGCATTGGCACGCATCACCGGCGAAACCGCGCCGCTGCTGTTCACCGCTTTCGGCAACCAGTTCTGGAGCAGCGATCTGCTCAAACCCATCGCCAGTGTTCCGGTGGTGGTTTTCCAGTACGCCATGAGCCCGTTCGATGACTGGCACTCCCTGGCATGGGCCGGTGCGCTGGTCATGACGTTGTTCGTACTGATACTGAGTCTGCTGTCTCGCTTAATTCTTCTGCGCAATAGGGCGTCCTGATGAACAACCTTTCCCTGGCCAACGAAAAAACCAAGATCCAAGTGCGCGGTCTGGAGTTTTTCTACAACAACCAGAAGTCGTTGAAGTCCATCGACATGACCATCCCCGAGAAGCGCATCACGGCGATCATCGGCCCGTCGGGTTGCGGTAAATCGACCCTGCTGCGCGTCTTCAACCGCATCTACGCGATGTACCCGAAGCAGGAAGCGCGTGGTGAAGTGCTGCTCAATGGCGAAAACATCCTGGCCCCAGGTTATTCGATGAACCGCCTGCGCAGTCATGTGGGCATGGTGTTCCAGAAGCCGGTGCCGTTCCCGATGTCGATCTACGACAACATTTCCTACGCCATCAAGCACCACGAAAAACTGTCGCGTCGGGAAATGGAAGATCGCGTCGAGCAGGCCCTGCGTGGCGCGGCCTTGTGGGACGAGGTCAAGGACAAGCTCAAGCAGAGCGCGACCGGTCTGTCCGGTGGTCAGCAGCAGCGTCTGTGCATCGCCCGCACCATCGCGCTGCGTCCTCAGGTATTGCTGCTTGACGAGCCGACCTCCGCGCTCGATCCGATCTCGACTGGTCGTATCGAACAGCTGATCACCGAGCTTAAAGAGCAGTTCACCGTGATCATCGTGACCCACAACATGCAGCAGGCGGCGCGTTGCTCCGACTACACCGCCTTCATGTTCATGGGTGAACTGATCGAGCACGGCGACACCGACACCATCTTCACAAAGCCCTCCAAGACCCAGACCGAAGATTACATCACCGGTCGTTTCGGCTGATCATCCGGCCAGGGCGGGCGCTTCCTGGCGCTCGCCCATGAACTCCTCGATCCTGCTGCGTAGCCAACGCTCGGCAGGGTCGCTGTCCATCACACTCAGCCACGTCATTGACAGGTCCAGCCCCGGTGTGGGGAAGGGCAGTGGCTCGTCATACAGCAAACCCAATGCGCTCATGGCCTTTGCCGCATAGTCGGACAGCCCCGAAATCATGTCGGTGCCGGCCATCAATGCGGGCAGGGTGGCGAACTGCGGCACCGACAACACCACCTGACGCTTGCGCCCCAGCGCGGTCAGCCACTCATCGGCGAAACTGCTGACACTCGCGACGTGCGACACCACAACATGTGGGCGCGAGCAGTATTCGTCCAGGCTCATGGGGCTGGCAGGCTTGTCGGCGCGCACCAGCCTCGGCTGCACGTTACGCAGCGTCTTGCGCTTGGCATTGGCGGGCAGTTCACGGGTCAGGCAGACGCCAACGGTGATATCGCCGGACATCAGCACCTCGGAGATATTCAGGTAGTCGACGTGCTTGACCACGATCACCACGCCGGGCGCTTCCTGGCGGATGGCCTTGAGCATCGCCGGCAGCAGGCCGAATTCGACGTCATCGGTCAGGCCGATGCGAAAGGTCATCTTGCTGACCGACGGGTCGAAGTCGGTGGTCAGGCTGAGCGCTGTGGACATGGCGTCCAGCGCAGGCGTCAGGTGCTTGAGAATCTCGTGAGCGCGCGCGGTGGGTTCCATGCGGTGGCCGACGCGGATGAACAGTGGGTCATTGAGCAGACTGCGCAGGCGATTCAAGGCAGCGCTTATCGTAGGTTGGCCGAGAAACAGTTTTTCGGCTGCGCGGGTGACGTTACGCTCCTGCATCAATGTTTCGAATACCACCATCAGGTTGATGTCGGCCTTGCGCAGTTCATTTCGATTCATTGCTGTTCCTTGGCATCAGACCTGGACGGCCAAGTCTAGGCAGTCCACGCAGAAGGCGTCCAGCATTTTGCCTCTGCATGATGAAACGTCTGCTTACGGTTCTTCGGGCAGGAAAAGGGCGAATCTGTAAGGGGAAACAGGGTCTACTGGCAGGCCTGCGGTTTAACGTAAAAACCGCCTTGGATTCCCGATCCCTAGCTACAGGAGGTGCCCCTTATGCGGGCTGCAAAGATTGCCGGTATGTTGATGTCGCTGACGCTGTCAGGCGCAGCACTGGCTGAGACGCCCGGTTATGGCCAGCAACTGGAAGGTTTTACTTACCCTCACGCGCTGCATAAATTCAATTTCCAGTCCCAGGGCCAGACGCTGGAAATGGGTTACATGGACGTCGCGCCGAGCGGCAAGGCCAATGGCCGCACGGCGGTGCTGCTGCATGGCAAGAATTTTTGCGCTGCCACCTGGGAAGACACCATCAAGGGGCTGAGCGCTGCGGGCTATCGCGTTGTCGCACCGGATCAGATCGGTTTCTGCACCTCGACCAAGCCGGAGCACTACCAGTACAGCTTCCAGCAGTTGTCGATGAATACCCATGCGCTGCTGGAAAAACTGGGTATCGACAAGGTGTCGGTAGTCGGTCACTCCACGGGCGGCATGCTGGCCACGCGTTATGCGTTGATGTACCCGAAGCAGACCGAGAAGCTGGTGATGGTCAACCCTATCGGTCTGGAAGACTGGAAAGCACTCGGCGTGCCGTACCGCAGCGTCGATCAATGGTATGAACGAGAGCTGAAGACCACCGCCGAAGGTATTCGCGCTTACGAGCAGAAGACCTACTACGATGGCCGCTGGAAGCCGGAATATGACAAGTGGGTCGACATGCTGGCCGGTCTGAACAAAGGGCCGGGGCACAAGATCGTGGCCTGGAACTCGGCGTTGATCTACGACATGATTTTCACCCAGCCGGTGTTCTACGAGTTTCCCAGGTTGCAGGTGCCGACGGTGCTGATGATTGGCGATGCCGATACCACTGCCATCGGCAGCGACATCGCGCCGCCTGAGGTCAAGGCAAAGATCGGCAATTACAAGGTACTGGGCAAGCAGGTGACGCAGATGATTCCAGGCGCCAGGCTGGTGGAGTTCAAGGGCAAGGGCCATGCCCCGCAGATGGAGGATCCGCAGGGCTTCAACAAGGCACTGGTCTCCGAGCTTCAATAAGCTGCACGTCATGCCATGCAGCAACCTGGTCCGACAGCCACCAGGTTGCCTGCGACCGGCACTGCAGATTAAACGGCAATTTCTACCAGATCACCCTTGAGCCTCACCGGCCAGACGTCCAGCCGCTGTTCCGGGTATTCGATGCAACTGCCGTCGTGCAGGCGAAAGTGCTGCTTGTACAGCGGCGAGGCGATGACCAGCTCGCCCGCGATCTGCCCGATCAGACCACGCCCGATCACGTTGGCCCCGGATTTGGGATCGCGGTTGTCGATGGCAAAGAGCTGCTCGCCCTGTACGGTTTCGGGCAGGTAGAACAGCGCGACCTGCGCGCCGTCCAGCCACGCCACGACGCCTGAATTGGCAACCAGATCCGCGCGTCCGCACAGGGGCTGCCAGTGTAACTGCGCTGCCGCGGGCGCATTGTTGCCGGCGATTATTGTCTGAGACGCGTTCATCACACCACCTCCTTGAACAACGGGATAAGGGCCAGCTCTTCGGGTTTTGCCGGCCGGCGCTGGGCGCGTTCCTTGACGAACTGCACGTCGGGGTCAGCACGCCCGTCGTTGACGAAGGTGCGGAAGCGCTTGAGCTTTTCCGGGTCCTTGAGGGCGTTGGCCCATTCGCATTCGTAGCGGTCGACCACCAGTTGCATCTGCGACTCCAGCTCTGCGGCCAGGCCCAGGCTGTCGTCGATGATGACCGCCTTGAGATAGTCGAGGCCGCCTTCCAGCGATTCACGCCAGACCGAGGTACGCTGCAGCTTGTCGGCAGTGCGGATGTAGAGCATCAGGAAACGGTCGATGTAACGAATCAGGGTTTCATCATCCAGATCGGTGGCGAACAGCTCGGCGTGACGCGGACGCATGCCGCCGTTGCCGCACAGGTAAAGGTTCCAGCCGTTTTCGGTGGCAATCACGCCGACGTCCTTGCTCTGCGCTTCGGCGCATTCGCGGGTGCAGCCGGATACCGCAAACTTGAGTTTGTGCGGCGAGCGCAGGCCCTTGTAACGGTCCTCGATGCGCAGCGCCATGGCGACACTGTCCTGCACGCCGTAGCGGCACCAGGTGCTGCCGACGCAGGATTTAACCGTACAGGTCGACTTGCCGTAGGCATGGCCGGTCTCGAAGCCTGCCTCGATCAGCTCGCTCCAGATATCCGGCAACTCGTGCAGTTGCGCGCCGAACAGGTCGATGCGCTGGCCGCCGGTGATCTTGGTGTACAAGTCGTATTTTTTCGCCACCGCGCCAATCGCTATCAGGCCGTCAGGGGTAATCTCGCCACCCGGAATACGTGGCACCACCGAGTAGGTGCCGTTTTTCTGCATGTTGGCCATGAACGTATCGTTGGTGTCCTGCAAAGGCACCAGCGAAGGCTCTGTGATGGGGCGGTTCCAGCACGACGCCAGGATTGAGCCGACTGCGGGCTTGCAGATGTCGCAGCCATGCGCGCCTTTGCCATGGCGAGTCAGCAGCTCGTCAAAGGTTTCGATGCCTTCGACGCGGACCATCGAGTACAACTCCTGGCGGGTATGAGCGAAGTGTTCACACAGGCTTTTATCGACCGCCACGCCGCGGGCCACCAGTTCATGCTCGAAAACCTGTTTGAGCAGCGCGGTGCAACCGCCGCAACCGGTGGCGGCCTTGGTGCAGGACTTGATTGCGGCCAGATCGGTGCACCCATTGTCGATGGCCGAGCACACGGCGCCTTTGCTGACGTTATGACAGGAGCAGATGGTCGCTGTGGCGGGCAGGGCATCGGCGCCCAGCGTCGGCGCGCCTTCGCCACGCGGCAGAATCAGGCTCGATGGATCGGCGGGCAGCGGGATGCCGTTCTGCGCATACTGCAGCAGCGTGTCGTAATAGCTGTTATCGCCGACCAACACAGCGCCGAGTACCTGCTTGCCATCGGCCGACACCACCAGGCGACGGTAGCTGGCGGTGGCTTCATCAATGAAGCGATAACTGACGGCCCCGGCCAGCGCACCGTGCGCATCACCGATGGAGCCGACATCCACACCCAGCAACTTGAGCTTGGTGGACATGTCGGCGCCGAAGAACGCGTCGGTATCCTGTTCGCACAACTGTGCTGCCACGCCGCGGGCCATTTGATAGCCGGGCGCGACCAGGCCGAACACGCTGCCGTTCCAGGCTGCGCATTCGCCGATGGCATAGATATCAGCGTCGCTGGTGCGGCAGTGCTCGTCGATTGCGATGCCACCGCGTGGGCCGAGCGCCAGCTCACACTGACGGGCCAGGGCGTCTTGCGGGCGAATACCTGCGGAGAACACGATCAGGTCGGTCTCGAGAAACTCGTCGTTGGCGAAGTTCATCCGATAGCGATACTGCTTGCCGTCGCTGATCGACTGCGTGGCGCGGGACAAATGCACGCCGACGCCCAGCGCTTCGATACGCGCCTTCAATGCAGCGCCACCGAGGTCGTCCAGTTGCACCGGCATGAGACGCGGCGCGAACTCGACGACATGGGCTTCCAGCCCCAGGGATTTAAGTGCATTGGCCGCTTCGAGTCCGAGCAGACCGCCGCCGACCACTACGCCTCGTCGGGCCTTCGACGCGGCATAGCGAATGCTGTCCAGATCCTCGAGTGTGCGATAGACCAGCCGGGAATTGCCCCGCGCGCCTTCGATAGGCGGTACGAACGGGTAGGAGCCCGTGGCCAGGATCAGTTTGTCGTAACCGAAGCAGCCTTCGGCGGTGATGATTTCGTGACGATCACGATCGATTTCCAGCACCGGTACGCCGAGGTGCAACGTCAGGCCGGGTTGTTCGTAGACAGACATCTCGCTCATGGCCAGCGATTCGGCGTCGCGGCCTGTGAAGTATTCGGACAGGTGCACGCGGTCATAGGCGCGCTGTGTTTCCTCGCCAAAGACGTGGATGCGATAGCGTTCGAGTGCGCCGCCTGCGATCAACTGCTCGACGCAATGATGCCCGACCATGCCATTACCGACGACGATCAGGGTTTTTACATCGTTGAGGGGGAAGACTGTGGTGTTCATAGCGAGTCCCGGCCGAGGCCAATCAGGTTTTTCAAAGCAAAAAAAAGCGCCCGGAACCGTTCGGTTCCAGGCGCCTTTGCCTGTTGTCTTATTGGGTATTCGGGGGTGCCATCGAGCCACGTTGCCGGAAGCACCCGAGTAGCCCTCTGGTCTCTGCGAGACTGGCGATCCACGTCGATCAACCGGGGCGGCCCGACCACATTCATGGTGGGGTTGTTGAGGATTATGCAGAGGTTGTGCCAGCTTGCGTCGGCAGCGCTCCAAGCCCGAATTGGCAATGCACTCAAGGCTGCGCAGCGTTTACGACGGCGTCCGGCGCATGATTTTTCCTGCCTTGCATTGGTGCGCATCGAAGGGTTTGCGCTGTAAAGCTGTGCGCCGTACGCGGAGCGTGGGCACGATAACGGCGTGCCTGCGGTCTGTCATTGATTCTGCCCGCAGGGCGTAGGAGCGACCGGGGCGGCGATCCTCATTGTTCGCGAAGACGGCGGGTAAGACGACGCATTTCCTCAGACTGTACCGGCCCTTTCGCGAACAAGTTCGCTCCCACGGCCTTCGGCCAGAATCAAAAGCGGACTTGCGTACAACGCGGAACGCTCCGCGTGGGAATGCCTGTCGTGACGCTCTGCGTCACAATTCTGCGCCGCACCGCTTGTTCTATAGTTAAGCAGTGCGTCCAAAAGCCCAAGTCTGGCGTAACATTTGTATCACCCTGCAATTCCCCCAATAAGTCCGTGCTCATGAACATCACTATTACTGAGGTACACCCCTCCGAGATCCCGCACACCGTCGATTTCGTCATGCGTGCGCGTGCCGGAATCTTTCCCTTGCTCGACACTGTCACCGTTCCGCCCGATCTGGCCGGTTTCGAGCAGGTGTATCTGCACGGGGAGGACGGCAAGTTTCTGATCGCCCGCAGTGAAGGGCAGATCATCGCGGCTGTGGGCTACCTGCCGTTTGATCATCGTTTCCCGCAGCTCGATTATCGCGGGCGCAGAACCGTTGAGATCGTGCGCCTGTTCGTCACGCCGGAGTTTCGTGGCGACGGGCTGGCCAGCCGTTTATGTCAGGCGCTCTGGGCCCATGCCGAGGCAGGTGGCATAGAGGTTTTGTACCTGCATACCCATCCGTTTCTGCCCGGCGCGATCCGTTTCTGGGAGAAACAAGGCTTTGCCGTGACCGATGTGGAGAGCGATCCGGTGTGGAACACGACCCATATGGAGCGCGTTCTTTAAGAGGGCTTTGTCAGAAGACGAAAGGGGCTGGCAGGGCGCCAACCCCCTTGTACCGATCAGTGCGGAGAACGCTGACGCGCAGTCTTGAGCAGGTCTTCCGGTGTGATATGGCCGACCACCGATTTGGCCGCCGCGCTGCCGGGGAGCGGCAAGTCGAGAATGTGACCTTTCATCTTGCCGATCACGTGCATTTCGCAAGGCTTGCAATCGAACTTGAGGGTCAACACTTCATCACCGTGCACCAGTTGCATCGGCGCGACCTTGGTGCGCACGCCCGTCACACCTTTGGCCTGTTTCGGGCACAGGTTGAACGAGAAGCGCAGGCAATGCTTGGTGATCATCACGGGCACTTCGCCGGTCTCTTCGTGGGCCTCGTAGGCCGCGTCGATCAGCTGTACGCCGTGGCGATGATAGAAGTCGCGAGCCTTCTGGTTGTAGACGTTGGCCAGAAAAGACAGATGCGACTCCGGGTACACCGGTGGCGGGGTCGTCTCCGCCTTGCGGCCACCGCGCGGATGAGCCTTGATTCGCGCTTCGGTCAGTGCCTCGATGGCGTCGCGGCGCAGGGTCTTGAGCTGCGAGTTGGGTACGAAGAACGCCTGTGGCGCGTCAAGCCTGACGTCCTGGGCATGATAGATCGTGGTGCCCAGTTGAGTGAGCAGGTCACGCAACTGATCCAGCGCCTGTTCGGGCTTGTTGGCCGCGCCAAACGGTCCATCGAGACCGACCGTGACGCTCACGCCTTCTTCGCTGGTGGCTTCCAGGCTCAAGTGTTCTTCGCGCAGCGTGACCTGCCACTGAACGCCGATACGACGTTCGGCCGAGGTCTTGAGCAGCGCCTGTTGCCAGTTGTGGTCCAGGTTGCGGTTCAGCGGATGATTGGGGCGTACGCGCGACAGCGCTGCGGGCATCTCGTTGGGCTCTACGCGATAGCGCCAGCGCTTCTGGCCGTCCTCTTCGAACTCGCCCTTGAGCTCGGCGATGTTGGCACGGAAGCCCACCACTTCACGCTTGATCTGCACATTGAGGCCGTCGCCGTTGGACAGCGGCTCGTGGGTCACGGCGATCAGGTCGCGCTTGCCGAGCTTTTCAACGGTGCCCACCGCCAGACCGGTGAAGGTCGGCGTGTCGAACGCGCCGATGTCGATCTTGCGGTCGCTGACGAAATAATCGGTGCTGCCGCGATGAAAGGTCTTTTCCGGGTCCGGCACGAAAAAGTGCGCGGTACGGCCGCTGGAAGCGGGTGCGAGGTCCGTGCGGTCTTCGAGAATCTCGTCCAGACGCTGGCGATAATAGGCCGTGATGTTTTTCACGTAGCCCGCATCCTTGTAGCGCCCTTCGATCTTGAACGAGCGCACGCCGGCGTCCACCAAAGCACGCAGGTTGGCGCTCTGATTGTTGTCTTTCATCGACAACAGATGCTTTTCGAAGGCCACAACGCGACCCTGATCATCCTTGAGGGTGTACGGCAGGCGGCAGGCCTGCGAGCAGTCGCCACGGTTGGCGCTGCGGCCGTTTTGCGCGTGGGAAATATTGCACTGCCCGGAGAACGCCACGCACAGGGCGCCGTGGATGAAGAATTCGATGGCCGCATCGGTTTCATCGGCGATTGCGCGGATTTCCTGCAGATTCAGTTCCCGGGCCAGCACCAGCTGCGAGAAACCGGCCTGATCGAGAAACTTCGCCCGGCTCAGGGTGCGAATATCGGTTTGCGTGCTGGCGTGCAGCTCGATGGGCGGAATGTCCATCTCCATCACCCCGAGGTCCTGCACGATCAACGCGTCCACGCCAGCGTCGTAGAGCTGGTGAATCAGCTTGCGCGCGGGCTCCAGCTCGTCGTCATGGAGGATGGTGTTGATGGTGGTAAAGATCCGCGCGTGGTAGCGGTGCGCGAATTTGACCAGCTCGGCAATGTCGCTGACCTCGTTACAGGCATTGTGCCGCGCACCAAAGCTCGGCCCGCCGATATACACCGCATCGGCACCATGCAGGATGGCTTCACGGGCGATGGTCACATCCCGTGCAGGGCTGAGCAATTCCAGGTGGTGCTTGGGTAACGACATGGCAACGGGATCCGGCTGCGGGCAAAGCGCGCATTGTAGTGCCACAGACCGCGCGGTGCACCTGTTGCAGATGGCAGCAGGTGCCGGACTGACCATCGGCGTGGTTCAGCGCGAGCGCAGGCGCAGAATCTTCGCCCCGTCACTGGGGTCGGTCAGCCAGTGCGCCACCACGCCGAAGGTGCTCAGCAAGCGTTCCGGAGTCAGTACCTCGAGCGGCGCACCCAGCGCGACCAGCCGACCCTTTTCCATGACCGCCACACGGTCGCAGTCCAGCGCCTGATTCAGATCGTGCAGGGCAATCACGGTGGTCACCGGCAAGGCCCTGACCAGGCCGAGGATGGTCAGTTGATGCTGGATGTCCAGATGATTGGTCGGTTCGTCCAGCAGAAGGATCTGCGGCCGTTGCGCCAGCGCCCTGGCGATGTGAACACGTTGCCGCTCGCCACCGGACAAGGTGTGCCAAGCGCGTTTTTTCAGGTGCAGCATGTCCACATCCTGCAGCGCCTGGCGAACGATTGCATCGTCCTCGGCGCTCCACGGCTCGAGTGCCGACAGCCAGGGCGTGCGGCCCAGTTCGACGGCATCCAGCACGGTCACGGCGTCGCTGGTTTCAGCCTGCTGCTCGACCACCGCCAGCAGGCGCGCCACGTCCCTGCGGCTCAATGACTCAAGTGCTTGCCCGCCCAGGCTGACCGAGCCGCTGACCGGCTTCTGAATACCGGCCAGTAGCTTGAGCAGGGTGGATTTGCCCGAGCCGTTGGGACCGACCACGGCCAGGGTTTCACCTGCGGCAATGCTCAGGTCGACATCGCGCAGCAGCGCTGCGCCACGTACCGAATAACCCAGACCGGAACAACCGAGCACCGGTGCACTGAGCGGATGAGGTAAGGCGTTCATCGCGTGCTGTTGCCCCGGATAAGAATCAAAGCGAAGACCGGTGCGCCGATCAGTGCGGTAATCACCCCGATCGGCAGCGCCTGCCCCTTGATCAGGGTGCGCGAAAGGATATCGGCAGCGATCAGAAACAGTGCGCCGCTCAAGGCGCTCAACGGCACCAGCCGGGCGTGCCGGACACCGACCAGCATCCGCACCGCGTGCGGGATCACCAGCCCGACGAAGCCGATGGAGCCGACAATCGAGACCATCACCGCGGTGACCAGCGCAGCGCTGGCGATCAGGATGATCTGCACGCGCCGTACCTCGATTCCCAGCGATGCCGCCGAGTCGCTGCCGAAGGTGAACGCGTCCAGCGCTCGCCGGTGCCAGAGGCACACCAGCAGGCCTGCCAGCACTGTCGGCACAGCCAGCCAGACCGAGTGCCAGCGCACACCGCTGAGGTTACCCAGCAGCCAGAACATGATGCCGCGTGCCTGCTCGGAGCTTGCCGATTTGGTGATCAGAAACGAGGTCAGGGCATTGAACAGTTGCGACCCGGCGATCCCGGCCAGAATGATCTGCCCGGCTGCCGTAGTGCCGCGTGAGGAATGCGCCAGCAGGGCGACCAGCGAAAACGCCGCCACGGCCCCGACAAAGGCGCCTGCCGACATCGAGATCGCACCTGCACCAAAGCCCAGAATGGCGACCAGTACCGCGCCGGTCGAAGCCCCTGCGGAAATCCCCAGCAGATACGGGTCTGCCAGCGGGTTGCGCAATAACGATTGCAACACCACACCACAGATCGCCAGCCCGGCCCCGCAGGCCGCCGCGACAATAGCGCGGGTCAGCCGGTAGTTCCAGACGATGCCTTCGTCTATAGGGTCGAGTACATAGCCAGCGCCCCAGAGTTTGTTGGCCAGCACCTGGAAAACCACGTTCAGGCTGATCGAGGTTTCGCCGATCGCGGCCCCGATCATGATCGCCAGCACCAGCACTGCCGAGACCCAGAGCACATGAACCAACGCTATCGGCAATCTCATTTGGCAGCGTTGAAACGGTTGGCGGCATCAGCCAGTTCCTCGAAACCGGTAAACAGACGCAGGCCCGCCTGCATGCCCTCGGCGTCGATGATCACGATCCGGTCATGCTTGACCGCGTCCATGTTGCGGGTCACCGGGTCGGTCTTGAGGAATTCGATTTTTTTCAGGTAATCGTCGGCCGGGAAGCGGCGGCGATCCATGCGCGCGATGACCAGAATGCTCGGGTTGGCCTTGGCGATGGTTTCCCAGCCCACAGTCGGCCATTCCTCGTCGGACTGAACGATATTGCGCATGCCCAGGCTGTTGAGCATGAAGTCCGGAATGCCTTTGCGGCCGGCCACGAAAGGGTCGCTGGCGAGGTCGGAGCTGGAGAACCAGAACAGCGCCGAGACGTCATTGGCCTTGTTCTGCCGGACGTTGGCGATCGCTGCGCTCAGGCGGGCCTTGAGGTCGGCAACCAGCGCGTCGCCGCGATCCCGCACATCGAAAATCTGCGCCAGTTGCTCGATGCTCTTGTAGATGGTGTCGATGCGGAACGGCTCCAGGCGTGTGCCATCGGCACCGACCAGATTGTCCTTGCCTTCGCAGTCGGACGGCAGGATGTAGGTGGGTATCTTCAGGTCATGGAACTGCTCGCGGGTGCCGACCACGCCCTGTTTGCCGACCATCCACTCCAGTTGCACGGCCACCAGTTCCGGTCGCTTGCCAATCACTGCCTCGAAACTGGGCTCGTTGTCGGCCAGGCGCTCGACCTTGTCGTTCTGCGCCTTGAAGCGTGGCAATACATTGTTGAACCACAGGGAAGTGCCGACCAGTCTGTCGCCAAGGCCCAGTTCGTAAAGCATTTCGGTGCCGGCCTGGCCAATGGTGACGGCCTTGGTCGGCGCATGCTGGAAGGTCAGGGTCGCGCCACAGTTTTCAAGGGTCAGCGGGTACTGAGTGGGGGCGGCGAGGGCCAGGGTGGACAGCGTCAGGCTGGCAGCGAGTGCGGCGAGGCGGGGCAGCGACATGAAATGCGGTCTCCGTTGGAGCAGGTGCCAGGGCGCAATGCACATCAGGAAACACATCCCCGGATGATCACCGGGCACGACAGGAAATGCCGACGCGTGCGGATGTCCTTCCCGGACACCCCGCCGGTTAGTGGATTGAAGCGGGTCGGCAGGTCTCCTGACTGACACGTCATCGCCAGGCTCCGGCCTTCCCGGATCACGATCCAGTGGCAGTCATGGAGCAGGCTCGGTGCCTACAGTTGCGGGGGCAGTTTCGTTTTTCGCCTGGTGAGAAAGGCGTGCGAATTCCCTGTTAGTTCCTCTCGGAAACCGACGCGCGGCATGGTAAACGATAAGCGTTTTAGTGGCTAATCCTTTGCGCACAGCTGCTGCAGCACACGGTCTGTGAGTCCAAAACCGTCCCGATGGGCACGGAACTTTCGGGAAAAACGCTTAAATTATCTTCATGTTCACGTCCGTAAAACCGCAAAGGCCCATTCCAGAGCGTTCGCGTGAAAAACATGGCGCTGGGCCACAACACGTTTTTCACATCTTCTTCACCGCATCGGGACGATGCTGAACCTATCTTGCCTGCATGGGAGCGGCACAGACCTCGGGCACTCCCTGGGTCAACGCCACACATAGGTTCATGGCAGGAGTGGTCCCTTGACCGACACGATAATCAACAAGAATGTACTTCCCGGTTCGGGCATCAGTCAGCGCTACAAATTGCATCGGCACATCGTATCGATGTCCGTTGCCGTCGTGCTGACGGCTATCTGTGCATGGTTCTACTCAGCGTTCTCGGGTGTGCATGTGGTGGACCTGGGGGTCGGCAGCAACCTGAGCGTTTCCGGCCTTCGCGAGCACTGGCGGCAAGGCAATGTGGTGGTGATGATTCGCCACGCCGAACGTTGTGACCGCTCTAGCAACCCGTGCATGAGCGACGCCGACGGCATTACCTCCAACGGCCGCGACGCCGCTCTGGCGGTGGGTGCCGGGTTGCAGAAAATGGGCATGGACCACGCGCGCATGATCGCCAGCCCCAAGACCCGCACGCAACAGACTGCGCAACTGTTGGCCGGGCACGCGGTGGCTGGCCAGGACTGGATCAACGACTGTGACAGCGGCTTCATGAAAGCGGTGCAGGCCCACAAGGTCAGCGGCGAGAACATGGTGCTGGTGACCCACAGTGGCTGCATCGATCAGTTCGAGCGCAAGGTCGGCGTACCTGGCGGCGAGCGCTCCAGTGAGTACGCCCAGGCGTTTTTCGTACAAATAGACGGCAGCCATCCGCCGAAAATCCTCGGCTCCCTGAATGCCGGGCAATGGGCAAACCTCAACAGCGAGCAATTCAATTGACGACATCTTCCAGCGCCAGGCTGCGGTTCTACGGCATCAACCTGGGTGTACCGGTGTTTTTCGCGTTACTGGTCTTCGTCACCTTCGACTTGACCACGATCGACCGGCAACTGAGTGACCTGTTTTTTGATTCGACGGCCGGGGTGTTTCCCATCGGCCAGAGCCATCTGTTCGAGAACATCACGCACAGATGGGCGCGGATCCTTCCGAACTGGACCGGAGAGCTGGCGATCATTGGTGCGATGCTGTCCTTTGTCTGGCCGTTGCTGGAAAAATATGATGATTCGCGCCTCGCGAGGCGGCTGACGGGCTCTCGGTTGGGCACCTTCCTGCGCTTTGCACGCAGGCACCGGCTGGA
>Ga0182231_1000170_pt1 | contig 16639 bp, 18 predicted proteins | sample G6R1MG_29_FD_129667 | JGI IMG/M metagenome (GOLD analysis project Ga0182231, IMG submission 129667) | Miscanthus phyllosphere microbial communities from Michigan, USA - G6R2_NF_07NOV2016_LD1 MG | ecosystem: Host-associated > Plants > Phyllosphere > Phylloplane/Leaf | place: USA: Michigan...
CACAACCAGGGCCACGATTCCTATGATCCGGAGCGCAAGCTCTTCTACATGGGCATCAACCACATCTGCATGGATTGGGAGCCCTTCATGCTTCCGTACCGTGCGGGCCAGTTCTTCGTCGGTGCGACGCTGAACATGTACCCCGGCCCGAAGGGTGACCGGCAGAACTACGAGGGTCTCGGCCAGATCAAGGCCTACAACGCCATCACGGGCGAGTATAAGTGGGACAAGATGGAGCGTTTCGCCGTGTGGGGCGGAACGATGGCCACCGCCGGCGACCTCGTGTTCTACGGAACGCTGGACGGCTACATCAAGGCGCGCAACTCCGACAACGGCGACCTTCTCTGGAAGTTCAAGCTGCCGTCGGGCGCCATCGGTTACCCGATGACCTACAGCCACAAGGGTGATCAGTTCGTCGCCATCTACTACGGCGTCGGCGGATGGCCGGGCGTCGGCCTGGTGTTCGACTTGCAGGATCCGACTGCCGGCCTCGGCGCGGTGGGCGCCTTCAAGAAGCTCGCCAACTACACCCAGATGGGCGGTGGCGTGATGGTGTTCTCGCTCAACGGCAAGGGCCCGTACGACGACCCGAGCGTCGGCGAGTACCAGACCGCCGCCAAGAAGTAAGTCTTCGGACCAACACGGGATCCCGCCGGCCGCGAGGCCGGCGGGGTTCGCCCCCGGGGTTCGCCCCGACCCGAGATTTCGCGCGCGAAGGCCAATGCGAGGACACGCCATGTCCCGCCGTCGTGCAGCCCAAAAAACAACCGAACAACGGATGCTCCCCATGTCGCTCGTCACCGGACGTCGCCGCGCGGCGCTCTCGGCCGCCTCGCTCCTGGCGTTGGCCTGCCTGTCCCCCGCTCACGCGGCCGAGGACGCGGCCAAGGCGCCGGCGGCGGCCGACGACAAGACCCTGCGCGTCTGCGCGGCGGTGCAGCCGCCGCTCTCGATGAAGGACGGGACGGGCCTCGAGAACCGGATCGCGACGGCGGTGGCCGAGGCCATGGACCGCAAGGTGCAGTTCGTCTGGCTGGAGAAGCCCGCGATCTACCTCGTCCGCGACGGCCTGGACAAGAAGGTCTGCGACGTGGTGGTGGGCCTCGACAACGACGATCCGCGCGTCCTCGTCACCAAGCCGTACTATCGCAGCGGCTACGTCTTCATCACCCGCGCCGACCGCGACCTCGACATCAAGTCCTGGGCCGATCCGCGCCTGAAGAGCGTCGACCACATGGTGGTGGGCTTCGGCACCCCCGGCGAGGCGATGCTGAAGGACATCGGCCGCTACGAGGAGGACATGGCCTACCTCTACTCGCTGGTGAACTTCCGCGCCCCGCGCAACCAGTACACCCAGATCGATCCGGCGCGGATGATCAGCGAAGTCGCCGGCGGCAAGGCCGACGTCGCCGTCGCCTTCGGCCCCGACGTCGCCCGCTACGTCAAGGACTCGAGCACCCCCCTGCGGGTGACGCCCGTGCCCGACGACACCGTGCGCAGCGACGGCCAGAAGATGCCCCAGAGCTTCGACCAGTCCATGGGCGTGCGCCGGGACGACACCGCCCTGAAGGCCGCCCTCGACGCGGGGATCGCGAAGGCGAAGCCCCAGATCGACGCGATCCTGAAGCAGGAGGGCGTGCCCCTCGCGCCCGCCTCCAACTGATCCGCGCGCCGTCCCTCGGACCGCCCTTCGACGGGCGCCCCATCCAGAACCGGCCGAACGGCCGACTCTCCATCAGAGCGATTCCATGCGTCATCTCAAAGGCCTCATGGCCGGATTCCTCGGCCTCGGCCTCGTCACCGCGGGGCTCTCGGCCCTCGCCCAGCCCGCGGGCGGGCCGCAGACCGGGTTCGTGTTCCGCAACACCGTCACGGGCGAACAGCTCGACGTGTCCCAGGGCAAGGAGGGCGGCCGCGACACGCCGGCCGTGAAGGAGTTCTTCCAGACCGGCAAGAACATCTACATCGACGACAAGTCCTGCCTGCGCAACGGCGAGTCCCTGTTCGCCACGTCCTGCTCGGGCTGTCACGGGCATCTGGCCGAGGGCAAGCTCGGGCCGGGCCTGAACGACAACTACTGGACCTATCCGGCCAACACCGAGGACACCGGACTGTTCGCCACCATCTTCGGCGGCGCCAACGGCATGATGGGGCCGCACAACGAGAACCTGACCCCCGACGAGATGCTTCAGACCATCGCCTGGATCCGGCACCTCTACACCGGCCCGGTGAAGGATGCGGTCTGGCTCAACGCCGACCAGAAGAAGAATTACACCCCCTACAAGCAGGGTGAGACCTTCCCCACGGACGTGAAGGGCCAGTGCAAGCCGCTGGAGAACTAGCGTTCCTGGGAAGTCACGCCGCGTGACGTACGCGCGGTGAACGATAGCGGCACGCGCCGCGCCAACCATAAACGGAGGAGACGAACATGCGGACGTTCATTTTTGCGGTGGCGCTCGGTGCGGGCGCGGTGCTGGCCGCCCCGGCGATGGCCTACGACGGCACCAAGTGCAAGGCGCCGGGCGATTGCTGGGAGCCGAAGCCCGGCTTCCCGGAGAAGATCGCCGGCTCGAAGTACGACCCCAAGCACGACCCCAAGGAGCTGAACAAGCAGGCCGAGTCCATCAAGGGCATGGAAGAGCGCAACAAGAAGCGCATCGAGGCCGCCAAGAAGAGCGGCAAGTTCGAGTACGACGTCACCAAGCTGTCGTCGAACTGAGCCGAACGTCGCACTGAGCCGACTGCGCGCGTTCACTCACGCCTGTCCGCACGCGAACGCCGATCCCTCTCCCCCGTTTGCGGGGAGAGGACCACGGACGCCTCGTCGTGTCTGCGGTGAGCGCAGGCGCAGCCGAAGCGACGGTGAGGGAGCGGCTTCGAACGAGTCTCGCCCGGACGCGCGCACTCACCGTCGGCTGCCGCCTCGCCGCGCCGACGGGGTCGTCGCGCTCCTCTCCCCGGCCAAGCGGGGCGAGGGGACGCGCACGCCCCGGTCGGGTCTTCCGCCCCGTGATGCCGTGCAGCCGCTTCCAATACAGTCACCCAAGGCCCCCGCGTGATGAACGAGACCCGCCCCGGCGACGCGATGCTCACCGATTGGCGCGAGGCCGCCGGCCGGTTCGAGCGTGCCGTGAGCGGCGCCGTCGTCGGCCAGGAACGGGCGATCCGCCTCATCACCATCGCGATCTTCGCCCGCGGCCACGTCCTGCTCGAAGGCGACGTCGGCGTCGGCAAGACCACCCTGCTGCGGGCGGTCGCCCGGGCGCTGGGCGGCGCCTACGAGCGCGTCGAGGGCACCGTCGACATGATGCCGACGGATCTCGTCTACCACACCTATCTGGCCGAGGACGGGCGCCCCCGCGTCGAGCCCGGGCCGGTGCTGCGCCGGGCCGAGGATCTGTCGATCTTCTTCTTCAACGAGATCAACCGCGCCCGGCCACAGGTGCATTCCCTGCTCCTGCGCCTCATGGCCGAGCGCAGCCTCACGGCGTTCAACCGCGAGTACCATTTCCCCAACCTGCAGGTCTTCGCCGACCGCAACCGCGTGGAGCGCGAGGAGACCTTCGAGCTGCCGGCCGCCGCCCGCGACCGGTTCCTCATGGAGATCGGGATGGAGGCCCCGCGCGACGCCGAGAGCCGCCGTGCCCTGGTGTTCGACCCGCGCTTCCACGACACCGACAGCCTCATCGACGCCATCGATGCCGACGTGCTGGATCACGCCGCCATCCCCGGCATCGGCCGGGCGATCCAGCACGGCATCCAGGCGAGCCCGGCCATCGAGTCCTACGTCGTCGGCCTGTGGGAGGCCCTGGTGCGGCCGGGGCGCGCCGGCATCCGCCTTCCCGGCATCGACATGGATGCCCTGGTGCAGGGTGGGGCTTCGCCGCGCGGCGTCGCCTTCCTCGTGCGCTCCGCCAAGGTCCGGGCCTGGCTGGAGGGACGGGAGTGGCTGGTGCCCGAGGACATCCGCGCCGTGTTCCCCGAGGTGATGGCCCACCGCGTCTTCCTCGAACCCGTCTACGAGATGCGTCGCGCGCTCCTCGTGCCGGAGCTCTGCCGGGCGGTGTTCGACACGGTGCCGGCTCCATGACGGCGGCGGACGCCGCACGGGCCGACGCCGTCCAGGCCGACATCGTCTACCGCCCGCGCGGGCGGGTGCCGGGCACCGCCGTCGGCGCCCATCGCGGGCGCGACGCCGGGGGACTGGGCACGTTCCGCGATCAGGTGCCGTTCCTGCGCATGCCGGATGCGCGGCGCATCGACGTGCGCGCCACCCTGCGCGATCCGTTCGAGGGCACCCATGTGCGCCGCTTCGAGAGCCGCACGGCCATCGAGGTCTGGGCGCTCGTCGATCTCTCCGCCTCCATGCGCTATCGCGGCGAGGCCGACCGGATGGACCTCACCGCCGCCCTGTGCGGGGGGCTCGCCGCCTCTGCCACCCGCATCGGCGATGCGTTCGGCCTCTGCGGATGCGACGGCACCGTCCGCGAGGACGTATCGATGCCGGCCACCCGCCGGCGCGGGATCGGCGCTTCCGTCCGGGCCCGCCTGCAGGCCGCGTCCTGCACCGGGACCCGGGCCGACGGGATGATCGAGGCGGCTCGCCGCCTCGTCGGCCGCCCCAAGATCGTGTTCGTGGTCTCGGATTTCCGCTGGCCCGAGGTCCTCGTCGCCGAGGTCTTCTCGGCCCTGTCCCGCCACGACATCGTGCCCGTGGTGCTGGCCGATTCCTCCGAGGACGCGGATCTGCCCGCCTGGGGCCTCATGGAGCTCGACGACCTCGAAGGCGCCGGGCGCCGGACCGTGTTCATGCGTCCCTCGCTCCGGCGACGCTGGCTCGCCCACGAGCGCGCCCGCGCCGATACCCTGCGCCGCATCGCCATGACCTACGGCCGCCCGCCCTTCCGCCTCGAAGGCCACTTCGAGGCGGACGCCCTCACCCGCCACCTCATCGGGACCTGATGCGCGTCCTCCTGTCCGCCCTCGCGCTCCTCCTCGCCGTGTCCGGCGGGGCCGAGGCCCAGGTGCGCGCCGTCGAGGTGCGCACGCCGCGCGCCTTCGGCTACTTCCTCGGCGATGTCGTGCGGGCCCAGGTCGACATCGTCGTGGATGCGGGCTTCACCCTCCAGGCGGCCTCCCTGCCGCAAGCCGGCCCCATGGCCTACTGGCTCGACCTGCGCGACCTGCGGGTCGAGGACACGGTCACGGGCGATGCCCGGCGGGTTCGCCTGTTCCTGACCTACCAGAATTTCTACGCCGCCCTCGACGCGCGGGCCCTGGAGATCCCGGGCTTCGCCGTGACCTTCGAGAGCGCCAGCGCCCACGGCGCCACCACCGCCACTGCACAGGTGCCGGCCTGGTCCTTCAACATCTCCCCGTTGCGTGAAGTGGTGCCGGCGGCGCGCGAGAACCCGGCCGACTACATGCGGCCGGACGGACGCGTCGCGGCCGTGGACGCCCGGCCCCTGTGGTGGCGGGCCGGGGGCGTCGCCGCGCTGTGCCTCCTCGCCTTCGTGGGGCTCGCCCGGGACCGGGCATGGGGGCCCTTCCGGGCGCGGCGCGGTCGCCCGTTCGGCGCCGCTCTGGCGCGCCTGCGCCGGCTCGCCCGCAACCCCGATGCGGAGGCCGCCTATGGGGAAGCCCTGCGCGCGCTCCATCGCGGCCTCGACGCCACCGACGGGCGCCGGGTGCTCGCGGACGACCTGGCCCATTTCCTCGCCCGCCACCCGGCCTACCGGCCCGAGGCCGGCGCCCTCGCGAAACTCCTCGCCGCCTCGCGTCTCGCCTTCTTCGGCCCCGGCCCGGCCGCCGCCCGCGCCGCCCTGCCCTGGCCCGCACTGGAGGCCCTGGCCCGGCGCCTCGCCGCGGCCGAGCGGGCGGCGTGATGGGCGGCACCCTCGCCCGGTTCGCCGTCGATGCGCCCCACGTCCTGTGGCTGCTGCCGCTCGCCCTGCTGCCGTTCCGGGCTTCGGCTCAGCGCGTGGTGCCCGTGGCGGCCCTCGATGCCGGACCGGCCGACCCGCTCTCGCGCGCCGTCGGCTGGGTCCTGCGGATCGCCGGCGCCCTGGCGCTGGCGGGCCTGATCGTCGGCATCGCCGGGCCGTATCGCCGGGGCGAGACCGTCACCCGCACGGGTATCGGCGCCCAGGTGTCGATCCTCGTCGACCGCTCCGGCAGCATGAACGAGACCTTCGCGGGGCGTCAGCCCTCGGGCGCCGAGGAATCGAAGGCCGCCGCCTCCCGCCGCCTGCTCGGCGACTTCGTCGGCAGCCGTGCCCACGATCAGTTCGCCGTCACCGCCTTTTCCACCGCCCCCATGCTGGTGGTGCCGATGACCGACCGGCACGAGGCCGTGCGGGCCGCCATCCGGGCCATCGACCGGCCGGGCCTCGACTACACCAACGTGGCGCGCGGCCTCGCCATGGCCCTGTCGCAGTTCGGGCAGCAGGCCGCCAACGTCTCGCGGGCGCTGCTCATCGTCTCCGACGGCGCGGCGGTGATCGATCCGCGCGTCCAGGGTGCCCTGCGGGCCGAATTCGCCAAGATCCGGCCCAACCTCTACTGGCTGTTCCTGCGCACCAAGGGGTCGCCCTCCATCGCCGACAAGCCCGCCGGGGAGGATACCCCCCAGGCCGCCCCCGAGCGCCACCTCGACCTGTTCTTCAAGAGCCTCGGCACCCCCTACCGCGCCTTCGAGGCGGAGGGCCCGGAGGCGGTGGCCGCCGCCATCCGGCAGATCGAGGCCCTGGAGCGCGACCCCATTCCCTACACCGAGCAGCGCCCGCGCCTCGATCTGTCCTGGATCGCCTTCGGACTCGGGCTGTTCGGGCTCCTCGTCCTCGTGGCGGGCAAGCTCGCGGAGGCGGACGTGCGGCGGGGGCGGACGGGCATCCCGCAGGCGGCCGAGACCGTGCCGGAAAGGATCGCCGCATGACCACGGCCTTCGATTTCTTCACGACGCGCGCGTGGCGTCATCCCGGGGCCGCGCAGCGGAACCCGGGATCCAGAACCGCAGGTTCCGCAAGGATTTACGCTGTCGATGGCTCCGGATTCCGGGCTCGCCTCCGGCGCCCCGGAACGACGGCGCGGTCCATAGGCGATTGCCCTGCCTTCCGGAAAAGGGGGCCCGTCGCGCTTCAGGCCGACACGTCCGTTCTCTGCCGACAAACGATCTCGCGGATGCATGACGGTGCGGAGGTCATCCGATGACGGCGCTCGCCCTCCCCGCCGGGCGGACCGGCCCCGCCCTTCGTGACCGCCTGGCTGGCGCCCTCCGGCGCGCCCGGCCGCACCTGCTCGTCGCCCTGCCGATCCTGCTCGGCCTCGCGGCCCTCGGCCTCGGCGTGGCGGCGTGGCGGGTGGAGCGGGACAATTCCGCGATTCGGGCGCTCCAGGCCGGGCGCGACGTGCCCGTGGGAACGGACGCGTCCGCCCCCCTGCTCCTCGCCCGGGTCCAGCACCTCGCCCGGCGCGGCCTGCCGGAGGGAATCGAGCCCCTCGTCGATGCCCTCGCACGCGCCGGCGACGTCGACCGGGTGGCCCGCGCCCGCTATGCGCTCGCCAACACCCGCCTGCGGCAGGCCTTCTCCCACCTCGAGCGCGGCGACCTCGACCCGGCCGGGCCCCTCATCACCCTCGCGCGCCAGGATTACCGCCGTGCCCTGCAGAACGCGCCCGACCTCTGGGACGCCAAGTTCAACCTCGACGTCGCTTCGCGACTCCTGCGCGATTTCCCCGAATTCGACCGCAAGACCGGCGACGAGCTGAAGGCCGAGCCGAAGCAGATCTGGACGGAGGTGCCCGGCCTCCCGAGGGGCGCCCCATGACGGGCCCCTCCATGAGGGAGCATCTCGCCCGCAACCTGCGGGACGGCCGGTTCCAGGCGCTCGCCGGAGCGGCGGTCCTCGCCGCCCTCACCCTCGTGCTGCCGGCCGTGCCGCTCACCCGCACCGGGGTCTCGGTGCTGGCCGTGGTCGACATCACCGGCAGCATGAACGTGCGCGACTACGTGAGCGCCGACGGCAAGCCGGCGAGCCGCCTCGACACGGCGCGCGGGGCGTTGCGCGACCTCGTCACCGCCCTGCCCTGCGGTTCGCGCGTGGCGCTGGGGCTGTTCACGGAGCGCCGGCCGTTCCTGCTGTTCACCCCCATCGAGGTCTGCGCCGATTTCGCGCCCCTGGACGGGGCCCTGGCCGCCCTCGATTGGCGCATGGCCTGGGAGGGCGACAGCCGCATCTCCGCCGGGCTGTTCCGCGCCGTGGAGATGGCGGGGAGCCTCGACACCGATCTCCTGTTCCTCACGGACGGGCAGGAGGCGCCCCCCCTGCCCAGCTCCGGCGGCCCGGGCTTCGAGGGCAAGCCGGGCGCCGTGCGCGGGCTGATCGTGGGCGCCGGCGCCTACGCCCTGTCGCCGATCCCGCGCTACAACGATCGCGGCCGCGAGATCGGATTCTACGGCGCCGGCGACGTCCAGCAGGAGAACCGCTTCGGCCCGCCCCCCGCCGACGCCGAGAGCCGCGAGGGCTACAACCCGCGCAACGCCCCCTTCGGCGGGGCCGCCGCCACGGGCAGCGAGCACCTCTCCTCCGTGCGCGAGCCCTACCTCAAGAAACTCGCGGGCGAGACCGGCCTCGCCTACGCTCATCTCGACGGCCCCGGCGGGCTGGCGGGGCCCCTCCTCGCGGCGGCGACGCCACGCCCCCTTCCCGGCCGCCTCGACCTGCGGCCCTTCCTCGGCGGTGCCGCCCTGGTGCTGGTGCTGGCCGTGTTCCTGTTCCCTCTCCTGCGCTCGCTTCCCGTTCCGCGCGCCCTCATCCTGAAAAAGGCCTGATCCGTATGCGTCTCTTCGCCCCGACCGTGTTCCTCGCCCTCCTCGCCGCCACCGTCCCGGCCACCGTCGTCCTGGCGCACGGCCCGACGCCCCAGAAGGTCGATCAGTCCGTCACCATCGCGGCCAAGCCCGAGGCGGTGTGGAAGGTGGTCGGCACCTTCGCGGCCATCGACACCTGGCACCCGGACGTCGCCAAGAGCGAGGCCGTGGACGGCAACGCCGCCGGTGGCCGGCGCAAGGTCACCCTCAAGAACGGCGGCACCCTCGACGAGGGCCTCGACGAGATGAACGACAAGACCTTCACCTACTCGTACCGCCTGTCGGACGCCGACCTGAAGGCCCTGCCGGTCTCCTCCTATTCGGCCACCCTCACGGTGACGCCGGACGGGGCGGGCTCCAAGGTCGAGTGGCTCGGCCGGTTCTACCGGGGCGACACCGGCAACGAGCCGCCCGAGGATCTCAGCGACGCCGCCGGCAAGACGGCGATGAACGCCTATTTCGCCAACGGCCTCCGGGGGCTGAAGGCCAAGGTCGAGGGCGGCAAGGCCAAGTGAGTCCGCGTCGCGCGAGGCCGAGCCAAGTGAGCCAGTCGTTCGCCCGTTTCGCCCTCGCGGCCCTCCTCGCCGGCGCGGTCTCCGGACCGGCCCTGGCGGGGAACGGCTCGGCGCGGGCCGTCTACGTGGTGAGCCAGGAGGGCGCCACCCTGACGCCCGTGGCGCCGCCCGGCGCCGCGATCGCCGTCGGCAAGGGGCCGGCCCAGGTGGCGGCGGGGCCGGACGGGCGGCTCTACCTCACCCATTCGGACATCCGCGCCGTCTCCGTGGTCGAGGGGCGCACCGGCGCGGTGCTGGCCCGCTTCCCGTTCGCGGGCCAGCCCTTCGGCGTCGCCGTGGCGCCGGACGGCCGGGGCCTGTTCGTCGGCGACTGGTCGGGCGGCCGCGTGGTGCGCCTCTCCGCCGCCACGGGTGCGGTGGAGGGCAGCGTCGCCGTGGGGCGCGATCCGGCCGGGCTCGTCCTCGACGGGCGCGGCCGCCTCTACGTCGCCGACCGCGAAAGCCGGCAGGTGAGCGTGGTCGACACCGCGACCATGACGCGGATCGGCACGGTGCCCGTCGGCGAGGGGCCGTTCGCCCTGGCGCTGAACCCGGCGCAGGACCGGCTCTACGTCGCCAACGTGCGCAGCGGAGACCTCCATGCCATCGACACCGCCACCCTCACGGGCGTCGGGCGCGCCGCCCTCGGCGGCATGCCCTACGGCGTCGCGGTGAGCGGCGACGGCGCGCGCATCCTCGTCACCAACCAGCAGGCCGGCACCCTCGCGGTCCTGGACGCCGCCCTGCAGCCCGTCGCGACGATTCCCGTGGGCCGCTATCCCGAGGGCGTGGCGGTCGCGGGGGACAGGGCCTACGTGGCGAACTGGTTCTCGGATTCCGTTTCGGTGATCGATCTGTCCTCCCTCGCGGAAACGGCGCGGCTACCCGTCGGCGAGGGGCCGCGCGGCCTCGCCGTCCTGAGTCAGGAGACCCCATGACGCCGACGCGACCGCCCCTCGCGCTCGCCCTCTGCCTCGCGGCCGGGCTCGCCGCCTGCGACCGGCCCGAGGAGCCCGCCGAGGCGGCGCGCGCTCCGGAGGAGCAGACGGTGGTGGCGACGAAATCCGACGCCGACATTCCGTCCTGGCTCTCGCCCACGGATGCCATGGACCCGGCCCGCTGGCTCGCCAGCCGCGAACTCGGCCGCCCGGCGCCGGAGGTGGGATCAGGGGCCGATCACCTGCGCCACAGCCTCGCCCGCGCCCAAAAGGCGTTCATCGAGGACCCGCGCATGGTGGCCAACCGTACGGTCCAACTCGGGCAGATGCTGGCCGAGGCGGGCACGCCCGAGCCCTATGCCGACCTCCTCGACGGCCTGGAGGCCGTGGCGGCGGTGACCACCCGCAAGCAGCTCTACGGCGAGATGTGCCAGCAGTATTACAACACCCGCCGGCAGGGGGCCGACCGCGCCACCACCCTGGCCCGCCTCACGGAGCGCTACGCCGCGCAGGGGAGCGGGGACGACAAGGGCGACGGCGAGGGAGAGGGCGGGGTGGGTGGGCCCGCCTCGTCCCCCGCCCCCGGGGAGGCGCGATGACGAGCGTCCTCATCGTGGACGACCACCCGGTGATCCTGCGGGGCTTCCGCCGCATCATGGAGGATGCCGGGGTCGAGACCGTCCACGAGGCCACCGACATCGCCGGCGGTTACCGCCTGTTCCACCGCCTGCGGCCCGGCATGGTGGTGGCCGACCTCACCTTCCGCACGGGCGCCCTGTCGGGCCTGTCCCTGATCCGGCAGGTCCGCGCCCTCGAGCGGGAGACCCGCATCCTCGCCTTCAGCATGCACGACGATCCCGTGATCGTGTCCCGCGCCCTGGAGAGCGGCGCCACGGGCTACGTGCTGAAGGACGTGCCGGCGGCGCGGTTCCGCGAGGCGTTCGAGACGGTGCGGGCCGGGCGGAGCTATCTCGACCACGCCCTGGCCACCCGCGTCGCCGTGCTGGGCCTCGCCGGACGGCCGGCGCCGCTCGCCGACCTCACGGCCCGCGAACTCCAGATCCTGTCCCTCCTCGGCCGGGGCCAATCCTACCAGACCATCGCCGACGGCCTCGCCGTGAGCTACCGCACGGTGATCGGCGCCTGCGCCAGCCTGCGGCACAAGCTCGGCGTGCGCACGCTGGCCGAACTCATCCACGTCGCCGTCTCGCAGGGCGAGGGCGGCCTGACGCGCTGAGGCGCGCCCCCACGAGACCGCGTTACCGGCCCCCGGCGCCCGCCGGACGCGCGAGGGAGAACCGCGTCTCCGGCTCGGCGGTGAAGTAGTCGAAGGCGCCCGCGCGCAGGATCGGCCGCATCGCGCCGGTGTCGACGACCCCGTCCACGAGGAAGGCGTCGTCGATGTAGATGGAGACCACCTGCCCGATCACCAGGAAGTGGCTCGCCTCCGATCCGTCCAGCGGCGTCAGCGGCACCGTCTGCACCCACTTGCACTCGATGGCGGCGGGCGATTCCCCCACGCGCGGCGGCCGCACCTTTCGCGACGGGACCGGCGTGAGACCCGCGAAGTCGAACTCGCTCTGCCCGCGCGGCAGCGGGGCCGAGGTGGCGTTCACCGCCTCCCGGAGGGCGTAGGTGGCGAAGTTGCACACGAACTCGCCGCCCTCCTCCGCGAAGGTCATGGCGTCCTTGCGGCCCGAGGAGGAGAACATCACCATGTCGGGCCCCGCCGCCACGGCGTTGAAGTACGAGTAGGGCGCGAGATTCACCTGGCCCGCCCGGTTCATGGCGCTGATCCAGCCGATGGGGCGCGGCGCGACGAGGGCCTTCAGGGGATTGTGCGGCAGGCCCCCGGTCTCGGAATCGTAATGCATGGTTCTCAGATCCGGGTGACGATGTCGGACAGATCCGGCCGGGGCCGGTCGCCCGGAACCTCCTGGGGGCGGCCGATGTGGATGAAGCCCGCGAGCTTCTCGCCCGGGGTGAGCCCGAGGGCGTCGAGGACGCGCCGGTCGTAGGCGAACCACTCCGTGAGCCAGGACGTGGCGTAGCCCGCCGCGTTGGCGGCGACCACGAGGTTCATGCACACGGCGCCCGCCGACAGCACCTGCTCCCATTCGGGGATCTTCGTGTGCGGCCCGGCGCGGGAGACCACGGCGACCACCACGGGGGCGTGGGCGAGGCGAGAGCGCTCGAGGTCGAGGCGGGCGGAATCCGCCTCCGGGTGGTCGGCGGCGTAGGCATCGGCGATGAGGGCGCCGACCCGTGCCCGCGCTTCGTCCGCGATCACGAGGAAGCGCCACGGCGCGAGCTTGCCGTGGTCCGGCACCCGGGCGGCCAGCGTGAGGAGCGTGTCGAGTTCGGCCGGCGTCGGTCCGGGGCCGTCGAGGCGCAGGGGGGGCACGGAGCGGCGGGTGCGCAGGAGATCGAGGGTGGCGTTCATCGAGACCCTTCGGGATGGGGACGTGGCGGACTGGGAACGTGGCGGACGGGAAACATGGATTGCGGCGTTCGGTGGGATCTAGCATGGATCGGGCGATGAGAACGCCGGTCATGCCGTCGCCACGGTCCGGTTCCAGAGCACGCGGATCGGACGCGGCGCGCAAGGGAGAGGTCGCATGACAAGGGGGCCGACGCTCGGCACCGCGCTGATGGCGCTCCTCCTCGCGACGCCCGGCCGCGCGCAGGACACGGGCGGCTTCCACCGCATCGGGCCCAACCTGCCCACACCCTCCGTCACCGGGCCCGAGCTTCCCCCGCCCGTGGCGCAGACCGACGCGACCTTGAGCCTGAAGGCGATGTTCGCCGGCAGCGACAAGCCCATGCGCTCGGGGCTGGCCTGGCGCATCTACGAGGACCGTGCCGACGGCGTGAAGCCGAACATCGTCGCGCGCTCGGAGGCCGCGGAGCCGAGCTTCACCCTGGCGCCCGGCGCCTACGTCGCCACGGTCACGTACGGCTTCGCCAGCGCCTCGAAGCGCCTCACCATGGCGGGCAGCCCGGTCTCCGACGGGCTCCGGGTCAATGCCGGGGCGCTCAAGCTCTCGGGCGCCATCGGCGACGTGAAGATCCCGCCCGCCGAGGTGACGTTCGCGGTGTTCGTGCCCATCGGCACCAATTCGGAGGGACGCCTGGTGCGCAGCGGCGTGAAGGCCGGCGAGCTGCTGCGCCTGCCCGAGGGCACCTACCACGTGGTCTCGACCTACGGGGAGTCGAACGCCATCCAGCGCGCCGACCTCAAGGTCGAGAACGGCAAGGTCACGGACGCGACCCTGAGCCACCACGCCGCCACCGTGACCCTGAAGCTCGTGGCCGCCGCCGGCGCCGAGGCCTTCGCCGGCACCGCCTTCAGCGTGCTGACGCCGGGCGGCGACACCATTCGCGAGGCCATCGGCGCGTTCCCGCAAGTGATCCTGGCGGAGGGCGACTACGTGCTCATCGCCCGCCACGACGGGCAGGTCTACACCCGCGAGTTCAAGGTCGAGAGCGGGTTGGACCGGGACATCGAGGTCATCGCCAAGGCCACCTGACGCCCACCCACAGACCCGAGATCGCCTCCATGATGCCTCACCGCTGGATCGCTCCGATTCTGGCCGCCGCGCTGCTGGCGGCCCCCACCGCACGGGCGCAGACCGTCGCCGACGAATCCGCCGTCGCCCTCGGACCGGAGGCGACGCAGGCCGTCCTCGCCCTCCTCGGCAAGGGCTTGAAATCGCCGGAGACCGCGCGCTACGGCCGGCTCCGCCCGGGCCGGGCCGGCGCCGTCTGCGGGGAGGTGGACACGACCAACCGAATGGGCCAGCACGTCGGGCCGCGCGGCTTCGTCGCCGATCTCGGCGCGGGCTTCGCCGCCATCGTCCCGGACGGGGCGGAGTTGCGCAACCCGGCCAGTCCGGCCCACTACGCGGCGATGCAGCGGACGCTCGCGCTGTTCTCCGCCAATTGCACGGCCTGACCGGCCCGCACGAAGGATGCTCCCATGAAACCCGCCATCGTCTGGCTCACGGGCCTGTCCGGCGCGGGCAAGTCGGCCACGGCCGAAGCGCTGCAGGGGCTCCTCGCCGCGCAGGGACATCGCGCGACGATCCTCGACGGCGACGAACTGCGCCAGGGCCTGAGCCGCGACCTCGGTTTCGGCGACGCCGCCCGCATCGAGAACATCCGCCGCGCGGCCGAGGTGGCGCGCATCCTGGCGCGCTCGGGCGTGGTCACCATCGTCTCGCTGATCTCGCCGTTCCGCAAGGAGCGCGCCCAGGCCCGCGCCATCGCGGGGGCGATTCCGTTCCTCGAGGTCTACGTCGACGCCCCGCTCGCCGTGTGCGAGGAGCGCGACCCCAAGGGCCTCTACCGCCGCGCCCGCGCCGGCCTGATCCCGAACTTCACCGGCATCGATTCCGCCTACGAGGCCCCCCTGGCACCGGACATCCACCTGCACACGGATGCGGGCACGCCGCAGGACGGCGCGGCGCGCGTGGCCGCGGCGTTGGGTGATTTGTGAGGGGCTGACGGTCTAACTCAACCCGCGCCGTCATTCCGGGGCGCCAAAGGCGAACCCGGAATCCAGAAACGCAGGACATGCCCAGTGAGGCACGCGTTGAGGTTCTGGATTCCGGGTTCCGCTACGCGGCCCCGGAATGACGGCGTGATGTCTCCTGGCATCATGTCCAGCAGCGATACCCCAAGTTCGAAGTCCTGCAAAAACCCCTTCCGGTCGTCAAACCGGAAGGGGTGCACCCTGATCAAGGCGTCGGCGCTTCCTCGTGCCGGCCGTCGAGGCTGACCTCCGCACTCGGCACGCTCGCCGCGACGCTGTCGGCCCGGATGCGGTCGGGGGAGGTCGCCTCGGCGACGAGTGCCGCCAGGGTCTCGTCGAGGCCCCCGGTCCGGGTGTGCTGGCTGCCGAGCCGGCGGACCGAGACCGTGCGCTCCTCGCCCTCCTTGCGGCCCACCACCAGCATCACCGGCACCTTGGCCAGCGAGTGTTCGCGGACCTTGTAGTTGATCTTTTCGTTGCGCAGATCCGACTCGACACGGAGACCGAGCCGCTCGGCGGCGGCCACGACCTCGCGGGCATACGGGTCGGCGTCCCCCGTGATGGTGGCGACCACCACCTGCACGGGCGCCAGCCAGAGCGGGAAATGCCCGGCGAAATGCTCGATGAGAATCCCCGTGAAACGCTCCAGGGATCCGCAGATGGCGCGGTGGACCATGACCGGCGGCTTCTTCCCGCTGTCGGCGTCGACGTAGAAGGCGCCGAAGCGCTCGGGCAGGTTGAAGTCCACCTGCGTGGTGCCGCACTGCCAGTCGCGTCCGATGGCGTCGCGCAGGACGTACTCGAACTTCGGCCCGTAGAAGGCGCCCTCCCCCGGGTTGATCGCCGTCTTGATCCGGCCGGCCGACTGCTCCTCGATCTGGGCGAGCACCCGGGTCATCACCTCTTCGGCGTGGTCCCACAGGGCATCCGAGCCGACGCGCTTCTCGGGCCGGGTCGAGAGCTTCACGACGATGTCGCCGAAGCCGAAATCGGCGTAGGTCGAGAGGATGAGGTCGTTGATCTTCAGACACTCGGCGGCGAGCTGGTCCTCGGTGCAGAACACGTGCGCGTCGTCCTGCGTGAAGGCGCGCACCCGCATGAGGCCGTGGAGCGCGCCGGACGGCTCGTAGCGCGAGACCGCGCCGAACTCGGCCATGCGCAGGGGAAGGTCGCGGTAGGATTTCAGGCCGTGCTTGAAGATGAGCACGTGGCCGGGGCAGTTCATCGGCTTGATGGCGAAGACGCGCTCGTCCTCGGTCTTCGTGACGAACATGTTGTCCCGGTACCACTCCCAGTGGCCCGAGGTCTCCCACAGGGCCTTGTCGAGGATCTGGGGGGCGTTGACCTCCTGGTAATCGCCCTTCAGGCGCCGGCGCATGTAGGCGATGAGCTCCTGGAACACGGTCCAGCCCTTGGCGTGCCAGAACACCACGCCCGGCCCCTCCTCCTGGAAGTGGAAGAGATCCATCTCGCGCCCCAGGCGCCGGTGGTCGCGGCGCTCGGCCTCCTCCAGGCGGTGGAGGTAGGCGTCGAGGTCCTCCTTCGTGGCCCAGGCGGTGCCGTAGATGCGGGTGAGCATCGGGTTGTTGGAATCGCCGCGCCAGTAGGCGCCGGCCACCTTCATGAGCTTGAAGGCGGTGCCGACCTTGCCCGTGGAGGTCATGTGCGGGCCCCGGCACAGGTCGAACCAGTCGCCCTGGCGGTAGATGTTCAGGTCCTCGCCGGGCGGGATCGCGTCGACGAG
>Ga0182231_1000171_pt1 | contig 16627 bp, 11 predicted proteins | sample G6R1MG_29_FD_129667 | JGI IMG/M metagenome (GOLD analysis project Ga0182231, IMG submission 129667) | Miscanthus phyllosphere microbial communities from Michigan, USA - G6R2_NF_07NOV2016_LD1 MG | ecosystem: Host-associated > Plants > Phyllosphere > Phylloplane/Leaf | place: USA: Michigan...
CCCGCAGGCGCCCAAGCTCGGTAATGGCCGCGCTCTCGGCCGCAGCGAAGTCGAACGCACAGACGGTCTGGCGATCTAGATCGATCAGCAGGTCGGCCCACGACACCAGGCGCTCAACCCAGTCGTCGACGATATGCTCGCCTTCTATACGAGGCTGGCGGTACCAGACCCGCACGATCAGCTGGCTCGCCGCGATCGAGGCCGCGACCGTCGCTTCATCGACCACGAGGATGTTCGAGTTATTGCCGAATAGGATGTCGTCGGTCGTCATCCGCCGATAGCTCGGGTCGAAACTCGGCAAGACCCAGATGAGCGCAGCGCCCTCGTCGCGGTAAAACCTCTTCCGCCCCAAGACCACGTCAAGGAATGTCGTGCTGAGCTGTACCTCGAACGCGGCTCGAAGATCGCCACGCCGGGCCGACACGTCGGGACGGCGTAGCCCCACCAGCCCCTCGCTCGCGCGCCAGGTCGCCTCCACACGCACTTCGGTGAAACCGGGATCGGCCGCGAGGCTGCGCATCAACAGCTCCTTTGTGCGCAGATGTGCGGCGCTTTCCTGCGCGCCGCGATATTTCATCGCGCGCATCTCCGCCTCGGTCAGACCACTGTGGGTCACAGCCGGACAAGACCCGTCCTCCGAACGGTGCCGGAGATAGAAGTTCTTGCGCATGCTGCTCGCCAGAAAGAGCGTGACGCCGCACATCGGGCAGACCAGTCGTGGCCGGCCACGACTGGCGGCGTCCTTGAGGACGCGCCTCAAGCGGACGGCGGCGGCATAATCGAAAGAACGGATCAGGCGCTTCGCGTCGAGCAGACGCCCGGTGCGCAGGCTGCGCGCTTCATTGATTGCGGGATCATCGACCGGCGTGGCGCGCTCGCGGGGATCGACGGTGACGTTGCCGCCCATCGAACGATCAATAGCGTTCGAGCCGCGCGCCGGGGCGATCGAGCCCCCAACGCCGCTCGATGTAAAATTCGAGCGCTCGCCGCGTCTCGAAGCGGATATGGTTGCCCTCGAAGCCATATTCGAGGCGGACTGCCCGCTTCTGCTCTGCCGTCAGATCCGCTCTCGGCCGTAGTCGGACCTCGACGAACGTCTCCCAGTCTGCGTCAATCGGAAGCGTCCCTTCGACTGGCCTCATCCTAAAACTGCTGCCGTCCGACACCCTAACCGGCAAGAAGTCGCGCCACTCGTTGCGATCCGGGCTCCACGCCCGGACATGCAATCGCTCGCCATCACTCGCGATGTGCGCGGGCGCGATCCATTGGCAATCACGGCGACCGGTCGACATCGACACATAGTCGATCTCCACGAAGCAGCGCCGTTCGATTGCCTGATGGAGTTCGCGCATCACCGTTGCCGGACATTGGCGGGTGGGCCCGGGCAGTCGCGCGAAATCCGGCCGCGCCTGCGCATAAATCGCTTCAAGCGATATCGGCTCGGACATATCCTGAAGCCCGCGATGCGCCCGATCCGCGACATAGGTTTTGCGGACGGGATCGTAGGAGGGCGCAGGCGCGCGCACGCGCTCCATATAGATGCGAAAGTCGACCGCCGCCTGAGCATTGGAAATGCCGAACCGCTCGATAAGGTCGCGCCGGTTCGCCTGCCCCAGCCACGTCAGGCATTGGTCCAGATAGTGCAGCCTCGCACGCTGCGCGGGCTTGAGCTCGCCGTCGGTCATGGCGCAACCCTAGTTGACTCTTATGAGACTATCCATCTAGTTTCTACACGCATAAAAAATAGATGGGATCAGGGTATGCGGATTTTGCACACAAGCGACTGGCATCTCGGCCGCCAGTTCTTTCAGCTACCGCTCGACGAGGATCATGACGCGATCCTCTCCCAGATCATTACGGCTATCCTCGAGCATTCCCCTGACGTGCTCATCATTGCCGGGGATATTTTTGATCGCGCCGGCCCGCCGCAGACGGCGCTCACGCGCCTGCGCGACTTCCTGCTTCAGGCGACGGCCAACCCCGGGCTCGCCATCGTCATCATCGCCGGCAATCATGACGCGGCCGCGCAAATCGGCATGCTTGGCGTCCTTGCTCCCATCGAAAAGGCGCTGATCCGCGGACCGCTCGACGCTTACGATCTGCCGATGCTGCTTGAAGACGAGCATGGGCCAGTCGCTATTTCCGCCCTTCCCTTCTCCTATGAGTTCGCTGCGCGGACCTGCTTCGACGACGAGGATATCAGCTGCCCGGCCGACGTCATCGCGGCGCAGGTCAATGCGGCCCGCAACGGCGTGCCGGCCGGTGCTCGCTGGATCGTGGTCGCTCACAGTTTCGTCGAGGGCGCCGCCTCGACGGACAGCGAGCGGTCGCTGTCGCGCACCGTCGGCGGGATCGAGACGGTCAGCGCCGAAATTTTCGACGGCGCCCATTATGTGGCGCTTGGCCATCTCCACCGCCCGCAATCGGTGGGAGCCTCCCACATCCGCTATTCCGGATCGCCGCTCGCCTTCGGGTTCGACGAGGAGAGTCAGGAAAAATCGCTGACGCTGATCGACATGGCGGCCGATGGCTCCATCAAGACAACGGCCATACCTCTAAAGCCGCGCCGGCAGGCTCGGACGATCCGGGGGACGCTCGAGGAGCTCGTCGCGGCGCCCGCTGGCTCAGAGGATTTCATCCGCGTGGTCCTCACCGATGAAACGCCCCAGATCGATCCGATGAAGCGCATCCGTGTGCTCTACCCCAATGCTGTCCAGCTCAGTTACGAACGTGCCGAACGCACGCTGGAGGAGAAGCTTGGCGAAGGGCGCGCCGCGATCGACGATCCTGAAACTCTCGTCTCCGACTTCATTGCCTTCGTTCGCGGAGAGGCCCCAGGCGAGGTCGATACCCAGCTGGTGAGTGGGCTGATCCACGAAGCGCGCCAGGAGATAGAAGCGTGAAACCGCTGAAGCTCTTCATCACCGCCTTCGGGCCCTACGCCGCGACCGAGGTTGTCGATTTCCGCCGAGCCGTCGATGCCGGCCTTTTCGGGATCTACGGGCCGACCGGATCGGGCAAATCCTCGATCTTCAGTGCGATGGCGTTCGCGCTCTTCGGCGAAGGTGCGCGGCGCGAGCAGCCGACGACGAGCACGCGCTCGGGCCATGCCGCCGCGCAGACCCTCACGGAAGTGGCATTCCTCTTCGAGCTCGGCGGCAAGCGCTACTTCGTGCGCCGGCAGCCTGAGCAGAAGCGGCCAAGATTGCGGGGCGACGGCGAAACCGACCATGTCCATGCCGCCTTTCTGTTTGATGTGACGGATATCGATGTCGACGACGTTACCGTCGAAAATTGCGGTACGGTGTTGGCGGAGAAGCGCGTCGGGCTGGTCAACGAACGCGTGCGCGAGTTGCTAGGCTACGACGTCGAGCAATTTCGCCAGATCGTCCTCCTGCCCCAAGGGCAGTTCGAGCGCTTCCTCGCGTCGGACAGCAAGGCGCGCCTCGAGATCCTGCGCGGGCTATTCGATGTTTCGCTCTACGAGCGCATGACGGAGCGACTGAAGGAGCGTGCTGCCGACGCCCGCACCTCTTATCAGCAGGGTATGCTGCTCCATGTGCAGCAGCTGACCAACGCCGGGTTCGCCAGTACCGACGATCTGATCAGCGCGATCGCGACCGCAAATGAAGGTTGCGCCGAGCTCGATAACGCCGCCGCGATGGCTGACGCGACGCGCTCTGATGCGGCCACCGCACTCGGCAATGGTGAAGCCCTGCAAAAATGCTTCGATGAAGCCACTGCGGCGGCAAATGCGCTCACTGCGCTTCAAGGCCGCCAGACCTCTATGGACGCCCTTCGCGAGCGCCATGCGGCCGCCGGATGCGCGGCGCAGCTGGCCGATCGTGACGACGCAGTTTCCCGCGCGGTCACGGCTTTGGCTGCGGCCAAGACCGCAGAGGCGGTCGCTGTTCAGCGCGTCACCGAAACCGTGGCGGAAGAGGCAAAAGCGCAGCGGACGCTGGAAGATCTGAAAGCCAAGGTCGGCGAGATCGACGCCCTGAAGCAGCAACTTTCCGACCTTGATCGCTATGCCACGGTGCTGACCGATGCGGCCGATTTGAAGGTGCAGGCCGAGGATGCCGAGCGACTGTTTACAAGCGCGCGGATCGCGGCCGCGACGGCGCGGCAGCAAGCCGAACAGGCGACGCAAGCGCTCGCGACCCACCGCGCGAATGTCGAACGTGCGCACGCCAATCAGGCTGAACGGCTGCGGCTGACCGGAGACCGTGACCGCGTGCAGAGGCAGGCGCGCCACGCGCGCGACGTCGAGAGGACCCGAACAGCACTCGGCACGGCCGAAGCGCTGCTGACAAAAGCGCAGACGACGGTGGAGGAAGCACGATCGCGCCGGAGTGATCTTGAGAGTGCCGTGCGCGATCGGCAGGCGGCGTTCATTGCTGGGCAGGCGAGACTGCTTGCCGAAAATCTCGAGAGCGGCAGCCCCTGTCCTGTCTGTGGCAGCGCTGAGCATCCCCAACCGGCCCATGGCGGCGAGCCCGCCGCAGGGCTGGAAACCGCCTGGCGCGAGGCGCAGGCCGCGTACGACCGTGCAGCAGCAGATGCACAGACAGCAGAGTCCGCATACAGCGCTGCCTGTAGCGTCCGCGGCGAACGAAAAACAGCCTCTGAGGCGCTGGAAGAGCCCGAAGGTATTGCCGCGGATCTCGAGAGCGAAGCATCACGGATAGGCAAGGCGATCGAGGCGCTAGGGGCTGTCGTCGAGGTTGCAAATCTCGTCGAACAGACCGGCGCGCTTGAGAGCGATGTCACAAAGGCGGACGTCGAACGCTCGACGAAGGCCGATGCCGAGCAGTCGGCGGGAATCGCGGCCGCCCTTGCCCGCCAGTCTTACACCGACCATATCGCTGCCGTTCCCGAACGGCTTCGCGACGCGGCCGCTATCACGACACGGCAACGTACGATCAGCACCCAGGTCGACCAGCGGCAACAGGAGATTCAGACAGCGCAGGACGCCTGCACGCAAAGCATTGCCGATCGCGCCGGCGCCGAAAGCGATCGAACAGGGGCTGCGAAGCGTATCGCCGAATGCGATCAGGCGCTTACCGACGCGCGTACCGCTTACGCGGCGCTGCGCGACGAACTTGGCCTGACCGATAAGCAGTATCGTGTAGCGAAAGCCGATATTGCGAACATCGCCACGATGCTCGAACAACTCGACACCTTCCGCGAGAGTTTGACGCGTGCGCAGAGCCGGGTAGACGATACCAGCGCTGCGATCGCGGACCGGGAGCCGCCCGATCTCGTGCTCCTCCGCGCCGGCCGCGACACTGCGCAGATCGCTGCGTTCGCGGCGAGCCGCGCCGCCGCCGACGCCCGGGCCAACTGCAACCAGCTGACGCAGTTGCTCGAAAGCCTGCGCGAGCAGATGGATCGCCTCGCGCGCCTGAACGAGGAGTCCGGGCCATTGCGAGCGCTGGCCGACGCGTTCGAAGGCCGAAACGCGATGAATATCACTCTGGAGACCTACGCCGTCGGCGCTATGTTCGATCAGGTCCTCGAAGCTGCCAACCTTCGCTTCGGGCCGATGAGCCAAGGTAGGTATCGCCTTGAGCGCGACGTTCAAACGATTGGCGGCCGCAGGAAGCGCGGTCTCGACATCCGGGTCCATGATATCCAAACCGGGCGAGCCCGCGAGGTCACGACACTGTCAGGCGGCGAGACATTTATCGCTGCGTTAGCCCTCGCGCTTGGGCTTTCCGATATCGTAGAGATGACGCACGGTGCCATCCGGCTGGATACGATATTCATCGACGAAGGCTTCGGCAGCCTCGACAGCGACTGTGACGGCGGCACGCTGGATCAAGTTCTCCAAGTTCTGCAGGACATCGTTGGCCAGCGCAGAGCGGTCGGCCTAATTTCTCACGTGCCGCTCGTCCAACAGGCGGTGCCCAATGGGTTCTCCGTAGTTAAGACACCCAGCGGCAGTAGGATCGAAGAGCGCGTCTAATAAAATGCCCAGGTGCAGGCTGCGAAGTAGCGAATTTGACGCCTGCCAGCTAGCATAAGTCCGGAGAGCTTGCCGTGCATATCGAATTGCTGAAGCTTTGGAATTTTCGGAGCTTCGCCTCCAGCAACTCCGACCTTGAGCCTTTTCTTGGTCCGCAATCGATCGACGTCACGCTCGAGCCGGAGACGAGCGTCTTCATCGGCCGCAATGGGGCAGGTAAGAGTGCACTGATCCAGGCCCTGCTCCGCCTGTTCGGCGAGACGCGCGACGAACGCAGCGTCCAGCCCGCCGATTTTTTTGTCCCGCCGAACGAACGGCTTGAGACCCAGCCGCTTCGGCGGCTCTTCATTGAGGCTGTGTTGCGTTTTCCGGAGCTTAGTGCCGAGAACGGCGACGCCGACAAGACCGTGCCACCGGCCTTTCGACATATGGTGATCGAGAGCGAGGGCGCGTCGCCCTATGTGCGCATACGTCTCGAGGCCAGCTGGCAGCTGGCGGGTACGCTCGACGGCATCGTTGAGGAAACGCTGTATTGGATTCTCGGCAGCGGTGACGTGCCGTTCGGCGATGAAGACCCGCTCATCAAGAAGAAGGTCTCCGTTAGCGAGCGCGGGCATGTGCTCGTCCGCTATATTCCCGCGTCGCGCGACATTACCGCTTTGACCCAGCTGACGGTCCGAAGTCTCGGGCGCAGCCTCATGAAGGCGATCAAATGGGAGAAAAAGGAGGAGATCGATGCGCTAATCGCGCAGGCCTCGGGCGAGCTCGATCAGGAGAGCGCGCTGCGGCGGGTCAACAGCGCAATCAATGCGTGCTGGTCGCAGCTCAACACCGCTGAAACCGGAACGGTAGCGCGACTGTCGGTCCTAGCGCCCGATCTACAGCAGATCGTCCGCTCCGCGACGATCATGCTCAACCCCTCGGCGACTGGCCGCCCAATGGTGGTGGAGGAACTGAGCGACGGCCAGCGCTCGTTGTTTCACTTCGCGCTGGTCAAGGCGCTACTTGACCTCCGCCTCGAACTCGAGGGCGAAGTGGCGAGCGGCGTGAATTCAGCCTTCCAGCCCGAATTCGCCCGAGCTCCCGCCTTGACGATCTTCGCGTTCGAGGAGCCGGAAAACCATCTCTCGCCTTTCTTCCTGTCGCGCCTGCTCACTGAGCTGGAGCGCCTCACCAGAACGGCTCGCGTCCAAGGCGTTGTCACCAGCCACGCCCCGGCGATCGTCGGCCGTATCGAGCCGACCGCTGTGCGCCACGTTCGGCGCGTCCACGCCACAGGGATTTCGCATGTTGCCAAGCTCGCGCTCCCGACCGGCGACACTGACGCCTCCAAGTTCGTCCGCGAAGCGGTGCGCGCGCACCCGGAAATCTACTTCGCGCGCCACGCGATCTTTGGCGAGGGCCCTTCGGAGGAGGTCGTCCTTCCGCGTCTCGCCGAGGCACTCGGCATTCCGATCGACCGCTCGTTCGTCGCGATCGTGCCGATCGGCGGGCGGCACATCCAGCATTTTTGGCGGCTCGTCGAACAGCTCGGCATCCCGCACACCACCCTGCTCGACCTCGATCTTGGCCGCAGCACCGGTGACGATCTCCAATTTAAGGCCGCCGCCAAGGCGCTTCAGGGTTCGTCGCGTGTGCTTCCAGAGCAGGATGCCAAGAACGTCGCCACTGCGTTGACGAATACCCGCCAGGCCGTTCCCGAGGGAGGCAAGGTCGATGTCAATTTCTTCGTAAACTGGAGTAAGGCATTCGAGGGCCAAGGCATCTTCATGTCGGGGCCGCTCGATCTCGACATGCTGATGCTCTCCGCATTCCAGACCGCGTACAAGAAGCTGCCTGAGGGTGCGACAGGACCGCAGAACGCCGAGGATCCTGCCCGGCAGGAAGCCGCCGGCAAGCGCGTACTCGGCGATGGCGGATTAGGGCTCGCCGCCTATGCCGATCTTCCAGAACGCGCGCTGTTTCCCTGGTACGCCTATTTGTTTCTCGGCGCACGGGGCAAGCCAGCGGTGCACCTCGCTGCGCTTGGCGAGCTCGACGATTTCGACATTGAGATCAGCTGTCCCCCCGTCCTACACCGGCTGATCAAGCACGTCCAAGCGTCGCTCGAAGCACCGCTGGCATGATCACGGCCGCCGACTGGGCGCCCATCGGCGTTGGCACGATGGAGGATGCTGCGCTGGCGGCAGTGCGCACCAGCGGCAGTGCTCTCGTCGTCGCCGGCCCAGGCACCGGCAAGACCGAATTGCTTGGACAGCGGGCTGCCTTTCTCTTCCAGACTGGGACCTGCATCTTTCCTCGCCGCATCCTCGCGATCAGTTTCAAGCGCGACGCCGCGACCAATTTGCGCGACCGAGTCGAACGCCGCTGTGGCCCAGCGCTTGCCCGGCGCTTGGACTCGATGACCTTCGACGCCTTCGCCAAGCAGCTGCTCGACCGCTTTTGGCGCGCCTTGCCCGTACACGTCGCGCTCGCTGGAGAGTACGGTATCGCACCCTTCCTCAACAGCGCCGCCTTCGCGGACCTTCAGCGCTCGACCGCCGATGGCCTCGATCAGCCCGGTCACCCCGCTTACTGGGCGAAAACGCTGATCGGCAAACAGCCCGATCCGAATGGGATCTATGGTGTCACGATGGATGCCTTCACTAGGTCGGTCCAGTCGCTGCGCCTGCACCCGCTCGAAATCCCCAGTTATGGCGCATTTCTCCAGCTGGTCCAGCTGCGCACAGCGCTGGTCAGCCCGACACCAATGCTGGGATTTGCGATGATCGGCCGGCTCGCCCAAGCGATCGTCAGTGCCAATCCGGAAGTGCGGAGGGCGATTTGTGCAACCTATGGTCATGTCTTTCTCGACGAGTTTCAGGACACGACCTCGGTCCAGTACGGCTTGATCGAGTCGATCTTCAAGGGCTCGGCGGCGAAGCTGACCGCGGTCGGAGATGACAAGCAGCGTATTATGGGCTGGGCGGGCGCCCGGATCGACGCCTTCGCCACGTTCGAGGCCGATTTCCTAACGACGCCGGGCGCGCTCGGCAGGATCAGCCTGACCCGCAACTATCGCAGTAACGAACGCATCGTTTCGATCCTCAATACATTGAAAGCCCATCTCGCCCCAGCCGAACCAGATTTCGTTGCGGCGCGAGCCGCTCCCGACCTGCCCAACGAGAAGATATGTGCAGTTATGGTCGCCGACGATTCCGACGCGGAGGCCGAAGCGATCGCGGCTTCCGTTGCCGGCGCGATCGCCGAGGGCCTCGATCCGCGCAGCATCGGCCTGCTGGTGCGCCAGAAATCAATAGACTGGGAGGCGCGGATCAAAGTGCGCTTCGATGCACATAACTTGGCGTTCCGCAATGAGGACCGCGACGTCGGCGGCGCATCGATTCAGGACCTAATGACGGAGAGTTATTCGCAGATCGTCATCGACTTTCTCGATCTCCTCACACGCCGACATGGTGGACTATTATGGAATGTGGCGATTGAACACGCTGGTGCCGTCGCCAATCTCACGCTTGACGAGGACGAGGAGGTCGATCGGGAGCTTGCCCTGAGACTCGACGAGTTCCATCGAGCCCACAAGATAGGCGTCGCAGAGCCAATGACGACCGGTGCGATCGCTGCTAAGATTGCCGCGATCGAAGAGTTTCTCGGGCTGGAACGCTTGCGCGGTGTGGCCCCGCAATACGGCTCCGGCGACCTGTTTATCCGCATCCGTGCGGCAACATCAGCCTTCCTTGCCGAGTGTGCTACGCAGTCCCAATCGTGGCAGGACCTGCTGTCCCGCTTCCGGGGCGTAGGCCAGACCCCGCTGATGACGATCACCAAGAGTAAAGGCCTAGAATACGACCTCGTCATGCTCCTGGGCCTCAACGATTCCGAATGGTGGAGCTTCGACAAGGATCCCGCCGAAGGCCATTCGACCTTTTTCGTCGCCGCCTCCCGCGCTCGCGAAAGGCTGATGATGACGCGGTGCGGGTACGATCGCAGCGCTAAAATTCGTGAGATCTTCGAGTTACTCGACAAGGCGGGAGTTCGGCAGATCAGCGCTTAGCGTAGCTGTTGCAGGTCGATCTCGACGCTACCTGCTAGGAGATCTACGGCATGAGGCGGCTTGCAGCGCCGTGCTCGGCAGCGAGATCAGTTGAAGGCGAGCGGATTAGTCCGAATCTACGGCGAAGCTGGCCGGATACCCGCGGCCAATCGCGTCGAACGCGGGGTCTCCCTCGCGGTGGATTGCGATGATCCATTCAGGCTCGATGGGCTGAACCGCGACCATGTCGGCCCCGCCGCCCCAACCGCCATCGACACCGATCGATGCAGAAAACGCGTCTATGACGTTCTGCGCCGCCTCCGCCACGCGCGTAGTAACGCGCAGCGGCAGGGCGATCTCGAGCACGCACCCGCTACCCACCTGCTGCAGTCGATCGAGCACCGCTCCGTCGCGGTGAACGAAGCTGATCGATTCACCGCCCCAGCGATCGAGCAATTCCGCAACGCCGCTATCATCGAGCAGGTATGGTTGCGCGGTCAGCCAGATCTTGTTCTCGCGATTCGCCTCGATCTGGTGATGAAACGGACTGTCGGCATAGAGATGATCGGCAAACTCGCGGTCGAGATCGCCAGCGTCCACCGCAGCATCTAGCCGCCGCGCGATCAACGCAAGCGTCATCGGTTGCATTCCGGCCGCCCGAATGATCGCTGTCTCACCCGCGGTCAGGCGGGTGAAATGCCATGCGCGGATGGTTCGCTCGGTCATCAACTCGGTCATCGCCTCGCGAAAGGACGACAGCGCCGGCCCGAAGCGGTTCTCCTTGTGCGGGCCACGAGGCGATTGCACCTCGCGCTCCCGTCTCAGCCGAACCGACTCCGCCCGGTAGTTCCGGATCAGCTGCGCATGGTCCTCAAGTATCGAAAGGAGCGCATCGTCGAAAGTCGAGACGTCCCAGACGTCGATCAGCTGATCCATGATCGACCTCTCAGGTGGCGGCGGGGCGATCGAGCATCGGCCCCCTGGCAGAATGCTCGCCCGCCGCGGTCTCGATATCGGGGACGAGCCGAACCTGGCGCGAACCGAGATGGCCGGTCACCACGTCGATCGGGAATGGCGACCGGCAGAAGATCTCGCGCTCGGCATTCTGGATCATCGTCTTGTTAAACGCACGGACAGAGGGCCCGCGCGCCCTGAACACGCCGATGCGATCATCGAAGGGCGCCCGATAATTGTTCACGATGATCAACGCCCGCTCGGGCGTGATCGGGCACATCACCTCCGCCTCGCCAAAGCCAAGCGCTGCCGGGATCACCGGCGTGTCGCCGATGATGAATTCGGTGCCGTTAGGCGCATCGAAGAACACAAACCCACAATGCTCGAGCCGCTCGGCGTAGTCGTTCAGATGCCGGTGTATGATATCGACATGCAGCAAGTCGATTTGGAAGCGGGCTTCCTCCGGCGCAAGCCCGAGTACCGCGGCCACATTCTCCAGCATCCGGCTCGACTTAAGCTCGTCCTTGTAGCTGGGCACGCGCACGATCAGCGACGCGATATAGCGGGTGAGCGCCCGTCGATCGGCCGCCGAAAAGGCAACAGAATACGCCTTCCGATCGGCGAAGAACCCGTCACGCTCGATCAGGCGCTTGTCCCGGACTAGGATCGTCTGATCGAACCGGCTTTCCAGGGCCAGATCCCGCCGCTTCTCACGCCCCACCCGCGCCAGGACAGGGGCGACCGGTCCTTCGATTTCGTTGGCGAAGAAGCGTTCGAGCGAGGGGTCCTTTGTGCCATCGGAAAGAAGAATCGAATTGTAGTGGCCTATTACCGCCGTATTGATCGGCTGCGTCCGCCGGACCTCACCCTGGCCGGTGATGGTCGTGACGCACCCTTCGCCGTCCACCCACAATTCGGAATGGCACATCGGCAGCCAATGATGTCGCTTCGGCAAGTTCGTCATGATGAAGAGGTAAGCTCGGACACCTCGTCAGCAAGAGCCCCAGCCTTTGCAACTGCCTCAGTTCACATCACCGACGACGCTCGCGTGCCCGCTGGCGCAGCCGTTTCACGTAGGCTCCATCGACCAGATCATCAGGCCCAAGATCGAGCGCGCAATTCGCCAGCGAGGCAAGGGTCTCATCGCTGAGCCTGAAATTCCTCGGAAGATGGCCGGGATTGGCGTCTCCATTCTCCCGGATCAGCTGGAACAACGCCTTGAAAAAGTCGGCTCGCGATCCGCGCGATCCCGTCGTTGCCGCCCGGGTCAGCGTGTCCGTCGCCTTCGTGTCCGCGTCACCCGCGTCCTGGCCTATCACCCGAACGACCTCGGCAAGGCTCGGCCAATATTTCAGATCATATTGCGACGTCAACGGCTTCAACTCGTCCCGCAGGTGGAACCGGTAGAAGCCGTTGTCGCTCGATGCCGCATCGATCACTTCCGCGATGTGATAATGGGTGTCGCTGGCAAAGCCCGAGCTGTTGCCGACCTCCGAGCGCTCCTCGAGCAGTCTGGCAAGGTCCATTGCCAGCTCCGCAATCTCGCGATTGACCTCCTGGAGCCTCACGCGCGCGTCGCGTGCATCCGCAACCTTCTGCGGATTCCAGAATGCCGCCACGTTGGTGACGACGCCCAGGATCGTCGCGATCCCATGCTCCCGTTCGTGCAGCCTCTCGTAGATCTCAGCATAGGCCGAAACTAGCTCAACGCGCCGGGCCAGCAAGCGGTCGATAATCCTGTTTTCACTGCGCAGGATCGCATTCTCGACATTGTACGCCTTGTCGGCGCGCAGGGCATCCTCACAGACCTGAGTCGGATCGGGCATCAGAAGTGTCGCCATTTTTGGTCCTTTGGTGATGATGGCGCATCCTACCGCCCACAGGAACACGCTGTCGGAACCTGAAACTCATTTAGTTCGACTGCGCTCAGGTACTTGGCGCGGATGTCCGCGCTCGTCGCGGACAACCGAAGGGCTGACCGCACCCCCTGGAGCCGTTCGCCCCCGCCAACGATCGCGTTGGTGCAGCTATAGACGGAGGCTTGTCCGCATGGGTGCACTTGCCGGCACCGGGCGTTGGCGACGGCTAGCCCCCATGACCTGGGCGCACGCCACCGGTGCGGCCATCGCCGGCCAAGGGCGCTTCCCGTGTCGCGGCGCTACAGCGCCGCGGTCGATTAGGCGGACAGCATCGCCCTGAGCTTGAACAGCCGCTCCTCCACATCCAGCCAGGAGCGTCCCGGGACGCGCGGGCCGCTCAGGAATTCTTCGAGCAAGGCGATCTCGCGATCATAATCATGGTGCGCACGGCAGAGCTTGGCCGCGACCATCCAGTCCCACGGCGCACGGTCGCGCCGCGCCTTCACTAGGATCGGAGCAAGCTCATCCGCAGGCACCGTCCCGGTCTTGCGGCTGCGTGGCTTGGGCGTGGAAACACGCGGCGCCTTGCGCTCGCCGGCGAGGATCGCGCCTGCCTCGGCGCGGCGCTTCACGACGGTATGATTGGGGGATACCCAGGAGGGATAACGCTGGAAATAGGCGTCAACTGCTTCAGCGATCTCGGCATACCTGCCTAGCTTTCTGAGCACCAGCGTTAGGCGGTCAAGCGCGGTTATATCGCCATGCGCCGGATGACCGATCTCGTTACGAAGCTCTGCGACCAACCCCGTCTCATAGGTGATCGCGCAATATTCATGCATTTGCTCGATCGCTTGCCGGTAGCGCGCCACCGCGGCTTCTGGGTCGCTCGTCTCGAGCGGGCGCGTGGCGGAAATAAAGCTGGTGTTAGCGGCACGCAGCTTGTGGAAGCGATCGAGTGCCGCATAGTCGAACTGGCGACCGGGATTGATCCAGTTGGTGAGGGTCTTGCCGTGCTTGGCGATCAGGTCGCCTTCCAGGTCGAGCGCGTCCTCCTCGGCTAAATCCTCTGCCAGAATCACGATCTCATACGCGCTGTCGCAACGGGTGCGCACGAACCGGTGCCACTGCGCATCGCGATTGGTCGACCAGGCACGCGCCCCTGTACCCTTGCCGATATAGAAGGGCACCCGATCCGGCCCGAGGTGCGCATAGACATAGCAGCGCTTTGGGGAGCGGCGCTCGCCGATCACGCGGTATCCAAGTTCCTCGTGCATCATATCGCTCCCCGCCCGTACTGGCCCTATATCAGCATCGTGACGACCGTGACGGAAGAGGCGAAGCGCCTGACGCCCAAAGGCGAAACCCTGCGCGAGGTATTCCTCAAGTCGGGCAATCTCTGCGCTTTCCCGGGATGCGGCAGGCTGATGATGGACGCCGATGCCACCTTCATCGGACAGGTCTGTCATATCGAGGCGGCCGAGGAAAATGGCGAGCGCTTCAACAAGCACATGACCAACGAGGCACGGCGCCAAGCCGCGAACCTCATGCTCATGTGCTATGACCACCACCAGAAGACCAATGACGTCGCCGTCTACACCGTGGCGAAGCTGAAGCAGATGAAGGCGGATCACGAGAAGCGCTTCTCGCATCCCGATCGCGCCATCCTGGAAAAGCTGACCGACTGGACCGAAGCGGATGAACCGGCCCACGCCATCAACCTCATTCGTCTGGATAAAGCGGTGGGCTGGGGCCACAGTGCGCACGAACTTACCGAGGCTGCGGCTGAACTGAAGGACTATGTCGAGCGTCTGCGCGACATGCCCGTGGATCTTCGTCGCTTCATGGGCGCAGTCGCGAAGCGGGCGGTGAAGATAGAAGGGACCAACGTGGTCCGGACCAGCCTTGGCGGTTTTAAGATACTGACCAGCGATATCAAGGGTGCTTTTCGGTTGGGCGAGCGCGCGATCGGCGAGCGCGCCAACGAGCTGGATGCCTATGGCTTCGGCGATCTCGACACGATCGACACTGATCTCGGCCCGAAGGCGGCGGTCCGCATCCGCAATCTGAAGAGCGGCTGGCCGCTCTGGCTGGATCTGGTCCGCTTCTGCGAGGTCGAAAGCGAACCGATGGAAGCCTTCACCGATGACCTCGACTTCGCGCGTCTTGATGGCTGAGTGCGGTCCCGCAGCGTAATAAAGATCGTGTATTCGGGATGCCGGAAGGGGAACCTTCCGCCGACTGCCAGCCGCGTAGGTCCGGTCCTATTTCTTATGCGGGGGGCACATCGAGGCTGTGCTAAAACTATTTTTGCGACGAGAGCCGGCCGCGGCGGCTGCCGACCAGAGCCGGCCGCTCAGCCCAGTTGCCATGGACGTCAGATCTAGGCGGAACCGGCCGATGGGACGTTTCGAAGCGGACGGTCAGCAGAGCGCCCCAATCCGGTCGGTGCCTGGCCAGCAAACGCTACCCAGTATCGGCCGCCAGAATCGTTCCTGTATTCTGGCCCCAAAACTCCCTAGGTTCATTTTCTAGGGGGGAGCTACCATGACGACAGCGCCGATCGAAAAGCTGGAGGACTTCGTCTCGGAAATCCTCGGCCGGACGACGCCGGCCACGCGACTAATATCGTACCGAGGTCACGGCAGTTCGGCGTACAAGCTTCAACCGTCGATCTTTCGAACTGCCGTAAACCGCGAGAACGAACACATCCTGCTGCGCGAGCTCGTGGCGGCGCATCCCGAAGATTTCTCGGCCGATACAAGCGCACTCGAACTGCTTGTCCGTATGCAGCACTATTCACTCCCGACTCGCGTGCTCGACGTGTCGATGAACCCGCTTGTCGCGCTCTATTTCGCCTGCGAACCGGCCAAGAAGCGCGTTCCGGCGATTAGTGCCGGAAAGCGCGTCCTGCGCAGCGTCGAGGCGGACGGCGAGGTCGTCATCCTGTCGGTATCCAAGCGGCGAGTGCGCTATTTTGACAGCGACACCGTCAGCATCTTGGCGAACCTGGCACGCCTGCGGTGGGATTTGAAAAAGAAGATCGACACCAGCCTCGAACAGGAACAGTTCAACAAGTCACTGCCCATCCGGCGGCTTGTCCACTTCATCCGTCAAGAGAGCAGCGGGTTCGAGTTTGGGATCGAGCCAAGCGACCTTGACGACGTGCTGATGGTTAAGCCCAAGCAGAACAACAAGCGCATCCTCGCGCAATCGGGTGCGTTTTTCGTCTTCGGCCTGACGGAAGAGCTCGAAGACCCCAACGCGTTGGGCGTTACGATCGACCGCATCGCTATCGCCGCTGGGGCCAAGAGTGACATTCGCGATCAACTCGACAAACTCGCTATCAACGAAAAGACGCTGTTCCCCGAGATTGAGCGCGCAGCACGTTATATCGCGGGCACACTCACCACACCGGTTTCGGCAAGCAAGTTGATCTGACTCGAATTCGGAGGCCTGCATACCAATTTGCCGCGCCTCAGCGATGGCGCTCACCTCTCCAAGGTTGGCCAACGCTGCAACGTCATAAGTGGCACCCGCAGCTTTTGAAACAATAGTTCCGGTTTCCACCAGAAATCAGTCAATCTGACCCACTGCCCTGCCGTCTGAACGAACGGCAGCTTACTGTGATCATGACTCGAAAGCGGACAGGCTGCTCCCACCATTAGCAGAGACCGAGTCTATGCTTTGATTCGCCTATAAAGCACACCTCCTCGACACAAAGGCTCGGGCAGAAAGACTGCCCTCCCCACCCTTGCGCAGCTCTGCGCCGTGGTTGTAGATCGCTTCGTTCACCGTCGGACATCACTAGGCTGC
>Ga0182231_1000172_pt1 | contig 16607 bp, 12 predicted proteins | sample G6R1MG_29_FD_129667 | JGI IMG/M metagenome (GOLD analysis project Ga0182231, IMG submission 129667) | Miscanthus phyllosphere microbial communities from Michigan, USA - G6R2_NF_07NOV2016_LD1 MG | ecosystem: Host-associated > Plants > Phyllosphere > Phylloplane/Leaf | place: USA: Michigan...
ACAGCGAGGCGCGGCGCTGGGCGTGGCCGTCGGCGCTGACAGGGTTATAGACCAGTGCCAGCTCGTCCGTCGCCAGTCTCACGAACTGGATCGACGAGTTGTTGTTGGGCAATTCGGTCGGTGCCGGCACGCTCCAGGTTCGTCCCCGGTCGCTGGACCGGCTGCTGTAGATGAAGTCTGCCCAGCGGCTGCGGAACAGACCGAGCAGGCTACCATCCGCCAACTGATGAACATTCATGTGCACGCTGCCGGTGCTGTCAGGCACGTCGTGGCGTGACCAGTTGTGTCCTTGATCGGTGGAGATCATTACTGCACTGACGTCATGGTTGCCGACCCACTTTTCACCGGGGCCGGTGATGCAGTACCAGACCGGCAATACCCAGTCACCGTTATCCAGTACCACCGGCGGCTGGCGTACAAAGGTGCCCGGCTCGTCGAACAGGGTGTCTATAGGCCCCCAGCTCTGGCCGTGGTCCAGCGACAGGCGACGGCGGATGATCGCGGTCTCCTGATTACCGGAAATCTGTGCGGTCCAGATCAACCACAGCGGGCCGTCGGGTGCTTGAAACAGAATCGGGTTCTGTTCGGAGCGGGTCGAGTCTTCGGACATTTTCCGGGGCTCGCTCCAGACGCCCGTCACCGGGTCACGGCGCGACAGCAGTACGAAGATGTCGGCCATACCCTCCTGAGTCCCCGCGAACCAGGTGCATAGCACTGTGCCGTCGGCCAGCTCGTGCAGGTTTGCCGCATGGTTCTGTGCGTAAGGCGTTGGCAGGAACGCGTCCTGACGGGTATCAGCGGTTGGCATGGGGGACCTCGGTTTCTACAGGATTGGCAGGTTGGCTCGGCACGGACTGGGGCAGCAGGCGCTCGATGGCAATCACAATGGCAGGTGTCACCAGGGCGATGTACATGTTGTCGATGCCGTAAGGGTTGTTCAACAGATACCAGACGCTGGTGGTAATCGCTGAGGCGATCAGACCCAGCGTGGCGCCTCGGCCCGAACCGAAGAACGGCAGGTAGATGGCGATCATGGCGACAACGGCAATCGACAGGCGCAGGGCGCGAGTGAAGAATGACAGGTTGAGGATTTCGGGGACGAAGAACACGAAGAACAGCGGCACGAAACCGATCACCAACGCGATCAGGCGTGTGGTTTTGAATTCCTGATCCACGGACGGTTTGCGCCACGGTACGTAGAAGTCACGGACGACCAGCGAGGCGATGGCCAGCGCTACCGTACTGACGCTGACGAAAATCGAAGCGACCAGCGAGATGGTCACTACGCCTGCCAATACCGGGCTCATCGATTGCAGGAAGATCGGCAGCGCGTACAGGCTGCTCATTTCCGGGTGCAGGTACTTGGACGCGACACCGATGAAGCCCAGCGCCAGGGCAATCGGGATGCACAGCAGCGAGGCATAGAAGGTCGAGCGGCGTGCTGCGTTCTGATTCTGCGTCGAGGAGATGGCCTGAATGATGAACTGCGTGGAGAAAATCGCGCCGACCGTGCCGATGATCCAGGCGAGGATTTTCGAACCACCGATGGCGCCGTCCCACGTGAAGTAATGCTCGGGCATGTTCTGCACCACGGGGCTGAAGCCGCCAGTCATTTTCAGTGCCACGCCGAGCACGATCAGCACGCCGATGTATTTCACCCCGGTGTGCAGAATACTCATGTAAGCCACGCTTTTCAGGCCGCCGAACACGTAGTAGAGCGTGCTGATGATCGCGGTAATGAAGGCCGCAGTGGTCAGGTTGATCTTCAGAACCGTGGCAATGGCCGCCGCGCCGCTGACGTAGTTGCCGACGTTCACCAGCAACAGCGCGTAGATCATGATGATCGAGACTGCGAGTTTGGTGGAGGTGCCGTATTTTTTGGCGATGAAGCCGGAAATGGTGAATTCGCCGGAGCTGTACAGCTTGCGCGCCATCAGCAGGCCGAACAGCGGGAAGCCGATGGCTGCGGCGATCACTGACCAGGAGGCGGCAAAACCGCTTTCGAAGGCCGCTTGTGCCGTACCGACCGTAGACTTGGCGCCGATGAATTCGGACATCATCAGCACGCCGACGACAAAGGCGGGCATGGTGCGCGAGGCGACCATGTATTGCTCACTGGTCTTGCTGCGCAGGCGCATGCTCATCCAGGTGGTTATGAGGATGTAGACGACCACCATACCGATGATGATCGAGGTGTCTTGCGCGTTGAAGGTATCCATCAGTCTCGCTCCATTGTTTTTGTTCTGGCGCGTTATGGGGTGCCGCTGGGGATCGTTGGGTCAGTACCGGTAACGACCTCAGACGGCGATGGAATTGCGGGTGTCGCGTTTTCGGGTGGCCAGCTCCACGGCCTGGCGCATGGCTTCGATCAGGCTGCGTTCGTCGGCGATGCCCTTGCCGGCGATGTCGAAAGCGGTGCCGTGATCCACCGAGGTGCGGATCACCGGCAGGCCGATGGTCACGTTGACCCCGGCCTCCAGACCCATGACCTTTACCGGGCCGTGGCCCTGATCGTGGTACATCGCAACCACGGCATCGAAGTCGCCGCGTCCGGCACGGAAGAACAACGTATCGGCGGGCAGCGGGCCTTCCACGCGCCAGCCACGGGCGCGCAGTTCATCAATCGCAGGCTGGATCTTGGTGGCTTCTTCGCCATAGCCGAACAGGCCGTTTTCCCCGGCGTGAGGATTGATGCCACAGACCGCGATCAGCGGGTTGTCGATGCCTGCGCGGGTCAGCGTCTCTCTGGCGCGCTCGATGGTGCGCTTGACCAGCCCAGGTTCGATGCGCGCAATGGCGTCGATGATGCCGATGTGGGTTGTGACGTGAATTACCCGTAATGTCGGGGTCATCAGCATCATCGACACTTCTTCGATGCCCAGCAGGTGCGCGAGCATTTCGGTGTGACCGGGGAAGATATGCCCGCCTGCGTGCAGGGCTTCCTTGTTCAACGGAGCGGTGCAGATCGCATCCAGCTCGCCGGCCTGAGTCAGTTGCACCGTACGCTCGATATAGCGGAAGGCCGCATCACCGGCGACCGGCGAGAGTTTTCCATAAGGCAGGTCGGCGGGGATCAGACCCAGGTCGATGCAGTCCACGCTGCCCTGAATGAAGCGCGCTTCTGCCGGGCTGGCGATGCTGTTGACGCGCAGTTGGCTGCCGACGATGCGGTTGGCATCTTCCAGGCGTTGCGCATCGCCGATCACCAACGGTCGGCAAGTCGCGTACACCGAGGCATGGGTGAGCATTTTCATGATGATTTCCGGTCCCACCCCGGCGGCGTCGCCCATGGTGATACCAATGACGGGACGTTCAGACATAGGAAGCTTCCTCGTTGAAAGGGGTGTCGGTCGCAGCCGGTGCGTGGAGCCGTTGCCAGGCGTCAAGCAACGTGTCGGGGTCGCCGAAAGCGCCGGCTTTGGTCACTACATTGAGTGTGTGCCTGCCCAGTTGCGCTTCGGCCAGAACCACGCCGGTGGCCAGTTCGCCAGACAGCATCAAGCGTTCGATACCGGCGGCAATCAGGATCGCCCTGGCGGTTTCACCGCCCGTGGCGATCAGCGAGCCTGCATGGGGCAGGGCGGGTGCCAGCCATTGCGCCAGCGCGTGACTCAAGGTGGCTGCCCGGGCTGGATCGCGCTGTTGTTGATCGAGGCGCACCAGTACATCCTGCCCGGCGGCGAGGTGTTGCTGAAGCTGCTCGCTCAGGGCATCGCGCTCGGTGCACCTCTCTTCATTGAGTAGCGTCGAAGGTTGTAGCGTCAGGCACAGTGCCTGACTGGCGTGCGCGAGGCTGTCGGCCTGGGCTTGAGAGTGCCGGGACATGCTGCCGATCACGGTCAGCACCGGTGAGCGTGGTCTGACACTGATCGGCAGCGCTGCGGCCAGACCGAACGCTTGTGGCAGATGGCGAGCCAGCCCGGCAGAGCCGACCCAGAACAGCTCGTCGTGCCAGCCCACTGACGCGTCGGCCAGACGCAGCAGGTCACTGTCCAGTTCAGCGTCGCAGACCAGCACCTGCACACCCTGCTCAAGCGCGCTGCGCAGAGCGGTTTTCAGACCGGCAGGGTCACGAATGGCGTCGAGCCCCAGCCATTGCGTGTGCAGGCCCTGCGCGGCAAACAGCTCAAGCAGGTCGCCGGTGCCCTGCAGGTGCTCGTTGCGCCACACATCACTTTGATCGACCGGCACACCATTTATCAATTGCACACCCATCACGGTGGTGCGCTGCATGGCCGGGAACGCCGGAGCGACCAGCGCCATGCCGCGCAGCCCCTGCAAGGCATCGACCTCGCTGGCGATATTGCCGCGCAGTGTCGAGTCGATTTTCTTGTACAGCGCCATGCCTGCGCGGGACTGTTGCTGCAGCGCTACGCGGTTCTGTTCGGCGGCCTGTTGCGGCGCCAGGCGACGCGAATCGGTATCGAAGGCGATGACCCCTTGCAGGTCTGGGGCGCCGTTGCTCAGCAGCACATGGGTATCGACCCGCGAGGCGAAATCCGCCGCGCAATCGGCGGCCCCGGACAAGTCATCGGCGATGATCAACAGGCCGGGAAACTCGACGTGACTCATGGCAGCAGGCACCGGTACAGTTGCTGGATATCGTCAAGGCTGAGCGCCTTGGGGTTATTGGTCATCAGGCGGGTGACCCTTGAGGCCGCTACAGCCATGTCAGCCAGATGCTCTTCGGCCACGCCAAACTCACGCAGGTTCTGCGGGATGTTCAGCACTTGAGTCCATTGGCGAATCTGTTCGATCAGCTTGTGGGCCGCCGCCTCATTGCTGTCGTCCTGCTGTGCTACACCGCAGATCAGTGCCGCGCGCTTGAGGCGTTCGGCGCAACTGTCCAGATTGAAGGCCATCACGTGGGGCAGCAGCATGGCGTTGGCTACGCCGTGGGTGACGTGAAACTTGCCTCCCAGCGGGTAGGCCAGCGCATGCACTGCAGCGGTCCCGGCAGCCGTCAGCGCCAGGCCGCCGTACATCGAACCCAGCAGCATGTCGCCGCGAGCGCGCACTGATTCCGGTTGTTGCCAGGCTTCCACAATGCTGCCTGCGATGAGACGCATCGACTCCAGGGCAAAGGCATCGCTGATCGGGTTGGCCTTGGTGGAAATGAAGGACTCCAGCGAGTGCGTGAAGGCATCCATTCCGGTCGCGGCAGTGATCGCTCGGGGCAGGCTGAGGGTCAGTAATGGATCGAGAATCACCAGCGTCGGCAGCAGATGGCGGCTGACCACGCCGATCTTCAGTTCTTCATCGGGCAGCGTGACGATCGCGTTGGGTGTCACTTCCGATCCTGTACCGGATGTGGTGGGCACCAGCACCATGGGCTTGCCGGGGTGGGTCACCTTGTCGATGCCCAGCAGGTCTCTGAGTGGCGTGTCATTGGTCAACATGACGGCGAACAGCTTGGCGGCATCCAGCACGCTGCCCCCACCGATGGCGATCAGGGCGTCCGGCGCATGCGGAGCGACGTCGTCACGGAACACACGTTCGATGTTTTCCAGGGTCGGTTCGATTTCGACGTTGTCGAGCATGTGCACGCGGATATTCAGGTCGCGTAGCTGATCGGTGACGCGCTGGGTGACGCCAAGGTTATGCATGGCGTTTTGCGTGACCAGAATGACGGTCCTGACCGGCACATCGAGCAGTGGCAGCTTTTCGCCCAGCAGATCCAGGCTGCCGGGACCGTGGACAACATGCTTCACGGTCTGGAAATGGTAGGTAGCAGACATCGCAATGACCTCAGGCTTGGCGGTAAACGGCCAACAGGCTGTGAAGTTTTTCCAGCGCGGCGGCGTCGAGCGGCTGTACCGGCGCACGGCAGGGGCCGACCGGTACATTGAGCAGTTGCGTGGCGGTTTTCAGCACTACAGGCAGGGTGCCCAGCGCGAAGGCATCGCGCAGCGGGCGCAGGGACTCCTGCGCGGCGCGGGCAGCGTCATGATTGCCCGACTGGAAGTGGTTCCAGATCGACATGACCAGACCCGGCACCGCGTTGGCGGTTGCAGCCACCGCGCCGTCACCGCCGGCCAGCAGGTTCCAGTGGATCAGCGAGTCGGTTCCGGCGAATACCGCGAAGTCGTCGCTGCGGTACTTCATCATCTGCACCAGTGCATCGAAGTTGCCAGCACTGTCCTTGATGCCCTTGATCTGCGGATGCTGGCTAAGGGTGGCCACGGCATCCATGCCGATCGACATGCCGGTCTTGGCCGGAATGTTGTACATCATCAGCGGCAGTTCGGACGCATCGGCGATGCTGGTGTAGTGCTTGATCAGCTCGCGCTGGCTGACAGCGTTGAAGTACGGCGTGATGATCGACAGGGCATCGGCGCCCACATCGATCATCTTTTTGTTCATTTCAATCACTTCGTGCGTGGCAAATGCCCCGGTGCCGACCACGACAGGTACGCGTCCTGCCGCCGCTTCGACGGTAATACGAGCGATCTTTAGTTTTTCCGCTTCGGAAAGGGCGAAGAACTCACCGTTGGTGCCCAGTACGAAAAGCCCGTGAACACCTGCATTCAGAAGGTTTTCGATCAGATTGCGCAGGGCCTGCTCGTCGAGCTGCTGATCTTCGGTGAAGGGCGTGACCAGAGCTGGAATGATGCCGCGAAATTGCATGGCCAGGTTCTCGTTTTATTTTTAGTAAAACGATAGTGATTGAATCGATCATTACTGGCAAGCATTTTGAGCGTTTTTTTCACGAAGGAGTGGGGTGATGCAGTAAAAATGAAAGAACCGATCAAAAAGCCAGGCACAAGGCCTGGCTCTAGATGAGGGTATCGAAAAGGTCAGGCGGGCCTTGCCACCTTGATTGCCGACGAACGACTGACCCGCAAGGCCACCAGACTGCCGACGATGGTCAGCGCGGCCAGTGAATACAGCGCCAGGGTAGTCGAGCCGGTTTGATCCTTTATCCAGCCCACCAGGTAAGGGCTGAGAAAGCCTGCCATCTGCCCGATCGAGTTGATCAGCGCCAGCCCGCCTGCGGCAACGCTGGCGCTCAGCAGGGCGGTTGGCAATGGCCAGAACATCGGCAGGCTGGTCAGCGCACCCATGGTCGCGATAGTCAGCCCGATGATGGCAACGATGGGCAGCGTCGCGAAGTTGGCGGCAATGATCAGGCCGGTCGCGCCCATCAGCATTGGCACCACCAGATGCCAGCGGCGCTCATTACGCAGGTCGGCGGAGCGGCCGACCAGCAGCATGAACACGCCCGCCATCAGGTACGGCACGGCACTGATCCAGCCGATCACCAGTGCATCGCTGAAACCGAGGTTCTTGATGATCGACGGCAGCCAGAAATTGATCGCGTAGACGCCGCTTTGAATGCAGAAGTAGATAAAGCCCAGAATCCATATGAACGGCATGGTCAGCACTGAAGCCACCGAGCTCTTGCCGTGCACCGGACGGCTCAGTTCATCGTTGGTGATATCGGTCTTGACCCGCTGACGCTGCGCGGGCGTCAGCCAGCGGGCATCCTCGACCCTGTCGCACAGCAGAACGAAGGCCAGCACACCCAGCGCCACGGTCGGCAGCCCCTGAATCAGAAACATCCATTGCCAGCCGGCCAGGCCGCCCTGGCCCGCAGCGAAATGGTTGAGAATCCATCCGGAAAAAGGACCGCCCAGCAGGCCGGAGACCGGAATGGCCGACATGAACAGTGCCATGATCCGTCCGCGACGCTGGTTCGGATACCAGCGCGAGAGGTACAACACGATGCCGGGGAAGAAGCCGGCCTCTGCCATGCCGGTCAGAAAGCGCAGCACGTAGAACTCGACCGGCGTGGTGACGAACAGCAGGCAGGTCGAGAAAATTCCCCAGGTAATCATCATCAGACCGATCCAGCGACGCGGCCCGAAGCGGTTCAGCGCCAGATTGCTGGGCAGGCCACACAGCACGTAGCCAATGAAGAAGATACCGGCACCGAGGCCATAGACCGTCTCGCTGAAACTCAGGGCATCGAGCATCTGCAGCTTGGCAAAGCCCACGTTCACGCGGTCGAGGTAATTGAACAGGTAACAAATGAAGATAAACGGGATAAGGCGCAGGGTGATGCGACGGTAGACATGATTGCCTTCGGCGTCGCCCACCTCGTGGGTCGAGAGAGGTGTCATGGCGGGTGTTCCTCTGTGCTTGTTGTTTTTATATAGCCGGATAGCTACTGGATGCACTCCTGATCATAGGTGGGCAGTGACAAAAACGCTTTGGGGTTTTGCACGGCGGCAGGGGGCACGCGTTGTGTGATTGCACAACGCGTGCCCCCGGGGAGCTTATGGCTTGCCGCGAATGTCAGCACGCAACGAAAATCATTGCGCCGGGGCCAATGCTCTACTCGACAGCCTCATACGGCAAGCCCACATAATTCTCGGCAATGGTCCTGCGCCCGGCTTCCGAGCCGACGTAGTAGTCCAGTTCGGTCTGCTGGATGCGCTGGCTGAACGCGTCTGTGTCGGGAAAGTTGTGCAGCACCGACGTCATCCACCAAGAGAAGCGCTCGGCTTTCCACACTCGGCGCAGGCAGATCTGTGAATACTTTTCCAGCAGGTCAGTGCGGCCTTCCTGATAGACCTTGAGCAGGATGCGGTACAGCGTGCTGACATCGCTGGCCGCCAGGTTCAGCCCCTTGGCACCGGTCGGCGGGACGATGTGCGCGGCGTCGCCGAGCAGGAACAGGCGACCGTACTGCATGGGTTCAACCACAAAGCTGCGCAGCGGCGCGATGCTTTTCTCAATGGACGGGCCGGTCACCAGGCGCTCTGCCAGATGCTCGGGCAGGCGGGATTTGAGTTCATCCCAGAAGCGCTCGTCCGACCAGTCTTCGACCTTCTCGTCGGCACTGACCTGCACGTAATAGCGGGTACGAATGGCCGAGCGCATGCTGCACAAGGCAAAGCCGCGCGGGTGATTGGCATAGACCAGCTCTTCGTTGACCGGCGGCGTATCGGCCAGTACGCCGAGCCAGCCGAACGGATAAACGCGTTCGAATACCTTGAGGGCGTCGGCGGGAATCGATTGCCGTGACACGCCGTGAAAGCCATCACAGCCGGCAATGTAATCGCAGTCCAGGCGCACGGTCTCGCCGTCTTTCACAAAGGTCAGGTACGGACTATCGCTCTTGAGGTCGTGCGCTTTGACGTCTGCGGCGTCATAGACCGTCATTGCACCGCTGGCTGCGCGCGCGGCCATCAGGTCGCGGGTGACCTCGGTCTGGCCGTAGACCATCACCGTCCTGCCATCGGCAAGGCTCTTCAGGTCGATGCGCTCGCAACGACCAGCGAACGCCAGCTCGAAACCGTCATGGATCATGCCCTCTGCGTCCATGCGTTCACTGACGCCCGCTTCACGCAACAGGTCGGTCATGCCTTGTTCCAGCACGCCGGCGCGGATGCGCGACAGGATGTAGTCGGGGTCCTTGCGCTCGACGATGACGTTATCGATGCCGGCACGTTGCAACAGTTGGCCCAGCAACAATCCGGAAGGGCCTGAACCGATAATGGCAACCTTGGTTTTCATGGCGATAGTCCTGTCTTTTGATCCCTGCCAGGTTTAGTCAGCGGGAAATGTTTGTTTTTGTCTCCTGCATTTTTAATGGATGCCGTCGAGATAAGAAGGCAATATCCGCTGCATTATCTGGACTTTTCGAGGGTCCGGACCAGAGAGGACGACATGGCCAGACCTGCCACAGCAGCGATACCGGTGTTCAAACTCTATGGGGAAACCGCGGCCTGGCCGACCCCCGATCTGATCCACTGTGAGTCGATCCCCGAGCGCAGCAGGATTCACGAATGGGAGATCAAGCCGCATCGGCATGGCGATCTGGTCCAGCTGCTTTACGTGCAGTCGGGCAAGGCGATGCTCAAGGTCGAGGACCGGGTCAGCGAGGTCGAGATGCCTTCGTTGCAGGTCGTGCCCGCACTGAGCGTGCACACCTTCAGGTTTTCCAGAGATATTCAGGGCCATATTCTCAGCCTGGCCAGACCCTTGGTGGAGCAACTCGAGGCTGCGCTCGACGTCTCTGCCCTCAGCGCTGCCCGCTGCTATGCGCTTGGGGCGGACAGCGATTATGTGGACACGCTGTTCAATGCCATTGCCAATGAATACCGGCAGCCCAGAGCGGGCCGCGATCTGATGCTGCACTCGCTGGTCAGTGTGCTGGCGGTGTGGCTCAGTCGGCGCAGCAGTGAAGGTGCTGGCGAAGAGACTCACGCCATGGATCGCGGCCGCGAGCATTTGCAGGTGTTCATGCATCAACTGGAAGCGAGTTTTCGCGAGCACTGGTCGATTGACCAGCATGCCCAAGCGATGGGCATCAGCGCCGCGCATTTGAATGCTCTGTGTCGGCGGCTGTGCAACCAGTCGGCCTTGCAGATCATCAGTGAGCGCTTGCTGCTGGAGGCCAAGCGCAACCTGATCTACACCACCCTGACCATCAATCAGGTGTCAGACAGCCTGGGCTTTTCCGAGCCGGCGTATTTTTCGCGTTTCTTCAAGCGCGCTACCGGGCAATCACCCAAGGCATTTCGCCGGCAGCAATAGAAACGGGGTGCTCAAGAGCACCCCGTTGGCTTGTCGCAGGTCGCTGTGCGGTCAGGTCACGACCTGGTAGCACGGCACGTACGCCGCGCCGCCTGGCAGCTTCATGCGGTGCTGATCGACGAAGGCCTGCAACAGCTTGTCCAGCGGGCCCATGATCGATGGGTCGCCGTGGATCTGATAAGGACCGTGCTGTTCGATCAGGCGAATGCCCTTGTCCTTGACGTTGCCGGCGACGATGCCGGAAAACGCCCGGCGCAGATTGGCGGCCAGTTCGTGAGTCGGCACATCGTGGTTCAGTTGCAGTCTGGACATGTTCTCGTGGGTCGGATCGAAAGGGTGCTGGAAGCTTTCCTCGATCTTCAGCAGCCAATTGAAGTGAAACGCGTCATTACGCTCGCGGCGGAACCGCTTCACTTCCTTAAGGCCCTGAGTCATCTGCCGGGCAACGTCTGCCGGGTTGTCGATGATGATCTGGTAGTGGCGCTGCGCCTCTTCACCCAACGTGGCACCGACAAATGCGTGCAGTTGCTGCAGGTACGGCTCGGTGTTTTTCGGGCCGGTCAGGATCACCGGGAACGGCACGTCCTTGTTGTCCGGGTGCATCAGAATGCCCAGCAGATACAGGAACTCTTCGGCAGTGCCTGCGCCACCGGGGAAAATGATGATGCCGTGACCGACGCGGACGAACGCTTCGAGGCGTTTTTCGATGTCCGGCAGGATCACCAACTCATTGACGATCGGGTTGGGCGCTTCGGCAGCGATGATGCCCGGCTCGGTCAGGCCCAGGTAGCGACCGCCGACGATACGCTGCTTGGCGTGCGCGATGGTCGCGCCTTTCATCGGGCCTTTCATCACGCCGGGGCCGCAGCCGGTGCAGATATCCAGGCTGCGCAGGCCCAGTTCGTGGCCGACTTTCTTGGTGTATTTGTATTCTTCGGTATTGATCGAATGGCCGCCCCAGCACACCACCATCTTCGGCTCGACACCGGCACGCAGGGTACGAGCGTTGCGCAGCAGGTGGAACACGTAGTCGGTGATGCCCTGGGAATTGCTCAGGTCGATGCGCTGGCTGTCCAGCTCGCTTTCGGTATAGACGATGTCGCGCAAGGCGCTGAACAGCATTTCGCGGGTGCTGGCGATCATCTCGCCGTCGACGAAGGCATCGGCCGGAGCGTTGAGCAGCTCCAGGCGAACGCCGCGGTCCTGTTGATGGATGCGGACTTCAAAACTCTCGTACGCTTCAAGAATGGTCTTGGCGTTATCGACGTGGGCGCCAGTATTGAGAATGGCCAGGGCGCACTGGCGAAACAGGGTATAGGTGCTGCCTGAACCGGCCGCGCTGAGCTGCTGCACTTCACGTTGGGACAGGGTTTCAAGGCTGCCTTTCGGGCTTACGGTGGCGTTAATCACTTGTCTTGGGATCATTCTATTTTCCATTAGAGCGATGCAGTCGAGCATCAGGATGGTGAATATCGAGAACATTCACCCCTGTGGAGCCTTTTCTACAGCACTTGGCCGGGAAAGCAAACGCCGGACCGCAGACGTCCCCTGTTTGAGCCGTTGTGCGTCGTCGCAGGATTGAATCGGCAGGTGAATTCTTTTGAAAGCAGGCACTTGCTTCGCATGACCGTGCGGCTGAATTTTGACGCGGACAACGGGCAATAGTGAACCTGACCCCGTTAACGGAGTCTGTTAGCTGATGGACTTTCTGGACGGCCTGCACGAAAGGGATCATCAGGTGCTTTTTCAGCGCGCCTGATAGGCAGACATTCCGTCCGGGCAGGAGTTGCAAAACCGTTGATCACTTGCCGCTCCCATCCTTAGCCGGCCCGTTAAGCGAGGCTTTATTTTCATTTCAGATAAAGATAATTATCGCCATGTCTCGTCATTTTTCCGCACTTCTTTCCCGAGCCCCTGGCCTGTTCGTCGTTTCGCGTCGCTTGCTCGGCGCAGGCCTGGTTGGCGCTGCATTGACCGTTGTCGTGCCTGGCAGCGCACAGGCCGCAGGCAGCGATCGCTGGGTTAGCGACAGTCTTACGACTTATGTACGCAGCGGACCAACCGATGATCACCGGATTGTGGGAACGCTGAAATCCGGGCAGAAGGTCGAGCTGCTCAGCGCTTCGGGCAAGTTCAGCCAGGTGCGCGGCGAAGGCGGTTCCACGGTGTGGATTCCGAGCAGCGACTTGCAGGAAGTCCCTGGCCAGGCCGAGCGTGTCCCACAACTGACTCAGCAGGTCGCCGATCTGACCGAGCAGCTGGCGGGCATCGACAACACCTGGAAGACTCGCGTGCAGGGCATGCAGGAAACGCTGGACGCGCGCAAGAAACTGGTCGATGAGCTGGAGGCGCGCACCAAGACCCTCAACGATCAACTGGCCGACTCTCAGGCTGAATTGCGTGCGACTCAGGCACGACTTGGCGATGAGAACAAGCAAGTGATGATGCGTTACATGGTCTACGGCGGCAGCATTGCCGGTGCCGGCTTGCTGGTCGGCCTGATCCTTCCGGCGCTGACCAAGGGCCGTAAGAAGAACGACGGCTGGGTGTAAACCACCTTGATCACCTCACATGCCAGCGTCCCGCGCTGGCATGTTGTCCGCCACGCTGTGCGTTTTATCGAGTGCGCAGCCGATGTGTGACGGACCTCTCCGAAAATGCCTTTCCCCTGCCGCAATCAAGATACAGCCCACACTCTTTATGCCTGCCTGGCACAGGGTTCGTGCGCGAAGTTGATGTTCGTTCTACAGTTTCTGCGTGGATGGTCGAAAAACTGAGTGTCGCCCTCAACCTCGTGCGCTGACGCATAGGAGGAGGGGACCGGCAAGTTGTGTAATGGCTCTTTGCCATCAGTTATTATGTGCGTCCTGAAAAATGGGCTGCCGAGTCGGGCCTGAATGATTTTCAGGCCGCGGGTCTCATATTTTCACCCTCTCCTGTGCAGGAATCCGGATGCTGGCGTACAACCAAAAAAGCTTTCTTATCGTTGATGATTTCTCTGACTTTCGCAGTTCAGTGAGATCGATGCTGCGTGAGTTGGGCGTCAAGGAAGTGGACACCGCCGACACCGGCGAGCAGGCTCTGCGCATGTGCTCGCAAAAGCGTTATGACTTCGTGCTGCACGATTTCAACCTGGGTGATGGTCGCAAGAACGGTCAGCAAGTGCTGGAAGACCTGATGATCGAGCGGCTGCTGAGTTACGAAAGCGTATTCATCATGGTCACTGCCGAAAACAGTCAGGCGATGGTCATGAGTGCGCTTGAGTGGGAGCCGGATGGTTACCTGACCAAGCCGTTCAACCGCGCCGGGCTGGCCCAGCGCCTGGAAAAGCTGGTGCAGCGCAAGACCTTGCTCAAGCCGATTCTGCAGGCCCTCGACCGTCGCAAACCGGCCGAAGTACTGGCCGCGTGCGACAAGCTGATCGAGCAGGACCCACGTTATGCGCCGTTGTGCCTGCGCTACAAGGCCGATGCCCTGCGTGACCTGAAGCAGAACGAGCCCCTGGAAGCGTTCCTCAAGACCATTCTGGCCGATCGGGCCACGCCGTGGGCCTACGGTGCATTGGGCAGCCTGCTGCTCAAGCGCGGCAAGACCGCCGAGGCGCAGGCTGTCTACGAACAGGCAATCAAGGCATTTCCGACCATGCCTGCGCTGTTCGATGGCCTGGCTGATGTGCTGGTCGCGCTTGGCGATGGCAAACGCGCGCAGTCCGTGCTGGAAAGCGCAGTGCGCCTGTCGCCGCTGGCGGTGCGTCGGCAGAAGCTGCTGGGCAAGCTGGCATTGGGCAACGAGGACTTCGAAAGCGCTTCCAAGGCATATCGCCAGGCCGTCTCCCAAGGTCAGCATTCGCGTTTCAAGGATCCGGAAACCAACCTGGGGTTGGCGCATGCGCTGATCAGCAAAGGCGGTGATCAGGGGCTCGATGCGCGCACCCGTGTCGAGATCAACAACGCCCTGGTCGACGTGGCCAAGGAGCATGGCGACGACGAGGGTCTGCAAGTGCGCACCCGCTTGATGAAAGCGGCCAGCCTGCAGCATTCGGACCCGGAAACCGCAGCCAAGCTGACCGAGCAGGCAATGGCCAGACTGGATGGCATGGAGCAGGTGCTCAGTGCCGATGCCGCACTGATGGTGGCTGCGCAACTGAAGAAGCTTGGTCAGGAAGAGGCCGGTGCCGGCGTCTTGAAGAGTTGTGCGGGAGCCTATGGCGATGATCCTGCGGTGATGAAAAGCATTGCCAGCATGACCGATGATCCGGCGATTCTGGGTGCCAGCAAGGCGGCTGTCGATTTCAACCTGCAAGGCGTGCGCAGCTACAAGGCCGGCAATCTTACGGAAGCACAGGCATTTTTCCGCAGTGCGCTGGGGCTGCAGCCAAAGAACATCAGTATTGCGCTGAACATGGTGCAGTCGCTGCTTCACCCTGGCCAGAATCTGGGCCAGGCCGGAATTGACGAGTGCCGTGCCAGCCTGACCATGCTTGGCAAGATCCCGGAAAGCGATCCACGCTATGAGCGCTACCAGAAACTCAGGGAGAGGGCATTCAGCGCATGAGTGAGGAGACAGAGCAGGGCCTCGACTTTTCCATGGTGATCGCCTCCACGGTGCACGACATGAAGAACTCGCTGGCGACGCTGATCCAGGCACACAGCCAGTGGCAGGCGAAGCTTTCGGTCCAGCAGCGCGATACGCCGGAGCATGGCGTCATCAATTACGAGTTCGCCAACCTCAACGGGATGCTCGTGCAGTTGCTCGGCCTTTACAAGCTGGGTGTCAACCAGATGCCGTTGCGTCCGGACTACCACGAACTGGACGATTTCATCGAAGCGCAACTGGCCCATCATCAGGACGTGCTGGCCAGCCGCGGGATTGCCGCGCGTCATGCGATCGATGTGGTTAGCCCCCTGGGCTTTTTCGACCGCGAACTGATCGGCTCGGTGGTGGGCAATATCATCGTCAACGCCATCGGCTTTGCCCGCGAGCAGATTGTTGTCAGTGTCGGTGATGAAGGCGGGCAGCTGAAGATCACCATCAATGACGATGGCCCCGGCTACCCGGCGTATCTGATCGAACGCCAGACCGACTATGTGCAGGGCATCAACCAGGGCAGCGGCAGTACCGGCCTGGGCTTGTATTTCGCTGCGCACATTGCCCGGCTGCATGTACGCAACGGCATGCGCGGGCGCATTGAAATCGCCAACGGCGGCGTGCTGGGCGGGGCGATGTTCAGTATGACCCTGCCCTGAGAGGCCGCAGCCTTTCCAAGAGCACCCCGCAACGCCTTGTCAGGATTGCGGGGCGTATTCGGCGCTTAGATATTCAGCCCGAAGTTCTGTTTGATGCTGTTCAGGCTGTCCATCAGGTCCTGATCAGACGCCAACGGATGTCTGACCGGTTCGCAGCCGTGCTTGAGCGTGAAGTGCTCGATGGCCGCAAGAGCATTTTGCCGATGCAGGGTATCGGACGAAATCGTTGAGCCCTCAAGCGTCCAGGGCTCGTCCCCCAGATACAGCTGCGAATTATCGATGTCGGCAAAAAACCAGAACGGCGGGTGCATGTTCTGGTTGATGATGGCCAGGGTGTGGTCGACGTGTTCGAAGGCGTTGTGATACGTCTCGTCCATCAGGCCGGCCGCTTCCAGGCTCCGTCTGGAATAGTAGGAAAACGCGCCGACGCAATGGCGGTACAAGGGCAGGTTGATGCCATTGCCGTAGTCAATCCTGTACACCGCATTGGCCTCGCCGGACGGCGTCTTGTTCATCAGGCCATGCTGGCTGTAATTGAGGTGCTGAATACCGGTCAGTGTCGAAGTCAGAATATAAAGCTCGAAGACTTCCGGGCTTTTTATGTAGATGTCGTCTTCGATCAGGAACAGATGCTCGCACCCGGCATCCATCAGTCGCGACAAGGCTCTGTTCTTGGATTTTCCAACGCCGAGATTGGTTTCGTTATTGAAGAAAACCTCGCTGTCATACGCGGAAAACTCCGGATACACATCGCCGTCATTGATGATGACAACGCAGTCGATGATCTCGGCAGGCAGGGAATCGTAAAGTTTTTTC
>Ga0182231_1000174_pt1 | contig 16337 bp, 22 predicted proteins | sample G6R1MG_29_FD_129667 | JGI IMG/M metagenome (GOLD analysis project Ga0182231, IMG submission 129667) | Miscanthus phyllosphere microbial communities from Michigan, USA - G6R2_NF_07NOV2016_LD1 MG | ecosystem: Host-associated > Plants > Phyllosphere > Phylloplane/Leaf | place: USA: Michigan...
CCTGGAGCGGCAAGGCGGAACTGCGGGAGGGAAACTCCGCAGGCTCGCCCGCCAATGGGCCGGCGGTCGAGCCTTCCGACGCGACGCCGAAGGACGCGACCAGCAAGAGCAACCCGCCGCAGAACTGACCGAGTGGGAACAGGAGTGCGCGCGGTTCAACGTCGATCCGCGCGCCTTCGGCGAAACTGGCGACGACCCCGACAGCATCCCGGTATGGCCCGACATGCGCGACGCCTTCGCCCTGCTCTGTGACGCGGAATGGGTATGGCTGTCGGGCATGGCGGGCTTCATCCGTGCCGGGATCAGCCGCCCCGGCCTAGAGGCATCGGCCCGGCTGCTGGGCATCAAGCCGAAGAAGCTGCGCGCCGCTTTCCCTGACGTGCGGATCATGGAAGCGGCTGCAATGGAATATTGGGCGCGGAAGCGGTAGGAGGGGCCACCAGATAGGGGTTCCGCATGGCCTTCGACCTTTCCGCCCGCATCACCGCCGACGCTTCCGGTATGGTCAAGGGGGCGTCCGAAGGAGAAGCGGCGCTCCTCAAGCTGGAGGCGGCAGAGAAGCGTCTAGCCGCCGCCGCAACCAGCCTCGACATCGCGCATACCAAGCAGGCGGAAGCGGTTGGCAAGAGCGCCGAGGCGCAGCTACGCGCAACCGCCGGCCTCGCATCAGCCGAAGCGCGGTTCGCCAGCGCTAAGGCGACGCTCGCCGGGTTCAGCAAGGCCAGCAACGATGTCACGGCCTCCGCCAACCGCCAGCAATACGCGATCCGCAACGTCGGGCAGCAGTTCGGCGACTTCGGGTTGCAGGTGGCCGGTGGAACATCGATCGCGCGGGCCTTCGGGCAGCAGGCTGGGCAGCTTGGCTATGCGCTGTCCGAGATGGGCGGCCGGCTGGGCAAGGTTGGCGCATTCCTGACCGGCCCGTGGGGCATTGCCCTGACGGTCGGCGCGGCGGTGTTGGCTCCATTCGTCGAGAACCTGTTCAAGGCTGGCGAGGCCGCGAAGGAAGTCGAACTCGGCTCGAACGGGCTGGCGACGGCGCAAGGTGCGCTCGGGCAAATCTTCGATCTGACCACCGGCAAGATCAAGGCGCAGAACGCGGAACTGGTCGCGTCGGCGGAATTGCTACGGGTTAACGCACGCCTCGCCGGCATCAACCTGCGCACCCAAGCGGCACAGGCGCAGTTGAATGCCGACAAGACGTTCGACGCGGCGGGCAGACAGTCCATTACCGATCGCCTGACCGCTGCCGGGCAAGGCGCGGCCGCTGGTTCGCTGGCGGGGCGCGCTCGGGCTGGCGGCGTGGGTGCGTTTCTCGGCGGAGCGTTCGGCGCGGCGCAGGGGCTGGTCGGCGGCACGGAGCGCGGCGGCACCAACGCGAAGAACATCGGCCGCGTCGTGCAGGGTATCAAGTCGGGCACGATCAAGCCGGAAGACGCCATTGCGGCGGCGGAACGCTTGGACTTCACCGGCACCGGCGTTGACCGGCAATCCTTCCTTGAGGGCGTGCGCGATTTCGCCAGCGCGCCAGCCTTGCGCGAGATTGCCGCGCTCGCCGACAAGTCATTGCGCGAGGGTGAGCTATCCAGTGGCCTGCGCCAGACCGGCCGGACGAAAAAGCCGCCAAAGCCAAAGTCGACCGCCGCGCGCGACGAGTTCGGTCGTGACGCCGCCGATCGCCTCGCGTCCATTCGCGAGCAGTTCGACACCACCCCGCCGGTCATCGCCAACGTCAACAAGCAGTTGCGCCAGCTCGACGATCTGATCGACGACCTCGGCCGCCGCAAGCCGCCGAACTTCAAGCAATTGATCGACGACGCGAACGCGCTGAAACCGCTGATCGAGAACAACCTGACCAAACCGTTCCGCGACTATCTTAAGGCGCAGGACGAGCAGCTTACGGTGCAGCGCCTGACCAGCGCCGGCCGGATCGACGAAGCCAACGCCCTCCGTGTCGTGCAGCAGCTACAGGCACAGATGGGGCCGCTGACCGATCAGCAGAAGGACAGCGTGCTTGCGACGGTCCAGGCCATGCGCGCGCAACAGCGCGAGTTGGACGTGCTGCGCGAGAAGAACGCCAAGTATCTGGAGGCGCTTGGCGGCATTAAGGGCGTGGTCGAGGATGCCACGCAGGCGTTTGTGCGCGGCGATCTGGGGCAACTGCTCAAGTCGCCCGGCAAGCTGATCGACGCGTTCCAGACGCTCCAAGGCCGCAAGCTGTTCGACAGTCTGTTCGGCGACATGTTTCGCGATCTGGAAGACCAGATCAACGGGACTAGCGTCGTAAAGGACGCGTCCGACCGGATGGCGGAAGCCGTCAAATCGGCAAATTCGTCCATTGTCAGCCTTGGCGACGCGGCGGCCACGGCAGCACAGCGCCTTAACGGAACCGTAGGAGCGCCGGGCGTCGCGGCGGCGGGCGGCGCAAGCCTGGCCAGCCTGCTGGCGCAGTATAAGGGGGCGGTGGGGCCGGGGGCCAACGGCGGCTATGGCGGCGACCCGGATGCAGGCAAAGAGATCACAGTCGTCGCCCGCTATCGCCGCGATCCGATTGCGTTTTTCGATAAGGCGCTGACCGGCATCGGAACGAAAGTCGCGGGGGCGTTCACCAATCCCGACACAGCGAAAAAGATAGGCGCGAGTTTCGGGCAATACGGCAGCAAGGCTATCGCCGGGGCGGCCGAGGGTGCGTTCAGTGCGAACGTAGCTGCACCACTGGTCAAGGCGCTCGGCCTCAAGACTTCGAACACCGGCGCGGCGATTGGCGGCGCGCTCGGCTCATTCGGCGGCCCGATCGGATCGGCGATCGGCGGCGTGCTTGGCTCCGTCGTCGGCGGCCTATTCAAGACGACGAAAACCGGATCGGCGACGCTGGGCAATGTCGGCGGCGCTTCGGCGATCACCGGCACCGGCGGCAACAACGCGGCGTTGCGCGCATCGTCGAGCGGCCTTGCCGGCGGCATCGCCTCCAATCTCGACAGCATCGTGTCGGCGCTTGGCGGCTCCCTCGGCAACTTCTCCGTGTCGATCGGCGAACGCAAGGGGCGGTTCGTGGTCGACCGTGCCGGGCAGGGCCGCGTCAAGACTGGCGGCACGGGCGGCGTGGTGGACAGCTACACCACGGCCGAGGAGGCGCAGGCGGTGGCTCTGCGAGACGCCATCCTCGATGGCGCTGTACAAGGCATCTCCGCCGCGATGCAATCCGCGATCCGCCAGAACACCGATGTGAACAAGGCGGTGAACGAGGCGCTAGGCGTCAAGGCACTGGAAAGCCGGTTGAAGGGCTTGAACGGCACCCTGGCGGGCATCTTCGATACGGAGGCGAACAGCGCCAAGGAACGGCTGCGGCTGGCTAAGGCGTATGGCCTCAACGTGGCGGCGGTGGAGCGCGACAACGTAGAGACGCGCACGAAGCTGATCGAGGACACGCTCAAGTCGCGCATCGGCGGCCTGTCGTCGTTCCTCGACGCGCTCAAGTTCGGCGACCTCGCGGAAGGCTCCCCGGTCGAACGGTTGGCGGCGCTGTCGCGGCAGATCGCGACTGTGCAGGCCGATGCGGAGGCGGGCAAGGATGGTGCGGCCGACCAGCTCGCCAACCTGCTCGCGCAGAAGGTGGCGCTGTCCCGTGACAGCTTCGGCACGGCCGGCGGGCAGTATTCGGGCGACCGGGCCGGCGCGCAGACGGCGGCAGAGCGCGTCATCGAAATGGAACGGCAGCGGGTCAACGAAGCGGCCGGCGTGACCACGGCGGCGCAGGCGGCGACCACGGCGGCAGTGAATGAGACGAACGACCTGATCGCGATCCAGAACGCGAAGATCGACACGTTGATTAACGCCGTCACCAGCCTCGGCGGCTTCTCGGGCGCTACACCGAATTACGGCTCCGTGCTACGGACGGCCTCAAGCCAATAGGAGACAGCGCCTTGACCACCGTCGTTCTTGTCCAAGCGAAACCCCGCATCGCCGCGACAGGAGCGACGGTGGACGTGCGGGTGGCAGGGGGCGGATCGCGCGCCTACGATCAACTCGGCTTCGGTGACTGGCGAGGCGGTGTGGCGACGGTGCCGCGCATGTCCGCCGCGATCGGCTTTGACGCTGGCGGCTTCACCAGCCGCACGCTCCCCTCGACTGCCAGCCTGCGCATCTTCCCCAGCGACAAGGCATATGCGTCGTATCTCGGCGGGCTGGTGTGGGACAAGGCGGCTATCACCGTTCGCATGGGCGATGACGAGACGGCCACAACGTATCCTGTTGTGCTGGCGGGCACCGTATCCTCGGCGGTGTCGGAAGGCGGCGCGATCACGCTGACCGTTTCCGACCTGTCCGTGTCGCTCGATACACCGATCGCTTCCAAGACGTTCGCCGGCACGGGTGATCTGGAAGGCGGCGACGATGCCACAGGCCGAGTCAAGCGCGTCGCATTCGGCCGCGTGTTCAACGTCGAAGGCTTCTTGCTCGACAAGGCGAACAGCATCTATGAGTTCGGCGATCCGACCACGCCGAACGCCGTTACGACGATAGACGCCGTGCGCGACAAGGGCCTTGCGGGGCCGCTGACCTCCGTCCCGTGGCAAGGATCGGCGGCGGCAACGCTGACCGCTCTACGCAACGCCACCGCACCGCAGGGGGGCGCAGTCGTCGCACCGTCGATCGCGTGCGTGAAGTGGTGGACGACGCCCGTGGGGCCGCTGACGGCCGACCTGACCGGCAGCTACGCCAACAACCTGTCGCCGGCCGACCTTGCCGCCCTGATCGCCGGCAAATATGCAACGGGCATCACCGTCGCGAACCTGCCGACTGCTACCGGCTGGGCAAACTATGCATCTGGCATCCTCGTATCCGACAGCAACGAAACCGCCGCGCAGGCGATCGACCGGCTGTTGAACCCGCTGCTGATGGCCTGGACAGTGGACGGTGCCGGTGCGCTCACTTTCCGCCGCTTCAACTTCGACACGCCCGCCGCCACTCTGACCGCCGACACCATCAAGCGCGAGGTGATGTTCCCGCCGCTGCGCACCCGGCGCGTCGGCTTCCAACGGAACAACCGCATCCATTCGCCGTCCGAAATCAGCGCCGCGATCCTCGCAACCGATGTACTGTTCCCTGACGGCACGACCGGCGCGGACCTCAAGATCACGGTCGGCAACATTCTGTCCACGATTGACGCCATCGTCAGCGACGGCATTCTGTCACGCGGAGAGAAGCCGCCCGAAATCATCCGCTGGCAGCAGTCGCATGACCAGTTGAACGCGCTCAATCAGAAATACGTCACGCTCGGGTCGCCGTCCGACCTGACTGCGACGCGCGACAGCGCCAACGCGGCCGTATCCGCGCTCGACACATATCTCGGCGGCCTCTCGCCGGCATGGAACGACACGACCGTCGACACGCCGATCGACGGGCCAACCTATCGCCAGAAATGGCGAGATGCGCTTTCGGCGCTGGAAGGGTTCACGGCGGCTATCACGGGCCGAAAGGGCGACACGGGCGCAACCGGGGACAAGGGAGCAACGGGGGATAAGGGCAACCCTGGGGACAAAGGCGATAAGGGCGATACAGGCGGGCCCGGCCCGCAAGGCCCACCTCCCTTTGGCTTCGTGCAGGACGCTAATCCTGGCCCCGGTCAGTTCGATCGTCAGACATGGTATCGGCCCACGTCGAAGGAGTATTATTACTGGCTCAACGGCATTTGGAATAAGGTCGGCGGCGACCTCTTTTCGCAGAACCTGATCACCAGTAGCGCGCAGATCGCGGACGCCATCATCATCAACGCCAAGATCGGCAACCTCGAAGTTGATACGATCAAGGTCAAGAACAATGCGATCACCGGCACGGTCGGCCAGACCAACGGCAGCACGACGTTCTCGACGCAATCTGTGCAGTTCGCATCGGTAGGCATCACCCTCTATGGCGGCGGCATGGTGCGCGTGGACGTAGGCGGCATCGTCACCCTTGGCTCTCTCGCGCCGGCCGGCACGCAGGCCCTGTTGACGGTCGCGGCAGGCCAGACGGTGCTTGCGAGCGGCGTCAAGGTGTCGGGCCAGCGAGGAAGCCCGATCGGGTTCAGCTTCCTAGTCGCCCGCCAAGACCTTGGCGCTGGCCCGCTGACATTCACCGCAAGTATAGGTGCGAACAACGGCTATGGCAGCGGCGACCCGCACCTGATCGAATACGGGACCATATTCGTGTCGGAGTTTAAAAAGTAATGCCCCGCTATGCGCAGCTCGACGCGAGCAACATCCTCGTCAGCTATGTGGACGTGTCCGATCAGCGCGACCTTGCGCTGAACACGCCGCCCGGCGGAAGCACGGTGTTATCGAACACCAATTTCACGCCCGGCACGATGCAATATAATCGAGCGACTGGCGCGTTTGTGGCGTTGGCGCAGGCGGTTGCGTCTCCCGCGCAGGTTTTGCAAGGAATGCTCGACATGATCGACGACGAGCGAACGATGCTGATGCGCCCGCTGCTCACCACCGGGCAGGAGATCAAATACGAGTACGCCAACAAGGCGCGCGAGGTGCGGGACTACCGCAGCATGTCGGCAACGCTGGTAGCATCAATCCTGTCGTCGCTGACCAGCCCTGAGACGCGCCAGCGGTTCGCGTGGTCACTGGCAGAAGTCGATGAAACTGGCGATACCTTGCCCGTCGTCATCACCCGATGGGAAGACGCGATGAAGCGGACGGCGCTGACGCAGAAGATCGCGGCTCGCGCGCAGAAGCTGAAACGCCAGATGCGAGCGGCCACGACCGCCACCGCGCAAAAGGCCATCTTCGACGCGCGCACATGGCCCACGTCCTGACCATTGCCGCGCCGCCTCGAATGCGCGATTAAGGCCCATCGTCAACCGCCCGAGGAGCCGACATGGCAACGGTCGATCCTGCCTTCGCATCATGGCTGAAATCCGATGCGCGATATGTCAGCGCGACCGTCGCCGGGGCGGACGGCAAGTGGTCGGCGGTGGCCGGAGATAGCGACGTGATCACGCCGCTCGCGACGCAAGCCGACGCGCGGACCGTGGCGGCTGCGCAAGCAACCGCGCTGCAAGGCCCGCTGGTGCGCGATGTCGTGACGGTGCCTGGGCTGCTCGGCGGGCTGATCGGGCAGTGCGTGCGGATAAATGGCGATCGGCTCGGCTACGAGGGCGGCGCTAATGTGTTCGTCGTTGGCGCATCGGAAAGCGATGGGCCGCAGGTGACGACGCTTACCGTGTTGAAGGCGCTGTAATGGGTCGGGGCATCTGCATAGTCGAGCCAACGGCAGCAAAGACTGTCTTGGGGCGGCAGGATTTGGCGCGGGCGTTAACGCCGAACCCCAAAGAGGCGGCAACAACCGATCAAACCGGCAGCATCGCCTTGGATTTTGGGGCACCCGTTACCTTCGACACAGCATATATGGGCTACCATACCGCCACAGCCGGCCAGCAATGGTCTGTCGTTACGACTGACGCGGCCGGTGCGAATACGGGCGTGCTGATGCCGGCACAAATTATAGCTGCCGCTGGCTACGGCCCACCCTATCACGGGTTTTCCCAAGGTACGCCGCTTACGTCTCGCTATTGGCGGATCGACACGAACAACGGCCCTAGCAGCATTCCGTTTCAGATCGGCGTGCTTGCCCTCGGCCTATCATTTCAGACCGAATACGGCGAGGAGCGCGGCGGCGGCGGCCTGATCGAGGATACCGGCAGCGTCGAGCGGCTGTTTGGCGGCGGGTTCGGCATTGACGAGGGTGTGGCGACGACCGGCTATCAATGGTCGTTTGGTGACCTACAAAATGCGGAACGCCGGCAGCTATACCAGATCGTGAAACGGCTCCGCACCACCCGGTCTTTTTTGATGGTGGAGGAGCCGTCGCAGACTGAGGGTCTAAACGAGCGCATCCACTGGGGGATGCTGCGGGGCTTGGAAGTGTACGAGCGCATCAATCCGCGCGACACGAAGTGGTCGTTCAAGATGCACGATTGGGGCTAGCGGAAAGCGGTGATATAGCTGCGCCTCCACCAATGGAGGAACCTATGGCCGACACCCCCACCACGCCGAAAACTGACCCGGAGCCGCAGAACAGCGGGGGCAACACCCCCGGCTCGCCGCCCCCGCCCCCGCCGCCCTCGGGCAAGTAAGGGCCGCAGATGTTGCAGTCGTTTGCCTCCGTTTTAATCGGCAACCCGTGGTTTCTCGCATCCATGATTGCCGCGATAGGCGCGACCCTATGGAAGCGCGATGCGTGGGTCGGGGCGACGACTGCAATTTTGGTCGTCAACTGGCTGCTCGCGACCATCGTGACGCTTGCCACGTTCGATCCTGCCGACCCATGGGACGCGCGTCCGTGGATTTGGTATCTGGCTATCGACTATCTGGCGGCATTTTTCTTAGTCGGCCTTACCCGCCCCAAACTGCCACAGGCTCTAATCGGACTAATCTATGCAACTATGATTATCCGCCACGTAGCGTATTGGAAGACAGGAGCAACAGATTGGTCGACCTACCTGTACGACCAACATCTGACGTGGGCGGCGACTGCTCAATTCCTAGTCGTAACGGGCTGGGGGCTGCATGGAGTATATCGCCGCCGTCGCGGGGCTGTTCGCGGCGCACCAACTGATCCGGCTGGCGCTGCCAGTTCTTATAGAAAGGGCGCGTAAGACATGGACACGTTGAGCGTTGTTAGGTTCATTTCGGTTGTAGGTTGGCTGTATCTTGGCTGGCGAACTGCTAAGCCTGCGGCCCGCGCATTCACTGCCCGCGCGCAGACTGATGACCCTTGGTTTGCGATCGTGCTGGGCTTTGGTGGGGTGTTCCTGATCTTCGCCGCTCGGTTCTATTTCCTCACCCTGCCGCCCCTCGATAGCGCCTCGCGCGATTGGCTGCTGATCGGCTACTTGCTGACGATCGCCCTGCAACTCGTCGTCCTGCGGTTCGCCGCCTGGGGCCGCGCCAATGCCTCCTAACCTGATCAAGCCGGCCGTTGAGGCCGCCGCCGCCGCCGGCAAATTGCAGACCGCAGACGGCGAGAAAATCTCCGTTGGCATCTGGGTCGCCGTCGTCCTGCTCAGCGTGTTGACCGGCTTCGCCGCGCGCGCCCTGCCGATCGTCACTCGTTGGAAAGAGATTGGCGTTGGACAGCGCAATGCCGACTTCGACCGCCTCTACGTGCGCGTCACCGAACTAGAGGAGAAGGTGGACAAGGCGGACGAGCGCGCGCGGTTGGCGGATGAACGCGCGCGGATGGCCGAACAGAAGTCGGCGGACATGCAGCGCGCTGCCGCCGATCACGTACACCAAAACGACATGCGTCTGATGTCGGCCGTATCCGCATATCAGCTTGTCGTCGGCGAGCTGATCGCGCGCGACCCGGAAAACAAGGTGCTGAAACAGGCGCGGGCCTTGATGGCCACTGCTGTGACGGGCGACTTCGGCGTCGGCGAAGGCATTCGCAAGCTGTCCATGATGCCCGGCGTTGGCGAAAACCCGAAAGGAGCGACAGAATGATCGATTGGCGACCGATGCAGAAGCGCCTTGGCGTGACGGCGGATGGACTACCGGGGCGCGGCACCTTCACCGCACTGTTCAAGGCTATGGGCGCGACAGCCGCGCGCGCGTCGTCGCTCGCCTTGGGCGCGAACGTCCACTTTCGAACCTACGGCATCGCCGACAACCCGCTGCGGCTCGCTCACTTCATGGGCCAGACCGCGCACGAAAGCGCCGGCTACGCTTACATGGAGGAGATCGGCGGAGACGCCTATTTCAAGCGCATGTACGACATGGAGGGCGATCGCCCGTTGGTCGCCAAGCGCCTCGGCAATGTCGTTGCCGGTGACGGCATCCGCTATCACGGGCGCGGGCCGATCCAGCTAACCGGCCGGGCCAACTATCGCGAATACGGGCAGGCGCTGGGGCTCGATTTCGAGGAGAACCCGCAACTGGTCGCCATGCCCGCGATCGGCATTCTGGTGGCCGCGAAATATTGGGCAGATCGTGGTATCAACGCGCTCGCGGACGCTGACGATCTGGAGGCGATCACGCGCAAGATAAACGGGGGCGTGAACGGCTTGGCGGATCGTCAGGCCCGCACCGCCAAAGCGAAAGGACTGATCCTGCCATGACCGAACCCACCCCGATCGTCGTCAACGCCAGCGCCGGGCCGGCCATTGCCGGCACCCTTGCGCGTGACGTGCTGGTCATTGCCGCCGCGCTGCCGATCCTGATCAAGCTGATTGGCGCGCACGACCTCACCGCAATCCTGCAATGGCTCCAGTCGTCGGACGGCGCGACGTTCCTCGCTATCGCTCTGCCGATCTTGGCGAGTGGCTGGCGGGCGCTGCTGTCGCTCCGTGCCAAGCAGACGACGGCGCAGATCGCCGATCACGTCGACGACAGCATTGCCGTCGTGGTGGGAGGCAAGAGCGCATGAGCCTGCACATCAAACTCCCCATCGGCATCATCGCCCGGTTCGCCCTCAAGCGCATCGTCCTGCCCGCGCTCGGCAAGGCAGCGGCGAAGGAAAAAATAACCCCAGCGTCCGCAAAGGAGGCGCTGGGGGAGGCATTGGAGGCCGAAGCCCTGCGGCAGATCGTCAAGCGCGCCGGCTGACCCGTGGCGGGCGCGGCGGCCGGTTCTTAATCGCCGCCGCGCGCCGCTTCCGATACTGGCGGATCGCCGGGCTGTTGCGCCGCTCCTCCGCCATTACTTCCAGCCGATCACTGGCGTCGAGGATGCGGTCAACCGCCGGCCCGTGAATCGCCTCCGCCGCGTTGATCCGGCGATGCATCCGCCAGAGCGCCAGCTTGCGCCGTAGATAGCCGATCATTCCTTCGGTCCCTCGATAGGCCGCGCCGCATCCGACAGGATTTTCGATCCGTTCAGATATATGCGGACGCCGTTGAATATCTGCTTGGCGAGCATGGACCGGGCGACGGCATCGTTCACCGTAATCTTGCCAGCCCGCAGGGCTTCAAGGTCGCCGATCAGGCCGGAGATGACGCCGGGCAATCCGAGCTGATCGGATACGGGGGCGGTTTCATAGTCGCGGGGCGTAGACATGAGGATGTCTCCATTGTTGGTGGCCGGCTTCGGTGCGGAGGGCTTCGGCTATCGCGAGGCCCCGCACCACTTCGCGGCGGTCGCGGAATGATCCGGCTGTCGGCTTGCCGATGCCTTCGGAAAACTGACGCTCGCAGCATCGGCACAGCGGCGGGATTATGGCGTCAGGGCGGCAAGGGCTATTCCACCGCATCTCGACCGGATAGCGGCAGATGGCGCAGGTGAAATTGTCCGTCACGCCCCCACTCCCTTCCTGAACACCTCGACCCGCACCGTCACCGGGTAGCCGTTCTGATCGCTCCACGCGCGCCGGGCCGCGTCAAGGCGGGCGTCTACCTCGCGCAACTCCGCCGCCAGCCGGTCGCGGCGCTGGAATAGCGCCGCTGGGGACTGGTCGGTCATGACTGACCCGCCATCGCAATCAGGCGGTCAACACCATGCAGCGTGCCAGCGACCTCGCGGCAGATCGCCCACCGCAGGGCAATCAGCGCGTCCGCCTCCGTGGCATATAGCGCCTTCCCGTTCTGCGACGCATGTGAACTTCGTCTGCCGTCATACCATTCCCCATGGCGGACTGAACCAGTCCAGCACTTGCGCACCGTTCGGGTGTGTAAATTGTAGTCGTAGCCGTCTACGACTTCTACCTTCCCCATCGGCTCCGGGATTACCATCCGCTTCGGTTCGGGCATCGTCGGCCACCGGAACGCTATCTCGCGCTCCAAGGCCTCCATGGCTGCCTTCTCGGCCTTGTTCATCGCCATTACGCTTCCCCCCGCACCCGGCGCTTCGCCGTATCGATAGCCCGCTCGACCTCCGCCACAATCTCGTCAGGCGTGGCCGCCTTGTGGCCGGCGAACTCCGCCTCGATCGTGATGATGTCGCCGAACACCTCCGCGCGCTGTAGCCGCAGGATCATGTCGTCGGCCTTGCCGCGCATCGGGTGGTCGTCGAGCGTGTCATCGTGCTGGTCGCCGTGGTCGGCTTCGGCGCGGCCTTCCTGGGCATCCTCCTGCACCGGTTCGGCCGCCTGCTCGATCAGCGTTGCGGCGCTGATCTTCGCCGGCTGCGACTTGAGTTGCCCGCCGTCCATCGGCGCATAGTCGCGGACCTCCTCGGCCGACTTCATGCCGCGCAGCACGTCGGAAAAGGCATCGCGGAGCGCGAAGGCCCGCGCGCGCATCTGCCGCATACGTGCCGGATACTGCGACCACGGGCCGGACTTGCCCGCCAGCCCTGCTTTCTTCGCGTCGTCCACGGAGAAGGTGCGAACGATCGGCGTGGGGCGGCCGACGCGCACGACGCGGCAAGTTGCGGTTGTCCCGTCGTCCGTCTCCTCGATATCCTGCAACTTGCCGGACGCTTCGACCAGCCCGAGCATCCCGTCGCCCCAGACGGCGGGGTTGTTGCCGATGACCGCGATCGATTGGAGCGCAGCGAACGGCGTCAGCCCAAGTTCGGCACCGGCGAGGATGCCGACCATGACCTTGTTCTGATCGGTGCCGTATGCCTTCGGGCACATGCCTGACGCTGCCAGCGCGCCAGCGAGCCGCCACGCTTCGTCCAAGCTCTGCGGCACGAAGGCCGCCAACTGATTGCCGCTGGTGACGGGGGCCTTCACGACAGCCTTGGTTTCGGGGTTCGTCGCCATGATCAATTCTCCTCAGCGGGCAGCGCCGCGACATGGTTCATGTATGCCAAAACTGCGGCGGGCGAATTGCGGCCGCTCACGTCATCGTCCCAATCGGGCATCGTGATCCAATCGCCGTTTGGCCGCCATCCCGCCATTTCGGCGTCCCTAGAGGGCGGCACTTCATCTCCCCGGCCGATAGGCCGATCGTAGTTGTCGCAATAATTGCCGCCGCCAAACTGCACAGAGACAGTGCAGCCATTTTCGAATGTGATATGGAAGCCTTTGCGGTCGCAAATCGCAAAACTGGTGCCATTCGCCATGATCAATTCTCCATCCATTTGTTGCCAGTAGGTGCGTCGTTCGCGGCTTCTGCCTGCCCACCCTCGTCAATCAGCTTGCGCAGGTATCCAGGCAGGCCGCACGGTTCAGGATCGGGCGTGTAGCCGTCCCACTTGTCGGCGGCGAGGCAATCCGCGAACGTGCGGAGCGCCATGCGGTTGAGCCAACGGCCTCGCTCGATATCCTCGGCCGGCAGTTCCCACACCGCCGTCGCGATATAGTCGCCCTCCTCCCACTGCCCCTTTGCCGGCTCCTCGATCACCGGATGCAGAAAGGCGGAGGGGGCATCGCCGAACACAGCCGCGTAGCCGTCCATTTCCAGCGCGGCCGACTGCGCGTAGCCGAACTTGCCGATCGCACGGGAGAAGCCGTCATAGCTGGCGTCAGCCGCTTTCTTGACGTTGAGGGCGAACCGGCGGTTGGCGAGCATGAAGTCGGGCCGGGCGCGCACCCATACCCCCGTTTCCTTGTCCTGCCACGCCATCGTCACTTCCGGCTCGCCCTTGCCGAGCAGGGCGGCGAACAGCGGGTCAGCGCGGGCGGCGTCGACCATGGCATTGATGCGCTGCATCTCCTCATGGCCCATGATGCACAGGCCGGCCTTGATCGCTGCATCGGTCTCGGCGATTGCCATTGCTTGCTTGACGGTGGACGCGCGAGAAAAGCCCTTGGGGGTAAAGTGGTACAGGTCGGGCATAAGGTCGGGCTGCAACAGGGCGTCATGGAAAGCGCGGCCCATGCGCAGGGCAACCGTGTCGATTTTCTTGCGGTTCGGGTTCAGCGATGACTCGTTCCAGAAGTGGCGCGGCGTTCGGCCCTTGATGCGCGGGCCCTTATCGCCAGACAGCTTTTTCAGGCCGGTCGAACTGATCGACGGGCCGGCGCAGCATTCCTTGCCGTGGTACATGTCCATTGGCACGCCGATGTACGCGCCCGGCTCCGTGATTAGCCCGCCGTCCCAGACCTTGAAGCCTGGGGGGATGGGCCGCTCGCGCTTCTCGCCGGACAGGTTGAAGTCGTCGCGGAACTGGTCATCGCTGACCGTAGCGGTGTCGTCGTCGAATGGGTTGGTCATCGTTGCGCTCTCAGAACTGGATAGTCACGGCGGGCACCAACCCGGCCTTGATCGCCGTCACGATCGCCTTGGCCTGATCCTCCGTCACATTGCACGTCATGATCGCCTCTTTCGCCGCGCCCATGACCTTGCTGACGTGCGCGCGGTTGGCGGCGCGCTTCGCATCCTCGGCGGCGATGCGCTCGCGTTCCGCTTCAGCATCGGCGACCTCCTGCTTACGCCGCAGCTCGTCGTCGAGAAGGCGCTTCTGCACCTCTTGGTTTTCGCGCTCGACCCGCTCCCGCTCCGCACGTTCGGCGGCGAGCTGACGCGCATGTTCCTCGTCACGCTTGCGCTGCGCTGCCTCGGCGGCCTGTTCGGCGGCGATCCGCGCCCGCTCCGCAGCCTGTTCCCGCTCGCGCTCCAGCCGCTCGGCCTCTGCCGCCTCGGCCTGCCGCCGACGTTCGTTCTCGCGCTCAATAGTGGCAAGGCGCTCTTCCTCCGCACGCCGGGCCGCCTCCTCGGCTTCGCGTGCCGCCTGGGCTTCCGCCTCGCGCGCGGCGCGCTCCTCGGCCTCCTGTCGCAGCCGCGCCAGTTCCGCCTTGTCGGCTTCCTCCTGCCGCAGGCGGTTGCGCGCGGCGACCAGCGCCTGCACCGTGGCCGCCTTGACCGCGACGGCTTCTGCCTCCTCATCGGCTGTCCAGCTTTCGCCGAACGTGATGCCATGGATGCGCCGCCCGCGCTCCTCGACCGACGCCGCCGTGTCGTCGAGCGTGACGGTTGCCGCCTGCCGCATGTCGTCGACGACATCGTAGTTGCGCTTGATGCGCGCCGCCTCCGCGTTCTCCCACTCCGTCACCGGCCGGCGCACCTCGGCCGCCAGTTCCGCCAACTTCTCCTCGATCGGCTTCCGCGCCGCGTTCACCGTCGCCGTCTGCTGACGCCACGCTTCGGTCAGGCCCTTCGCCGCCGCCGCGATGGCCGTCTTGGTCGTCGTCACGCGCCGGGCTAGCGCGATAACCGCCTTGCGCCCCTTGTCCGTCGTCACGTCGGGAACGTGCTTGTCCGTCTCGGCCTTCATGCGAGCGTAGAAAGCGTCGAACGCCTCGCCGTCGAGCAGCACGACACGCGCCTGATCGTCAACGGTCGGGGTCGGAATGTTCGGGGTTTCGATCAGTGCCAGCATCGGCAGATCGTCGGGTTTAGATGCCATCGGTTTGCGCTCCTATGGGGTTGCATGTGTTGCGAAACCCTCTTATGACCATATCACGTTAGTTGCAACACCATAACGCGGAGATTTCACAATGCCCTTGAAAACGCCGAGCGAAACGGCCGCCGAGAACCGCAAGAAGCTGGCCGATTACAAGATGCGGCTGTACCGGGCTTGCTCCAGTTTGGCCGGGCTGTCGCGGCATTCGGGCATCTCGGAGCCGACGATCTGGCGCGCGATCAAGACCGGCAAGGCGATGCCGGCGACTATCGTTGCGCTGGAGAAGGCGATGGGGGAGATTGAGGCGCAGGCGGTGGCGGCGTGACGTATCAGCGCAAGGAAGTGATTGGGGCGGCTACACTGTATTTGGGGGACTGTCGGGAGGTTTTGCCAGGGCTTGGAAAGGTTGATGCGGTTGTAACCGATCCGCCTTATGGGATAGCTGCCGTTTGGCAAGGCGGCAAAGGACACGGCTGGGCAAAAGCCGATGCGGACAAAGCATTAAGAAATGATTGGGATGAAGCGACCCCAAGTGCTGAAACCATGGATATGGTTGTAAACTCAGGTGTCGAGATTATTATTTGGGGCGGAAATTATTTCAATCTGCCGCCGTCGCGGTGTTGGCTGGTTTGGTCCAAGCCCGAAAGAAACTTTACCCTTGCCGAAGCAGAATTGGCGTGGACAAATCGAGACAATGTTGTTCGCGTTTTAGACTATGCACGGTCTGACCCTGATCGTCAGCATCCAACGCAGAAACCGGTCGGCGTCATGCGCTGGTCGATTAGCAAGGTCAAAGGAAACGCCATTCTTGATCCCTTCATGGGTAGCGGAACAACCGGCGTAGCTGCTGTACAAATGCAGCGCGAGTTCATCGGCATCGAACGCGAACCCTCATATTTTGACATAGCCTGCCGCCGCATCGAACAGGCGCAGCGTCAGGGCAACCTTTTCTAAGATCGCAACGGGGCGGGCGTCATCGCCCCACAGGAGACGAAAATGAGCGAACAAGACCCCTTTGCGCTGCTCGGCACGCAACTGAACGAGGACGCGAAGGCTGAC
>Ga0182231_1000178_pt1 | contig 15890 bp, 10 predicted proteins | sample G6R1MG_29_FD_129667 | JGI IMG/M metagenome (GOLD analysis project Ga0182231, IMG submission 129667) | Miscanthus phyllosphere microbial communities from Michigan, USA - G6R2_NF_07NOV2016_LD1 MG | ecosystem: Host-associated > Plants > Phyllosphere > Phylloplane/Leaf | place: USA: Michigan...
AGCGTCGGCGACAGCTACGACAACGCTTTGGCCGAGACGATCAACGGCTTCTACAAGGCCGGGGTGATTCACAGGCGTGGACCGTGGCGCAGCTTTGAAGCCGTCGAATACGCCACGCTCGAACGGGTCGACTGGTTCGACCATCGCCGGCTGCTGGAGCCCATCGGCAACGTCCCGCCTGCCGAAGCCGAAGAGCGATATTCCGCTGCTGCGGAAATCATCGATATGGCAGCGTAACTCACAACACATGGCCTCCGGCAAACTCGGGACGGTTCATGGCCGCATCGGCGTGACGACGTTCAAAGCGTAAGCCTCCGGCCACGTTGCTCACTGTTGCCTCTCCACGGTCGATCACCGGAGGGTGCCGCACCATTGCCATGAGCCTATTCGGCATCGCCGTCGTCTTCGAGCGGAAGAAGGTCCACGCTGGATCGATCCGACTCCGCGATAGCGTCGGCGAAGGCAAAGAATGGCTGGCTGGAATGCACAGCCAGCAGTCTTCGACAATGAACTGCGAAGCGCTGGGCATCAATCACCGGCTTACGATATGGGACCGTCCGAGGATAAAAGGCCAGAGCATCCTCCGGCGAGGACCAGCGTCGAGATTATTGCTTAACCTATTGCGGAGTCGACGTTCGACGTTTCCACCACAAAAGCCACGATCAGTTCGGAACGCGCCTCATCGAAGTCCTGGTCACCTACAACCTTTACGGCTGGCTGGAGACGCTGAGCGATCTGAGGTTCCACAAATAGACAAAAGACCTGGACAGCGAAGCCGTGCCTCTTCATCGTCAACCCAATTCACCAGAGGTCGGAAACACATCCGATACTGAGAACGAAGCAAAGGGAAGGATTAAGTTCCAACATGGCGATCGTCTTGGAGCCATCATTGGGTCGAATAGGTGTCCGTACACGGATGGATCGAGCTACCAGCACTCCCTTGTCAACCTGTTGTGCCGTAAGGTGGAGCGGCCACGCCTTCATCGGTAGGGCTGAATATCGCGGACTGTCCCTCGGCCCGGCCGACAAAGCCAGTGAAGCGCGAAAACCGAATTTCCGACCTTGGAGCACTACATGATCTATGACGAGGTCAAGTTCGGCGGCAGGGACGAGATGGTGAATATGCCGCCCGGTCTCGTAGATTGGAGGGAAGGCCTATACCTGTCGCACATTGCCCGGGAGGACTACCAGGGCCACGGTGAGATCGTCGACGCCGGATCATTTCTTGGCGCATCGGCTTGGGCTTTGAGTCACGGCCTGCGGCAGAACGCGGGCTTGTTCGCCAAAGCCGGTCGAGTGCATGCATTCGATCAATTCAACGCCTGGGACGAACCATCAATGACCAAGGAGCAGACTGCTTCCTGGATCAGGCGGACCTTCGCCGCGGATGTCGACGAGAGGGGCGGCTTCCTCAATGCATTCTTCCGCAATCTGGGCGACCACATCGAGCACGTCACGATCCATGAGGGTCCCCTGGAACAGGCGCGATGGTGCGGTGCCCCGGTCGATATCCTGTTCATCGACGCCGGAAAGACGATTTCGGCATGGCAGGCGATCCTAGCTAACTTCTACAGCTGCCTGGTCGAAGGCCGCTCGATCGTCGTTCAGCAGGATTGGCATCATGCGTGGCTTCCACACATCGTCGTTACGCAAGAGGCGTTCTCTCCATACTTCGAGGTACTCGAGTCAAGGATCAGCGATACGGCGTCGTTCAGATATGTGAGCACAGTCTCGGCGGCGCTCCTTCGGAAAGCCGTCGCTTGGGACTTTTCAGCCGACGAGCAGATCTGTCTGATGAACCAGGCCGTGAGCCGCTTCGCCAGCTACGGGAGGGAGGCGTTCGTCCAACTCGCCGCGGTGGAGCTATTGCGATCGCTAGGACGGATCGATGATGCGAGGAAAGCGCTGCTCGCGCTCCGCCCCGCTCCGTCGGCTTTCTCTGACGAGGCGCAGTTCGACCGCTTCTGCCGAAGCCGATCGGATATCGCGAAGGCGCTGGGTGATCCGTCACCATGATGGAATTGGAGGCTGCCCGTCCGAGCATCCGGTGCCGCCCAGCACCTCTCGGTGATCACTCGGAGGCCCTTCGTTTCGGGCGCATTCGTCGTTTAGAACAGTTTGCGGACACCGACTCGGATCGATCGCCCGATCGGATCAAGATACGCCGCCTGATACCGGTTCGGCACCGCGCCGGTACGATCGCGTACGTTAATGCGATCATTTAGTAGGTTTTCGATCGTGAATTGAATTGTCAACCGTTTCGTCCAGGCGGTGCGGACGAGCTTCTCCGCATCGAGCGAGCCGTAGAGGACGACCCACGTTCGTCCGGAGAAATGCAGATCGGACGCCGCCAGATCGCCCTGGATCCGCGTCGGGCCTTGCAGCCGGGCGTAGGTGCCCACGTTAAGCGCACCGATTCCCGTTCCCAGCGTGGCGTCGATCTCCCAGCGCGGCCGTCCCCCGGATCCGTCAAGCGTGGCGCCATCGAGTAGGTCGAGTGTCGGAGATCCGGGCCCGAGCGTCGCTGCATCATCCAGACGCAGGGTCGCGCTGACGGACGAAGATACGGTGGCACGCGGCAGGGAGGGCGGCGGTGACGGCTGCTGGGCCTCCGCTTTGGCGGCGGGCGAAGGCGAGGATCTGCCGATTTTTGCCGTGAAGTTGGTTGTCAGCCGGAGCTTGCGTTCGCGTTCTCGCGCGATGTTCAGGGAGCGGAGGTCAACGGTGACGAGGCCGCCGCTAGCATCGCGGACGAAGCGGTTGGGAAACGCGCGCTGTACCGGCGCGATCGCGCCGCCTGGAATGACCGCGAGGTTGCGGGCGTCGGTGTCGATGACCTCGAGGTTAATGCGTAGGTCCCGGTTCCTGATCGGTGTCACGGCGATCCCGTAGGTCGTCACACGTCGCCGCTCCGGAGTAAGCGAAGGATTACCGCCACTCACTGCGTCCACGAACACGCTCTCGCCGGTTACGAAATCAAAGAAGGGCGTGTTGGGGCTCGTGACAATCGGAGCGGTCAGGAGCGCGATGTCCGGCGGGAACTGCGCGTGGCTCATGGAGGCGGTGAATTCGAGAGCGGGCACCGGCGCCCAGTTCAACGCGACGCTCGAGCCGGTCAGTCGTCCGAAGCCGGTTACTTCGCTCGCACCCAGCATCGCCGTCGCGGACAGTCGGCCCACGACATGCAGGAAGTCACGCTCCGGCGACACGAGCGGCAACGACACGCTTGCGCTGGCGCCGCGCACGATCCGGCGCACCTTCGGTTCGTCCCCCATCTCCGCGACTCGTCCCGAAGCGCTCGACCGCGCGTAGTCGGCCGACAGTGTCAGCTGTGCGGTACCTGCCGGCAAGCGAACGAGGGGGCCGGTCGCGACCAGCTTGCCAGCGAGAGTACCGGTCGTCGAACGCCCGCGGTCGATCAATCGCTGCGAAGCGCTGTCCGGGTCCAGCGACGCAAGTGGATCGCTGCCCGCTTCGATCGCCGCGCGCAGCCCTTGCAGTGGCACGCCTTGCTGAGACGTCGCCGTTGCGCGCAGCCAATTACCGCTGCCCGTTGCGTCCCAGGCCCAGCGTCCCATCCGGCCCTGTAGCGTGCCCCCGGCCTGCAAAGCCGTGCTGTCGTTTTGCTGACGCAGCGCTGCTGGGAAGTAGCGATATAGGAGGACATCGCCGGTGAACGGCAAAAGGCCGCCCGGTGGGACTTGGAACAGTCCTTGGGCGAGGCCATTCAGGCGCTGTACGCGCTTGGCGTCCATAGACAGATTGAACGAACCGTTGATCGTCCGTCCGATCGGCACAGCGATCGCGCCGTCGAGATGCAGCGTGTCTGTTTGCGGCTCAATCGTCCGGTAGCGCCCGATGTCGGTCACTGCCGGAGCGGTCGCCGCCGCGTAGCTGGTAAGCACGCCGCGCGCCGCCGCGCTTGCCGGCAAGGGGGCCGCCGTGACGCGCCGTCCAGCGAGAGCGTCGAGGCGGCTGTCGAGGCTGCCTCCGGCCAACCCGCCGACGTTTCCACCCAGAGCGTAGAGTACCGCCGGGTCCGGAAGGATATTCCGCTCCGACTGGAACACCGGGTTCTGGCGAAAGTAGTTAACCGTCCCGGTGAGCCGACGCGACCCGTCAATGCGGGTGGAGTTGAGCTCCGTGTAGCTCGTCTGTCCGCCGCCCTCGCTGCTGACTCCCGAGAGTTGCTGCAGGGTGGCCGCACGGAAACGTTTTCTGGTGATGAAGTTCATAACCCTCACCGTCGGCGGGAACCCGAAGCGCACCGCGTCTTGCTCGGACAGAATTTCGGTTCGCTCGATAGCCTCGGGCGGGATCGACTGGATATCGGCGAAGCCGGCTATACGGCGTCCGTTGAGCAGCAATCCCGGCTCCTCACCGGTGAACGACCGTGCTTGCGGACGCAGGCGCTCGATTAATTGCGCGAGGCTGGTTGCGCCCAAGGAGCGGATCGTATCGGCGTCGATTGCGGCTGTCGGGGGGATGTCACCAATCACGGAGCCGTCGATGCGCCGGGCCGTGACGACAATTTCTTCGTCGCGACCCGGCGCCGCGCCTTCGCGGGTTGCGCTCAGGTCAACGTCGTATGTCTGAACGGTCGGGGCCAGCGACATCGCTTCAACGAGGAAGAACGAGATGAGCGGGCCGATCACGTCGTCCTCAAACGAAGGCACCGAGCCAGCGCAGTCTCGGTGCATCTTCTCGCCACGCCACTCACCACATCACGCAAGATCAAGACATTCACCCTGACGATGGGCGATCGAACGAGTCGACGGGTGTTCGGTGCAAAAGCACCCCCTCCCCGCCCGCTGATCTCCATCGAGGAAGATTCTTATCTGAATCATCGCTCGACGTGCCACTGTCAATACCAAAGCTTCGTCTGGCCAATTAGACTGTAGGATACGACCGTCAGGGCTGCTTGCCTTCGATCGCCTTGGAAGCGAGCTCCAGTACGAGAACCTTGAGTGTGGCGCCTTATTCCTGGGCATGCTGCGAATTAACAATTACGCATCCGTTATGGAAGCGAAAGTCCTTGACTGACCTCGTTGACGAGAAGACGTTTGCTCTTCCGCCGTTGCGGTGAAATGGAGAATATCTGATGTCTGATGTGAGAATCGAGTCCTCGATGTTTGCCAGCCGAGTCAGGACGATGAAGGCGGACGAGCTGGAGAAGATCGTCGGTGCCGGAGCCAAGCACACCTTTGGTCGATACAAGACCAAGGGCGGCCCGGACAATCAGAGCAAGGATTGGATTTGATTTCAGCTTATCGCGCCGCGTGTTTGATCGGCATTCGCTCGGTTGCAAGGTAGCATGTTAACGCTGCGGGTGAATCTCGACGATGTCGGCGAACCGTGGGCGCTGAGCGGTCGAATAGCCTCGGTGGGGGGAAGTAGAATCGAAGCATTCTGCTCCCCTCACCTCGACATCAGCGTCGCTACGTACGCGGCGGATCGCGTCGTCTGGATCGGCGAGGATAGCGATCCTTGCGATCATTCGTGTCTACCGACCCCATCGATCGAGCGCTACAGTTCGTTAATCGAGTTCGAGGGCATCGCGGTCTTCTTGAGCGCGGGGGAGGGATCTCCGCGGCTAAGCCTCGTCCGCACCGCAGCGGGCTGCTGCCCGATATATGTCAGCGCGTACGACGGCGTGATCACCGCTTCTTGGAGGTTTGAGGATGCCGCCCTCGCGCGGCCTACGCGCCGCGCCGATATCGACGCGTGCCGGATACTTCTCGATCATGGTCCGTCACAAAGCCGCGATACGATCATCGCAGGCGTCCATATGCTCTGGCCGGGCGAGATCGCGACCTTCGGCCAAGACGGGCTCGCGTTCCGTCCGATGGATGAGCCCAACGTGGTCATGCCGAGCAGTCTCAGCGACCACGCCCGTGCAACCGACGAGTTCATGCGCCGAATGGAGCATGTCCTGCGTCCCCGAATCAAGCGCTCTGCCTCGACCATCCTGGAACTGAGCGGTGGCCTCGATTCGTCGTGTGTCGCGATCGCCGCAGCGGGTGTGGGAGGCGGCCTGAACTCCTACGCCTTGGTCCACGACGGCGCGATGGGGCTCCAGCAGCGCGCCAGGCGAGAGGAGTTGATCTCGCTCCTTGGCCTGAACGACGTCACCCATCCATCGGGTGAGCCAGGGCCTTTGGCATCGCTGCAATCGGCGGATCTCAGCCTGACGCCGCACGATGACATATACCGGATGGCGTGCGTCGCTGGCGTGCTTGCTCATCCGAACGCGGACATCGACCTTTTGATCACCGGCATCGGCGGTGACGAGCTCTCCGGCGACGACACCTTCTTCCGGTACGACTGGGAGGTGAGGGGGCTGTCCGCGCGATCCTCCATCACCGCCGCCGCCAGCCGTTGCGACATGTTCATGCGGATGGGTATCTGGGTCGTACACCCGATGGTGCATCCGCTCGTGGTGGATTTCTGCCGGGCGTTGCCCCACGTTATCCGGGCCGACCGACGACTGCATCACCTTACGCTTGCCCGGGCGGGATTGAGCGACGGCTTCATCTTCCCTCGGTTCCAGGAACACTACGGCAACCTTATTCAGTTTGAAGCCGCGCGGTTCGATTTCGAGAAAGCCTTGGATGGCACGATTCTAGCCGATCTTGGCGTCAGGGAGTACAGCGCCCTTCTGATCAAGGCGTATGAAGCGGGCTACGGTGGCTTCTCCTACTCTCTTGTCCACGAGTTGTTCGACTATCTGAAGCTCGACGCAGTTCTGAAGCGGTACTTGACTTAGATGGCGTCGCGAGCAGTAGGCGTGGCGCGAGTTCTTGCTGGCTTCGTGGGGGAATGGGCGTCGACCCGTGCGCTGGCGGGTGCGCGTATTAGGCTGATCCGCCAGACCGAAGGCGCGGAGTGCGGCCTCGCCTGCTTCGTCATGGTGGCGAACTGCTACGGCGCAAACCTCGATCTCGCCATGGTTCGGCGGGAGGCAGCGTTTGCAGGACGCGGCGCATCGTTCAGATTATTGTCGACACTGGCGGAACGCCACGGCTTCGACAGTCGGAGCGTCGAAGCGCGCCTGGACGACTTGCGCGAGTTGGCGCCCATGATCGTTCATTGGGATGGCAACCATTTCGTGGTTATGGAGGCGATCCGCGGCGATCGCGCGCTGATCCACGATCCCAGCGGCAGCAGCGGCTGGATGAGCCTCGAACGTGTGGCGACGCACTACACTGGCTTCGCCTTGGAGCTGACGCCCGCGCGACTGATGGCGCGACCGATCACGGCGAAGCGGCATGGCCTGGCCCATCTGATTCCGCAGGGTCGAGCGATGGCGCCCAAACTGATGCAGGCGCTGGCGCTGACCCTCATCCTGAACGTCGCGGCGCTGGCGACCCCGTACTTCGCCCAGCTGGCGCTCGACCGCGCGCTACCGCAGGGCGACGGGCGTTTTCTGGCTGCGATCTCCTTGGCTGGTGCGCTGTTCGCGATAGTCATTGCCGGACTGACCATCCTTCGGCTCCGTGTCATCCTATCCGTCGGGGCGACATTTGCAGAGGAACTGGCCTCCACTGTCGCCGACCGGCTGTTCCGCCTTCCGGTCGACTGGTTCAAGAAGCGAGAGTCGGGCGACATCATCTCGCGCTTCCAAGCGGTCTTTCCGATCATGCACATCTTCGCCGAGGATCTGCCCTCGATCGCGATCAATGGGCTGCTGGCGATGTTGATGATTGCCATGATGATCGCCTACTCGCCGATACTGGCGTGCATCAGCGTGGTTGCCCTATCCATCTACGCCGCGATCAGGGGTGCATTGCTCCCGCGGCAAAAACAGGCGCTTGCCGAGCTCGCCCAAGCACACGGTAGGGAGCAAGCCTTCCTCATGGGCTCGTTCCATTGCATGCGATCGCTGCGCCTGGCGTGTGGCGAAGAGGCGCGGCACGCGCTATGGCGCGTCAAGCTCGCGCGCTTCGCGCGGGCCGAGGCGCGGTACAAGGCGATTACCAGCTGGCAAGGCGTCGCGCAGACCACGCTGCTGTCATTGGCCACGATCTGCGCGATTTGGATCGCCGTTACCCTCGCTATGACCGGTCGCTTCACGACCGGCATGATCGTAGCCTTCTTGTCGTACAAGGCCCAATTCCTCGCCGCCGGGTTCGAAATCGTCAACAAATGGTCCAACTTTCGTGAATTGGACACGCATCTGGAGCTTCTCGGCGACATCGTGGACACGCCGGAGGACATCGCGTTCGCGCCGCAACCGTCCACCGAAACATCGGTCGTCGGCCGGATCGAGCTGAAGGGCGTAGAGTTCTCCTACGGCGCGGATGCCGGGCTGGTCCTCAAGGGCGTCGACCTGACGATCGAGCGTGGTCAGTCGCTGGCGATCACCGGCCCTTCCGGAGGCGGAAAGTCAACCTTGGCGCAGATAATCCTCGGCCTCTACCGGCCGACCGGAGGAACGGTCGAGATTGACGGCGTCGATTTGCAGACATTTGGGTTTAGGCGATATTACCGCAACGTCGCGGCCGTTCTTCAAGACGAGAATCTGTTCGCGGGATCGGTGCTCGAGAACATCACCTTTTCGTCGACCCAACCGGATATGGAATGGTTGCGGAAGTGCGCTGAGGCGGCCGCCATCTCCGACGAGATCGAATCCTGGCCCATGCGGTACGGCACCCTGGTCGGGGAAATGGGGTTCGCCGTGTCGAGCGGCCAACGCCAACGCATCCTGCTCGCACGTGCCCTGTACAGCCGGCCGCAGCTGCTGGTGCTGGACGAAGGTACGGCTCACCTCGATGCCGCACGTGAGCACCAGGTGAACGATGCGATCCGCAAGCTGGGCATAACCCGCATCATCTTCGCGCACCGCAAGGAGACGATCGAGAGCGCGGATCGTGTCCTCACCCTGCGAGACGGCAAGTTGCATGAAATGGTTCCCGTGCGATCGCATGGCGACGGAATGGCGGCGGCGCGCGGATAACTGATCAAACAGGAAATAACGGTATGGCGATGGAAGACGCTGAGTTCGACATTCCTTTACTACATCGGCCTGATGCGGGTCCACATAGCTTCGAGCAAGAGTTCGAATGCTCGGCGGAGCGCTACGGTTGGGGGGTAATGCCTGATCATGGGATTGATCTGGCGATTATCGATCAAGCATCGTCGATAATCCGTGTCGATAGACCCTCCACAAGCCGGCACCCAAACCTTCAAGCATGGAACCCTGGCGACGCAATCACCCATCTTTCCTTGGCGCTCGATAAGCTTGCCGACATCCTGCTCGCGGCCATCGCGCGCTTTCTCTGGCTCGAGCCCGACTGGTTCGTCGAACCCACGCGCGGACGCAGCAGCGCGCTTCATTTGGTCACCCCGGGGAACACTGCAGCAGGGGGGAGCCGCTTCCTGCCGGCCGATGATCTTGGAGCGCCGGTAGGTCTGTTCACGCTGACCTTGGCTCCGACAGACGTCGTGCTCGACGTCGTGGGCCGGGGAGGTATTCGACGACGGATCACGCTGCGCTCGGGCACGCTGCTGCTGACCATGGGGGGCATGCTGCAACGCCTGACGAACGACGTGCTGCCCGCGACGAGCTATCGCGTGATCAATCCGGGCGAATCGTCGGACGCCGGCGCCGCCGAAGTGCTTCGCTTCTCCGTTCCCTTCCGTGACGACTACCTGATCCGGACCTTGCCCGAGTGCGGACTAGGAACGGCGCGCGACCTTTATCCGGTCCCCGTCCTCGCCGGCGATCTACGATCGTCGAGAGCGAACGACACCGAGATCTCACGCTGACGATCCGCCTGGCCGACCGCTTGGCGAGTTATCGAGAGCCCGCATGTCTCGGAACGCTTCGACTTCGAAGGGTCGATCATGATCTATAGCGTGGAAGATTACTATCGAGGCCTCTCTTACAATCCGGCGATCCGGATCGAACCCCATCGGCTGTCCGTCGATCGGATCACGATGACGCTCATGATCGCGAGCGCGGCCGGCAGGAAGCCGGGGGTTGACGCGATCACCTTCCTGGATTTGGTGAAAACGGCCGAGGAGGCCGGATGCCTGTCGGTCTACGTCGACGTTTACGGCCGGCCCGTCAGCTACATTCTCTGGGGCTATTGTGGTCGAACCGCGGCGTCGGAGGAGCCCAGCATTTCATTCGCGGTACCGTCTGATCGGCGACATCGCTACATCATCGATTTCGACATGCTGGCGGGAAGCCTCGACGAGACGGTGGCGCATTGGACGGCAGCGCATCCAGGCACCTGGCTCACGCTCCGACGTCTCGATCGGCCCAAGACGTATCGGACTTATCGATCGGATCGAATCGGCAGGTTCAAGTGGCACATTTCGTACGTGCACGAGCGGTTCCAGCCGCCGCGCAAGCATGGCTTCGCCGAATACGAGCGCGCCTCGCTTGAGGCCCTGGCGCATGCCACGGAAGTCCGGTCGGTCATCGGGTGCATCTCGCGAGCCGATCCGAAACGGACGATCGACATCGACCGCGTTCCTCCGCTGATCGAGGCGCTGCTCGGCGTCGATCAGCTGCTTACCTCCATGGACGGGGGCCGCTGCAGGGCAGCCGTGGTGATCGCATTCTCCGACGTCGGAATGTGGCAGGATGGTGATTGGCTCGACACTCGGCGCTTTCGCGACTTCGTCATAGGACCCGATCTGATCATTGTTGACGCCTATGGTGACCCGGCTGACATCCACCGGCTCTGTCAGGGATTGCTCGCGACCCTGCGAGGGCAGGCGGAGCAGGAGCTTCACATCGGGGCGTCCGTGCACGCACTTCTTGGCGGGCGCGATTTCGAAGGCTGGGTGGCGGTGCCGCCGGCCGGCACCGGGCCGATCCGGTGGGTGCGCAAGGAAGGTTGAGATGCCGCCGAAACGCTCCCTCGTCGCGCATGCCGCGGCGATCGCCAACGACCACTCGTCGGCACATGTCGCGCTCAAGCGGCTTCCCCGATCACGGATGCTCTGGACGGACGTCGACGCTCTACCTGCCGGCCGCGGTTCCGCTGAGGCACGGAAGGTTCTCGATGCATGTTCGTTCGTCGTCGGCGAGGGCGGCAATAGCGGCTGGGCGGATCGGTACGGCGGCGGCGGCATCGGTTCGAACGGCGGAAGCGGGCGGAGCGTCGTTCTCGGGGAGTATAGCGTCAAGGGCGTCGGACCAACCCCGCTTATCGGCACGGATGCGCCGTTGAGCCATAGTTCGGGAGGCGCGTTTCTGGAGGAGGCCATCCGCGAGGCGATACAATCCCGCTTCTTGCGCGGGCTCCTCCCGCACGGTGCGGTCCCGGTGGTCGCAATCATCGACACGGGGATCGACCATGTATGGGACGTCAACGGGCGGGAAGTGCCGGAGCGTCGCGTGTTGATCGTTCGTCCGTTCACGCTGCGGCCCGCGCACTTCCAGCGCGCTTATCAATACCGGCCGGCGGGGTATGCCGAGAAGCGCGCCGACATCGATCGCGTGTTGCACAACTTTACGTTGTTCTCCGAGCGTTACGGCGCCACAGATCTTAGGGATCAGCTGATCAAATGCTATGTCCGCTGGGCTGAGCAGATCGCGTTTGCGTTGGTGCACGATATCGCGCTGGGCACCTCTCCATCGAATGTCTCGCTGGCTGGCGAGATCCTCGACTTCGGGGCGGTGTCCACCCTGCCGTACACCGCCAACTATTTCATCTCTCCCGGTGTCTGCATCGGGCAGGATTTCGCGAAGCTCTTGCGCTCGCTCGAAGACGTCTCGCTTTCCGCGGAGGCATTCGACGGCGCGCTCTACCGGAACTTTCACGATCTCGTGGAGAGGAAAGCCATCGCCGGGTACGAGAACCGCCTGGTCGCGGAGATTGTGGCGCGCGCGGGGGTCGACGGCGGCCGAGATCCGATCGACGACGCCCGGAAGAACGAAGTGCTCGATGGGTATGTCCGGTACCTCGACCAAGCCAACAGGCTCAGAGCCGATCTGCTGCCCGGACAGTATTGCGTCGATGCCGAGCCGGTCGCCGGACTGGATACGCTGTGGACCAGCCGCCGACCTGCCTGCCTGGATCGGTTGGCGTCGACGTTGAAGGGCTTCCCTCGACGGCACGACGCTGCCGGCGCGACGACGCGATCGTGGATCGGCACGCGCGAAGCGATCCGCGAGGAGATAATGCAGTACGTCGCCAACAGCGCGTCGCTGAGCGATCTGGACGCCGTGATCGCATCTTTTGCCACCGATCGCCTCGCCGAGCGGTCGGCCTGCAACGGCGGCGGTGCCGTTCCGCGGCCGCATCAGAAGGAAGGATAGCCGATGCCGTCCCGGAATGAGGAACTAGCCGGCGCGATGACGATCCGTATCGGCGAGGGGATCGCGCAGAACGGCTTCGCGAGAGTTCGCTTCGACGGATTCGGGGCGTGCTTAGGCGTCTGCCAAACCATCGGGGAGATCGTCGCGATCGATGACATCCGTTCCTTGCCCAGCCAGGAGACGGACGCGGCCGTGCCGGAGGACATTCCGTTCCACACCGACGGACCCGTGCCGGATGTAATCGCCTGGTTCTGCGTCGCGCAGGATGGGGAAGCTGGCGAGTCGTTGCTGGTCGACACGCTCGGCTTGCTGCGGTGTCTGAGCAATGAAGACCGGATCCATCTGTCCGGCATCGATGTGCCTTGCCACGATGATCGGTTCATCTGCGATGACGGCGGCGACCGTGCGTTGCTCGTCGGTGCGTCGGAAGCGGATTGGCAGATCAACTACACGCCGTGGTTGCTGCCTGAACTGAGCTACGCCGAGAAGATGGCCGTGGAAGCGTTCGGCCGACTCGTGAGGGACAGCGAGCCGACATCGTTCCGCCTCGCTCCAGGCGAGGCGCTGATCGTCGACAACTGGCGCGTCTTGCATGGACGAGGCCTGCTCCCGACGCACAGCAAGCGGCATCTGAAACGACTTTGGATACGCACGCCGCGACGATCGAGATCGGACCGAATCCCCGTCAATATGGCGTTCGATAGCGCTCCCTAGTGGCAGGTGCCGGGTGGCGGGCTCGATTTACGATAAGATCGCTGATCGGCGTGGGCTAATGTGTTAAGCCTGTGAGGCGGTCATTATGCTGAGGGTGACGCGCTTCCCATTTTCAGGCTGCTGATAAGTTAGCTTCGGTGTCCTCATGCCCGTGGCGAGGACGCTTCATGAACTCGGCGGGCGCCATGCCGCCGAGCCTGCTGTGCGGACGCACGGTGTTGTAGTCCGTCCGCCATGCCTTGATAATCCATCTCGCCGCAGCCAGCGAGGGGAATAGGTGCTCGTTCAAGCACTCGTCGCGACCTACCTGCAGGCGCACCGCACGGCATCGAGCCTGCGGGTTAAAAAGGGGGTCTTGGCCGCCTGATCGGACGCATCAAAGGTGGCTTGATACCAAGCTCCATGCCACCGCTGACGCGAACGGCCGCCCCTTGAGCTTCTTCATGACGGCCGGGCAGGTCAGCGATTACACTGGTGCGGCAGCGCTGCTGGACGACTTGCCAAAGACGCAGTGGCTGCTCGGCGACCGCGGCCACGACGCCGATTGATTCAGGGACGCCCTCCAAGCCAAAGGCATCCAGTCCTGCATCCCGGGCCGCAGGTCGCGAGACGAGCCCGTCGGGTACAACAAGCACCCTTACCGTGCCCGCGATGCCGAGGCGCGATCGGACAGTTCCAACGTGGTCACCTGCAATCGGGGCACCGAACGCACTGGCAGCAAAAGCGAGTCTACCGAGAGTTGCAAGCGACCCATGCGGGCGTCGTGTCAGCAGGTATAGATGTCCACAATAAATCGAAGGGTCATAAAGCGGCTCGACCAGCGGACGTTCGCTAGTCGAGCCTTTCAATCTGAGTGCGGATTGGCTGCTTCCGACACCATGAGCCGTTTCGAAGCAGTGGCAGTATCGTCTGCTCACGCTCGAACTTGCCGCTACGAAGGGTGCGAAGCCAACCGAAAAGGCACGAGGGCTCAGCAGAATAGCGCATGCGTCGCGCGATCAGCGGCAGATAGCCGTCCAGAGGCCCGACCAGGTGAACAAAGTTTCACATAGAGCGGCAAAAATATCGCATTCGTGCGAAAAGGCCGGATCGGTATATTGCTGCATTGCGGGGGTCTTGGCTTGCTGGCACATCGATCGCGGCCGAACCGGTCGCAAACCACCGTCCGGGGGGATGGTGGACTAAGGGGGAATATATTCGTGGCATCTACGATCCGTTGCGCGCTTCTCGCATCCACCCTGCTCGCCGGAGTTCAGCTCGCATCCCCCGCCGCGGCGCAGGTCAGCCAGCCGGCCGAGGCGACGCCGCCCGTGCGGGAGGGCACGACTGAAGACGGCACCGCCGAGGTCGTCGTCACCGGTACCCGCATTGCGCGTCCCGACCTGACCACCGCGAGCCCGGTCAACGTCGTCAGCCTCCAGGAGATTCAATTCCGACAGCCGGCGACCGCCGACGATCTGCTCCGTACGCTGCCAGCGATCCGACCGAACCTCGGCCGCGCGGTCAACAACGGCTCGGACGGCTCGGCGTCGATCGACCTGCGCGGCATCGGCACGAACCGCACCCTGGTGCTGATCGACGGGCGTCGCGTCGTGCCCTTCGGTCTCGACAACATCGTCGACACCAACGTCGTCCCCGTCGCGCTGCTCGAGCGGGTCGAGGTCGTCACCGGCGGCGCGTCCACCGTCTACGGCGCCGACGCGGTCGCCGGCGTGGTCAACTTCATCACCCGCCGCAACTTCGAGGGCTTCGCCGGCCAGGCGCAGTACGGCATCTCCGATCGCGGCGACGCCAGCCAGTTCAAGGCCGACCTGACGATCGGCTCGAACCTCGCCGACGACAAGGGCAACGTCGTTATCGGCCTCGGCTACACCAAGGCCGACGAGTTGCTCACGACCAATCGCGCGATCGGCGCCTTTCCGATCAGCTCGGTCACCGGGCTGTTCAGCGGCTCGACCGCGGCGGTGCCGACGATCTTCACCTCGCCCAACGCCAACGCCTTCTTCGGGAACACCGCGGGCGCGCAGGGCGTCATCGGCGGCGTCATCAACCCGGCGACGGGCGCGCTGGTGCGCGCTACCGCGGGCGACACCTTCAACTCCAACATCGGCACCTACTACCAGACGCCGATCGACCGCTACAACGTCTTCGCGCAGGGCCGCTACGAGCTGACGCCGGGGGTCGAGGCGTACGCGTCGGCGATGTACACGCGCAGCACCGTGCGGCTGCAGCTCGCCTCGTCGGCGACCTTCACCAACACCTACCAGCTGTCGCTCAACAACGCCTTCCTGCCCGCTGCGGCGCGCAACCAGCTGTGCGCCGCGCGCGGCATCACCACCGCCGCCTGCAACACCGCCGCGGCGGTGCAGGGCGGCGCGGGCACGCCGGGCTACCTCGAGATCCCGGTGATCGCGCAGCGCCGCTTCACCGAGTACGGCCCGCGCGGCAATCCGATCCGCTCCGAGCAGTTCCAGGTCCAGGCGGGCTTCCGCGGCGAGATCGTCGAAGGGCTGAAGTACGACTTCTCGGCGCAGTACGGCGAGACCAGCCAGAACCAGGACCGCGAGAACTGGGGCTCGTTCACCCGCGTCCAGCAGGCGCTCCGCTCCTACCGCACGCCCGCCGGCGCCGCGGTCTGCACCGACACCACCAACGGCTGCGTGCCGCTCAACCTGTTCGGCGCTGAAGGCTCGATCACGCCGGCGATGATCGGCTTCTTCGACCTCGACGCGCGCATCCGTCGCAACACGCAGCTGACCGTCGTCAACGGCAACATCACCGGCGACTTCGGCAAGTTCGCCTCACCCTTCGCGTCCTCGCCGATCGGCTTCAACGTCGGCGCCGAGTACCGCGACATCAAGGCGGCGTCCTTCCCCGACTTCCCCTCGCAGATCCAGGG
>Ga0182231_1000181_pt1 | contig 15834 bp, 15 predicted proteins | sample G6R1MG_29_FD_129667 | JGI IMG/M metagenome (GOLD analysis project Ga0182231, IMG submission 129667) | Miscanthus phyllosphere microbial communities from Michigan, USA - G6R2_NF_07NOV2016_LD1 MG | ecosystem: Host-associated > Plants > Phyllosphere > Phylloplane/Leaf | place: USA: Michigan...
ATGCACTGGCTCGCCAATTCATCGATCTGGTGTTCGCTCCCCATGAGCTTAGAGCGCTGTTGGGGGAGGATCGGGGGGTGTTGATTCAGGGTATTCCGGAGCGGGTGGAATGGGGGGTGAGGATGGTTGGAGTTGCTGGGTTGTTGGGGTGAGGTGTTGGGTTTTAACTGTTTGTGAGGCAATGGGCCTAGGCTGTGAAGCCCTCGTGGGGGCTTTGACTCAGGAGGCCTGCCACTGGCCATTACTAATAGCTTGCCCAGGCGTCGTTTGAACTGAAGGCTACAAGGCCTTATTTCATTGGGCTTATCGGCTTTCAGTTTTTGCAGGCATACACACAGTCATACACAGTTAGCGCCGCTGGACGCCCTAAGGGGCGATTTCTTGAGTTCTGGCCTACGTCCGATTGGTGGTGCTTGGATCGCCTTCAGGTGGCAAAGACTTTTTCTCCTTTGCCTGGAGCTTCGGCTTGAGTAACACCTTCCTCATCACGCGGTTTGAGGAGTTGTCGACTTTGTAAACCATGTCTTTGACTTGAATGAAGGAGGCCTTCGTGTCAGCCACGATCAATCGTCCAGTAAGTGTTTCCTTCTGTTCCGTAACGATGGTGTGCTCTCTCGTCATCCCTAAAGGAGCCTTTACGTTGGTCTCGGCCTCGTAGGTTTCCCCGGCTCTTTCTACGCCGTTCCGAACAGCTACAGCTGGAGCAAGAAAAACCAGTAGAAGCGCTACTCCCACAAGCGCGCCGCCCTGAAACATGTCTCGTATGGATCTGGCGCCGTGCATTGCAAGGAAAAGGGCTGTTGCGGCTGCGCCTATGATTACAAATACGCCGCCTGGTATGAATGATCCGAAAACAGGAAATCGATCTACAGCGCTCATTAGCCCGGAAAAAAGGTAGCTGTACCCATAAACCAGAAGAGTGGGAGTACCTAGCTCCAGCTCGCTTGTTCGAATACCGAACTGCTCGTAATACGCAGCAAGCTCCAAGTAACCCCACACAATCATAGCGGCCTGCATAACCACGATGAAGAACGTTGCAAATTTGAACGTCAGGTCCGCATCGAAACGCTTCGCCTGCCCAACAGTGGTGTCACGTTGGTCAGGCTTCGGCGTGATCGGCGGCGAGTGTGAGACGCTAATCGGCGTAGTGATCTCAACTTGAACAGCTCTGTTTCGTCTGCAAAACATGTGTCGTCCTTGATGGGCAAATAGCCTGCGACGATAGCGGAGATAGGGAGGCTAGGCTATCCCTGGTGTTGGGTTACAGTACGGGGAAACACCTCCGGGATTTGGTAGCCGCTGATCGATTGACAGTTGGCAGCACCATATCAGTCGCTGAAGGAATGAATATTTTTGTTCACCACCCGTTTGGGTGAGTTCACCGAGTTCACCAGTTCACTAAGCTGTGAAAACGTCGGCTACTCGAGATGCGCGGGTTCCCTGCCCCGTATGCAGCGGAAGTCCTCAGGGTCCCCCTGCTTATGCCGGATTCCATTCGCTGATGGGGCTCACTTCATAGGGGGGCGGGGGCCAGACCCTTCAAACGCGGTGTAACTGGTGTTTCAGGTGTAGAACTCATGCTTAAGTATATGAAAATAAAGGATAAAATAGCAGTAACACTTCGCTGGGAGTTTCTGTGTATGTGATGTAACAATACGGAACTGTGTAACGCCGCCGTTACTTCTGTGCCGTACGGGCAACTGTGTACGATGGCCGCTAGCGGCCAAAAGCGAACGGCCAGCACATCAATAACGTGGTCTGTCCCCGATTGTTCGATTGCTGTGAGATGCCAAAATAGTGGCGCTGGACTGCTTTTTAACGAATGATGGCCGTACAACGGCGATGCTGCTTATCTGTAGCGGTAAGTCCAGTTCACAAGTAATGGATGGTCTAAAAGCAAGGAGGCTCACATGTGGGCTGATGTCGATACAAAAAACGACTTTCTGAATTACTCAGAGGTGGCCGACTTGGTTGTGGACGTCATCCGGGATCCGTCCATGCGCCCGGTTACCGTAGGCGTATTCGGTTCCTGGGGTACTGGGAAATCCACGCTACTCAATCTGATCGAGCATGGACTAAACCCTCCTGAGGGAGGGTCTGAATTCGTCGTCGTTCGTTTCGACGCTTGGTTGTATCAGGGCTTCGATGACTCCCGCGCCGCATTGATGGAGGTCATCGCCTCCACCCTTATAGGTGCTGCCGAAGAAACCAGCTTTCTACCTGGAGCAAAGAAGCTTTTTGTACGGGCTAACAAAATGCGAATGCTTGGTCTCATGATCGAAGGCGGTGCGCTTGCTTTGGGTATGCCTGCTTTCGGTTTTGGTGCGAAAGGGGTCGACGCTCTTGGGAAGCTCTTTTCCGGTGAAGCGGATCGTGACTCGTTAGAAACTCTCAAAGATGAAGGTGGTAAAGCGAAGGACAGCTTTACCGGGCTGTTTGACCCGGAAAAGCAGCAAACTCCCCCCAAACAGATCGAGGCGTTCCGAAAGGAGTTTTCAGATGTCCTCATCGGCCTCGACAAAACGTTGGTCGTTTTTGTCGACAATTTAGATCGCTGCTTGCCCAAGCAGACGATCCATACCTTGGAGGCTCTACGTTTATTCCTCTTCATGAACCATACGGCTTTTGTCGTAGCGGCAGATGAGGAGATGGTTCGCCATTCTGTCAGTGAGCATTTCAAAGATCCTGGTGATCGCCATGTGACTGATTACTTGGACAAACTCATTCAAGTGCCTGTTCGCGTGCCAAGGTTGGGTGTTCAGGAGGTTCGTGCGTACCTATTCATGCTATTTGCCTCGGCCGGTAACAAGGTTCCTAGCGCGCGTATAGAGGCCTTGAGAATCGGGCTTGAAGATAACTTGCGCAAGGCATGGAGAGACGAGCCCATCAGCACCGAGATGGCCTTAGATTTGCTGGGCTCTAATGTGCCAGTGGACGTTGCCGAAGCTTTTCCGATTGCTGACCGAATTGCGCCAATGCTCGCAAGCTCCAGCTCCGTGTTGGGTAACCCCAGAATCGTGAAGCGTATGCTCAACGTCGTTCGAATGAGGGTTCGGGTAGCGGCACTGCGTGAAATGCCTGTAAATGAGGCCTTGATCGCCAAGGTAGCTCTTTTTGAGCGTTGCATGGAGGAGAAAGCGGTCGCCCATCTTTACTCGATGATAAATGGTGCTGCCGGCGGCAAACCTGAAGTGCTGGTCGAACTTGAGGGGCTACTGGAAGACCCCTTGAAATTTGCGGAGGCTTGTCCGGATTTATGGACCAAAGTAGACCTAGTGCGAGATTGGATCAGGCTCGAACCGCAGCTTTCGACTATAGACCTTCGTCCGGTCGTCTATTTGAGCAGGGAAACCACTCCCTTACGGGTATTGCGCGCGGGTCTTTCTGCTGATGCGGCCGAAGCGCTTGCTGTACTCAAGCGGACGTCCAATACCTCATCACCTTCTGCCAAAGCTGCTCTACAGACCATATCCGGTGGTGAACACGCGTCTGTCATGACCCAGTTAATTGAATCGATGCGGTCGCATTCTGAGTGGACAAGTAAGCCAATCGGCTTCGACGGTGCGCAGTTGCTAGCCGAGAAGTCTCCAGAAGCCGGTGCACTGCTATCGGACTTCATTCACACCGTTATGCCGGACAAAATTAGGCCTTGGCTCAGCAGCAAGCTTAAGGGCGCGAGTTGGTACAAGGCGCGGGAGAAGAAGTAATGGGAACCTCTACGTCAAGCAAAGGACCTGGGGGTAATTCTCCATTTGTTCCAGGGTGGGTGGACACCGAGGGGCAACAGGTACCCGATGCTCCCCCGCAGCGATTTAAAGACTTCCGCACAAGCCTGGGGAGATTCGTCTCGACAGGAGATGGCGATTACCTTCGCTCTGCGATAAGCAGCTATGCAGGCGGTGCAACGGGTGGTAGTGGCATTGGGCCTGCCCGGTTTGGCTCCATGGCCGGAGCCGGTGGAGCCTTATTCGGTGCGATGGCCAACTTGAGGGAAGGGCAATCCCCTCTGGGGTTGGATCTCGCTGATTTGAACGGCCAGGACACTGACATTGCTATCGACATGATCGTGCAGGCGCTTGCAACTGAGGACGGCGATTCTGATCGAGTTCGGGTTGCGATGAACGAGGCGCTTTCTGAATGCCTAGAGGGTTACCAGGAGTTTGATTTCGCGAGTATCACTGACGAGATGCTTGTACAGATGATGCTGGTATACGTCACCAAATGCGTGTTTGGACAAGTGGTGCTTGATTCGAACGACGCGTTCGCAAAAGCTGAATCACCTAGCCAAGTCGAGCAGGCCGAGAAGGAACTGTACTCTCTCGTTGAATCGGTGACCGACAAGCACATGCGTCCTTTGTTGGGAGGCAGTCTGAAAGCGCTCTCCAGCACTCAAATTGAAAAGATCCAGATGACCGCCATCCGCGAAGTGTGGAGTGAATGGGAGGCATACCAAGAGTGACAGACCTCATTTTCCATCACGAAGCTGATCAACTTCGCTCGCAAACCGCTAATGAAATCCCCGTACTGATGTACGGCAGTCGCCCACCGGCGCGGGGCACTTGCTCTATAGGGGGACCTGTTCGCGCCGCAGTGAGGCGTTTGGGTGCTCCGGTCAGTAGAACCGGGTTCGATTTGTTGACCATAGCCATGGCCGTAACGGCCGCAGATACTTTTGTTGATAAAGCAGAGGCTGATGATGGTTGGGCCCGAGACCTTCGTTTATTCATCCCCATTGCTAACCCGCGCCTTTGGCAGCCCGCGATACCTCTTTTACAGAAGGCTCTGCATTTCTTAAGCGGTGATCTTTGGGACATCATTCTACTGCCTGATGGACCTAGACAGCTCACGTCTCAGAATCGTGGTCGCATCACCGTTATGGCCGGCCATGATTGCGTCAGTTTGTTCTCGGGAGGGATGGATAGCGGCATTGGAGCGTTGAATTTATTAGCAGAGGGCAGACGCCCATTGTTGATAAGTCATGCATATCGAGGTGACTCGGAAAAGCAAATCATGGTTCGGGATCATCTACCTGTGGAGGTCTCCAGATTCGCTGCGATGGCAAATCCGGTCTCCTTGACTGGGAGAAAAACCGATGTGCAGATGCGCACTCGAAGCTTCAATTTCCTCGCCTATGGTGCACTGGTTGGGGCCACTCTGACGCAGCTAAGAGTCACTGGCGCACCAGTAGAGCTTTTCGTTCCTGAGAACGGTCTTATTGCACTGAACCCTCCAATGACTGCACGCCGCATCGGAGCGTTGAGTACTAGGACGACGCACCCACATTTTTTGAGCCTATTCCAAAAAATCCTAGATACGGTCGGCCTGCCTGTGCGAGTCGAGAATCCGTACGCACTTCAGACGAAGGGAGAGATGCTTTCTGGGTGCTTAGATCAAGCGAACCTGAGAGTCCTGGCATCGGAAACAGTATCGTGTGGTAAGTGGAAGCGGACCCACCAGCAGTGTGGTAAGTGCGTCCCTTGCATTATCCGACGCGCCTCGTTCCACTCTGCCGGAATGACAGACTGCACCAAGTACCATGCCAAAGGAGCGGATCTGACGTCAGTAGCTCGGGATGCGAATGCCAGAGATGACCTGATGGCCATGATTCTGGCAGCCCGAAGATTGCCAGCAGAGGATGTCGCAAAATGGGTGCGTCAATCCGGCCCGCTGCCACTCCACCGCCAGTCTCGTGACTATTTAATCGATGTGGCCACCAGAGGCATGGGAGAAGTCAGAAATTATTTATGCTCTCTTGGCCTACTCTGAAGCTGGCAGTGGTCTCGAGGTGCTGTCTTGCCTTCGCTTGGGCGTGAGGCCAACCAGCCAATTAATTTACAGAGAGTCCGAATAATCGGGGCAGGCCACGATTATTATGCGGCTGCTGACCGGCTGCTTCTGGCCGATTGCTGCCCGTCACGAACGGCAGAAATCGGCCAAAAGCAGCCGCTCAATCGATCGCTGAAAAAATTAATTTTTAACTACGGGATAAAATCTTTAGAAATCTAGGCCACGGCCTTTCATTCATAGTTATACTAAGAACATGTACCAACAGTACGAAAAAACCAAACCACCCAGCGATCTTTTAATATCAATGAACGCACTGATAAAGCTTCAAAAAATTTGGCTGCACTCTCTATCATCCAAGTATGGCTATTCGGATGAAAAAAATCGAGAGCAAGTTGACAGCTCAGTAAGAATACTATCTGATATATTCACGCGATTCAAAAACTCAGCTTATTCAGATAAAAAATTCTCTAGTCAAATTATTAACGGAACAGACAAGCAGTACGAACAAGCCCTAGGTGAAATGTTGTTTTTTGATATTTTGGAGCGCGAAAAGTTAAAGCTTTTACCTACGACGGGTGAAGGGCCAGATTTCCATATACTTGAATCTGGCTTAAATATCATGTGCGAAGTTATAACACCAAAGCCGGATAGCGCCGGGATAACTGTGAAGCACAACAACGACATAAATACTAGAATTGGCGCAGGTGCCAGAAGAAGTGCAGAGCAGGATCTAGAGATATTTTTAAAGATCACGTCGGCCCTAAAAGTTAAGCAAGAAAAATTCAGAACAGACAAAGAAAAGGGTTTGATTCCACATAACTCAGCTTGCATTGTAGTGATTAACGATGCTTTATTCTGCCCAGAAGACCTCCCCATGTTCGGCATAAGCCACAGCGCCAACTGGGGTGAACCACCATATATTGCTAGAGCAACGCTGAACGAAAAATTTACCTTGTTGAATAAAAACTTTAAGCCGATATATATCAACGGCTTCTCAAATGAAAGCCTCAACCATATATCGGCGATCATTCAAGTCACGTTGAGGGACGACTACGGACATCGCATTAGCTTTATAAATGAACTCAACGAGCAATTTTGCCGACTCGCAGGATTTATTAATAATTACGACGTGGTATTGAACCCCATGGCCCGCATCAAATTACCTAAAGACACTTTTAAAATGGATCACTGGCACCTCGACAAACATGGAGAATTTGTTGCAAAAAAGCTCTCAACAAACCCATCACCTAGTGACTTGGCGAAGTATTACAACTTGCAGAGAAGAACGTTCGGTCTTCCAGAATTAAATGAGGTCGAGCTTGTTGAAAAAATAATTCATGGCTTATCCTCTAGTTAAAACAGGGGCTCACCCGACAGGCTACTTTCTGGGGAAATTTGCTTACCGTGAGCGGCAGCTTTGGGTTCAGGCTGTGTAAAAACCTCGGAGACTTGTTGCGGGAAAATAACGTGCTACTAGCCGCCCTCCTGCGTGAAACTCTAGGCATGTCTACCAAATGAGCTTTTCAGAATGCTCGTGAAAGCGCGCAGTTTATTTTCTGGTGAGGGTTTCCACGCATTCCGAGTCGGAAAGTGGGCCGAACCTGACCGCCGACGCAACCTAGATCAAGTTTCCAGCGATACCGTTGAATTGGGCGCGTACTGAGCGGTTGTAGTTTTCAGCAGACATGGAAAAGCACGTTGAAGAATAAGCTCTGCTGTTGAATATTCGGACACCACAAGCGAAGCACAAGCCAGCGTTTTCCCCTTCAAGGCTCTGTAGGTGGACAAGCGTATGGCGCCCGTTTTCACTGGATCTCCGAGGTGTTGATGTGGGCGCGCACCTAGCTGCTTATCTTTGCCCCAATAAATTGGATAAAGATTCTCCGACATGGGAACAAACTTGGAGATGTCCGTAAACCTAGACAACCCTCGCGCAACCGCTTCCACTAATAAGGCTTCCCGCTCGATTTCGGAGAGACGAACTGCGAATCCATACACCGCACCTGGAAATAGCGTCGGTTTCTCAGAAGAAATAATAAATTCGCCGCTTGCCGTAACCTCTTGAATATTTTGCTCCGAAAAAACCCGACGCATCGAATTTACGAGTAGTAAATGGCTGTTCATGTATATGATTACCAATCTTTTGGCCCCGAATTCATCAAGGCATAGGCTATCCGGGTTGTGATCTATTTTAGATCAATTCAGGATTTGGTTTAGGTAGGGCTTTATCAAATTCAAAAAAAATCCTCGTGTCAAAAGAATCTAGAAATTTTCATTCTTGATCCCTGATAAATCAACCCTGATGTCGTAGACAGCTTGACTGGCCGCTGCGGGTCGAACAGCACATTACCAACCCATTTCGGCCAGTCAATGTATCCGGTTAAGCCCCCTCTTTACCCCATTCTCTGACGAGTGAAGTGAGGCCCGAAAAATTTCTTACTTGGTGCTCCCGAGAAGTTGTCAGATGAAAATGCTTCCAGCATTGGGCCAAGCACTCCCCCCAATTCATCTCTAAGTTGTCTAGATACGTGTCGAAGCCTTCTGAGGGCATACACGAAGTGGTATTGATTACGAGCGAGTTTAACAGTGGCCAATCATTGTCGTGACAAAAATCCCCAACAATTCCTGCGTAATAACCAGCCATGTTGTGGCTAAGTCCGAAAGCATTTTCTAATTCGTTATATGGCACTACTCGTTTCGCTTGAGCCGCGAGAACTAGATAGCGCAGAATATTAGAAAAGACTTCGAGCTTGAAGTAAGCGGGCATAATCAATCTCCAGGGAGAGGGTATACAAGGGTCAAGAAGGCACTTCGTACAACTTCTATAAGACCCAACCGAAAGTAAATTGTTTTGTCAGCTTCGCGACCTGATCGAGAAGGACGATTAGAAAGTATTTTCAAAGAGCGCCGAAGTCAAGCGTCTCAGAGTATTTTTCGCAAAATCTAGATGATGAATCACCCTTGTTTTTTCAGACTCATCCGAAGGTCTGCTCCTGGCCGATTGCTGCCTGTCACGAATGGCTGCAACCGACCCAAAGCTGACGGTGGCGACAGGCCAACCCAGACAGCCACCGCTATCCGCTTCTATCGGTCATAATGTCCTTTATCAGATAAAGAGAAAGGATTCACAGGATGGCCCGAGCTAACCCTCCAACCAATACCGTCACCGCTCCCAAGCTACAGCTAACACCCCAAGCTATCGAACGAGGGCTTGCCCGGTTAGACGAGCGTATCTCCGAGCTCGAGAACTTCAACGTGCACACTCTGGTGAACGGAAATTCACCTGAGCTGACGGCATTGAAAGCAGCTATCAAAGATACTTTGGAGCGGTGTTTTGGTGATAATACCTCAGCGTATCAACGCTTCCATCCTGCTACCGGCCTCCGGCATGTCTCAAGGTACATAGGTGGCGGCCCGATAGACTACGTGACTCCAACTCATAGGAATATCGCTAATGCAGTGGCTCTTCTAAAGGAAGCCCAGCGGACGCTACGAGAAGATCTTACTGATCATAAGCATGCAGATACGCCTGAAGCCTCAATCGTTGTTGATAACGCTCCGCGAGTGCTACAGCGCAAGGTTTTTGTAGTACATGGGCATGATGAAGGGGCACGGGAAACCGTCGCTCGTTTTCTGATGCAGCTAGGCTTTGATCCCATCATCCTGCATGAGCAAGCTAATCGCGGCCGCACCGTCATGGAGAAGGTCGAAGCGCATGGAGAGGTGGGCTTTGCCGTAGTGCTGCTAACTCCTGATGATGAGGGATGCGTCAAAGGTGGCACGCCGGAGCCACGTGCCCGGCAGAACGTCCTGCTTGAACTGGGCTATTTCCTGGGACGTCTCGGACGCGACAAAGTGTGTGCACTGAAGCGCGGTACCGTGGAGATTCCCAGTGACTTTGCCGGCGTGGTGTGGGAGTCCATGGATGGCAGTGGCTGGAAGCAGGCGTTGGGCCGAGAACTACAGGACGCCGGCCATGAGATCGATTGGAACAAAGTCATGCGGACGTAAGCCAGCTACTGCTTTCTTTTCAGTTATTAGCCAGCCCGCAAGATGAGTGGCAGATCCAAGAGGTTGGGTGAAACTTGGCCCAAGTCGCCGCTCATTAGAGAACGATAGGGGTCGTTCGGTGTCCGCTCCTGGCCAGAGCATGTAGAGAGCCGCGCATCCGATGGAGCATTATCTTGATGCAATGGGCTAAAAATACTGTGTATTTCCAGTAAAGCGTCTACACCAAAAAGGGCCCGTCTGGGCCCTTTTTCAGGTGAAGCGGCTTTATTTCTTCAGCCATACCTCGACGACATCAGCGCCGTGTTGTTAACTGCTTTCATCCGTTCGCTCCTCCAGTTGGCTCACGAGTGTAGCCTGTTGAGGTGTCGAGGTATTGTTGAGTTGGAGCAGGTCCTGCGCGCTGTATCTGCGCGCCCGGTCGGATAGTTCATGCCACGTCCAGTTCCCTACGGTTTCGCCTTCCTGCGGAACCGCCAGTTTCAACAAGCTCACCTGATCAAGACCGAGCAGGTTGTAATTTGCCCACAGCCTTCCACCTACCTCGAACAACGCCCTAGCGGCCTCGTTCCATTTCTCTTCCAGCACCGTCTGAGAGAGCCACAGGGCGTCGCGTTCTATGCCCTTGTGCTTTTCCTGCGCTTCGGCGATGTATCGATCTACGGTGAGCAGCTCCTGCTCCAGCGCGGATATGATCAGGCCTTGTCGACGATCATGCTCGGCGGCGGTTGCCAGGTTTTTTGCGGCTTTTTGTGCATCGGCATTGGCGGTCTTTTCACCTTCGGTGTCGCCCCATGCGACAGCCTGTGCATATGCGGTAGCCGCATCCGTTTCCGCCTGCCGGGCTTTGGCCATGTCCTCTACCGCCTGTCGTTGGATCTGTTCCAGACGGATGCTGAGGCTCTGACGTTTTTCATTCAGCTCCTGCTCATCGGCTTTCCAGGTGTTCATGGCCTCGATGTAACCCGCCATCAGGGACTGGCTGTTGATGAGGGTCTCGCGGCGATTGATCTTCCGATCCAACAGGTCAGCTTCATGCTTGCGCGCATCGAAACGCGTTTTCAGCTCGTTGTACTTGTCGCGCAGTTCGCGCTCCTGGGCAGGCTCAATGGACTGCTCATCTTCCAGAGCGGCTTCAAACGGCATCATCTGGGTATGTAACTGATCAGCCTCTTTCAGCAGTTGATCGCGGCGGTCTTTCAGTGCTTGGATCTCGTTCATGTGTCTGGTCTCTGTTCAATTCGATGGGGAGTTGGTTGAGCGGCTGGCGAGGCCGGGAATCAGCCGGCGCTACCTCGATCAGCAGGGATGCACTCAGGCAGCCCGAACCTCGCTTTCAGCCAATCCCGGAATCGTCTTCACGACGTAACAGCGTTGCGTGCCCAAGCCGGGTAGTCGGACCAGAGTTGATGCTTTGCCGTCGCTCCCAGGCTCAATGACGCCGCGCTGCAGCAGCTCCTTGTTCACTGCATTGATGTTCATGCCCCGGAAGATCTCCGAGCGCCAGGACTCGGGCAGCACGTAATACGTATTGGTGGTGTGCAGGGCGTCGCCCAGACCGTGTTCCATCGTCTTGCGAAAGCCCAGCCGGTCGATGGTGCGCGGACCGTGTTCATCGATCTTTGCCGCTGCCGATTCCCAGCGGGTAAATCGGCTCTCGCCGAACCGCTCGATGACCTGGCGCAGTCGCGACACGATTGCGTCACCCTCGAAGTTACCGACGCCGCCACGCTCGTTCATCCATGCGTTAAGGCACACCCGAGCAGCGGTGGTGGCAGTGCCATCGGGCCAGCCTGTTATTCCCATCGCGGTGGCCAGTTCACCCGCTGCGGCGGCGAGGCCAAAGCGAGCGGCGGCACGGTGAGCTTGTCCGCTGGCCGACGCGGGTAACGATTTGGCGATAAAGCCTTCCAGCGTGCGGCGCAGGATGGCGGACCAAGCGTGGCGTTTGTCGGGCTCACACAGCGCTGTGAGAAAGGCGGTGAGCGGTGTGCCGTAGTATTTCGCGACTCGTGCTTTGAGTGCGTCGGACAGCGCTGCTGCATCATCGAAACCGTTCAATGAGTCGAACATGCCTAAGCCTTTGCTGGCATCGGCAGGAACGGCGAGCATGCGTACTTCCATGCCCGCTTTCAGCTCCTTGTTCGCTTCGGCCATATGTTGGGCCAACGTCTTCTCGCCGGTGGAGAGGAACAGCAAGCGCCACTCCTGCACCTGCCGACCGGCCTGACCACGATCATTAGCCCGTGCCTTGCCGGTGCCGTTGCCAAGCATGTACACCGTCTCGCCGATGATGCGCGGATCGCACATGCCGATCTCATCCAGTACCAGAAGCCCATCCGAATGCGCAGCGGCGATGGATTCCAGTGCGTTGTCGGTAGAGCGCCACGAACGTACCAGGCGAGGTCCGCCATAGATCGATGCGGCAACCTGCAGGTGCGTGGTCTTGCCGCCCGAGCTGTCGCCGTACAAGTGAAAGCCGCCCGACTCATGACCCAGCATGTGCAGCAGCGGGCCAGCGAGGGCCACGCCGACCACAAATGCCAGACGATGGTTGCCGATGCACAACGCGCCGACCTGCTCTTGCCATTGCTCAAGCGTGCCCGCTTCGCTGATCGGTGGCAGTTGAGATCCTGCCTCGTAGAAATGCAGGTGTTCGCTGTGCATGCCTACCTGTTGTTCCGGTAGGAGAAAGGCGTTGTCGTGCCAGCCCAGGCGAGTGACCAGTCTTGCCCGCTGTGCGCTGTCGAATCTGCCTAGGTAGCTCTGCAGGTCGTTGCGTGCATTGCGCCCTGATCGACTGCCAGCCAGGCGCAGGCCCATGTCCACCAACGGGCCGAGTACATCCTTGCCAAAATCGCCGGTCATGGTGCGCGCCGGAATGTTCCAGCGCTTCTTGGCGCCGTCGGGGTCGTCAAACTCCACGAGCAGGCCCCAGTTATGGCCTTTGTCGTCTCGGGTCCGGGCGAGGATCTCCAGAGGCGAACACACCGGGCGCGCTTCGCCGTCGTCGCCTGCGTAAAACACACCTTCGGGTGTCAGGCGAAAGCCACCGGGCATCAGGTCGTTTTTCGGTTTCGCAGGGCGCTTGGCTGTTGGCTTCGTCTTCGCTTTCGGAGTGGGTTCGGCCTCCTCCGGTGCGGAAGGTTCTTCTACCGAAACAAACAGCTCGCCACTGCGCTCCAGCGCCGCGAAATGGGCAGATGTCCAGCCTTTGGCAGCAGCGTCGGCGGCATCATCGCCGTTGTCCCACTGGCCGCCTTTGGCGAAAGCAGCGCGTTCGTTTTTCATCGTGGGTTTGCGCTTGAACACATCCAACGCAATTAGCCTCACTGAGCCTGCGCCGATCTCGCGCAGCTTGTGGGCAACCGCGTCCATGCAGGCTGTGCCGCTGTCGTCGTTGTCTGGCCACAACAGCACATCGCGACCCTTGAGGGGTGTCAGGTCTGCCTTGTGCCAGGAGTTGGAACCGTTCGGCCAGCAGGTGGCCACGTAGTTCGGCATCAAATCAGCAGCTGCATCTGCGGCCTTTTCGCCCTCGCACAAGACCACCGGCGCATCGACGCGCAGTGCCAGTTCATCCCGTCGCAGCAGGGGACGGGGCTCGGGCAACCCTTGCCAACGCCATTGCAGCACTTCACCGTCGCTGCGTTTGCACCAGGTCAACGGCGCAAACACCTTTCTCAGTTTGCCTTCTTCATCGGGCCCCAGGTCGAAGCGGTACAGCGCCATCAGCGGCTGACCCTGATCATCGCGATAAATCCAGACCTTGGACGGTGTGCCGTGCTGCCGGTGTTTGACCGGGCATTTGTTCATCGCCTCGACCGGGACAGGCTGAATGGCGATCCACTCGGGGGCTTTGCTTTTGGCCGGTGCGGGTTTGGCGGGTGCGGAATCAGCAGTTACGCCAAGTAGATCCGCCAGTTTGTTACAGGCCTCGACGTCAGTGCCACCGTCGATGTAGCGCACCAGGTCGATCAAATCGCCGCCCTTGTCGCCGGTCGCGAAGTCAGACCAGGTGCCTTTGCTAATACTGATTTTCAGAGAGCCCGCACGCTTGTCCGTTCGGGTGGGGTTTGGCGCGGTGTACTCCTTGCCACCGTCCACTCGCTTTCCTTTGGGCAGCCAGTGAGCAAGCACCTTATCGATGTTGGTTAATGCGGCTGTTTTTACCTGTGCGAAAGAAGGGCGCTTGTTCGTGCTGGAGGCGCTCATGGGCGTTCCTCCGACGAGAACTGCAGGCCGGTGGTAACGTCGTCGATGATGGCCTTGACCATATCGCCCAAGTAATGGGCAGCCCATGCCGCGCTGCTGTCGTCATTCATCCCGGCTTGGAGTGTGAGTTTGTTGATGCAGTCAGTCAGCAGGGAGGCATGTTCTAGTGCCTCTTCGCACGAAATGCCCGCATTGACGCTGAACAGTGCCTGATTCTGTGAATTGCATCTGGCAAAGCTGGTGTGGCCTGCGGTGTTGCCTTGGAAAGCGCTCACAAGGCACCTCCCTGCACAGGCTTGCGGCCCAGATCGTCCGCATGAAGGGCCAGAGTCCGTATCAAACCCAGAGTGCCGCGCACGTCCCAGAGGGCGGCGGCGATGATGTGATTTGCAAGGCTGGGTCCGTCGTTTTCAAACTGGTCCTCAAGCAGCAACAGCACCGAGCTGGCCCGGTCGACGGCGCAGGTGATGGCGTCGATGGGAACACCGGCCTCGGCTGTTGGATTAACACAGAGAAGGTCTTCTGGCAGGGAAAAACTCAGGGTGTTGTTCATTGGACACCCCCTGCGGTTTCGAGGGCGCGAGCTTTGGTCATGTGAGCGTTGTAGCGGGCAAGGCGTGTAGCGAGGCTGGAGTTGGCGTGTAAAGCGGCGAGAGCCATTGCACGATGGGCAGCGGCGCGATTTTTGAACGGACTGAGGGCGTTACTCATAGGTGAGGCTCCTTGTACTGAGGAACCGCCACGGTCTGCCGCCAAGCAGATTAGGGTGGCGGATTGCACAGGATTGGCGGACCGGCGTACAAGGAGACCGGCGCACCCGAGGGTGCTCCTGCGCAACCCGCCATAACGCGAGAATGCGGGCACAAAAAAAGCGCCTGCAATCGTAATGGGGGCGCTGTTGCGCCTTGTACTGTTCGAGCCGCCAAGCCCGGTCGCTGAGATCGCAGCGACGGTCAGAGAATAACGCCCGGTTTTGGGATGTGCAACTGTTTGAGCGACTTGCACTCGCGCTCGATGCGAAATACATTTGACGTGCATGTAGATTTACCTCAACGCCTCCGGTTGCCCCCGGAGGCGTTTTTGTTTGTGCGTGCGCCGAACCTGTGACGTGATAGCCCTGCGTTCTTGTGCCTGATCAGGGCGAGCAGATTGGGTCGGGGAGGGCTTAAGCCACCTTCGTTTCGGTATCAAAAAGCGGGGCGGGGACTTCACCTTTCAGCCAGGCGAGAATTTTTCGATCTTCGTTACATCGGCGGCGGTGCATGACCGTCAGGTGGTCACGACGCTCGGCAATGCTCTGCTCGATGTAAGTCGCCCGGTCTTCTTGCAGACGCATTTCGCTATGTAGCTTTTCGCTGTTGGCCTGTTCTGTGGCGAGATCGGTGGCCACGTAGTCCTGCCAAAACTTCGACTCATTTGCGAAGCCGCCAGACTGGTCGACCAGCCAGTAAGTCACCCAGTCATTGAGGCCGACCGTTCGCAATGCCTTACGGCGGCCGTCCTTCATCGCGAAATGGCCAGTCCCATGCACGCTGGCGAACTCGCGGCGGATTGCATGCTTGCGAATCCACTCAGGGACATTCCAAGGGTTGGGTCTGAGAGGGAGAGCCAGGCCGTCTGCGTTGAAAAAGATCGCTTCTTGCTCCAGGCCATTCCAACTGATGCCCGCAATGGTGCGGCTCTTCCAGTTGAGCTCGTCCTGTCTGTAAAGCTGGAACCCGATGCTGTAGGAGTCGATGAAAGGTCCTTCGCCTTTTGGGATGCGATTGTTCATGCGGCTACCTGGTCGCGAGCGGCTATGCGGCTGCGTGCCCAGGCCTGGAC
>Ga0182231_1000182_pt1 | contig 15658 bp, 16 predicted proteins | sample G6R1MG_29_FD_129667 | JGI IMG/M metagenome (GOLD analysis project Ga0182231, IMG submission 129667) | Miscanthus phyllosphere microbial communities from Michigan, USA - G6R2_NF_07NOV2016_LD1 MG | ecosystem: Host-associated > Plants > Phyllosphere > Phylloplane/Leaf | place: USA: Michigan...
GATGACGTACGACAGGGTCGACTTGCCCGAGCCGTTCGGCCCCATGATGGCGGCGACTTCGCCGTCGTTCACCGTGAGGTTGAGGCCGTTGAGGATCTGCTTGTCCTCGATGGCGACGGTGAGGTTCTTGATTTCGATCATTGTGGTGTCGTCCGATCTGGAATTTGAAACGCGGAGCGACCCTCCGCCCTCTGCGGGGGAGGGTGCCTGCGGAGCAGGCGGGTCGGGACGAAGTCCCGCGAGAGGGGCGACGCATCCGAAGAGGGCGCTCCCTCATCCGACCCGCTGGCGCGGGCCACCTTCTCCCCCCAGAGAGAGGGAAGGAGATGCCCGCGATGTCAGTTGAGCCCCCTACCCCACCGAGCCTTCGAGGCTGATCGAGATCAGCTTCTGCGCCTCCACGGCGAACTCCATGGGCAGCTGCTGCAGCACGTCGCGGACGAAGCCGTTGACGATGAGCGCGGTCGCCTCCTCGTTGGAGAGGCCGCGTTGCTGGCAGTAGAACATCTGGTCCTCGGAGATCTTCGAGGTGGTGGCCTCGTGCTCGAACTGGGCGCTCGCGTTCTTCGATTCGATGTACGGCACCGTGTGCGCGCCGCACTGGTCGCCGATGAGAAGCGAATCGCAGTTGGTGAAGTTGCGCGCGCCCGTGGCCTTGCGGTGGGCCGAGACGAGGCCACGATAGGTGTTCTGCGAGCGGCCCGCCGAGATGCCCTTCGAGATGATGCGGCTCGTCGTGTTCTTGCCGAGATGGATCATCTTGGTGCCGGAATCGACCTGCTGCATGCCGTTCGACACGGCGATGGAGTAGAACTCGCCCCGGGAGTTGTCGCCGCGCAGGATGCAGGACGGGTACTTCCAGGTGATGGCCGAACCGGTCTCGACCTGCGTCCACGAGATCTTCGAGTTGGCGCCCCGGCAATCGCCGCGCTTCGTCACGAAGTTGTAGATGCCGCCCTTGCCGTCGTTGTCGCCGGGGTACCAGTTCTGCACCGTCGAGTACTTGATCTCGGCGTCGTCGAGGGCGACGAGTTCGACCACGGCGGCGTGGAGCTGGTTGTCGTCGCGCTTCGGGGCGGTGCAGCCCTCGAGATACGAGACGTAGCTCCCCTTGTCGGCGATGATCAGGGTGCGCTCGAACTGGCCGGTGTCGCGCTCGTTGATGCGGAAGTAGGTCGAGAGTTCCATCGGGCAGCGCACGCCCGGCGGGATGTAGACGAACGAGCCGTCGGAGAAGACAGCCGAGTTCAGGGTCGCGAAGAAGTTGTCCGTCACCGGCACCACGGAGCCGAGGTACTTCTTCACCAGATCCGGGTACTCGCGGATGGCCTCCGAGATCGGCATGAAGATCACGCCGGCTTTGGACAGCTCAGCCTTGAAGGTGGTGGCGACGGACACGGAATCGAACACCGCGTCGACGGCGACCCGGCGCTCGGGGGCGATGCCCTCCAGCACCTCGACCTCGCGCAGCGGAATGCCCAGCTTCTCGTACGTTTTGAGGATCTCAGGGTCGATCTCGTCGAGGGACATGGCCGCCGGACGCTTCGGGGCCGCGTAGTAGTAGATGTCCTTGTAGTCGACCTTGTCGTAGGAGACGCGCGCCCAGTCGGGCTCCTGCATGGTCTGCCAGCGCTTGTAGGCGTCGAGGCGCCAGGCGAGCATCCACTCGGGCTCGTCCTTCTTGGCCGAGATGAAGCGGATCACGTCCTCGGAGATGCCCTTTTCGGACTTCTCCATCTCGATGGTGGTCTCGAACCCGTACTTGTACTGGTCGAGGTCGATGGACCGGACCCGGTCGATGGTTTCCTGCACGGCAGGCATTGGCGTCTCCTGATCGACCCGGCGTCAAGGGCCGGGCGTGGTCGCGAGAAATGGTCTGGACGGGCTGCCGTCAGGCCGCCTGCCCTCGCCTTCGATATAGGGCCTCGACGAGGCGTTCGCAGGCGGCGAGACAGCGCGTCCCGTCGCTTTCCGTGGTGTTCCACCCGAGGCTGACGCGCAGGGCCCCCGCAGCCAGGGCAGGGCTGACGCCCATGGCGGCGAGGACGGGCGAGCGCGCGACCTTCCCCGAGGCGCAGGCCGACCCGGACGAGACCGCGATCCCGGCGAGGTCGAGACGCATCACGGCCGTCGGCGCATCGAGACCGGGGATGGAGAAGCTCAGGGTGTTGGGCAGGCGTGGCGCGCCCGCCCCGAACACCACGAGGTCGGGGGCGAGGCGGCGCAGGCCCGCCGCGATGGCATCGCGCAGGGCCTCGCACGTCTCGCCGAGGCCGGCCTGCGCGATCTCGGCCGCCGCCCCCAGGCCGACGATCCCGGGCAGGTTCTCGGTGCCGGCGCGCAGGCGCCCCTCCTGGCCGCCGCCGCGCAGGAGCGCCGGCTCCAGGGTGACGCCCGGGGCGAGCACCACGGCGCCGACGCCCCGGGGGGCGGCGAACTTGTGGCCCGACAGGGAGAGGGCATCGAGGCCGAGGGCGGAAAAATCCAGCGGGATCTTGCCCACCGCCTGCACGGCGTCGGAATGGACGAGGGCCCGGCCATGGCCACGCGCCAGGGCGACGATCTCGGCCAGCGGCTGGATCACGCCGGTCTCGTTGTTGGCGGCGTGGACGGAGACGAGGACGCCCTCCCCCCGGTGCCGGTCCAAGAGATCGGCGAGCGCCGCGAGATCGACGACGCCACGGGCATCCACCGGGACGACATCCACGCCGTCGGCCGGAAAGCGATGGCCGGCGGTGACGCAGGGATGCTCGGTGCCGCCGACGATCAACCGGGTCGGCGGCGGCTCGCCCGTCCGGCGCAGGGCGCCGGACAGGACCATGTTGGCGGCCTCGGTGCCGCCGCTCGTGAACACCGCGCGGCCGGCCCCGGCGCCGACGAGCGCGCCCACCTGCGCGCGGGCCCGCTCCAGGGCCGCCCGCGCCGCTCGGCCCTCCGCATGCACCGAGGACGGGTTGCCGGGCAGGGCCAGCGCCCGCGCCACGGCCGCAGCCACCTCCGGCCGAACCGGCGAGGTCGCGTTGTGGTCGAGATAGGCGCGCGGCGAAGTCATGGGGCGAAAACCACTGGCGGCATCAAGGTCGAAGACGACAAATCCTTGCTTTTGCCCCCCACGATCATGCTAAGGCGCCGAAGAACCATGTTCCGACACCCCGTCGTGCAAGGGACGCAGCGACCCGGACGCGCCCGAACCGCTTGTTTGGAATGATTCTAGTGAGCTAGAACCATTCTAAGAGCGCTTTTAAGTTCGTGCCCCGTCGAGTCAAGGCGTTCCGCGCGGGGCCTGCGTTGCGTCCGCCGTCGCGCGCCACGTCCTGAAACTTGTGAGAGATCCATGCCCGAAGTCATCTTCACCGGTCCGGCCGGCCGTCTCGAGGGACGCTACCAGGCCCCCAAGAAGAAGGGCGCGCCGATCGCGATCGTGCTCCACCCGCACCCCCAGTTCGGGGGCACGATGAACAATCAGATCGTGTACAATCTATTCTACACCTTCGCCAACCGGGGTTTCGCCGCCCTGCGGTTCAATTTTCGCGGGGTCGGCCGCAGCCAGGGTGCGTTCGACCACGGTACCGGCGAACTCTCCGACGCGGCGTCCGCCCTCGACTGGGTGCAGTCCGTCAACCCGGAGGCCCGGGCCTGCTGGATCGCCGGCGTGTCGTTCGGCTCCTGGATCGGGATGCAATTGCTCATGCGCCGCCCGGAGATCGAGGGCTTCATCTCGATTGCCGCCATGGCCAACCGCTACGACTTCACCTTCCTGGCGCCCTGCCCCTCATCGGGCCTGTTCGTACACGGCTCCGAGGACCGGGTGGCCCCGGCCCGCGAGGTGATGCCGGTCATCGAGAAGGTGAAGGTGCAGAAGGGCGTCATCATCGAGCACCAGGTGGTGGACGGCGCCAACCACTTCTTCGATGGCAAGGTCGACGAGCTGACCCAGACCGTGGACACCTATCTCGACAAGCGCCTCGGCACGAAGGAAGCCACGGCCTGAGGACGGGCACGGTCCTCCCCCCGCGCGGGGGAGGCGCCTATCCCCGGCAGGCCAACAGCACGGCCCCGGTGGCGATGAACGCCACTCCGAGCCAGTTCGGCAAGGACAGCCGTTCGCCGAGGAAGGCCGCTCCGAACACCGCCACCAGCACCAAGCTCAGCTTGTCGAGGGGCGCGACGCGGCTGGCCTCGCCGAGCTTGAGCTCCCGGAAGTCGCAGATCCACGAGCCGCGGGTGGCGAGGCCCGACAGGACCAGGAACCCGTAGGTCCGGCCCGGGACCGATCCGAGGGGCTGCCACCGTCCGCTGCCGATGAGGATGGCCCCGAGCACGCACAGGATGACGACCGTGCGAATGAAGGTGGCGAAATCGGGATCGACGTTCGCGATGCCAACCTCGGCGAAGATCGCCGTCAGGGCCGCGAAGGCCGCCGAGAGCGGCGCCTACGCCTGCCTAGGATCCGAGCAGGGACTTCATGGGCGGGCCTGCGGCGAAAGTCTTGCCGTGCGGCGAGGGAGGACGCGCAGGATCCGGTGAGGGCTCGCGCGCCCTCCCCTCAATGCTGCGGAGCCGTGGTGAAGGCGCCGCCGCGGATGCGGTCGGGAAAGCCTTCGGCGTAGAGGGCGGTCGCCTCCTCGCCGTAGGTCATCACCAGCTCCTGGAACGCGGCGAACAGGGCGGCCTGCGCCATGCAGTCGCCGTCGAGGCCGTCGAGACAGCCTTCGGCGAAGGCTTCCGACACGTAGCCGAGGGCGGCGCGCTTGTCGTCGAGATCCGCCTCGAAGGGCGCTTGGGCTGGTTCAGCGTGCATGGCCACAGCATCGTTGGCGCCGAAGAAACGTTCGGCCCGTTGCGACGATGATAGGGCGCGCCGCCGGGCCCGCAAAGCCAGGAATTGCGAAGCGGTTAACGCCGGCGCTCGAATTGCGCGAATCGGGCCGTGGCCGCGCGGGTGTGGCCCGGCCGCATCACCCGCCGAACCGGCTCGCCAGGGCGTGCGACAGGCGCTCCCCCTCGGCCACGAACCGGGTGGCCGCCTCCCGTGCCGACGGGGTGCAGACCCGGTAGGTCAGGGCGTAGCCGCGATAGCCCCGGTTGTAGGCGCCGGCGAGGCGGTCGCGGCGCCCGGGGGTCACGCCCTCGGCCTCCAGCAGCGCTTTCATCCGCGCGGGCCATTGGACCGCGTCCGGCGCGGCGCAGAGTTCGCGCAGGAAGGCCAGGGCCCCGACGATCTCGGAGAGCCGCATCAGGTCGCCGTCGTAGGGCGCCGGCGGCGGCTCGGGGGCGGGGGCCGGCTCCTTCTCGGCCGGCTTCTCGCTCCGGGGCGCGGCACGGGACGGCGTTCCGCGCCCCTGCTGGGCCTCGGCGCCGGGGATCGTCCCGAGACCGAGGGCGAGGCAGAGGCCGAAGAGCGCGACCGATCCTGGCTTCGTCACGCGACGGGCGTCCCATGCGCGGCGACCCGGGCGAACGCGGCCGCCACGGTGCCGTCGAGGCCGGGCGTTGTGTCGAGGCCGGCCAGCTCCGCCAGGGTCGCCCAGCGCACGGCGAGCGCCTCGGGGCCCGCCACCGGCTCGCCGCCGGTCCACAGGGCGGCGTGGGGATGGACCACGTAATGGTGGCGGGTCCGGCCGTCTTCGGCGCGCAGGATGATCTCGGTCGGCGCCAGCACGTCCACCACCTCCGCCGCGAGGCCGACCTCCTCGCGCAGTTCCCGCAGGGCCGCGTCGGCCAGGGCCTCGCCGGCCTCGACGAGGCCGCCCGGCAGGGTCCAGACCCCGCGCATGGGCGCGTTGGCCCGGGCGGCGAGCAGCACCCGGTCGCCCCGGATCACCGCGATGGAGGCGCCGACGAAGGGCCGGGTCGGGAACAGGCGCGTGGTGGCGTCGGGCGGTGCGGCGTCGTTCATGGATTGGGATTCACCACGGCGATGCGCCCGTCGGCGAGGCCGACGAGGAGGCGGGCGGCCGGTCCCGTCCCGAGGGTGGCGATGCCGAAGGCGGCGGGCGCCGGCAGGGGCGCGCGGACGCGCTCCGTGATCGCCCCCTCGAGGGAGAGGACCGCCAGGGCCGAGCGGTCCGCCAGCGGCAGGGCGAGGTCCACGGCCCCGTCGCGGGGGAGGAGGGCCGACAGGCCGGGCCCGCCCTCGCCGGGGGACGCGGCGTCGTAGCCGGGCGCGGCGTGGAGCGCACGCAGGGCGCCGCCCTCGTAGGCCCAGAGCCTGAGGCGGGTGCCCCCCTCCCCCGGGCCCGTCACGGCGATCTGCGGGCGGCCGGTGCCGGAGAAATCCGCGATCGCCGCCACCTGAAGGGGTTTGCCGGGCTCGGCGGGGCCGCGCGCCCGCACGCTCCAGCCGGCCTCGGCGGGCTCGACGACGGCGAGCGACGAGCCGCCCCCGGTCTCGCTCACCGCGACGATGGCGGGGCGCCCGTCGAAGGCGGCGATGCGCGGGACCCGGAGGGCGAAGGCGGGATCGGGGGCGGGCGCCACCGTCGCGGTGGCGACGGGCACGGCCCTCGGCTCCGCGCTCATGGGAACGGCCTTCCGCTCGCGGATCACGAGGGCGCCCGCGCCCAGATCACCCGCAGGACTGCGCCCCTGCACCGTCACCGGTTCGGCGAGGTGGGCCGAGAGCCCGCCCGACAGGGCGCGCGGCACGCCGGGAAGCGCCCCGCGCGGGGTCTCGGCGGCAGACAGCCCCTCGACGGCCTCGCGGCCGAGGAGGGTGACGCTCACGCGCCCGTCCACGAGGGCGAGGGCGGCGCCCCCCGCCTCCCCCCAGACCACGGCGATGGGCGCCTGCCAGTCCGGCGCCGCCGCCTTCGGCCGTGCCAGGGGCAGGAGGCCGGAGGTCGCCACCGCGATGGCGACCTCGCTGCCGGGTCCGCGCAGGGCGCTGGCCGCGAACGGCAGGTCGAGGATGGTGACGGCGGGCTCCGCCACGGCGGGGAGCGGGGGGGCCAGGAACAGCAGGGCGGCGAGGAAAGCGGACCGCGCCCCCCGTTCAGACATGCTGGCCGCCGTTGATGTGCAGCTCGGCGCCGTTCACGTAGGACGAGGCCTCGGTGCACAGGAAGTAGATGGCTTTGGCCACCTCGTCGGGGGTGCCGAGGCGGCGCTGGGGAATGCCGGCGACGATCTTGTCGGTGCCCGGCGAGAGGATGGCGGTGTCGATCTCGCCCGGCGAGATGGCGTTGACGCGCACTCCGAGGGGCCCGAAATCGCTCGCCATCTCGCGGGTGAGGCCGGCGAGCGCCGCCTTCGAGGTGCCGTAGGCCGCCCCCGCGAAGGGATGGACGCGCGAGCCCGCGATGGAGGTGACGTTGACGATGGAGCCCTTGGCCCGGGTCAGCTCCTCGCACAGGCCCCGCGCCAGGAGGAGCGGCGCGAACACGTTGACCTGGAACACCTTGCGCCAGTCGCCGAACTCCGTGGCGATGGCGCCGAGGCGCTCGCCGCCCGCCCCCTTGGGCGAGATGCCGGCGTTGTTGACGAGGGCGTGCAGGAGGCCCCCCTCGTCGGCGAGGCGTCCCGCCACCTCGGCGATGCCCCGCATGGTGTCCTCGGGATCGGCGAGATCGACCTGGAGGTGATCCTCCGGCCCCATCTCCCACGGGCAGTTCTCGGGAAACGCGTGGCGCGAGCAGGTGATGACCCGCCAGCCGGCCGCCGAGAAGCGCTTGACCGTGGCGTGGCCGATGCCGCGGCTCGCGCCCGTGAGCAGCATGACGCGGCGGCGTTCGTTGGAGGATGTGGCCAAGACCGTTCCTTCGGGATCGGGAGGCGGATCACGACAGGGGGCACCCGCCGTGCCGATTCCAAGGTCTAAGCGCCGCCGATCCTAAAATCCAGGGTCGATCCCGCGCCGCACCACGGGGTGGCGAACCCCGTCACGGATAGAGCCGCGCGCCCGACCAGCCGTCGCCGGCGCGCGTGAACCGCACCCGGTCGTGCAGGCGGAACGGACCGTCCTGCCAGAACTCGATCGACACCGGCGCGATCCGGAAACCGATCCAGTTCTCCGGGCGCGGCACCGGCCCGTCCTCGAACCGGGCGGCCAGCGCCGCCACCTCCCCTTCCAGGGTGGCGCGGTCGGCGAGCGGCCGCGATTGCCGGCTGGCATGGGCGCCGATGCGGCTGTCGCGGGCCCGGCTGGCGAAATACGCGTCCGCCTCCTCGGGGGTGACATGGGACACGGGGCCGCGGGCCCGGATCTGCCGGCGCAGGCTCTTCCAGTGCAGCACCAGGGCCGCTTGCGGGTTCTGCGCCAGCTCCTCGCCCTTGGCCGAATCGGCGTTGGTGTAGAACACGAATCCGCGCGCATCGACGCCCTTCAGGAGCACCATGCGGACATCGGGCAGGCCATCCGCGCCGGCGGTGGCCAGCGCCATGGCGTTGGCGTCGTTGGGTTCGGCGGCCTCGGCTTGCGTCATCCACGCGGCGAACAGCGCCCACGGATCGGCGGCGCGGGTGAAGTCGTTCGACGGGGTGGGGTCATCGATCCTTAACCGATCCAAGGCGAACATCCTTAAGAGCGTGAGATCCGGGTCGGGGGGCACCGACGTGGGGCGCGGTTGGCCATCGGTCCTCTCCCGTCGTGAGATCAGGTGTAATGCGTCGGTGCGACTTTAGGACGAAAGGGGCGGCGGCCGACATCCCCGCCACGGGTTTTTCGAGACGCACCACGAGGCCGCGCGCGGCCTCCCGCTCCTGGGGCGCGCTCGCCGCCCTGGTGGTCCTGCCCCTGTCGGGCTGCGGCCTGCCGATCATCACCTTCCAGACCGAGACCGTCGCGGAAGCCGCCCCGCCGCCGGAGCCGACGAGCACCGGCAGCATCGCGCGTGCGCCCGACAGCTTCGGCCGCGACCTCGGAGCCGAGGATTGGCGCCGGGCGCACGCGGCCCTGTCGGTGGCCCTCGATCCGCAGGGCAACGGCCGTCCGGTGAAGTGGGACAACCCCGAGACGAACCTGCGCGGCTCCGTCAATCCGACGGGCCTGCCCTACGTCTCCAACGACCAGATCTGCCGCGACTTCCTCGCCTCGGTGATCGCGCCGGGCCGGAGCCGGTTCCTGCGTGGCACGGGCTGCAAGCCCTCGGGGGGCGAGTGGGCCCTGAAGCGCGTGCGCGGCACGAAGACGGCGATCTGACGCCGGGCGGGGACGCCCCCGGCCGGGGGCGATGCCCAGGGCAACGGCGCCCGCGACGGTGCGCCGGCGAAATCTCGGTGCCTCGCGTTGCGAACCGGCGGCGAACCGTCCACATCAGGCACGATGAACCCGAGGCAGCGGAACCGCCGGCTTCCCCCGGCCAAGCTCCTCACGGCACCGAGACAGTGTTGACCGATGCGCAATCCCTACGACGTGCTGGGTGTGCCCAAGGGTGCCAGCGAAGCCGACATCAAGAAGGCTTACCGCAAGCTCGCCAAGGCCTACCACCCCGACCGCAACGCGGGTGACGCCAAGGCCAAGGACCGCTTCGCCGAGGCGAACTCGGCCTACGAGATCCTGGGCGACGCCGGCAAGCGCGGGCAGTTCGACCGGGGAGAGATCGACGGGGACGGCAAGCCCCGCGCCAGCGGCTTCGAGGGATTCGGGGGCTTCGGCGGGGGCGGGGGTGGCCGCGCCGGCGGGTTCGGCTTCGAGCAGGCGGCGCGCGGGCGCGGGGCCGGCGGCCCGGGCGGAATGGGCGACGACATCTTCTCCCACCTGTTCGGCGAGGCGTTCCGGGCCGGGGCCGGCGGGGCCGGCCAGCGCGAACCGGCCAAGGGCGAGGACGTGGCGGCCGAACTCAGCGTGACCCTGGAGCAGGTGGCGAGCGAGGAAAAGCTGCGCCTGTCCCTGCCGGGTGGGCGCGACGTCGACGTGGTGGTGCCGCGCGGCGTGGTCGACGGTCAGGTGATCCGCCTGCGCGGCCTCGGGTCGCCGGGCGGGCGCGGCGCGCCGGGCGACGCCCTTCTCACCATCCGCATCCTGCCGCATGCGCGCTTCACCCCGGACGGGGCGGATCTGCGCGCCTCCGTCGAGGTGCCCTTGGAGGACGCGATCCTCGGCGGCCCGATCCGGGTTCCGACCCTCACGGGCGCCGTCGAGATGCGGATTCCCGCGATGACGAGTTCGGGCCGCACCTTCCGCCTCAAGGGCAAGGGCCTGCCGAGGAAGGACGGGACCCGGGGCGACCTGTTCGCCACCACCGCCGTCGCCCTCCCCACGGCCGAGGACACGGCGCTCACCGACTACGCCAAGGCCCGCCGCGCCGCCCGGGTCGGCTGAGCCGCCGCGACGCCTCGCGAAAAACCCGGACTTCCGTCACCGGCATGCCTCCGCTAAGAGTGCGCGCGGCGCATGCCGTTTAAGAGTGCGCGCGGCGCGTGCCGTCCGTCCGACCCCTCCGGCCGGACCTCGTCACGTCCGGCAGACGCTTCTGGCTCAGGTGACTTCATGGCGGACACGAATCCGGTTCACGATCACGTCGGCGGTCTCCTCGCCGGCAAGCGCGGGCTGGTGCTCGGTGTCGCCAACAACCGCTCCATCGCGTGGGGCATCGCCCGCTCCGCCGCCGCGCACGGGGCCAAGCTCGCCTTCACCTACCAGGGCGACGCCCTGAAGAAGCGCGTCGAGCCCCTCGCCCGCGAACTCGACGCCCACGTGGTCGGACATTGCGACGTCACCGACCCGGCCTCCATCGATGCGGTGTTCGCCGCCACCGCAGAGGTGTTCCCGGAAGGGCTCGACTTCGTCGTCCACTGCATCGCCTTCTCGGACAAGGACGAGCTGACGGGCCGCTACCTCGAGACCTCGGAGGCGAACTTCACCAAGTCGCTCCTCATCTCGTGCTACTCGTTCACGGCCGTGGCCCAGCGCGCCGAGAAGCTGATGAACAACGGCGGCTCGCTCCTGACCCTGACCTATTACGGCGCCGAGAAGTGGATGCCGCACTACAACGTCATGGGCGTGGCCAAAGCCGCCCTGGAGGCGTCCGTGCGCTACCTCGCCGCCGACCTCGGCCCACAAAAGATCCGCGTCAACGCCATCTCGGCCGGCCCGATCAAGACGCTCGCCGCCTCCGGCATCGGCGACTTCCGCTACATCCTCAAGTGGAACGAGTACAACGCCCCCCTGCGGCGGACCGTGACCATCGAGGAGGTGGGCGAGACCGCCGCCTACCTCGTGTCCGACATGAGCCGCGGCATGACCGGCGAGATCCTCCACGTGGACGCCGGCTACCACGTCGTCGGCATGAAGAACCCGGAAGCCCCGGATCTCAGCCTCGACAAGGAGTGAGGCTCACCCCTCCCCGCGCAGGCGCGGGGTCCAATCCTCGACGACGCTCCGCTCCAGGCGCCGGGCGGCGAGGGCCCGCCAGGACGCCGACAGGGTCTCCAGGGCGGCGATCCGGGTGAGCGCCGCCCGGTCGAGGCGGTCGACGTAGAAGACGTGCAGGAGCCGCGCCAGGGTCCAGTCCGGGTGCGGCCGCTCCACCAGCGCGAGGGTATCGCCCGCCGCAACGGCGCCCGGCTCGATCACCCGATAGTACCAGCCGGTGCGCCCGCTCGCCTGGACCCGCTGGGCCATGTCGGGCACGCCGAAGCGCGCGTTGAGCTTCCAGCACGGCTGGCGGGCCTGACTCACCTGCAGCAGGGCCGTGCCCGCGCGCCACAGGTCACCGACGCAGACCCCCGCCTCCGTGACAGCGCGAGTCGAGAGATTCTCGCCGAAGGCACCCGGGGCCTCGAGGAGATCGGGAGCGCCGGGCAGCTCGGCCCGCCATGCGGGGGCGTGGTCCAGGGGATAGTGGTGCAGGGCCTTCTCCGGGCCGCCGTGGTTGCGCCGGTCGGCCTGCGCGTCGCCCTCCAGCCCCTCCGGCCCGATGCGCAGCCGTCCATGGACGGGCGTCTTGGCGATGGCGCTCGGCTTGGACTGGGGACCCAGGGGCGCAACGCATCCGGTCAGCAGCGCACCGATCTCGATCCTCATGCCCCCTCCGCTCGCCGGGTTCGACTGCACGTGCTCGCGACACCATGTTGCCCGAGGGCTTCACCGTTGCCGACAGGGGGACCGGCGCGACCCGGACCGGAGCGCAGCTCTCGGCCCCTTCAATCCGGCACGGTCATTCCGGCCACCCCCGGCTGCGCCTCGGGAAAGCGCGGGTCCATCGCCTCCAGGGTGTCGGCGATGGTACGGGCCACCAGCAGGTTGCGGAACCACTTGCGATTGGCCGGGACCACGTGCCAGGGCGCGTGCGGCGTCGAGCACCGGGTCAGGGCATCGGCGAAGGCGGCCTGATAGGCGTCCCAGGAGCGGCGTTCCACGAGGTCGGCGGCGTCGAACTTCCAGTGCTTCTCCGGGGTGGCGATGCGGGCCTCCAGGCGTTCCTTCTGCTCGTCCTTCGAGATGTGGAGGAAGAACTTCAGGATCGTCGTGCCCTCGGCGGCGAGCATCGCCTCGAAGTCGTTGATCTGGCCGTAGCGCGCCCGCCAGACCGGTTCGGGGACGAGGCCCTTCACCCGCACCACCAGAACGTCCTCGTAATGGCTGCGGTTGAACACGCCGATCATGCCGCGCCCCGGCGTCTTGGCGTGGTAGCGCCACAGGAAGTCGTGAGCCGCCTCCTCCGCGCTCGGCACCTTGAAGGGCCACACCCGGCACCCCTGCGGATTCACGCCCTCGAACACCGCCCGGATGGTGCCGTCCTTGCCGCCGGTGTCGATGGCCTGGAACACCACCAGGAGGCTGCGCGCGTGCTCGGCGTAGAGCCGTTCCTGCAGGGCGGCGATGCGGGCGCGCTCCACGGCCAGCGCCTGCCTGGCCGCCGCCTTGTCGAGGCCGCCATCGGCGTTCGCGTCGACGGCCGACAGGTCGAAGGCCCGCCCATCCCGGGCGCGGTCCGGCGCGACGGTGACGAGACCCGGGACGGCGTCATCGCCCGGCGCCCTGCGCGGCTTGCCGGAACCGCCCTCCTCCGTCACCGTTCCCCCGGGCCGCCGGCCGGCCATGGGTTCCGGCACGGACTTGGGTCCCGGCACGGACTTGGGTCCCGGCACGGACTTGGGTCCCGGCACGGACTTGGGTCCCGGCACGGACTTGGGCACCGACCCGATCCCGGACTTGCCGGACGCCCGCTTGATGTGCTTGTGCGGCATATGAAAATTCGTTCGCTGACGATCGGGGCGCGCAGGATCTTGAAACCGACAACGATCCGCAAGCGCGGCCGTTCCGGCGCGCGGGTGCGCGCGGCGGGTGCGCCGGGGCGTGCCCCATGACGCCGACGCTCTACATCGTCCGCCATGGTCAGACCGACTGGAACGCCGAAGGCCGCCTGCAGGGCCAGCGCGACATCGACCTCAACGCCGAGGGCCTGCGCCAGGCCGACGAGGCCGCCGATCGCTTGGCGCGGGTGGCGGGGGCGGATCTGCCCGGGCTCGATTTCGTCGCGAGCCCCCTGGCCCGCACCCGCCGGACCATGGAGACCCTGCGCACCCACCTCGGCCTCGCGCCGGAGGCCTACCGCACGGACGACCGCCTGAAGGAGATCAGCTTCGGCGCCTGGGAGGGCTCGACCTGGGCCGAGATCCGGCGCCGGGACGCGGCGCGGGCCCTGGCGCGGGACCGCGACCGCTGGGGCTACCGGCCGCCCGGCGAGGGCGGGGAGAGCTACGCCATGCTGGTCGAGCGCGTCGCCCCGGCGCTGGCCGCCCTCGATCGCCCGGCCTGCATCGTCTCCCATGGCGGCGTCGCCCGGGCCATCCTGGTGATCCGGGGCTGCCTCGGCATCCGCGAGAGCCCCCGCATGGGTATCCGCCAGGGCGGCGTCCTCGTCCTGGAGGACGATCGCTGGCACTGGGCGTGATCCGCGATCCGGCCCCGCGACACGGGCGGTTCACGCCCGGGCAAACGTGCTAGAGCCCTGCCGAAGTTCGGGGAGCGCCGCGATTCCGGCGTGATCCGGGTGCCTTACCGGCCAACGAAGCGCATTCCGAGGCCTGCTGCGTCAGCGGGCCGGGGATCGGCAGCGGAGCAGTGGATGACCAGTCTGGCCGAGACAGCCCGGCCCCCGGCGGATGGGCCCGCGCGCGCACCGGTCCCGCGCGGCAAGGCGGTCCTGCGCGGGGAGGCCCGCCTCGATCTCATCCGTGACGAAGTGCTGGGCGAGATCTTTTCCGCCAGCGCCGCCGCCCGGCCCGACCACCCCGCCCTCGTCGACGGCGCCCGCACGGCCCCCGACGGCACCCACCCGGCCCTCACCTACGCCGAGGTCGAGGCGCGGGCCGGCGCCATCGCGCGGGGCTTGGCGCATCGCGGCATCGGCCCCGGCGACGTGGTCGGCCTCTGGATGGCGCGGGGGCCCGACCTCCTCGTGGCCCAGATCGGCATCACCCTGTCGGGCGCCGCGTGGCTGCCCTTCGACGCGGAGGCCCCGGCCGACCGCGTCGCCGTGTGCCTCACCGACGCCGCCGCCAAGGCGCTCCTGGTCTCGCCCGCCCTCGCCCCGCAAGCGCCGGACGCCGCCCCCGCCCTCACGGTGGAGGCCCTCCTGGCGGCGACCCCGGCGGACGCCCCCCGGCCCGACCCGCGTGCGCGGGGGCTGACGCCCGGGCACCCGGCCTACCTCATCTACACCTCGGGCTCGACGGGGGTGCCGAAGGGCATCGTCATCAGCCACGCCAACATCTGCCACTTCCTGCGCTCGGGGAACGCCCTCTACGGCATGCGCGCCGACGACGTGGTGTTCCAGGGGGCGAGCGTCGCCTTCGATCTCTCCATGGAGGAGATCTGGGTCCCCTACCTCGTGGGCGCGACCCTGTTCGTCGCCTCCCCCGCCATGATGGGCGACGTCGAGGCCCTGCCGGGCATCCTCGCGCGGGCCCGCGTGACGGTGCTCGACACCGTGCCGACCCTGCTCGCCATGATCTCCGGCGATCTGCCCACCGTACGCCTCGTTCTGCTCGGCGGCGAGGCCCTGCCCGAGCCCCTCGTCGCCCGCTGGGCCACGGCGGGGCGCGCCCTGTTCAACACCTACGGGCCGACGGAGGCCACGGTGGTGGCCACCGCCGCCGAGATGCGGGCCGGCACGCCCGTCACCATCGGCGGCCCGATCCCGAACTATTCCGTCTACGTCGCGGGCGAGGGGCTCGAACTGTTGGGGCCCGGCCAGCCGGGCGAGTTGCTCATCGGCGGCCCCGGCGTCGCCAAGGGCTACCTCCAGCGCCCCGAGCTGACGGCGGAGAAGTTCATCGCCAACCCGTTCGACTCGGACGGGACCGATCCGGTGCTCTATCGCTCCGGCGATGCGGTCTCCCTCGATGAGGCAGGCAACATCCTGTTCCACGGCCGCATCGACGACCAGGTCAAGATCCGCGGCTTCCGCGTCGAGCTCGGCGAGATCGAGTCGCGGATCCAGGCCCAGCCCGGGATCGCCCAGGCCGCGGTGGTGCTGCGCAACGACGACGGCGTCGACCGGCTGGTCGCGTTCATCGTGCCAGACCGCGGCCACGACCTCGACCGCGCGGCTTTGCGCCGGACGCTGGCCGAGCAGATGCCGCCCTACATGGTGCCCGGCCATTTCGAGGCGGCCGAGGTTCTGCCGCGCCTCACCTCCGGCAAGGTCGACCGCAAGGCGCTTCGCGTCGCGACGCTCACCATCGTCGATGCCGACGGCGAGCAGGAGCC
>Ga0182231_1000184_pt1 | contig 15560 bp, 16 predicted proteins | sample G6R1MG_29_FD_129667 | JGI IMG/M metagenome (GOLD analysis project Ga0182231, IMG submission 129667) | Miscanthus phyllosphere microbial communities from Michigan, USA - G6R2_NF_07NOV2016_LD1 MG | ecosystem: Host-associated > Plants > Phyllosphere > Phylloplane/Leaf | place: USA: Michigan...
GCATCGTCTCGGCGCGGGGGCGCAACATCGAGTCGGGTCCGTACGACAATTACATCCAGACGGATGCGGCCATCAACAAGGGCAATTCCGGCGGTCCGCTGTTTAACATGAACGGCGAGGTCATCGGCATCAACACGGCGATCCTGTCGCCCACCGGCGGCTCCGTGGGCATCGGCTTCGCCGTGCCGTCGGCCACGGCGTCCCAGGTCATCGACCAGCTGCGCGAGTTCGGCGAGGTCCGCCGCGGCTGGCTCGGCGTGCGCATCCAGAACGTCGACGACGCGACGGCGGAAGCCCTCGGCCTCAAGGGCGGCGCGCGGGGGGCCCTCATCGCCGGGGTCGACGAGAAGGGACCGGCCAAGGTGTCGGGTCTCGAAGTCGGCGACGTGATCACCAAGTTCAACGGCACGGCCGTGAAGTCGTCGAGCGATCTGCCGCGCATCGTCGCCGCGACCCCCGTCGGCAAGGTCGTCGAGGTGATCGTGGTGCGCAAGGGCGCCGAGACGACGAAGTCCGTCACCCTCGGGCGCCTGGAGGACAACGAGAAGCCCCAGCTCGCCAATGCCCGCCAGCCCGAGGCCGAGAGCGCCGTGCGTCAGGCGCTCGGCCTCAACCTGTCGAACCTCAACGACGACCTGCGCCGCCGCTACGGCATCAAGGACACCCTCAAGGGCGTCGTGGTGATGCGGGTCGATCCGAACTCGACGGCGGCCGACAAGCAGATCAAGCCAGGCGAGCTCATCGTCGAGGTCGGCCAGGAGCCGGTGAACAGCCCGGCCGAGGTCACGAAGCGCGTCGAGCAGCTGCGCAAGGAGAACCGCAAGTCGGTGCTCCTCATGGTGGCGAGCGCATCGGGCGACGTCCGCTTCGTGGCCCTCGGTCTCGACTGACGAACGGTTCCAACGGAGCCGAGAGAAGGCCGTCGTCCGCAGGGGCGGCGGCCTTTTTCAGTTCACGAACTCGCTGGCGACGTAGCCCTGGAGGTAGAGCAGGGCGGTGAGGTCGCCGTGGTCGATGCGGACGTGGGCAGCCGCCGCCACGGCGGGCTTGGCCCGGAAGGCGACGCCGAGGCCGGCCTCGCCCAGCATGGCCAGGTCGTTGGCTCCGTCGCCCACCGCCAGGGTCTCGGCCGGATCGAGGCCGAAGCGCGAGCGCAGGGCGACCAGGGTGGCCCGCTTCGTCGCCTTGTCGACGATGGGTTCGTGGACGGTGCCGGTGAGCCGTCCGTCCTTCACCCCGAGGGTCGTCGCATGGGCCTCGTCGAACCCGATCCTCTCCGCCACCGGGCCGGTGAACAGCGTGAAGCCGCCCGAGACGAGGCAGGTGTGGGCGCCGTGGGCCTTGCAGGTCTGCACCAGGGTCCGGGCACCCGGCATGAGGCTGATGCGTTTGGCGATCAGACCGTCGATGACGCCGACCGGCACGTCGCGCAGGAGGGCGACGCGCTCGCGCAGGGCCGGCCCGAAGGCGATCTCGCCCCGCATGGCCCGCTCGGTGATGGCCGAGACCTGCGCGCGCAGGCCGATGGTGTCGGCGAGTTCGTCGATGCATTCCTGTTCGATCATGGTCGAGTCCATGTCGGCGAGGAACAGGCGCTTGCGCCGGTGCGGACCGGCCGGCAGCACGGCGACGTCGAAGGGCTCGGACGCGAAGGCCGCCCGCAGGCGCCGGGCGAGGGCCGGCGCATCGGCGGAGGCGCCCGGCACCAGCACCTCGGCGGCGACCTCTCCGTGCAGGATGCGCGGCTGGTGCTCCGTGCCGAGCACCCGGCGGGTCTCGGCCAGGACCGCATCGGTGATGGCGGGGCGCGCGGGGTTTGCTATCAGGATCGCGACGAGGGACATCCGGGAGCTCACACGCCTTGCCGCCGGTCACGGACACAGCACATGCGGGGGGCCGGCCGGCGGCCATCCTCATCGCAGGGCCCACCGCCTCGGGCAAGTCGGGCCTCGCCACCGCCCTGGCGCGCCGGTTCCGGGGCGTGGTGGTCAACACGGATTCCATGCAGGTCTACGGGGATCTGCGCCGCCTGTCGGCTCGCCCGAGCGCGGACGAAGAGGCCCTGGCGCCCCACCGGCTCTACGGCCACGTCGACGGCGCGGTGAACTATTCGGCCGGCCATTTCGCGCGGGAGGCCGCCGCCCTCCTCTCGGCCCTTCGGGATGAGGGCCTCCTGCCGATCTTCGTCGGCGGCACCGGCCTGTATTTCCGTGCCTTGGAGGAGGGGTTGTCGGAGCTGCCGCCCGTGCCCGACGCCGTCCGGGCGGCGTTCCGGGCCGAGGCCGAGGGCCGACCGACCGAGGCCCTCCACGCGGATCTCGCCATTCGCGACCCGGCCGGGGCGCAAGCCCTGCGGCCGAGCGACCGCGCCCGGATCATGCGGGCTCTCGAAATCCTCGCCGCCACCGGCCGGCCCATCGCCGATTTTCAAGGCCGGCGCACGCCCGGGCCACTCGCCGGCCTGCCCCTGGTGAAGCTGTTCCTGGCGCCCGAGCGCGAGACGCTCCGCGCCGCCATCGACACCCGCTTCGCCGCGATGATCGCCGACGGCGCCCTCGACGAGGTCGCGGCCCTGCGCGAGCGCCGCCTCGACCCCCTGCTGCCGATCATGCGGGCGCACGGCGTGCCGGGCCTCATCGCCCATCTCGACGGGGCCATCGACCGCACGGAAGCGATCCGGCGCGGGCAGGCCGACACGCGCCGCTACGCCAAGCGCCAGTTCACCTGGTTCCGCCACCAGATGGGGGGAGACTGGGCCTGGACCACCCCGGAGGCGGCCCTGGCCCACGCCGAGGCGCGTCTCATTTCTCCAGGCGAGCGATGAGGCTCGACGTGTCCCAGCGGTTGCCCCCCATGCCCTGCACGTCGGCATAAAACTGATCGACGAGGGCGGTGACCGGCAACCGGGCGCCGTTGCGGCGGGCCTCGGCGAGGAGGATGCCCAGATCCTTGCGCATCCAGTCGACGGCGAAGCCGAACTCGAACTTCTCCGCGTTCATGGTCCGGCCGCGGTTCTCCATCTGCCAGGAGCCGGCGGCGCCCTTCGAGATCACGTCGAGGACCGCCTCGACGTCGAGCTCGGCGCGCTTGGCGAAGTGGATCGCCTCGGAGAGCCCCTGCACCACGCCCGCGATGGCGATCTGATTGACCATCTTGGTGAGCTGCCCCGAGCCCGAGGGACCCATGAGGCGGCTCGCCTTGGCGAAGCTCAGGATCGCGGGCTCGACCCGGGCATAAGTCGCGGCCTCGCCGCCGCACATGACGGTCAGCGCCGCGTTCTCGGCCCCGGCCTGGCCGCCGGAGACGGGGGCGTCGATGAAGTGCAGGCCGACGGCCTGCGCCGCGCCGGCGAGTTCGCGGGCCACTTCCGCCGAGGCGGTGGTGTGATCGACGAACACCGCGCCCGTCTCCATGCCGGCGAAGGCGCCGTCCGAGCCGAGTGCGACGCCGCGCAGGTCGTCGTCGTTGCCCACACAGGCGAAGACGATCTCCTGGCCTCGCGCCGCCTCGCGCGGGGTCGGCGCCGAGGCGCCGCCATGGGCCTTCACCCAGGCCTCGGCCTTGGCGGCCGTGCGGTTGTAGACGGTGACGGCGTGGCCCTTCGCGGCGAGATGCCCGGCCATCGGCCCGCCCATCACGCCGAGGCCCAGGAACGCGACCTTCGCCATCATCCGTCTCCATCATCCATGTCGAGAATGGATGGGGGTCTAGGAGGGCCGGGCCGTAGGGTCAAACGACCAGAAGCGGTTCAGCCGCCGGTGACGCTCATGTGGCGCCCCACCGCCGCAGGCCGGGCCCGCTCGATGACGAAGTCGTGTCCCTTGGGCTTGCGGGCGATGGCGTCCACCACCGCCTGGGTCACGAGGGCGTCGTCGGGGGAGGCGCGCAGGGCCGCGCGCAGGTCCGCCGCATCCTCCTGGCCGAGGCACATGAAGAGCTGGCCAGTGCAGGTGAGCCGCACACGGTTGCAGCTCTCGCAGAAATTGTGGGTGAGCGGCGTGATGAAGCCGAGGCGGCCGCCGGTCTCGGCGATCCGCACGTAACGCGCCGGGCCGCCGGTGCGGTCGGGCAGGGGGATCATGGTGTAGCGGCTCTCGAGGCGCGCGCGTGCAACGGAGAGAGGTAGGAACTGGTCCGTGCGGTCTCCCTCGATCTCGCCGAGCGGCATCACCTCGATGAGGGTCATGTCCATGTCGCCGCCATGGGCCCAGGCGATCATGTCGGCGAGTTCGTCCTCGTTGACGCCCTTGAGCGCCACCGCGTTGATCTTCACCTTGATCCCGGCCCGCTGGGCCACCGCGATGCCGTCGAGCACCACCTTGAGGTCGCCGCGCCGGGTCACGGCCTTGAACTTGGCCGGGTCGAGGGTGTCGAGGGAGACGTTGACACGTCTGACGCCGAGATCGGCGAGTTCGGGCGCGAAGCGGCCGAGCTGCGTCCCGTTCGTCGTCATGGTCAGCTCTTCGAGCGCCCCGGTGCCGAGATGACGCGACAGGCGGCGGAACAGGTGCATGATGTCGCGCCGGACCAGGGGCTCGCCGCCGGTGATGCGCAGCTTCCTCACCCCCCGCCCGATGAACACCGCGCACAGCCGGTCGAGTTCCTCGAGGCTGAGGAGATCACGCTTGGGCAGGAAGTTCATGTCCTCCGACATGCAGTAGACGCAGCGCAGGTCGCAGCGATCCGTCACCGAGATGCGAAGATAGGTGATCGCCCGCTGGAACGGGTCGATCAGCGGCGCGGCGGCAGGCAGCGCGGCGGTGTCGACGGTGCGGGGACCCCACATGCGGAACTCTGAACTCGGCTGAGGGGAGGGCACTGTCGTTTGGTCGCGTGACGAACCTAGCATGAAGAAGCATATGAGGTCTTGCACCCCGGCGGGCAAGCGCGCACCGGAGTGACGAGTCCGCGCGCGGGGCGTCTGCCTCCCGCGAACTCCGCCATGAAGGAGCCAGCCATGGACCAGCAGATCCTCGCTTCCGCCCCGGCCGTGCCCGAGCGCTGGCCGACGGAGATCCGCCTGTCGGGCGACAAGCGCAGCCTCGTCGTCGCCTTCGAGGATGGCGGGCGCTTCACCCTTCCGGCGGAGTACCTGCGGGTGTCGAGCCCGTCGGCGGAGGTGCAGGGCCATTCGCCGGCCGAGCGCAAGGTGATCGGCGGCAAGCGCGAGGTCGCGATCCTCAAGGTCGATCCCATCGGCAACTACGCCGTGAAGCTCACCTTCGACGACATGCACGACACCGGCCTGTTCGGCTGGGGCTACCTGTACGATCTCGGCCGCGAGTACCGGAACCGGTGGGCGACCTACCTGTCGGAGCTTGAGGAGCGCGGCCTGTCGCGCGATCCGGCCGTGAGGCCGGCGAAGACATCCGCCGCAACCACGGGCAGCGGAAGCTGCGGCACCGGCTGCGGCTGTCACTAGGGCCTCGGCCGTGAACGTTCGGGGCGCCCATCCCGCACCCGCCACGAGCCGGCGCCTCCTGGCGCTCGCCCTGCCGATGACTGTGGCCAACGTGACGACGCCGCTGCTGGGCTTCGTCGGCGCGGCGGTGATCGGGCGGCTCGGCGACGCCGCTCTCCTCGGCGCCATGGCCCTCGGCGCCGTGATCTTCGACGCCATCTTCTGGTCGTTCGGGTCGCTCCGCATGGCGACCGCCGGCCTGACCGCCCAGGCCGTGGGCGCGCGCGACGGCGCCGAGGTCGACCGGACCCTGACGCGGGCACTCGCCACGGGCCTCCTCGTCGGCCTCGCGATCGTGATCCTGCAGGGCCCCATCGGCCGGGGCGCCTTCGCCGTCAGCGGCGCGAGCCCGGCGGTGATCGCGGGTCTGTCGGACTATTTCCACATCCGCATCTTCGCGGCCCCGTTCACCCTCGCGAACTACGCCATCCTGGGTTCGGTGCTGGGCCGGGGGCGCACGGATCTGGGGCTCGTGCTTCAGATCGCCATCAACTGCGTCAACATCGCCCTCACGCTCATCCTCGTGCTCGGCGCGGACATGAGCGTCGCGGGCGCCGGCCTCGCGACGCTGCTGGCCGAAGCGGCGGGTGCCGGTCTCGGCCTCACCCTCCTCGCCCGCCTCGGCTCGCATCCCTTCGCCGTGCCCTGGAGGGTCGTCGCCGATCCCCGGGCGCTCGCGCGGATGCTGAGCGTCAACGCCGACGTCATGATCCGCACCCTGTTGTTGGTCGCCTGCATCTCGGCCTTCTCGGCCCTGGGCGCCCGGTCCGGCGACGTGGTTCTGGCCGCCAACGCCGTCCTGTGGAATCTGTTCATGATCGGCGGCTTCTTCCTCGACGGCTTCGCCACCGCCGCCGAGACCCTGTGCGGGCAGGCCGTGGGCGCCCGCGACGAGGCGGGGTTCCGCCGCGCCGCGCGCCTGAGCCTCGCCTGGTGCCTCGGCTTCGGGGCCGCCATCGCGGGCCTGTTCCTCGTGACCGGCGGGGCCTTCATCGACGCGGTGACGACGAACCCCGAGGTCCGCGAGACCGCGCGGGCCTATCTCGTCCCGGCGGCCCTGGCGCCCCTGGTCGCCGCGCTCCCGTTCGCCTTCGACGGAATCTACATCGGCGCGACGTGGACGCGGGCCATGCGCAACCTCATGATCGGGGCCAGCGCCGTCTATGGCCTCGCCCTGCTGGCCGCCCACGCGCTGGGTCTCGGCAACGCCGGCCTCTGGGCGGCGTTCCTGCTCCTCCTCGGGGGTCGCGGCATCGGCCAGGCCCTGGCCTATCCGGGACTGACGACACGAACGTTTTCCCCAGGGATGGAGACGGAGCCGCATGCTCCGGCGCGCCAAGGTGCGTGAACGCGTTCGACGCGGCGATCCCAAGACGAGGAGCCAATAGATCGACGCCGGACCGACGCTATGCTTCGGGACGATTGCGCGATCTCCAAATTGGAACCATTCCGATGTGATAATGTGACGAAGAAGCCTCTTTGCTTGCCTTGCCGGCTGGTCTACGCGCTCAGAACCATGCGCGCGCCTCCGATATCCGAGGGATTCATGACCGCCCGATTCCTGCCGTCCCTTCTCGTCGCCGGCTTCCTCGCGGCCGGTGCGGTCCCCGCCCTGGCGAAGGAGACGCCCATCGGCCCGCACGTGATCCAGAACGGGCTGGAAGTGGCGGCCGTCTATCTTCAGCCCATCGAGATGGACCCGCCGGACATGATGCGCGCCGCCGCGCAATCCGACCTGCACCTCGAGGCCGACATCCGCGCCGCCAAGGACAACCGCAACGGTTTCGCCGAGGGCGACTGGGTGCCGTCGCTGGCCGTTTCGTTCGAACTGACGAAGCTCGACGGCGAGGCCCCCACGGGGCCGAAGGTCTCCGGCACCCTCATGCCCATGGTCGCCAATGACGGCCCGCATTACGGTGACAACGTTAAGCTGTCGGGCCCCGGCCGCTACCGCCTCAAGCTCACGGTGGCGCCCCCCGGCACGGGCCAGCATTTCGGCCGCCACGTCGACAAGGAAACCGGCGTCGCCGAGTGGTTCAAGCCCTTCGACCTGATCCAGGACTTCACCTTCGCGGGTATCGGCAAGAAGGGCGCGTACTGATCGTGGCCCGCCCCGCGACCCCGTTCCTCGCCGCCCTGACGGCGGTGGCCCTGCTCGCGGCGCGGCCGGCCTCGGCGGAGGACCTGCCCGTGATCAAGGTCGAGATGCGCGACGGAGCGATCATTCCCGACGTGATCGAGGTGCCGGCCAACACGCGCTTCAAGCTCGAGATCACCAATACGGGCAAGAGCCCGGTGGAGTTCGAGAGCACCGAACTGAAGCGCGAGAAGGCGCTCGCCGCCGGGGCCACCTCGTCCATCGTGTTCCGCACCATCGATCCCGGCCGCTACGACGTGTTCGACGACTTCCACCCGGATTCCAAAGCCACCCTCGTGGCGAAGTGAGCGGCGAAGCGGACCGAATGGTGAACCCCATGGCGGCATCGGCCTCCATCTCACCGGGCGAGGCCTGGGTCGATGCCAAGCTGGCCGACCTCGGCCAGTGGCTCCGGCGCAACGGCGGCGCGATTCGCGCGATCCAGTGGATCGTCGTGGCGATCTACCTCGTCCTCGTGGCGGTGCCGGCGTTCCTGCCGCTCCCGGGGCGCACGGCCCACCTGTGGAACGACCTCACGGTGTTCGCCCAGTTCGCGTTCTGGGGCATCTGGTGGCCGTTCGTGCTGGTCAGCATGGTGGTGGTGGGACGCGCCTGGTGCGGCATCCTCTGCCCCGAGGGCGCGCTCACGGAATTCGCCAGCCGCTGGAGCCTGGGGCGCGCCGTGCCGCGCTGGCTCACCTGGGGCGGCTGGCCGTTCGTGGCGTTCGCCGGCACCACGGTCTACGGCCAGATGGTCAGCGTCTACGGCTACCCGAAACCCGTGCTCGCCGTGCTCGGCGGCTCCACGGTGGCGGCCATCGCCGTCGGCCTGCTCTACGGCCGCAACAAGCGGGTGTGGTGCCGCTACCTCTGCCCCGTCAACGGCGTCTTCGCGGTGCTGGCCAAGCTCGCCCCCGTGAGCTTCCAGGTCGACCACGCCGCCTGGGCCGCGTCGCCGAAACCCCGGGGCGAGAGCTTCAACTGCGCGCCCCTCGTGGCGGTGAAGACCATGGACGGGGCCGGCGCCTGCCACATGTGCGGGCGCTGCTCCGGCTATCGCGGGGCCGTTCGCCTCGCCCGCCGCTCGCCCACCCACGAGATCGTCAACGTCGCCGGCCATGAGCCGAGCCTCGACCAGACCGCCCTCATCCTGTTCGGCATGATGGGTCTGGCGGTGGGCGCGTTCCAGTGGTCGTCGAGCCCGTGGTTCATCGAGGCGAAGCAGTGGCTCGCCACGATCCTGATCGAGCGCGGGATCTCCTGGCCCCTGGAGACGACCCTGCCGTGGTTCATCCTGACCAACTACCCCGAGCACAACGACGTGCTGAGCCTCCTCGACGGGGTTCTCCTGCTCGCCTACATCGCCGCCTCGGCCATCGTTCTCGGCCTGTCGCTCTCGGGCTTCGTGGCCCTGGGCACCCGGGCGCTCGGCGGATGGTCGGGCCGGCGTTTCCACCACCTCACCCAGACCCTGATCCCCGTGGCGGGCTGCGGCGTGTTCCTCGGCCTGTCGGCCCTCACCGTGACGTTCCTGCGCGGCGACGGGTTCGTCATCCCCTACGTCTCGGAGATGCGCGGCGGATTGCTCCTCGGCAGCAGCCTGTGGAGCACCTGGCTCGCATGGCGGGTGTCCGGGCTCTACGCGGCCGGCGCGCGCCGGGTGGCCGCGACCCTCGCCATCGCGGCGGCCTGCGGCCTCGCGGTGTTCGGCTGGGTGCTTCTGTTCTGGATCTGGTAACCGGCGCCGCATCCGGCGCGCACAAGGATTTTCGCGCATGATCGGCGCCTTCGTCATCGCTTTTCGCGAGGTCATCGAGGCCGGCCTCATCGTCGGCATCGTCATGGCGGCCACCCGCGGCATCGCCGGGCGGGGCCGCTGGATCGCCCTCGGCATCCTCGGGGGGCTCGCCGGGGCCGCCCTCATCGCCCTGTTCGCGGAAAAGATCTCCGATGCGTTCGAGGGCGCGGGCCAGGACATCCTCAACGCCGCCGTGCTCATCGTCGCCGTGCTGATGCTGATCTGGCACAACACCTGGATGAGCAAGCACGGGCGGGAGCTCGCCGGGGAACTCCGCGCGGCCGGCGACAAGGTCCGCACCGGCCAGAGCACGGCCGCGGCGCTCTCCCTCGTCGTCGGGGCGGCGATCCTGCGCGAGGGCGCCGAGCTCGTGCTGTTCCTCTACGGCCTCGTGGCCTCCGGCACCTCCGGCATCGACATCCAGCTCGGGGCGCTGGCGGGCGTCGCCGCCGGGGCCGCCCTCTCGGGGGTGAGCTACTTCGGCCTCGCCGCCATCCCGACCCGGTACGTGTTCTCGGTGACGAGCGCGCTCATCATCTTCCTCGCCGCCGGCCTCGCCTCCCAGGCCGCCCAGTTCCTCGCGAATGCGGGCATCGTCACGGTCCTCGACCGGCCCCTGTGGAACACCGCCGGCTTCCTGCGCGAGGACAGCCTCGCCGGCCGCGTCCTCCACGCGCTCGTCGGCTACACCGACCGGCCGAGCGTGCTGCAGGGCGTAGTCTATCTCGGCACCATCCTGATCATGGTCGCCCTGATGCAGTGGTCGTCGGCGGACAAGCGCCGGCAGGTCCGCACGGCCTGAGACGACATGCACGTCACGCATGCACCCGATGCCTCGGCCGCCGACCCGATCACGTTCGACGCGTTTCTCGCCGTCGACATCCGGGTCGGCACCATCGTATCGGCCGAGCCGTTCCCGGAGGCGCGCAAGCCCGCGTGGAAGCTCGTGATCGATTTCGGCGCCAGCATCGGCCGGAAGCGGTCGAGCGCCCAGATCACCGAACATTATCGCGCCGAGGATCTCCCCGGCCGCCAGGTCGCCGCCGTGGTGAACTTTCCGCCGCGCCGGATCGGACCGTTCGTATCGGAGGTCCTGACCCTCGGCTTTCCCGATTCCGACGGCGCGGTGGTGCTGTTCGCACCGGACAAGGCGGTGCCGAACGGCGAGCGCCTGTTCTGACCTAACGGCGCAGGGGCACGCCCGCGATCCAATCGCCGAGGCGGCTGCGCAAGGCGACGGGATCGCCCGCGAGCGCCACCATCTTCTGGCGCGCCGTCTCGCCCGAGACGATGCGGATCTCGCTGCGCCGCAATCCCAGGGCCTCGGCGAGATAGGCGACGAGCGCCGCGTTGGCGGCGCCCTCCACCGGCGGGGCGGCGACCCGTAGCTGCACCGCCACGCGCCCGTCCGCCCCGACGACGAGGCCGTCGAGGCCGGACCGCGCACCGCGGGGGGTGAGGCGGACGGCGAGGCGCATGCCGCCCGGACCGGCCGTGTAGGGCAGGGATGGCGTCACAACTCGCCCGTGAGGAACTGCGCCCGACCGTGGCCGAAGGACCAGTCGGCGTCGCTGTTGACGAGGCAGGACACCATCACGTCGGCGGGGCTGATCCCGCAGGCGGCCTCCAGCTTCTCCGTCAGCAACCGGTAGAAATCCTGCTTCATCTCCTGGGAGCGGGGCCGGGTGAACACCTGCACCACCACCACGTCCTTCGTGCGCGGGATGCCGAGGCCGGTATCCTCGATGATCATCCGCGACGGCTTGTGCTCGGTGACGATCTGGTAGCGGTCGCCGGGCGGGACCCGGAATGCCTCCAGCATGGCCTCGTGGGCGGCATCGAGCAGGGTCTTCAGCTCGGCCTCGGTGCGGCCTTCGAGAAGGTCGAAGCGGATCAGCGGCATGGACGGGTCTCACGATGGAAGCGCCGGGACGGAGGCGCGACCGCTTCCTAACATCCGTCGCGGGCCTGCGTCCCGATCGCCGGGGGGAACCACCATTCGGTGCGCCCGGCGGGGTGTCCAGGCGCCCATGTTGCATTAAGGTGCGCGGCGCTTTCACAGGAACCCACGATGTCCGACCTCCGCCTCCGCCGCAGCGTGCTGTATATGCCCGGTTCGAATCAGCGCGCTCTGGAGAAGGCCCGGACGCTGGCCGCCGATTCGCTGATTCTCGACCTCGAGGACGCGGTGGCGCCCGACGCCAAGGAGATCGCCCGCGAGCAGGTCTGCGCGGCGGTGAAGGAGGGCGGCTACGGGACCCGCGAGATCATCATCCGGGTCAACGCCCCCCAGACGCCCTGGGGCGAGTCCGACCTCAAGGCTGCCATCGAGGCGCGGCCCGACGCGATCCTGATGCCGAAGGTGTCCTCGCCGGCCGTGCTCGAGAGCATCGCCAACCATCTCGAAGCCCTGGAAGCGCCCGACAGCATCGCCGTGTGGGCGATGATCGAGACGCCCGCCGCCATCCTGAACATCCAGGAGATCGCCAAGGCCCGGCGCGACCGGCGCACCCGGCTCTCCTGCTTCGTGCTCGGAACCAACGATCTGGCCAAGGACACCTGGGCCCAGCTCGTGCCCGGGCGCGTGCCGATGCTGCCCTGGATGATGTTCACCCTCGCGGCCGCCCGCGCCGAGGGGCTGACCATCCTCGACGGCGTCTGGAACGACATCGGCGATGTCGACGGTTGCCGGGCCGAGTGCCAGCAGGCGCGCGACCTCGGCTTCGACGGCAAGACCCTGATCCACCCCAACCAGATCGAACCGGCCAACACCTGCTTTGCCCCCTCCGAGGAGGAGGTCCGCCGCGCCCGCATCGTCATCGAGGCGTTCGACAAGCCGGAGAACCTGAAGCGCGGCGCCATCAAGATCGAGGGCCGCATGTACGAGCGCCAGCACATCGGCATGGCGCGCCGCGCCGTGAACTGGTCGGAGGCCATCGCGGCCAAGGGACAGTAGCGGGGCGGGGCCGCCATGCGCTGAAGGCCGGAACGGGGGCGGGGAGGCGGGGCTTTCCCCGCTGACGGCGCGCCGCGCGGCGGCGCGCGCCCACAAGGACCCGTTCCCCGCATGAGCCCGATCCTCGAACCCTACACCCTCGGCGACCTCGCCCTGAAGAACCGCGTCGTCATGGCGCCGCTCACCCGCAGCCGCTCGTCGCGCGAGGGCGTGCCGCCGAATTTCGCCGTCGACTACTACACCCAGCGCGCCAATGCGGGCCTGATCATCTCCGAGGCGACGAACATCTCGCCCCAGGCCGTGGGCTACGCCTTCACGCCCGGAATCTGGACCGACGCTCAGGTGGAGCGCTGGAAGACGATCACCGCCGGGGTCCACGCCAATGACGGGCGCATCTTCCTGCAGCTCTGGCACACGGGCCGCATCTCGCACCCGGACGTCCAGCCGAACGGCGCGCTTCCCGTCGCGCCCTCGGCCCTGAAGCCTGAGGGCATGGCCTTCACCGAAAAGGGCATGCAGCCCCACGTCACCCCCCGCGCCCTGGAGACGGACGAGATCCCCGGTATCGTCGAGGATTACCGCCGGGCCGCCGAGAACGCCAAGGCGGCCGGCTTCGACGGCGTCGAGATCCACTCGGCCAACAACTACCTCCTCGAACAGTTCGTGCGGGATTCCACCAACCACCGCACCGACCGATACGGCGGCTCCATCGAGAACCGCCTGCGGTTTCCGCTGGCCGTGGTGAAGGCGGTGACGGAGGTCTGGGGCGGCCGGCGCGTCGGCATCCGCCTGTCTCCGGCCACGACAGAGCCCGGCAAGACGGCCCTGGACAGCGATCCGAAGGCGACCTTCGGCGCCTATGTCGAGGCCCTCAACGCCTTCGGCCTGCTCTACCTCCACACCATCGAGGGCGTGACCCAGCAGACCCGCGACGTGCCGGACGAAGTCGATTTCGGCCAGATCCGCGAGCGCTTCGAGGGCGCCTATATCGGCAACAACCAGTACACCCTGGAGCTTGCCGAGAAGGACCTCGCGGAGGGCCGCGCCGACCTGTTCAGCTTCGGCCGTCCCTACATCGCCAATCCGGACCTCGTGGAGCGCCTGCGCACGGGCGCCCCCCTCGCCGAGGCCCCGAAGGCGTACTGGTACGGCGGCGGCGCCAACGGCTACTCGGATTGGCCGGGCATGAACGGTCCGGTGGCGATCAAGCGGTAGGGCGTTCGTGCCATCCGCCCTCACCCCGCGCGGGGTGGGGGTTCTGGGCCGGACACGATTGTGTCGTGGCGCGCGAGACCTCAGCCATGGAGGTGGTCCAGAACGGCCCGGCCAGCCTCGGTGACGGCGTAGCGCGTGCGCTGCGTTCTGGGCACGCGCTCGATCACCGTGAGGAGTGCGGTGTCTCCCACCAGGGTCTCGACGGCCCGCAGCACGAGGGCGTGCTCCACCCCGAAGATCTTCGCGAACGAGCGGGAATCCTGCGCGAGGTCGAGGTGCAGGGCCGCCAGCACCCCGGCCTCCAGGGTGGAGAGGCCGGGCTGCAGGGCGGCGACGGAATCCGTCACCGCCAGGAAGGTGTCCGCATCGGCGGGCGGTTCGCTCACGCGGCTGCCGGGGCGCGCAACTGCACCATCACCGACTTCGAGGTCGGCGTATCGCTGCCCTCGCCGAAGGTGGAGAGCGGCACGAGGACGTTGAGTTCCGGGTAGTACCCGGCGAGCGAGCCGCGCGGCATGTCGAAGGGCACGAGGCGGAACCCCTCCGCCACGCGGGTCACGCCGTCCTGATGCGTGCCGACGATGTCGACCCGGTCGCCCGTGAGTGCCCGGATCTCGGCGAGGTCGTCCGGATGGGCGAACACCACGCGGCGCTCGCCGTAGACCCCGCGATAGCGGTCGTCCATGCCGTAGATGGTGGTGTTGTACTGGTCGTGGCTGCGGAAGGTCTGGAGCACGAAGGTGCCCGGCGCCTTGCCGGCCCGCTGGTGCTCCGTGGCCTCGGGCAGCCGATCGGCCGAGAAGTTGGCGCGCCCCGTCGTCGTCTCGAAGTTGCGCTCGGCGGCGAGATTCCGCAGCATGAAGCCGCGCGGGCGGCGCACCCGGACGTTGTAGCCCGAGAAGCCCGGGATCGTCCGTTCGATGCGGTCGCGGATGCGGTCGTAATCCTCGGCCAGGCCCGCCCAGTCGACCTTGTCGGAGCCGACGGTGGCCGCGGCCATGCCGGCGATGATGGCGATCTCGGAGAGCAGCTCCTTCGAGGCCGGCTTGTTGATGCCGCCCGAGCCGTGGACCATGCTCATGGAGTCCTCCACGGTCACGATCTGGATCTTACCCTGCGGATTTCTGTCGATCTCTGTGCGGCCGAGGCACGGCAGGAGGTAGGCGACGCGGCCCGGCACGAGGTGCGAGTGGTTGAGCTTCGTCGCGATGTGGACGGTGAGTTCGCAGGACGCCAGGGCCTTGGCGACGAGGGCCGTGTCCGGCGTGGCGCGGGCGAAGTTGCCGCCGAGCCCGATGAACGCCTTCGACGAACCGTCCAGCATGGCGCCGATGGCCGCGATGACGTTGTGGCCGTGGTGGCGCGGCGCCGCGAAGCCGAACTCCGCCTCGAGTGCGTCGAGGAGGGCGGCCGAGGGCTTCTCGTTGATGCCCACCGTGCGGTCGCCCTGCACGTTGGAATGGCCGCGCACCGGGCACAGGCCCGTGCCGGGGCGCCCGACATGGCCGCGCAGGAACAGCACGTTGGCGAGTTCGCGGACGGTCGCGACGGAATGGCGGTGCTGGGTCACGCCCATGGCCCAGGTGCAGATCACCTTGTCGGCCCCGAGATAGACCTCCGCCGCCACCTCGATATCGGCGCGGCTGAGGCCCGACTGGTCCTCGATGGCCTCCCAGGTGGTGGCGTCCACCACGGCCCGGTAGGCCGCGAGGCCCTCGGTGTGATGGGCGAGGAACGACCGATCGAGCACCGAGGGCTTGCCGGCGGCGAGCGCCGCGTCGTCGGCGGCGAACACCGCCTTGGCGATGCCGCGGAAGGCCGCCATGTCGCCGCCGAGACGCGGCTGATAGTAGTGGCTCGCCACAGGGGCACTCGCCCCGCGCAACATCTCGACGGTATTCTGCGGATCGGCGAAGCGTTCGAGGCCGCGCTCGCGCACGGGGTTGAACACCACCACGCGGGCGCCGCGGGTCGCGGCCCTGCGCAGGTCGCC
>Ga0182231_1000185_pt1 | contig 15478 bp, 12 predicted proteins | sample G6R1MG_29_FD_129667 | JGI IMG/M metagenome (GOLD analysis project Ga0182231, IMG submission 129667) | Miscanthus phyllosphere microbial communities from Michigan, USA - G6R2_NF_07NOV2016_LD1 MG | ecosystem: Host-associated > Plants > Phyllosphere > Phylloplane/Leaf | place: USA: Michigan...
GCGCCCGCGTCGAAGGGCAGGCGCCCGTCGATCGCCGCGCGCATCAGCTCGGCCAGCCGCTCGACCCGGTCCGGGGCGTCGGGATCGAAATAGCTTGCCGCATTGCCGCCCGCTTCGGGGATCGCGGTCAGGCTCGACGCGATTACCGGTGTACCCCGCGCGAGGCTGTCGAGCACCGGGATGCCCCAGCCCTCGCCGCGGCTCGGGAAGACCAGGGCGGCGGCCCGGCCGTAGAGATCGGACAGGCCGTTATCGTCGATGCCGGCGATGTGCACCGCATCCGGGGTCCGGGTCAGGCGGTCGAGGGTCTGGGGCCGCTCGCCGTCGCCCTTGCCGACCACGATCAGCCGGGCTGCACCCGCGGGCAGGCGCGCGAAGGCGTCGAGTACGAGACCAAGATTCTTGCGCGGCTCCAGGCGGCCGACCATCAGCAGGTAGGGGCGGCCATCCGCGAGCGGGCTCCGCTCGGCCGAGGCCCTGGGCGGGGTCGAACCGCAGCGCACTTCGGCGATCCGCTCGCGCTCGATGCCGTAGACCTTGGCGATGGAGTCGCGGCTGTAGTCGGAGATGGTCAGGACCAGCTTGGCGCGCCGGGCCGAGAGCCGGGTGAGGACGCGGTTCCGCCAGCGCATCCGCCAGGAAAAGAACTCGGGGTGGGTTTCGAACAGGATGTCGTGGACCACCACCACCTGCCGGTTCCCCGGCACCAGCGGCGGGGCGATGTAGGTGGTGAGCAGGGTGTCGAGCCGGTCGCGGAACACCAGCCAGGGCCAGATCGCGAGCAGGCGGACGCTCGCCGGCACCCGCGGTAGCCGCTGGTGCTCGATATTGGGCCCCGAGACGATCCGTGCGCAGGCCTCCGGGTCGCCGGAATAGACCACGTAGGTCGCGTCCGGATGGCGGGCGGCGGCGCGCCCGATGATGTTCACGAGCCAGGTCCGGCTGCCCTGCGGCTTGCCGGTGAGCACGTGCGCGTCGATGCCGATGCGAAGCATGGTTACGGGCTCCTGTACGCGCCGAAGGTCGGGGCCTCGCCGGGCGCGTAGGCGCGGCCGGCGAGGTCGCGGGTCGCGCCGAGCGGGATGCCGGCGCGGGCGGGGGGCTTGGTCAGCGCGAGGCCGTCCGCGAACGGAGCCGCGCGGTCGCGGAAGGCGGGGGGGCCGGCGAGATCGGGGCCCTGGCTGTTCAGCGGCAGGCTCGCTCCGTCGCTGGTGGCCGTGGCGGCCCAGCGATAGAGAGGGGCGCCGACGCTGCTGCCGATGAAGTTCGGCCCGATCGCGTTGCCGTTGTCGGCGGTGGTCGCCTCGACCGCGATGGCCGCGATGCCGGGCCTCGTGGCGAAGGCGATGTTGTTGAGCACCCGGTTGCCCGCCGTGCGGTCGACGCTCTTCGTGTAGTCGGAGGCCAGCACGATCTCGCCGCGATAGACATGCTTGCCGCCGGAATCGCGCATGTTGCCGGTGACGGTGTTGTTGACCACCGTATTGGAGCCGGCGTCGAACAGGTTGATGCCGGAGCCGTCATTGTCGGTGGCGACGTTGAAAGCGACGGTGTTGCCGTCGCACCATTGGTCGATCTGGATGCCGTTGCCGTCCTGGCCGGTGGTTTCCTTCTGGCCGGTGACGATGTTGTACCGGATGGTGTTGCGGTCGCCGGCGTCCTGGCCGGCGTCCTTGGCGTAGACGTGGATGCCGGAAGTGCCTGACATCCCGACGCCGTTGCCCGAGACCCGGTTGCCCTCGACCACGTAGCCGGAGCCGTTGATCTCCATCCCGTGGATGCCGTTGCCGGTCACGGTGTTGGTCAGGATGTAGCTCGGGTCCTCGGGCGGCACGTTGATCACGTCGACGGCGACGCCGTGGGTCTTGTTGTCGGCGAGCGTGTTGCCGGTGATGCGGTGGCCGGCCCCGGCGCCGTCCCCGATCCAGATGCCGAGGCCGGATTTCGACACGGTCGAGGCCGAGACGGTCACGTGGTGCGAGCCCCGGCGGATGATGAAGCCGGAATTGACCGCGCCCTGCACGGTCAGGCCGGTGACCGTGACGTAGGCGGCATTCTCGAACACCACCGAGTTCGACAGGACGGGCTTGGTCCCGGCCACCGCCGCCACGGTGACCGGCGCCTCGGCGCTGCCGCGGGACCCGATCAGAGCCACGTCGCCGTAGCTGCCGCCGCGGATCAGCACGCTCGATCCGGGGCCGAGGCTCGCGAACGGCACGTCGGCGAGACGCGCTACCGTGCGAAAACCGTCCATCGCGCCGCCCGCGGGATCGACCAGGATGTTCTGCTGCGACTGCGCATCGGCTGGGCCGCAGGCGGCGAGCGCCGGCAGGAGCAGGACTGCGAGGACGTGTCGGGCGTACCGCATCACGCCGCCAGCGCCCGGGCGATGGCGAGGCGCTTCTGGCGCTGGAACAGCCGCCGCCAGATCGTGCGGCCGGCTTCCGGGCTGACCCGCGTCAAGGCCCGCGCCGCCATCTGCCAGCCGGGCAGCAGGGCCGTCGGCATCGCCAGGTCGGCGACGCGGTGGCGTGGGGAGGCGGCCAGCGGCGGCGGGCCGACGAGCCCGAGCCGGGTCAGGTCGGCGGCAAGGTCCGGGCGCTTGCGGTACCACAGCACCAGGGCCGCGCCCTCGCGCTCGGCGATGCGCAGATAGGCTGCCTCATCGAGGAGGTGGTGGTGATAGGCCAACGCCTCCGGGGCGTAGAACAGGTGCATGCCGCGCCGGGCCAGCCGCTCGCCGAGTTCGATATCCTCGTGCCAGGTCAGCCGCGGGTCGAAGCCGCCGGCCTCCTCCAGCAGGCGCCGGTCGACGCTGACGTTGCAGGTCAGGAAGGCGTCCCAGCCGACCTCCACGCGGCCTTCGAGCGCGTCGTAGGAGGCGTCGTGGTGTAGGGCCGAGAACGGCGAGAACGGCAGCGCCGGGTCGATGGTCATGCGTCCGAGGATCGCAGTCTCGCGCCCGCCCCGCCGCGCATGGGCGGCGAGATGCGCCGCGACGAGGCCGGGGGACGGGATGGTGTCGTCGTTGACGATCAGCAGCCGCTCGCCCCGTGCCGCCCCGATGGCGTGGTTGCGGGCGGCGTTGGCCCCTTTGTTCTCCTGGCGCAGATGCACCACCGGGACGCGGCCCGTGGTGACCGCACGGCTGATCACCGTGCCGGTGGAATCGGCCGAGCCGTCGTCGCAGACGACGATCTCGAACGGCACCTCGGTCGTCTGCCGATCGAAGGCCCGCAGGCAAAGGCGCAGTGTGTCGGCGCGGTTGTAGGTCGGGATGATGACCGAGAGCATGGGGACGTCGCTCATGACGAAGCTTCCGGGATCGAGAGGGGAAGGGAATCGGCGGGGGAGCAGCGGCGCAGGCACAGCCATGCGGCCACCGCGGCGGAAAGACCGGCGGCGATCGGCACCGTGAAGGGCGCGAGCGCTGCCGAACCGGCGGCCCAGACCAGGGCGGTGACGAGGCCGGGGCCGAGCACAATCGGCACGTCCGCGACGGTCAGAGGTGGCCCCGCCTCCCGCCAGAAGGCGTGGGCGACAACCGCCAGCATCGCGACCTCGGCCAGAAGGGCGGCCCAAGCCGCGCCGAGCAGAGGATCCAGGGGGATCAGCACCGCGCAGGCCGCAAGGTTCGTGGCGCAGGCGGCTGCACTTCCACGTACCGCGAAGCCGGTCCGGCCGAGCGGAACAAGCCCCGCGAACAGCACGGTTGCGGTGATCAGCAGGGCGCTCATGGCCGCGGCGATCCGCAGGACCGGTGCTGCTGCGGCGAAATCCGGGCCGAAGATCAAGCGTACCAGGGGATCAGCGACCGCACAGGCCGCCACGGTTCCAGCACCTGAGGCCGCCAGGACCGAGGCCAGCGCCGGGCGTACGCTGGCGCATAGCCGAGTGGTGCCGGATCGCGGCCGGCCTGTTTCGAGGGAGCCGACCGCCCGGCCGAACACCGGCACGAGCGGTGCGCACAGGGTGATCGCCACCGCGGCGCCGAGCTCGAAGAATCTGAAGCCGGCGGTAAAATGGCCAAGCTCGGTGGCGCCTGCCAGGGCTGCAAGCATGATCAGGCTGATGCGGCCGTTTAGGGAGCCCAAGGCGTTCGAGACCCCGACTCCGGCTGCCGCCCGTATCGCCGCCCAGCCATGCGCCAGGGAGGCAGGGCGCAGGGGTAAGAGCCGGGCGGCCAGGACCAGACCAACCGCGCCGTAGACGACGCCCGCGGACACCGCGACAACGCTCAAGGCTGCCTCGGGAAGCTGCAACCAGAGCGCGAGCGCGGTGCCGCCGACCAGGGTCGCGGCATTGGCCAGCGACGGCCAGACCGACCAGCCAGGTCGCCCGCAGACCTGAAACACGGAATCGAGGAAACGCGCGGCCGCGAGCGGCATGAGCGAGGCTGCGAGTGCCAGCGCGGGTCGGATTTCCTCGGGTAGGAACGGCAGGGTGCAGAGCAGCAGCAAGCCGGTGGTACCGCCGAGGAGCAGCCGGGCCGCGATCATGCGGCCGAATTCCGCAGCCCGCATCTCCGGCGCGCCAGCCCCCAGGCGCGCTCCGAAAGTCAGCGTCGTGCCGAAATCGGCGGCGATGAGCGCCACCGCGAGCACGGCCAGGGCGAGGCCGTAGCGGCCGAGGGCCGCCGGGCCCACGTCATGGCCGACCATCACGAAGGTGGCGAAGCCAGCGGCCAAATAAAGACCGCGCCCGGCAGCCTGTCCGAGCAGATTCGCGCCGTACCGCATGCCGCCTGGGCGGCGATATCCACGCAATCGGTTTACCAAGCGGTACATCTCTCGGTGAAGCCTTACTGAAAACCGCGACCTACGATTGCATCGTGGCAGGGTGCGTATGGCTTGCAACCGTATCTTCAATTTATGGTTGCACAGACGTCGCGCTTCAGGAAAGCGGAGGACTGCGTATGTCCGAGCCAGCCGAGACTGCCGCCGCCAGGGGGATCCACCTTGCGGGCGCAACGGAAACCGCCGGGGGACGACGGCCGCGGTGGGCGCAGATGCGCGCGGCGCTGGCAGCCGACCGCGCCCACTGGCATCGCCGTGGCCACGGCTCGGCGCGTCTGCACCGGGGCTATCACGCGGTCTGGCTCTATCGGCTATCGCGTTACAGCCACGAGCGTGGCTGGCGAATGGCGGCGTGGCTGCTGTGGCTCGTCAACGGCTGGTGGACCGGTTCCGACATCCCCCCATCGAGCCGGATCGCCGGAGGGCTCTTCCTGCCGTACCCCTTCGGCGCCGTCATAGCGGGCGCTGTCGGACGCGATGCAGCCTTCGGCGTCCAGGCCTCGATTGGCGGGCTGCTCAAGGAGCCCGATCAAGATATCGGCGGTGGCCCCGGCCTGCCGGCGTTGGGGGACGGCGTGGTGCTCGAAGCCGGTGCGATCGTGCTCGGCGCCGTGCGGATCGGCGATCGAGCCCGCCTCGGCCCCCGCACAACCATCCTCAAGGACGTCGAGCCGGACGAGACCGTGATGCCCCAGCCCTGGCGCGCCCTGCCGGGCCGCGGAGCCGCGGCATGACCGGCGGCGTCATCAGCCCCGATCCACGCGGGCCGACCGGTGATACGGCGCTGCTCCGCCTGCTCTCCGCCGATTTCGCCCGCGTCCTGCGCCAGACCACGGGCGGCAAGCCAACCTCCCGGCTCCGGCGCCTGATGCACCTGACGCTGCCGGCCATGCAGGTCTCGATCTTCCATCGGACAGCCCATCTGCTGCACGGACGCGGCTGGCGGCGCAGCGCGGCGTTCGTCTCGAACCTGTCGTTGCGGCTGACTGGCGCGAGCCTGCATCCCGGCTCGCCGATCGGCCCTGGCCTGTTCGTGCCCCACCCGGCACGGGTCGTGTTTTGCGGCCGCGCGGGGACTGATCTCGTACTGCTGCCCGGGACGCTGGTCGGTCCGCGGGATTGGGTCTCTCCTGGTGCACCGTTCCCCGGCGATGCGCCGTGCCTTGGCGATGGCGTGGTCGTCGGCGCCCACGCGGCCGTCCAGGGCGCCGTCACGGTCGGATCCGGGGCGACGATCGGAATCGGTGTCTGCACGCTGCGGGACGTGCCTGCCGGCACCGTGACGATGATCGCCCAGCGGCAGATCCGCAGCCGCCCCGAGACTTCGGGGGCCGGCGATGCAGTCTAGCCGGGTGCCCGAGCGGTCCGACCCCGGCTCAGGCCGGCCCGTGCTCGTGCCGGCGAATCGCTTCCGGGCCTGGGCGGGCGGTACGCCTGGACGGGAGCTGGCGCCGGAGCACGCCCTCGTAGGCGTCAAAAATGCCTTGCCAGCCGAAGGCGTCGGCGTGCCGGCTGCGGGAGGCCGCCGACAGGGCGTCGAGCCGGCTCGGTGCGGCGCGCACGAGGTTGAGGATGCCCCGGCGCAGCTCGGTCTCGTCGCCGAAATACACCGCTCCGTCGCCCGCGACCCAGCGATTGAACGGATTGTCGTGGGCCAGGATCGGCGAGCCGGCACCCAAAGCCTCCACAAGGGACGGGTTCGTTCCGCCGACCGTGTGGCCATGAATGTGGAAGCGGGCGTGCAGCCGAAGGGCCGCGACGCGCTCGGATTCGTAGATCGCGCCGGCAAAAATCACGTCGGGGCCGCCCGCGGCCTTCACGGCACGGTGGTAGGGATCGGACTCCATCAGCTTGCCGAGCACGACCAGGGGCAGGCCGGGGCGGATCTCGCTCCACGCGCGCACGATCTGGAGCACGAGGTTCTCTGGCACCACTCGGGCGATCAGCAGCCCATAATCGCGGGGGCGCACTTTGAAGTCCGCCAGCGGGGCAGTCGGCGCCTCCAGCACAGGGTCGGCACCGTACGCGATGGTGGTGATCCGCTTTTCTGCGGTGTTGCGGGCCAGGTGCCGGGCAATCTCCGGATGGTCGGCGACCAGATGCGTGGAGAACAGGCTGCCGAGGCGCTCGTTCAGCCAGAACCACGCCTTGGCCGGCTTCGACCAGCGGTCGCGCTTCCACTCGATCCCGTCCATGTTCATCACGCTGCGCTTGCCCGTGAGCCGGTACAGGATCGAGAAGGCGGCGGTGTTGTAGCCCAGGACCAGCGGCAGGGCCGGCCGGAATGCCGCCTGCAGCGTGCATTTCAGGTCGAACACGATGGTCGCGAAGGCGCCGTCGCCCCGGACCGACACCGGGATCAGCGTGATGCCGCGCCAGATGCTCGGCAGCGTCGGCTTGGTGACCTGGCAATAGACTTCGACCCGCCAGCCGCGCTCGACGAGCTCCAGCGCGAGACGCTCGGCCAGGGTCTCGAAGCCTCCATGCGCGGCCGGCACCCCGCGGGTGCCGAGGATCGCCACGGCCGGACGCCCGTCCGGCTCGCCCCCCTTCACCACCACCGTGCGCATCGCGCCGCCAGAGGAGCCTAACAGATGGTCACCGTCGAACAGCGCCTGTTCCGGGAGATGGGCGCCGGGGGTTATTCCCGGCAGGACCACCGGATGGAGTACATCGTCCGCGTCAACGCGCTGCTCCGGCCGGACATGCGGGTGATGGAGTTCGGGGCCGGGCGCGGCAAGTGGACCGATGACCCGGTTCCACTGCGCCGGCACCTCGGCGACTTCCGCGGACGCTGCGCTCACGTCATGGCTTGCGACGTGGATGAGGCGGTTCTCGAGAACAAGTCCGCCGACGAGGTCCGGCTCATCGGCCACGATGGGATCCTGCCGTTCCCGGACGGAAGCTTCGACCTGATCTCGGCGTTTTCGGTCCTCGAACATATCGAGCATCCCGAGGTCACCGCGGCCGAGCTCGGCCGGGTCCTCGCCCCGGGGGGCTGGCTCTGCGCCTGGACGCCCAACCGCTGGGGTTATGTCGGGGTCGGCGCGCGGTTGATCCCGAAGCGGCTGCACGCCCAGGTCTTGCGCTGGGTCGAGCCGCGGCGGGTCGAGATCGACTCGTTCGTGCCGCTCTACACGATGAACACGGAGGCGGCGCGGCAGCGGCTTTTCCCAACTGATCGGTTCGAGCACTTCACCTACAGTTTTGACGGGCAGCCGTTCTATCATGGCGAGAACATCGTCCTGGGCAAGTTCTGGGAGCTGCTGTTCCGGCTCACGCCGGGTCCGTTGAAGGGCTATCACATGGTCTTCATCCGCAAGCGGCCTTGAGGATTAAGCCCATCAGCTTCGAAGACTGCGCAGGTGGGCGGAGAACCTGCGCATGTCCTCGGCTCTGTGGGCCAGGTCCGGCCGGTGCTTCAGCCGGCCGGCGAACCCGTAGGCCAGCGCCCGCAGGGTGAAGCCGAGCCGGAGCGGCCCTGAGAAGAACGCCGGCGAGGACAGGAACCGGCCGGCATTGCGCAGGCGGTAGATCTCAGCCAACCCGTCGAGCCAGCGGGCCGAGCGCACGCCGGCCGATCCGCCCTGGAGATGGACGACCGCGATCCCCGGCAGGTAGGCGACCCGCCATCCGGCATCGCGCAGCCGGCAGCCCCAATCCACGTCCTCGCCGTAGAGAAACATCGGGCTTTCGAGCCCGCCGATCGTCTCGATCGCGGCACGGCGCATCATGAGAAACGCGCCGCAGACCCAGTCCACGTCCACGGCCGTGCGTCCCCTGGCCTGGCGGCTCGCAAGGTAGAGACCGCGTAGGCCGAAGCGTCCCGACAACCCCGCGGCGTGGACCAGGGTCGAGAGCGGGCGCGGCTCATAGCCGGCATCGCCGACCTGATGGCGGCCGTCCGGGAAGATCAGGCGTGGGCCGAGGGCGCCGACATCCGGATGCGCATCGAGATGGGCGAGGGCGGCGGCGAGCACTTCCGGGTCGCGCAGGAACGCGTCGGGATTGAGCAACAAAATCGTATCGTACTGCGCCGCCTTCAGGCCGACGGCATTGCCGCCTGCGAAACCATGGTTGGTCTGCTCCGCCATCAGCTTCACCCACGGGAAGCCGTAGGCAATCCGCTCCGGCGTCCCATCGGACGAGGCGTTGTCGACGAGGATCACCTCGTAGGGGCGATTGATCCGGCTGGTCGCCAGGAGCTGCAGGCAGGTCTCGATATCGGCGCCGGCATTGTAAGTGACGATCAGGACGCTGAGGCCGATCCCCTTCATGGTCGGTACCCCTCTCGGCGCCGGTCGGCTGCTGCACGTCGTTGCGCCGCCCGCACGCCCGCGATCAGCCCGAGACCGGTATAGAGCAGCTCAGCGATACCCAGATTCAGGCGGAAGCCCGGGTCGACCAAACCGTGCAACAGGTGTGCGATCAGGCCGACGGCGCAAGCCGCTGCGATGGCCGCCAGGGGATCTCCGATCGGTGCGCGCCACGCAGCCCGGAAGCCCCGGAAGATCCCGATCAAAAAGACCAAGGCGAAGGCCGTATAACCGACGATCCCGACCTCGGTGAGGATCAGAATGTGCAGGTTGTGCACCACGTGGTTCGAGCGGTCGAACAGGCCTGCGAGGCGGGACAGGCCGGTCTGATCAAGCACGGCGAACTGATTGCCGAAATTGTTCAGGCCGACGCCGAAGATCGGAAATTGTTCGAATAGGGCCAGGGCGGCCGCATTGAGCGGCCCACGCTGAGCCGCCGAGCCGCCATCGTCCGCGGTGAGGCGTTCCCAGACCAGCGGCCCGGCGTAGATCGCTCCGATCCCGGCCACCACGACCAGCAGGGCGAACACGATCAGGCTCGCCCGGGAGAAGAGCCGGTCCCGGTAGACCAGCAGGACGACCAGGGTGGCCGAGAGCGGATAGGTCAGCCACGAGGCACGTGACAGGGTTAGCACCACGCCGACGACGGCCGATCCGGCGCCGGCCGCTCCGATGAGGCGCAGGAGCCGCGGACCCCGCGAGAGGGCGAGCGCCAGGGCCAGCGGCCAGACGAACTCGTAATAATAGCCGAGGATATTGGGGTGAACCTTCAGACCGCCGGCGCGGCGTTGCGCAGAGAAGTTGATGTTTTCCTCGACGATCTGCTCCTCGCCCAGCACCGAGAGCCCGAGTTCGGAGCCGGAGACGTATTGCAGGCCCGCCACCGCGGTCTGCACAAGGCACAGGGCACAGATCGCCAGAGCCAGGGTCCGGATGTCGGCCCCCGACAGGTTCGAGACCGCGACCGAGACCAAGAGCAGGCCCAGGAACCGCCAGGCATCGAACCACAGGTAGGCGGTGTCTGTGGCGTTGCTGAGGGAAAGCAGGCCGGCCGCCAGAAATCCGATCTGCGTCAGGACGAGGGGCCGATCGAGGCGCAGGCCCCGGACGCGCTCGCCGACGCCGGACACCTTCGACAGGATCAGCGTCAAAGCCACGAGGAGCGCGACGCTGACCGTCAGCCCAGCCCCGCCGCCGATGCTCGGCAGGTATTGGCCATTCGCCTCGAAATGCTGAAAGAAACTGACGTCGAGCTTCACGGTCAGCCCGACCGCGAGGGAGACCAGCAGGAGGGGCGTCAGGCGGTAGCGCTGTCCGGCGATGAGGGCGCCGACCCCGCCGAAGGCAGCCGCCAGCCCGACCACGGCGAATTTGAGAGGCGCAGCGCTCAGCGCCACGGCGCCAGCCGCGGCGGCCAGGCCGAGGGTGGCGATGGGCAAGGCGCGGAGCGCGCGCAGCGAGGCGCCGCTCATCCGAGCCACCGGTACAGCCATTTCGGGATCGGCCGGCGGGTCCCGTTGAGGACGATGCCGAGCGGCGCACCGCCCGCTGCCTTGAGGTCGGCGAGCGCCTGCTGCGCCACGGCCCGGCGCGTGCGCTCGGCGCCGATCACCACGACGAACCCGTCCACGAACGGCGAGAGCGCTGCAGCGTCGCCGATCTCGGTGATCGGCTCGCAGTCCAGGATGGCGAGGTCGAAGCGGTCGTCGACCAGCGCCAGGAAGTCCTCCACCCGGCCGTCGTCCAGGGTCGCCCGCTGAATCGCCCTGTCGTTGCCAGCCGGCACGACGCTGAGGCCGTCCGCCACCGGGTGAACCCCGAGGCTCGGTGCTACGTCGCCGGCGACGATGTCGGCGAAGCCCGGGCGGCCGACGAGCCCGTAGGCTTCTGCGAGCGATGGCCGTGACCAGTTCGCTTCAATCAGTACGGCGGTGCGGCCGCGGCGGGCATAGGCGCCGGCGAGTTCCCGGGCGAGGGTACTGACGCCCTCGCCGGGCTGGACGGCGGTGATCCCGACCCGGCGGAGCCGGGCCTCGTGGCGGCTGAGCTGGACGAGCGCCGGCTCCAGCACGGCCGGGTCGATCAGCGGGGCGTTGGCGGTGATCATGCGGCGGCTCCGCCGAAACGCGGGCGCCGCCCAGGGCCCGAGCGCAGCGGCACGGCGGCCAGGACCGGCACGCGCAGCGAGCGGGCGACTTCGGATGCACTACGGTAGGTCTGGGCGAGTATCTCGGCGAGAGCGACATAGGCCAGCGCGGCGAGCAGGCCGAGGCCGGCTGCCAGGCCGAGGATCAAGGGCCGGTTCGGGCCGGAGGGCAGCCGCGGCGGTACGGCGCGCGCGACCAACGCGGAGGAGGTCACGGACTGCGCGTCAAGCCCGGTGCCTGTGCGCAGGGCGTCGATCCGCTTCTGGGTGTCGGTGATCTCGTCGCTGAGCAGGCTCTTCTGCTGCGCCAGCCGGCCATAGGCCAGGGCGGCGTCGCTCTGGCCGATGGCGGCTCTGCGGCGGTTGGCTTCGATCCCCGTGATGGTCTGAATCTTCTCCGACAGAACCGAGAGCCGCGCCGTGTCGGCGGCGATCAGCGCTTGGTACTTCTGCCGGGTCAGGGCCGCGAGGTCCCGGTCGAGGCTGACGAATTCGGGCGCGGTCGGCCGGAACCGGACGGCGATCTCCGCGCGCTTGGTCCTGAGATCCGCCCAGCGCGTGTCGAAGGCCGCGACCGTCGGGTCGGCATCGGGCGGCGTCGGCTGCCAGCGATCGGGGCCGGTCTCGCGGGTGCGCTTGAGCCGGGCCTCGACGCCTTCACGCTCGATCTGCGCGGCCGATTTTTGGCGGGCGAGGTCGGACAGCGTCCCGAGGTCGTTCTGCTGCTCGATCTCGAAGCTCGCGGTGTTGTTGCCTTTCAGGGATTTCGCGAGCTGTGCATCGATGGCGGCGAGGTCGGCGCGCGCCCGCTCCAGCTTGCCCTGGTAGAAGGTCGCCGGGGTCTCGTCGGCATAGACCTCGACATGGCGGCGCTTGTAGGCGTCGAGCAGCCGATTCAGGGCCTGGGCGGCGAAGTTCGGATCCGTCCAGGTGAAGCCGGTCAGGATCACGTCCGTCTCCTTGACGAACACGACCTTGAAGGACGCCAAGTAGGCCTCGTAGAGCTTCTCGTCAGGGCTCAGGTGGCGCAGGAGGCCGAGCGCCTCGAACGGGATGCGGGCGGTGTCCACGATCCAGGTCTTGACCGCCTTGGCCCCGCGCATGGCGACACGGCCCTGGTAGATCAGCCAATCCATCCAGTCCTCGGGGGGCGGCCCGAGATCGCCCGCCGGGGTGATCGCCTTCAGCGCCGCGAACTCGTCGCGCACGATGCTCGGATCACGCAGGATTTCGATCTCATTGTTCACGTTCTGCGCGCGCTCTGAGAACATGTAGTTCTGGTTGGCGCCGCTCTGGATCGGGGCGGCCGACTTCTCGCGACCGAGGCGGATGATCAGCTTGGCGTCGGCGGTGTATTCGGCCGGCGTCAGCAGGAGGTAGATGCCGGCGCCCAGGATCGCGGCGGCCAGGATCAGCAGGGCTGGCCGGATATGCCGGAACAAGGCCGCGAGGGCGTCGCGGAGATCGAAGGCGATATCCTCGAACGCGTCGGGCGTGGTCCGGTCGGGCCGGGACAGGTCGGACTTCGTCACGTCCCGGACCTCACGGTTGCGCTGGTGGAGGTGTTGGCGGACGGACCGGTGATGTAATTCACACCGAAGCCGGTACCGTTGAAGAGCAGGATCTGGCGAACCACCAGATCCACGGCGCGGGCGGTCTTGGCCAGCAGTGATGGCGGCACGTAGACCGTGGCGTTCGGCGGCACGATGATCGTGTCCGCCAGCCCCGGCTGGCCGATATCGACGATGCGGACGCTGCCCGCTGCCTCGGCGTCGAACCGGATGATGCGCACGGCCTCGCCCGCGGCGGTCGGTAGGATGCCACCGGCCGAGCCCAGGACCTGCGCCAAGGTGCGTGCGCCCTGGAGGGTCACGGGCCCAGGAGCCCGGACTTCACCGAACACCATGGTGTTGGCCGGCACCAAGCTCGCGAGCCGCACGCTTGTGCTCACCGTGGCGAGCTGGCGGTGGTAGGCCGCGGTGAGGCTGCCGGCGAGTTCGGTCACGGTCTTTCCGGCGGCCTGAACCGCGGGCACCATCGGCAGGTTGATCTTGCCGTCCGGCTCGATCGCCAGGACCTTCACGCGGCCCATATCGGCCCGCTGGGTGAGTTCGCGGAAATCATCGGTCACGGTGCGGAATTTGCGCAGCATGATCGTGACGACCGGGTCGATGAGGACGTCGTCGTAGCTGTTCTTGATCAGCGCGGCCGCGGCTTCCGGCGACAGGCCGGCGACCTTGATGCCGTTCTTGCCCGGCAGCGAGATCCGGCCGTCCGGCCGCACGATCACCGTACGGTTGTATTCTGGGTGGGTGCGGAAATCGACCTCGAACTCGTCGCTGGGGTTGAGACGGTAGGTCGGCTGAACCACGCTGGAATCGATCAGGAACGAGACTTCGAGGTTGTCGCCGACGTTGAGCCGATAGTTGGCCAGTCCCAGGCGCATCGTGCGCCCGACCTCCTCCTGGGCAGCCGCGACCAAGGCGGGCGGCAGACCCTCGGTAATCGAGCCGGTCTGCGTCACGTCCGGGCCGGTTCGCCCGGCGGATGTGGGTTTGCCCGACATACAACCGCTTAGCAGCGGTGCGCAGGTCAGGACCGCCAGCGCGGTGGCACGACTTCGCGGATGAGCCGCGAGGCCGGATGCCCGGGAGACGCGCCGGGTCGCCGCGCTGAGGACCGCAGACAGGATAAACGCCATCGACCTTCAGCCGCACCATGCTCGACTGCGCCCGTCCGATGACAACTCGTGATCGAACCGCGCTGAGCGATACAATCGACGGGTTTGGTTAACGAGGCTTGAAGCTCCCCCGTCTCGAATCTATCAGAAGTTGTGATCTCGGCCGCGTGGCAGAGTACGGAGCTGTGGTCGGGCGGCGGCAGGGCCGGATACCCCTTGTGGGTTCAACCGACGCCGTTCCATCTGCCGGATCGACGGCGCTTACGTTCATTGAGCCACCTGATACCCAGGAGCCACCCTCGGGAATAATCAATCCATCAACCTGGATCGACCTATCGAAATTGCCGTCCGTTGAGCTGATTGCTCGGTATTGAGGGTTAAAATGACGAAATACGATTGATCCTCGGGCGTTATTTTGATGAAATGAATGTATAACGATCCTGATGGCCGGTTTTGCCGGCTCGGAGTCGAGCCCCATGCCCGGCCTGAATCATGATCCCGTTGCGCGCTTGCGTGATGATCTGGAGATGAGCTTCCGGGAAGATCTGGAAGAGGCGGTGGTCGATCCGGCGCGCTGGCCGGACCTGATGGAGCGAGTTGCACAGGCTTCTGGGAGCGAGGGGGCGCTGCTCCTGCGCACCGACAGGACGGGTCTGGACGCGATCACAACGGCCTCGTTGGCCGAATCCTCAAGGCGCTATTTCGAAGAACATTGGCATCGGGAGGATCACCGCTTTCGCGGACTGCCGATGATCCGGGCCCGGGGCATCGCCGTCGACCAGGATTTCACGACGCCCGAGGAGATTGAGCGGCTGCCGTTCTATCAGGATCTGCTGGCCTCCAGCGGCCTGCGCTGGTTCGCCGGCATCGGCTTCGAGGTGAAAGGCCGGCTCTGGTGCCTGGCCTTGCAGAGGACCGTGGCGCAGGGCCTGTACGAGCCCCATGAGCAGGCGCGTCTCGCCACCCTGTCACCGCTGCTCCGACGTGCCGGGCTCCTCACCGCGGTGGTCGAGAAGGCGCGACTCGCCGGGCTGACGGAGGCTTTCGACGTCCTTGGGCGTCCCGCCATGATCCTCGATTCCGAGGGGAGGGCCATCCGCTGGAACACGGCGTTCAGTACTCTGCTCGGTCGCGATCTGAAACTGGCGGGTGGACGTCTCATCGCCGAGGAGGGCGAGGCTGCGCGGCAGCTCGAGGCGCTGTCGCGGCCGTCCGGGCGATCGCCGATCTCCGCCGTGGTGGTGCCGCGGCGCGATGCCCTTCCGATCGCGATCCATGTCGTGCCGCTGGTCGGCCCCAGCCGCGGATTGTTCGCGGGCGGGCGTACGCTGCTGATCGCCAGCGTCCCCGGCGCTCTGCCGGTTCCGCCTGCCGCCATCCTTCAGACCGCCTATCGGTTGACGCCAGCGGAGGCGCGCTTGGCCCAGGCTGTATCCGGTGGTCTCAGCCTCGCCGAGGCGGCGAACCAATTTTCGATCACTGCTGCCACGGCACGCTCGCAGCTGAAGGCGATCTTCGCCAAGACCGGCGCGACCCGGCA
>Ga0182231_1000187_pt1 | contig 15439 bp, 16 predicted proteins | sample G6R1MG_29_FD_129667 | JGI IMG/M metagenome (GOLD analysis project Ga0182231, IMG submission 129667) | Miscanthus phyllosphere microbial communities from Michigan, USA - G6R2_NF_07NOV2016_LD1 MG | ecosystem: Host-associated > Plants > Phyllosphere > Phylloplane/Leaf | place: USA: Michigan...
CTGCATCGACAGGTCGTCGAGGTCGAACTTGCCCTTGCGCATCTTCTCCGCGGTGCGGAGCGCCTGCTCGTGGTCGATGGTCTCGGCCGCCTTCTCGACGAGGGAGACGATGTCGCCCATGCCGAGGATGCGGTTGGCGATGCGGGCCGGGTGGAATTCCTCCAGGGCGTCGACCTTCTCGCCGGTGCCGACGAGCTTGATCGGCTTGCCGGTGACGGCCCGCATGGAGAGGGCGGCGCCGCCGCGCGAATCGCCGTCCATGCGGGTGAGCACGATGCCGGTGACGCCCAGCCGCTGGTCGAAGGCCCGCGCCGTGACCACGGCGTCCTGACCCGTCAGGGCGTCGGCGACGAGGAGCACCTCGTGCGGGTTGGTGGCGGCCTTCACCTCGGCCGCCTCCTGCATCAAAACCTCGTCGAGGGTGATGCGGCCGGCGGTGTCGAGCATCACCACGTCGAAGCCGCCGAGCCGCGCGGCGTCCATGGCGCGCCGGGCGATCTGCACCGCCGACTGGCCGGCGACGATGGGCAGGCTCTCGACCTCGACCTGCTTGGCCAGGATCGCCAGCTGCTCCATAGCGGCCGGGCGGCGGGTGTCGAGGGAGGCGAGGAGCACCTTGCGCTTGTCGCGCGAGGCGAGGCGACGGGCGATCTTGGCCGTGGTCGTGGTCTTGCCCGAGCCCTGGAGGCCGACCATCAGGATGGCGACGGGGGCGGGCGCATTGAGGTCGATGAGCCCGGCCTCGGAGCCGAGCATCGCGGTGAGCTCGTCGTTGACGATCTTCACGACCATCTGGCCGGGCGTCACCGACTTGACGACGACGGCGCCGACCGCCTTTTCGCGCACCTTCTCGGTGAAGCCGCGCACCACCTCGAGGGCGACGTCGGCCTCGAGCAGGGCGCGCCGGACCTCGCGCAGGGCGGCCGTGACGTCGGCCTCGGTGAGCGCGCCGCGGCGCGTCAGCCCCGAGAGGATGCCGGACAGGCGATCGGACAGGCCTTCGAACATGCGTCAGGCTCCCTGGGCCGGAATCGTCGCGGAGGCGCGCATCACTGGTTGATGCCCGCGCTCGCGGCCCGGCGCGCCTGGAGGGCGTTCTCGAAACCCCGCACCGCGCGGGCGAACTTGTCCCGGCATGCGGGGTCGCAGAAGCCCACGACGGCGCCGTTGTAGAGGGTGAGCGCATCGGCCGCGATGGGCTTGCCCGACCACGGGCAGACGTCGTTGACCGCGTCGGCGATATCCAGCGGCGTGTTCGACGGATCGGGCGTGGCGTGGGGCATGCGGCTTTCGAACGGACGAGGGCGCGACGCCCTCTCCCCAACGCGAAGCTCGCCCGAGGGCGCATCGCGCTGTCGGGCGTTGACCTCCGGCCTCATGGGACCGGTCGGCGTTCGTGCTGACGATCGGATCGTCTGGACTGTGAATGGTCGGTTAGGACGATGGCACGGGCGAGTCAAGTTTTCCAGTGCCATGGAATGACGCGACGAATGTGAGATAAGATCGCCTTGCCCGCGCTTGCCCGCGCTTGCCCGCGACCGCTGTGCTGCAGATGATGCAGGGGACGATGTGAGAGGGCCGATGAGTGAAACCGACGAGGCCCGTGCCAAACTTATCGCTAACGAGAGTGCAAAGTTGACCGCAACCTATGTGAACGGCGTCGCTATCGCCGTTCTCGCGGTTGGAGGGCTGGCCCCACTCTTCACCCAACGTGCCGCTGTGCAATCCGTCCCCGACCGCCCTTGGTTGACGCCCGGCATCTCCCTGGTTCGCTTATGTGTCAGTGGAACCCTACATTGGGTTGCCAGAAGTCTTTTGCGGGAGTTGCGGTGATGGATGCCCACACCCTGACGCTGCTGCTGTTCCCGCTGGGGGCCCTGGCCCTCGGCCTCGGCACCGTATGGCTCGCGCGCCGCGCGCACTGAAACCCTACCGGGTCGCCGCCGGAAATCCCGGCAGCCCCGCCAGGGCCGGGTCGCTCACCGCCATCGCCTTGAACAGGCTGCCCATGCCCCGCCGGGCCGGATCGGTGAGGCGCGTCACGGCCGCCGCGATCCGCACCGCCTGCTGGGGTGTCGCCCCGGCGGAGAGGCGCTCGGCGCGCTCGCGCAGGCCGAGGGCCTGGAGGAAGTCGCGCTGGTCGACCGGGCCGTGCACCCGGGCGCCCTCGCTGGCGGCGGCGCGCGCGAGGGCGGAAAAGTCCACGTGGGTGGTGAGGTCGGCCTCCCCGGGCGCGCCAAGCGGATCGACGAAGCGGTGTCCCGCCACGGCCTGGAGGGAATCGCCGAAGCCCGGGCGGGCGTGCCCGTAATCGATGGCCAGCAGCGCGCCGCGCTCCCGCACGAGGCGCCGGGCGAGATCGCGGACGGTGTCGAGGGCGGCCCCCGGCAGGGTCAGGGTGACGCCGACGGGCGCCTGCGCGTCGATGCGCGGATCGGGCTCGGTGGCGAAGCCGAAGGCGAGGCGCTCGCCGTCGGGCGCGAGGCCGACGCAGCGTTCGCACCAGCCGCGCTCCGTGCGCTGGAACTGGCGCACGGGCAGGGCGTCGAAGAACTCGTTGGCGACGACGATGGCGGGTCCGGGCGGCAGGGTCGCGATGCCCTCGTGCCAGGTCGGCGCGTGGGCGGAGAGCCGCTCGGCCTGCGCGGCCCGCAGGGGCGGGCTCGTCTCCACGAGATGGAGGGCGGGGCGAAGGCCCGGCGCGGCCCGCGCCAGCGCCCGCAGGGCATCCTGCATCAGGGTGCCGCGCCCGGGGCCGAGTTCCACCAGGGCGAGGGGGGCGGGCGCGCCGAGGGCGCCCCAGGCGGCGGCGATCCAGATGCCGACGAGCTCGCCGAACATCTGCGAGATCTCCGGCGCGGTGACGAAGTCGCCGGACGCCCCCAGGGGATCGCGGGTGCGGTAATAGCCGTGCAGCGGGTGGCCGAGGCACAGATCCATGTAGCGCGCCAGCGGCATCGGCCCCGTGGCGAGGATCTCGTCGCGCAGGATCGCGAAGAGCGGCGTGCTCACGCGGCATCGGCCCGGGTGGGGGCGGGGTCGCGGGGCGCGGTGACGCCGCGCGCCGCCAGCACGATGGTGCCGAGGCCCACCAGCGCCATGGGCACGCAGAGCAGCATCCCCATGGTGATGCCGCCCGCGGCCCAGTCCCCCGTGCCGAACAGGTAGCCGAGCTGCCGGTCGGGCTCGCGGAAGAACTCGCAGAAAGTCCGGGCCAGGGCGTAGCCGAGGACGAAGAGGCCGCTGAGCAGCCCGGGCCGGCGGAAGCCGAACACCCGCACGGCCACCGCCATGACCACGAAGAGGAGGGCGCCTTCGGTGGCGGCCTCGTAGAGCTGGCTCGGGTGGCGGGGCAGGGGGCCGCCGGAGGGGAACACCACGGCGTAGGCGAAGTCCGGGGCGATGCGGCCCCACAGCTCGCCGTTCACGAAGTTGGCGATGCGCCCGAAGAACAGGCCGATGGGCACGGTGACGGCGGCGAGATCGAACAGGTGGAAGGGAGCGAGCTTTCGCGCGCGCGCGAACAGCCCCATGGCCAGCACCGCCCCGAGGAAGCCGCCGTGGAACGACATGCCGCCGTTGCGGATGGCGAGGATCTCCAGGGGATCGTGCAGGTAGAGCGGCAGGTTGTAGAACAGGACGTAGCCGATGCGCCCGCCCAGCACGACGCCGAGGGCCACCCAGACGATGAGATCGTCGATGTCGTTCAGACTCGGGCGCTTGCCCGCCCCCCAGAGCCGGTCGTCGGCGACGAGGCGGCGCGCGTAGAACCAGGCGCCCAGCAGCCCCGCGATGTAGGACAGGGCGTACCACTTGATGGTGATCGGCCCGATGGCCACCGCCACGGGATCGATGGCGGGAAACGGCAGGGCGAGGAGCGGTGGCATCGGCGGGCGTCCCGGGGGGAGGGGCTCTCACACACGCCCCGGCGCGCGAAGGGGCTCGACGCGAGACCGGCGGTGATCGGGCGTGGCGTGAGGCCCTCTGAATCGGGGCATTGGACGCGTGCGACCCCGTGCGTCAAGGCCGAGCCCCGCGCGGGGCTCATGTCGCGGCGGCGAAGGGATGGCGGCTCCCCCCGCGTGTCTCCCGTAGAATGCCCCCCCGCACCGGCGTGCCCGGAGCGGGACCCGGCGGTGATCGAGCGTTCTGCGAGGGTCAGGTCAGATGGCGGAGCAGACCCGCCCCGGCAACGACGAGGGCCAGCGCCAGGGCCAGACGTCGGGCAGGAGACGCAGGCGCCGTCGCCCCAACGAGCAGTTCGAGGGCGATGGCGAGGGTGATCAGCGCGCCGAGGGCGACCGCGCGGTCGCCGCCCGCATCCGCGAACGCCGCCGGGTCGAGGTCGGGCTCGAGATCCGTCACCCAGGCGTAGGGCGATGCGGGCAGGACGAGGCAGAGCACGAAGCTCGTGATCGCCAGGACGTGCACCGCCAGACGAGCGAAACCGATCGGGCCCGCTGTCATGGACGTCCGGACGCGATGCGGCATCCGGCCATCGAAACACGCCCATCGGACCCGGAACCATCCAACACCCCCTCAGCCCTCCGCGATCAGACGGATCCCGTGCGCGTCGGGTCCGACGAGGCCGTTCATGCCGCCGTCGCGGCCGGCGTGGAGCGGGGTGTCCGGCCAGGCTCGCGCCATCAAGGCCCGGAACGTGAGGCTCCGGGCGCCGAGCCCCATCCGCAGGCGGCTCCCGCCGGCATCGGGAAGCCCGGGAGCTTCGGGAACGGCGGCCCGGATGCGCTCGATGGGGCCGAGGCGCCGGACATCGCGCCCGTCGCCACGGAACGCCTCCGTACGGACGAGGTCCGCCACCGTGCGGCTGATGGCGACGAAACGGCCGACGCGGGGCCTCACAGGAGCCGTGCACCGCGCTGGTTGACGTAGATCGCCATGAGGCGCTGGCCGACGCAGAGGAACAGCCGCGAGCGTTCGCGACCGCCGAAGGCGAGGTTGGCGACGGTGCCGGGGGTGAGGATCTTGCCGAGCAGCACGCCGGACGGGTCGATGCAGTGGACGCCGTCGCCGGCGCCCGACCAGAGGTTTCCGTCCGTGTCGCAGCGGAAGCCGTCGGCGAAGCCGGGCTCCACCGTGTGGAACACCCGCCCCCCGCTGAGGCTCCCGCCGGCGCCGACCACGAACACCCGCAGGTGCCGGGTCGGCTCGGGCGCGAATTGCAGACCGCTCTCGGCGATGTAGAGCCGGCTCTCGTCGGGCGAGAAGCACAGGCCGTTGGGGCCCTCGAAATCGTCGGCCACGATCGCGAGGTGGCCGGTGGCCGGATCGAGGCGGTAGACCCTGGCGGGCAGCTCCGAGTCCTGCTTGCCGCCCTCGTAATCGGTCTGGATGCCGTAGGGCGGGTCGGTGAACCAGATCGTGCCGTCCGACCGGCAGACGATGTCGTTGGGCGAATTCAGGCGCCGTCCCTCGTACCGGTCGGCCAGCACCGTGATCGAACCGTTGAGTTCGGTGCGGGTGACGCAGCGCCCGCGATGCGAGCACGACAGCAGCCGCCCCTCGCGGTCGCGGGCATGCCCGTTCTCGAAGCCCGCCGGCGCGCGGAACACGCTGACGCCGCCCCGCTCGCTCCAGCGCATCACCCGGTCGTTGGGCAGGTCGCTGAACAGGAGCTCGTCCCGGTCGCCGAACCAGACCGGCCCCTCGCACCAGCGGAACCCCTCCGCCAGGGTCTCCAGGGGGGCGTTCGGCAGCACGAAGGCGGCGAAGCGCGGGTCGTGGATTTCGAAGCCGTCCATGGGCCCCTCCCTCAGGTGAAGCGTCCGGGCCGGTTCACCGTCGGCGTCACGTCGAGGCCGACCACCATCATGGTGCAGGGCTCGTCGCCCACGGTGCCGGAGAGATGGCCCTTGCGGCCGTCGTGCGGCCGCGTGTTCTGGTCCTCGCCGAACATGAGTTCGCCCGGCCCCATCTCGACCCGGTGCCCGTCCATGGTCTCGACGAACCAGCGGCCGGTGAGGACGGCGATCCACTGGGGCTTGGGGTTCTCGTGCCACGCGCCGACCCAGCCGACGGGGAGCACCGTGAAGGTGACGCCGGATTTTTCCGGGTCCTGCTTGCAGTTCCACTGCGGTTCCACGTCCGGGCCGACGCCCTGGAACTGGAAGTTCGACAGGGTGAACCGCTCCTGGCGGCTGATGCCGTCCGCGTCCGTGTAGACGTGCCAGTACGGCATCGCGGGCTTGGTCTCGGCCATGGGTGGGCTCCGGTGTCTCAGGGCTGGACAGACGCGGCCTGCGGGCCGCGCGCGAGGGGATGGCGGGCGACCTCGGAGGCCGGGGCGTAGCCGCCGGTCACCATCGGCAGCAGGCCGCCGGCGAGCGGGACGGCACCGGCGCGATCGTACCAGCCGGTCACGATCGTCGCCGCCTCGACGAGGATGCCGAGCACAGGAAGCAGTTCCGGAAACGGCAGGGGGCCGGTGGCGGCCCGGGCCTCGTCCCGGTGCGCCACCGTGTCGTAGGCGCCGATGGGACATAGGCGGACGCGGCATGGCCTGGCGAGCGTCGGCACCGCCACACGGTCGAGCCGGGTCACCGGCCCGTCCCCGCCACGCCGGCCCCTCGGTCTGCAGCGAACGCCTGGATCATGGGGGCCTCGTGCCGTGGTGCGGCGCACGAGGGCGCGCCATCCGCCATCAACGCCACGCCATCCGCTCGGTTGCGCTCCCGCGCGCCTTTGTCGTGCGGCGCGGAACGGGGCGGACGGGCGCCCGCTGGCCGTGTCGAACGGGCCGTGCCCGGTCGTTCGGTGGAGGCGGCGCACGCCTTCGAAGTCCGGGTTTCAGGTACCCATGTTCCGGGTAGCGAGGTCCCGGGATCGTCACGACGCATCGGCAGCGGGCGCGCCTTCAGCCGGGCTCAGCACGACTGCCGGGCGCACGAGGTCGGCGACCTCTCCGTCACCGGGGCGAGTTTCTTACCCTCCCTCGGGGCCGTGACCCCCACCCCGACCGTCACGGCCGACGCCCTCGGGGTGGCGGCGCACCGCGAGGAACGCCCGGGGCGAGCCCCCACGCGTTCCTCGGGTCTTCAGGCGGCCCGCACGGTGGCGAGGAACCCGTCCACCTCCGCCCGCAGGTTCTCGGACTGCCGGGCGAGGTCGGAGCAAGCCCGCCGGACCTCGCCGGCCGAGGCGCCCGCTTCCTCGGCGGAGGTCGCCACCGCGGCGATGTCCCGGGTCATCGCCCCGGTGCCGGCCGAGGCCTGCCCCATGTTGCGGACGATCTCCTGGGTGGTGACGCCCTGCTCCTCGACGGCCGCCGCGATGCTGCCGGTGACCTGGCTCATGCCCTCGATGCGGCCGACGATGTCCTGGATCGCCCCGGCGGCCTCCCCGGTGGCGGCCTGGATGGCCTCCACCTGCTGGCCGATCTCCGTGGTCGCCCGGGCGGTCTGCTCGGCGAGATTCTTCACCTCGGCGGCCACGACGGCGAAGCCCCGGCCGGCTTCGCCGGCGCGTGCCGCCTCGATGGTGGCGTTGAGCGCCAGGAGATTGGTCTGGCCGGCGATCTGCGAGACCATGCCGACCACGTCGCCGATGCGGGCGGCGGCCGTCGAGAGCCGGCGCATGGTGTCGGCGGTCCGGCTCGCCTCGTCCACGGCGCTGCGCGACATGTCGGCGGCCTGCTCGACCTGGCGGCCGATCTCCCCCACCGTCGCGCCGAGTTCCTCCGCCGCCGCCGCGACGGCGTCGACGTTCCCGGCGGTCTCTTGGGCCGTGGCCGCGACGGTGCCGGAGCGCTGGGCGGTACCGGCCACGGCGGTGATCATGCTGTCGGAGGCGGTGTTGAGCCCGGAGGCCGCCTGGGACACCGTCTCGACGATGCGGCCGACGGAGCGCTCGAAGCCGTCGGCGAGGTCGGCGAGCAGGGCCCGCCGGTCGGATTCCTCCCGCATCCGCGCGGCGGCGGTGGTCTCGAGCTGCCGGGCGGCGTCCTCCAGGGAGATGTCGCGGATGGTGACGACGGCGCGGGCGATGCCGCCGATCTCGTCGGCGCGCCCGGCTCCGGGCACCTCGGCGAGGGGCTCGCGGCGGGCCAGGGCATCGAGGGCCCGGGTGAGGGCGCCGAGGGGCCGGACGATGCCCCGGGCGAACAGGAGGCCGAGAAGCGCGGTGAGCGCGAGGACGCCGAGAGCCGTCAGCGCGAGGGCGCGGGTGAGGGCGCCGACGGACCCGAGGATCTCGGTGTCGGATTGCGCCGCGACCAGGGTCCAGGGCGCCCCCATCACCGAGACCCGCGCGGCGGCCGCCGTGCGGTCGTCCCCCGCGGTGGCGTAGGTGAAGGGACGGTCGGTCCCGACCAGGGCGGGGCTCAGGCCGAGATCGGCGGCCGGCATTCCGGCCGATACCTTGCCGGCGGCCCGGGCGCCGCCGAGGGGCGGGTTGCTGCGCAGGCGCCCATCCGCGCCGATGGCCACGACCTCGCCCGTCTCGCCGAGGCCGCCGCGATCGGCCAGGGTCCGGTCGAACAGGGCGGGCGTCACCCGCATCACCACGAAGCCCATGCGGGTCGCCGCCTGGCCCGTTCCCATGGCGACGTTGGCCCGGCGCGTGATCGCCTGACCGAAGAACGCCGAGGGGCCGGCCTCCCCCGGATAGGGTGCGAAATCCTCGAACAGGGTCGCCGTCGCGTCCGCGCCCTTCAGGCGCTCGACCAGGCGCGCGAGGCCGGTCCTGGCGAGGTCGCCCTCGGTCAGGGCGTGGGAGAAGTCGGGCCCCTTGGTGGTCGTGTAGACGACGCGCCCATCCTCCGAGACGAAGATCAGGTCGGCGTAGCCGCGCCGCTCGATGAGCTTGCGCGCCACCTCCTGCACCTTGACGTGCCGGCGCGCGTACATGGTGCCCGTCGCCTCCGCACCCAGGCGATCCTCGAGCTTGGCCGGGGCCGTGTAGGTCTGGACGAGGGCGGCGAAATCGGCCTTGGCCGGATCCAGGGTCTCGACGAGATCCGTGAAGTTGCCGCCGACCTGCGGATTGGCCGCCGTGGTGGCGAGATCGCCGGCGGCGCGCTCGGCGACGAGCTCGATCCCGGTCTTGCGTGCGGCCGCGGCCAGCTGGAGGCGCTCCTGGGCACCCTCGACGAGGCCGGAGCGGGCGAAATACCAGCTCAGTCCGCCCATGGCGGTCGCACTGACGAGGGCGAGCCCGACGGTGATGGCGGGGAGACGAACCTTGAGGCTGGCGAAGGCGGACATGCGGAACACCGAAACGAGGACGGCCCGGTGTGCCGAGAAAATTCTAAGAAAACTTTATGGTTCGGCGATCGCAAAGCCGGATCCGAAGCATTGGAACGATATCGCCGGGTACGTTCCGACAAGAGCGCAAGATCGGGGGAGATTTCGACGAACAGGCTTGCTCAACCTCTGCCTGCATCCGCGCGATCTCCGTTGTATCGGACGGGGCGCGGCGCGGGACAACGCCGAAGTCGGGTAAGAGATCCGGACCGGGCGTCCGCTTTCGCCGCCGAATCGCCCGGCGACGGCCCGTTCAGGCCTGATCGTCGAGGAACATCCGGTAGGCCGGGTTGTCGGTCTCGTCGATGCAGGGATAGCCCAGGGCCGCGACGGCCGCGTCGAAGCGGGGACGCTCGGTGGCCGGCACGTCGATGCCGGCGAGCACCCGGCCGTAATCGGCGCCGTGGTTGCGGTAGTGGAACAGGGTGATGGCGAAGCCCTCGCCGAGGCCGTCGAGGAACTTCATCAGGGCGCCGGGCCGTTCGGGGAACTGGACGCGGTAGAGGCGCTCGTCGGAAAGCCCCGTCGCCCGGCCGCCGACCATGTAGCGGACATGGACCTTGGCCATCTCGTTGTCGCTCATGTCGAGGGCGCGGTAGCCGGCCGCCGAGAGATCCGCGATGAGCGCGCGCTTCTCCGGCGCCCCGCCCGGCAGGTTGATGCCCACGAAGATCTGCGCCTCGGTGCCCCGGGCGTAGCGGTAGTTGAACTCGGTGATGGCGCGGGGACCGAGGGTCTGGATGAAGGCGCGGTAGGCGCCGGGCCGCTCGGGGATGGTCACGCCTAGCAGCACCTCGCGCTGCTCGCCGATCTCGGCGCGCTCGGCGATGTGGCGCAGGCGGTCGAAGTTGAGGTTGGCGCCGCTGGAGATGGCGACCAAGGTGCCGGTTCCGCCGCCCTCGCGGGCCGCGTAGGCCTTGGCGCCCGCGAGCGCCAGGGCCCCGGAGGGCTCAGAGATGGCGCGGGTGTCGTCGAAGATGTCCTTCACCGCCGCGCACATGGCGTCGGTGTCCACGGTGATGACCCCGTCGAGGTGTTCGCGGCAGAGCCGAAAGGTCTCCTCGCCGGCCTGGCGCACGGCGACGCCGTCGGCGAACAGGCCGACGGTGGGCAGCGTCACGCGCTCGTCCGCCGCCAGCGCCGCCGCCATGCAGGCGGCGTCGTCCGGCTCGACGCCGATGACCTTGGTCTCGGGGCGCAGGTACTTCACGAAGGTGGCGATGCCGGCCGCCAGACCGCCGCCGCCGATGGGCACGAAGATCGCCTCGATGGGCCCGGAATGCTGGGTGAGGATCTCCATGCCGATGGTGCCCTGGCCGGCGATCACGTCGGGATCGTCGAACGGATGCAGGAAGGTCAGGCCGTCCCGCGCTTCCAACTCGCGGGCATGGCCCAGGGCCTCGTCGAAGGCGTCCCCGAACAGGATCACTTCTGCCCCGCGGGCGCGACAGGCATCGACCTTGATGGCCGGGGTCGTGCGCGGCATCACGATGACGGCCCGCACGTTCAGCCGCGCGGCGGCGAGCGCCACCCCTTGCGCATGGTTGCCGGCGGACGCGCAGACGACGCCGCGCGACAGGACCTCCTCGGACAGGCCCGACATCTTGTTGTAGGCACCCCGCAGCTTGAACGAGAACACCGGCTGCAGGTCCTCGCGCTTCAGGAGGATCGGCCGCCCGAGGCGCGCGGACATGCGCGGCATCGGATCGAGCGGGCTCTCGACGGCGACGTCGTAGACGCGGGCGGTGAGGATTTTTCGGATGTAGTCGGTCAAGGAGACACGGGCCCCGGGGGTGCGGCTGTGCGGATGGCTGCTGTCCGCACATAGGCCCTCGGGGCGCGAGAAGCGAGGGAGGTCGCCTGTCTCGCGGCGCTTCCACCGCCGCCGTCCGTCAGGAGGCCACGACATCCATCCGTCTCAGGCCGAGCCACATTTCGAAGTCGCGATAGAGCTCGTCGAACGTCAGCAGGGTCAGCGTGAAGCTGTCGGCCTTGACCTTGTTCCGCCGCCACTCCCATCGATCCTTGCGGATCGCCGTCGAGAGCGAGGTCGAGCGTCCGATGACGAGCACACCCACGATGTTCGGGCGCTCGCCGCCGAAGGCGTCCACGTAATCGCCCGTCCTGCGGTAATGGTCGAGCGCCCAGGTCCAATCGACGACTTGGCTGAAGCCCTTCTCGAACGCACGTGCCCAGGTGTCGACGCCGCGCTGGCTGTCTTCGAAGATATGCCGTTCGGATGCGCCCTCGAATTCGATCAGGCAGACGTTGTCGGTGCCGGCGCGACGGACGGTGAGATCGGTGCGGAAATGGGGGAGGATCCGAAACTCGCGTTTGATCAGATCGCCGATCCCCAAGCGAACGTTGTACTGCCCCATCATCGCGCAGAGATTGGGCCACCTCCCGAAACTCGTGAGCACTTGCTCGCGCTCGGCAAGATCGGTGTTGGTCTCGAGGAGCGTCTTGAATTCGACGAGTTCGGTTTCGGCATCGGTCAGGTCGAAAACATGCGCGTCGAAAGAGCGCCTCGCCATCAGACCTGCGCGACGACGGAGGTGATGACGAGCGAATCGCCCTCGTCCTCGAAGACCACCCGCAGATTGCCGGCCCGCGCAACGAAAGCGTTGTCGATGCCCACGATCTTTCTGACCTTTTCCGCGTCGAGCACACTCGATCTGATCGTTGCCAAGGTGGCGTTGGCTTTGGCCTCGTCGAACGGGTGCAGCGACGTGATCATGTTCGCGGCCGTGTTGCTGACGAGCACACGGCGACGGTTGGAGCCTGTCTCATGCTGGTGGGCCGTAGCCATGGTCGACTCCCATGCCCCCGGTGGGGTGCGTGCAATGTAAGTACCGTCGGCATCGTCGTCCACCGCGCCGCTCCATGGCGGAGGGGATCGTCGGAGCCGGCCTGGACCCGTCGGACGTCGCCGCGCCCGACCCTCGGCGGTCTTGCGCCGCACCGGACCCGACCCAGGGGAGCTCGCATGACGATCGTTGCCGTTGCCGCCCTCGTCCTGGCCCCGTTGGTTGGTGGCGCCACATTCCACATCGGCCTCGTCGAGCACCCGGCCCGCCGTCAGCCCATCCGCTCGACCAGGGCCGCGAGCCAGACGAGGGCGGCCAGGGCCTGCGCCAGGAACGCGCCGGCGGACGCCAGATCCTTGACGATGCCGATCCGGGCATGGTGGCCCGGATGGAGGTGGTCGCACAGCTTCTCGATGGCGGTGTTGAGGAATTCGGCCGCGAGCATGAGGAGCAGGCTCGCCACCAGGGCGACGCGAACCCACAGGCTCGCGCCCAGCAGCAGCACGAGGGGCAGGCCGAGGGCGAGGAGGGCGAGTTCGAGGCGGATCGCCCGTTCCGTCCGGGCGCCGTGGACGAGGCCGCGCCAGGAATTGAGGAACGCCCGGTAGAGGGTGCGCACGCTCAAGTCCCCGACGGGTTGGCGCGGGCGATCCACTTCGCCAGGAGCGGCCCGGTGATCAGCACCACGAACAGCCGCAGGGTCTGAACGGCGAGGACGAAGGACACGTCCGCCTTCGAGCCCACCGCGATGATCGCCACGGAATCGAGGCCGCCGGGGCTGGTGGCGAGGTAGGCGGTGAGGAAGTCGATGGGCAGCAGGCGGGTGAGGCCGTAGGCCCACACGGCGCACAGGGCGATGACCGCCACGGTGGCGACGAGGATGCCCGGCAGGGCCGTCACCGTCTCCGCCAAGGTCTCCCGGCGGAAGCGCAGGCCGACGTACCAGCCGATGGTCGCGTAGGCGAGGTCGAGGAGCGGCATCGGCAGGGCCATGCTCACGAGCCCCAGGGCGTGCAGCCCGGCGCCGAGCAGCATCGGCCCGACGAGGGCGGCGGCCGGCAGGCGCAGGAGATGGGCGAGGCCGAAGCCCACCGCCGCCACCGCGAGGGTCGTCAGGACGGACAGGGGCGGCGCGGCGTCGGGCGCGGGCGCGGCCGGCGCGGCGACGTCGGTGAGCAGGCGCGCCACGGCGGAGGCCGACAGAACCACCACGACCACGCGGACATACTGCATGAAGGCGACGAGGCGCGGATCGGCGCCGTATTCCTCCGACATCGCCACCATGGCGGCCGCCCCGCCGGGCGAGGAGCCCCAGGCGGCGGTGGTGCCGGGCAGGACGCGCAGGCGCGTCAGGGTCCAGCCGACCCCGGCGCCCGCCGCCACGGTGACGAGGACCACCGCGAGGATGATCCAGCCGTCCTCCGTGACGGTGGCGACGATCTCGGCGGTGACGGCCTTCGCCACGAGGCAGCCGATCATCGCCTGCGCGGCGAGGAAGCCGGGCTTCGGCACGCCGAGGCCGGTGCCGCCGACGCCGAACGCGATGGCGGCCAGCATCGGCCCGAGCAGCAGGGCGGCGGGGAAGTGGCCCAGGGTCAGGCCGTACGCGAGGGCGCCCGAGGCCGCGACGAGGGCCGCCCAGAGGCCGAGGGACCGGAGGTGAGGCAAGGCGGTGGGCCGGAGCGTGGGGGGGGGGGAGAGTCTGGCCTGCGCGCTACACCGGATCCGCGACCCTGTCACGACGATCCGGCGCGGGGCGTGGGCCGCGCGCGGGCGGCGCCGTTCCGTCGTCGCGGCAGGCGGCGGTGCCTTGGGGGGCGTGGGCGCGAAAGAACGCCGCGAGATGCGCGAGGCCGGCTCCCCGCGGATCGCTGGCGCGCCAGGCCAGGGCGATGGTGCGGCCGGGGCCGTCGACATCGAAGCCGCGCGTCACCGTGAGGCCGCTCGGATCGGGCGCGGCGGGCACCGCGAGGGCGGGCAGCAGGGTGTAGCCGGCTCCCGCCGCCACCATGGAGCGCAGGGTCTCGAGGCTGGTGGCGTGGCGGCCGGCGGCACTCCCGGCGCCGCACGCGGCCACCGTCTGGTCGCGCAGGCAATTGCCTTCGTCGAGGAGGAGGAGGTCCGGCCCGGCGATGTCGCGGGCCCGCAGGGCGCCCCCGCGCGCCAACGGATGCTCGGCCGGGCAGGCGAGCAGGAACGGCTCGACGAACAGCGGCGACAGCGTCAGCCCCGACGACGGCACGGGCAGGGACAGCAGGGCGGCATCGATGCGCCCATCGCGAAGTCCCTCCAGGATCTCGGCCGTGCGCGCCTCGCTGAGTGCCAGGGCCAGCAGGGGAAATTCCTGACGCAGGCTGCGCAGGACGAGGGGGAACAGGTACGGCCCGAGGGTCTGGATCGCCGCCAGCACGAGGCGGCCGGTGAGCGGCGCGCCGCGTCCCTCGCTCGCGAGCACCAGAAGGCGCTGGGCCTCGGCCAGCACCGTGCGGGCCTGCCGCACGATCCCCTGGCCCGCCGGGGTGAGCATCACCCGGCGGTTGCCGCGCTCGAACAGGACGAGCCCGAGGGCCTCCTCGAGCTTGCGCACCTGCACGCTCAGGGTCGGCTGGCTGACATTGCAGCGCTCCGCCGCCCGGCCGAAATGCGTCTCCTCGGCGACGGCCACGACATATTCGAGATCCCGCAGGGACAGGCCGGAGAGGTTCATAGGCCCTATCTATCAGAACGTTTGCCACGATGCATTGGCCAAACGGACGGAGAGGGTCCATAAGCCCGTCTCAGAACTATTCCAGGGACAATCTGGCGTTCGAGCCGATCCCTGACCCCGCCCAATTGTCTGGAGAGCGCGCCTTATGAGCGATCAACGTCCGATTCTCACCACCCGTCAGGGCCATCCGGTTCGCGACAACCAGAGCACCCGCACGGTGGGCGAGCGCGGCCCGGCGACCCTCGAGAACTACCAGTTCATCGAGAAGATCACCCATTTCGACCGCGAGCGGATCCCCGAGCGCGTGGTGCATGCCCGGGGTGCGGGCGCCCACGGCTACTTCGAGGCCTACGGCAAGATCGGCAACGAGCCGGCCTCCAAGTACACCCGCGCCCGCGTCCTCAACGAGACCGGCGTCAAGACGCCGATGTTCGTGCGCTTCTCGACCGTGGCCGGCGCCAAGGAGAGCCCTGAGACCGAGCGCGATCCGCGCGGCTTCGCGGTGAAGTTCAAGACCGTCGACGGCAACTGGGATCTCGTCGGCAACAACCTGAAGGTCTTCTTCATCCGCGACGCGATCAAGTTCCCCGACATGATCCACGCGTTCAAGCCGGACCCGGTGACGAACCGCCAGGAGGCGTGGCGCTTCTTCGACTTCGTGGCCC
>Ga0182231_1000189_pt1 | contig 15348 bp, 11 predicted proteins | sample G6R1MG_29_FD_129667 | JGI IMG/M metagenome (GOLD analysis project Ga0182231, IMG submission 129667) | Miscanthus phyllosphere microbial communities from Michigan, USA - G6R2_NF_07NOV2016_LD1 MG | ecosystem: Host-associated > Plants > Phyllosphere > Phylloplane/Leaf | place: USA: Michigan...
GCCCCCCGGGGGGCCGCCGGAGATTGCCTAGGGCAATCCGCTCGGGCATGTGAGAAGCGTCATCGGCCTCAAGACTCGGATAGTGATTGATGCGGCTCGATGCCCCGACCTTGCTGCTGGTGACGGTGATCCTGACTTTCACGGTCGGGATATTGTTCCTGCTGTCTTGGAGTCAGGCCCGGCAGATGCGCGCCCTGGCGATCTGGGGCATCGCTCATCTCGTCGGCGGTGCCGCCTCGGCGCTCCTCGCCCTGCGCGGGCAGATCCCCGATCCCCTGTCCATCGGCGTCGCCAACGCCCTGATGATCGGCGCCTATGGGCTGATCTGGAACGGCGTCCTCGCCTTCGAGGGGCGGCGCCTGCGCCCGTGGCCGGTCATCCTCTGCGTCGCCCTGTGGAGCGGGGCGTGCCTGGTGCCGGACTTCTTCGCCTCCCTCCCGGCGCGGATCGTCCTGGCGTCCGGCATAGCCGCCGGTTTCTGCTTCGCCATGGCGGCCCTGATCTGGACGAGGCGGACGGAGCCCCTGGTCTCCCGCTATCCAGCCACGATTCTCCTCGCCGCCTATGGGGGCATGTACGCCATACGCATTCCCATGGCGGTCCTGAACCCGCCCCGGCCCATCGGGGAGCATCCCCTCCAGACGCCCGCCTTCGGCATCCTGGCGTGCCTCGGGATGCTGCTCACGGTGGCCCTCGCCTTCATCCTGATGGCGCTGACCAAGGAACGGGCCGAGCGCCTCCAGCGCCTGGCCGCCGACACGGACCCGCTCACGGGTATCGCCAACCGGCGGGCCTTCGTGGCCGGAGCGAAGGCCACCCTGAGCGCCCTGGACCGGCCCGCAGCCCTGCTGTTGTTCGATCTCGACCATTTCAAGCGCGTGAACGACACCTACGGCCACGCCGTGGGCGATGCCGTCCTCGTCGGCTTCTGCGGGATCGCCCAGGCCCTGATGCCGCCCGGCACTATCATCGGCCGCATGGGCGGGGAGGAATTCGCCTGCCTGCTCACGGGGGACGCGGACGGGGCCCTCGCCTGCGCCGACCGGATGCACCGGGCCATCGCTCATTTCGTCATCCCCTCGCTGCCGGATCTGCGCATCGGCGTCAGCATCGGCGTGGCGACGACGCAGGGCAGCGGACACGATCTCGACCGGCTGATGCGGGCGGCCGACGACGGCCTCTACGCGGCCAAGCACAACGGCCGGAACCGGACGGAACTCGGCGGGACCGGCTCCGGTCGCCTCCCGCCGAACCCCGTCGCCGCCCTACTCGATCCGCACCATCACGCTGTCGGAGGCACCGGCGGCGTCCATCACCGAGATGCGGGCGAAGCCGGCGCCCTCCGGGCGCCACGCGGATTGGCGCCGGGCGCCGCCGGCCACGGGCAGGCCGTCGACCATCCAGGTCAGGGGCGGCACCCCACCGAGCGCCTTGAGGGCGAGGCTCGGGTCCGGCGCGCCGCCCGCTAGATCCGTCCCCGCGAGACCGAGGTCGATCCGGGCGCCGTCGGGCGGGTAGGCGATCCTGAGGGTCGCGCTCAAGGCGGCCGAGACGGTCTTCGGCACGTCGCGGCGGATGTGGCGGAGCGGCGGCGGCAGGCCGGCCGTGGTGGTCACCAGAGCGTCGGCCGGCCGGGGCACCGCCTCGGGCTCGCCGCCGAAGCGCGCGAAGGCGTCGAACAGGATCGGGGCGGCCACCACCCGGCCGACGAGGCCCGGCACGGCGTTGCCGTCCGGGCGCCCGACCCAGACCGCGAGGGTCACCCGCCGGTCGAACCCCGCGGCCCAGGCATCGCGGTAGCCGTAGGACGTGCCGGTCTTGTAGGCGAGGCGGCCCGCCAGGGCGTTCTCGGGCGGGGGTGCCCCCCGCAGGGTGTCGGCGACGTACCAGGCCGCCACGGGCTCGGCGATGCGGGCGTCGATCGCGCCGAGGGCCGGCCCGTCGAGGCGGCGCACGAGGGGCGGCACCTGGCCGCCACGGGCCAATCCCGAGAACAGGCGGGCGAGGTCGGTCAGCGTGATGCCGAGCCCGCCGAGCGCCACGGGCAGGCCGGGGGCTGTGTCGCGCGGCAGGTCGATGCGCGCCCCCGCCGCCCGCAGGCGGGCGATGAAGCGGGCGGCGCCGACCGCCTGCAGGAGTTCCACCGCCGGCACGTTCAGCGAGAGTTGAAGGGCGCGCCGCGCCGTCACCGTGCCCTGGTAGCCGAGATCGAAGTTCTCGGGCGCGTAGGCGCCGGGAAAGCGCACGGGGCGGTCGTCGAGCTGGGTCTCGGGGTGGGCGATCCCCTGCTCGAAGGCGAGGGCGTAGATGAACGGCTTCAGGGCCGAGCCCGGCGAGCGGATCGCCCCCGTCATGTCGATGGCGCCCGCGCGCGTGGCATCGCCGTGGCCGGGGCTGCCGACCTGGGCCAGCACCGCGCCCGTGCGGTTGTCGAGCGCCAGGATGGCGGTGGAGAGGCCCGGCCCCAGGGCGGCGGCGCGCTCGGTGGCCAGCGCCTCGAGGCTCGCCTGCAGGCGCCCATCGAGGGTCAGGCGGATGCTCCTCGCAGTGGGATCGGCCGCGACCGCCGCCTCCGCCGCGTGGGCGGCGAGCATCGGGAACGGTTTTCGCCCCTGCGGCACGGGTTCGGCCTTGGCCGCCTTCGCCTCGGCCGGGGTGATGATCCCTCGCGCGGCCACCCGGTCGAGGACCCGGTCGCGGGCGCGCCGTGCGGCCAGGGGGAAACGGTCGGGCCGGCGCGCCTCCGGGGCTTGCGGCAGGGCGACGAGGAGCGCCGCCTCGGCGAAGGAAAGGCGGGCCGGGTCACGGCCGAAATAGGCGAGACTCGCCGCCCGCAGCCCCTCCACCGGGCCGCCATAGGGGGCGAGTTGAAGGTAGAGGTCGAGCACCCCGGCCTTGCCGAGGCGGCGCTCCAGTTCGACGGCCCGCACCATCTGGCGCAGCTTGGCGGTGAGCGAGCGCGCGGCGCGCGGCTCGACGAGGCGGGCCACCTGCATCGACAGGGTCGAGCCCCCCGAGACGATGCGGCCGTGCCGCAGCCATTGCCCGGCGGCGCGCAGGGTGGCGGCCGGATCGATGCCCGGATGCCGGTCGAACCGCCGGTCCTCGTAGGCCGTCAGCATGGCGAGCAGGCGCGGATCGACCTGCCCTGCGGTGAGCGGCAGGCGCCAGCGCCCGTCCACGGTGGCGAACGGGCGCAGCAGCCCGCCGTCGCGGTCGAGCACCACGGTGGAGCGCAAGTGCGCCTGCGTGAGATCGAGGGGCGGAAGGGTGGCGGCGAAGCGCCAGAGGGCGAGGGTGGCAACGAGGAGCATCGTTAGAAGGAAGACAGTCAGCCCCGTTGCGACTGTTCTCATCGATCGCCAGCATCGCGACGGCCCCCCTCTCCTGGAAGGAGAGGGTTGGGGTGAGGTGTGTGGAGTCTCCGGAAAGGTCACACACCTCACCCTGTCCCTCTCCTTCCAGGAGAGGGGACCCGCGCTGGTCTCGACCGTGGTATCGTCACCTTCCGGAGGGGAAGCGTGACCGGCTTTGCCAGTCGCGAAACCCGAGGTCGGCACCCGACGAACCATCGCCCTACTTCGCGCTCACCACCACGGACCCGAACCCGGTGCGCCCGAAGCGCTCGGGCCGGTACATGTCCTCGATGGTGGCGGCCGGGTGGACGTAGGTGCCGGGCGAGACGGCCCGCACGGTGTAGGCGACGCGGAAGAACGCCGATTGCTCGGGCGTCCGCTCGTAGGCGGCGACGAACCGGTCGTCGCGGAACGCCGTATAGGCCGGGGCGACGTCGGACTTGGCGAAGGCGAGACCACTGAGCGCGTCGGCGTCGAGGAGTTTCGGGTTGTCGATCTCCAGGCCGGCCGGCAGGCGGTCGACGAGGAGCAGGCGGCCGGGGCTGGCCTTGGCCTCCGTCACCTTGAGGACCACCACGAGGCGGTCGTTCTGGCGGATGCCTTGCGCGAGATCGACGGGGCTGCCGTCGAGGCGGTGATAGGTCCGCTCGATGGCGTAGCCCCGCGATTCGGCGGGCTCGGGCGCGATGGGGTTGCCGACCACGCTCACCACCATCTGGGCCGTCGTGGTGCCGGCGTTGAGAATCGCGACGGGCTTTTCCGCCAGCGCGTCGCCGCGATAGAGCCGCGCGAGGGCACCGGTCGCCGGTGCGCCGTCGATGGTGAAGCGCAGGGCGTCGGCGTCCTTGGCGAGGCCTTGGGCGGCCATCACCATCCAGGCGTTCTCCTGCGTGCTCGTCGGGCGTCCGCCCCCGCGCTCCTCGGCGATCACCGCAGCCAGGGGCTGGACCGCGTCGCGGGCGAGGCCGGTCTCGGCGGCGAGCGTCAGGAGACCGGCGCCGTCGCGCAGGCGCGAGCCGTAATCCGGCCGGTCCGTGGGTCCCGGCCCCTTCAGCGCCGTCACCGCCGAGGCGAAGGCCTTGGCCGCCCGGCCCCGGTCGCCCAGCAGCGCCAGGGCCGCCGCGATCTGGCCGCGCCCGAGGGGCGTCGAGAAGGCGTCGATCCGGGTGTCGGCGAGGTAGCGCAGATCGCCCATCACCGGGCGTCCGTTGCGAGCGAGCACGTAGGCCGCGTAGGCGATGTCCATGCCGCCGTCGCGGACCTCGCTCGTATTGGCCACCGCGTTGCGCAGGCTGTCGAGGGCGCTGGCGAAGGCGGTGGACGGCACGGCGAACCCGCGCTCGCGCGCCCGGGTGAGGAAGTCGGTGACGTAGGCGTTGAGCCAGACGTCGGTCTGGCCGCCCACCGTCCACAGGCCGAACTCGCCCGACGCGCCCTGGCGGGCGAGCACCCGGTCGATGGCCTCGCGGATGCGGATGTCCACGGTGTCCTCGACGCCCATCCGGTCCCCGGGCGCCGCGCGCCCGAGCGCCAGGAGCGGCATCGCCCGGCTCACGGTCTGCTCGGAGCAGGCGTAGGGGTAGCGTTCCAGGGCCTGGAGCAGGGCCGGCACGTCGATGCCGCTGAGCGTCGAGGCCGAGACCGAGACGGCCCCGGTGCCGGGCAGGATGTCGGCGAGCAGCGCGTCCGTCACCTGCAGGGACGCGCCGGGGGGGAGCGGCTGCACCGTGCGGCGGGCGAGCGGCCCCGTGCCCGCGCCGATGGAGAGCGCGAAGCTTTGGCCGAGGCCGGGCGGCAGGCCGGGGCCGGTGAGGGTCACGTCGAGGCGCGTCGTGCCCGGGCCGGCGGCCGTGATGGGGATCACCAGCGCCCCCTTGGCCCCGGCCTCCAGGCGCAGGGTCCTGTGAAGCGCCTCCGCGCCGACCACCACGGAGCCGGTGAGACCGAGATCCACCGTGTAGTCGCCGGCCGGCCCCTCGACGTTGTCGATGGCGATGTGGAAGCGCGAGCGGTCGCCGACGTTGAGGAAGCGCGGCAGGGTGCCGGTGAGGATGACGGGATCGCGGATGATCACGTCGGCCTGGGCCGCGCCGACCTTCGCCCGGCTCCAGGCCGTGACCATGACCCGGCCGGTGCCGTTGAAGGCCGGCAGGGCAAAGCTCACGCTCGCCCGGCCGTCGGGGCCGACGGTGACGGGGCCGGAATAGAGGGCGAGGGGCGCCTGGGTCGGGGGCGTGTCGGCGAGTTCGGCCGCGCCGCCGTCGCCGCCCGAACGGATGGCGCCGAGCGTCCCCTGCATCCCGTCGATGAGGTATCCGTAGAGGTCGCGGATCTCCGGCCCCAGGGCCTTCTGGCCGAAGAAGTGCCGGAACGGATCGGGGGATTCGTAGCGCGTGAGGTTGAGGATGCCGACATCGACGAGCGCCACGCTGACCCGCGCCGTCTCCCCGGCGCCCAGGCCCGCGAGCCGGATGGGCAGGGTCAGGGTCTCGCGGGGTCGCGCCTTGGCCGGCGCCTCCACGGTGACGGCGAGGCTGCGGCTCGCCGGGTCCACGGCGAACCACGCCACCCCGAGCGCCCGGCCCGGCAGGCGCTTGGCCGCCTGATCCAGGGGCCGGTAGGCCGTGGCGACGAGGTAGGCACCCGCCCCCCATTCGGGCCTGACCGGAATGTCGACGGTGGCGCCCCCCTGCGGCACCGCCACGGTCAGCACGGCGTGGACCTTGTCGCTCACCACCGCGAGGGTCGCCTGACCGGCAAAGCGCGGCTGGAGGCGCGCCCGCAGGGTGTCGCCGGCGGCGTAGGCCGGCTTGTCGAGGCGCAGATCGAGGAGGTCGGGCACGTCCGCCGTCTCACCGCCGCCCCAGCCGACGGTGAAAGTGACGCTCGCCGTCGCCTGCGGCCGTCCGGGCACGCTCGCCTCCAGGCGGTAGGTGCCGTAGGTCACGACCGCGTTGATCCGGCCCAGCGTCTCGGGCGCGAGGTCGAGCTTGCCGTCGGCGATGCGCCGGGTGCTGGTGACGGGCTCGAACGACCAGCGTCCGCCCTCGCGATACCATTGGTAGGACTTCTCGATCCTCTGCAGGGTCCAGGCGACGCCCGGCTGCGGGAGGCGCCGCCCGTCGGGCGCGGCCATGGCGAGTTCGAACCCGGCGGTGCCGCCCTCGGGCAGATCGCCGGCGAGAGTCTTGCGGATGGCCAGGACCGGACCTTCGGGCAGGATCGGCAGGGTGAGGCTGCGCGACAGCGCCCGCCCGCCCGGCTCGCCGACCTGAAGGGTGATGCGGGCCTCCGTGGGGCGCGGGGCGGCGAGAACCGGCACCGGCACGGTGAGGCGCGCCGCTCCCTGCGCGTCGGTCGTGGCCCGTGCCTCGATCTCCTGGGAAACGGCCTCGATCCGCTCGTCGTCGAGGCCGACGGAGAAGCCCTCCAGCCCCTTGATGCCGCTGCCCGCCGCCTGCTGCACCAGCACGGTGCCGGAGACCTCCAGCCCCGAGCCCGGCGCGCCGTAGAGGTAGCGCGCGGCGACATCGAGGGTGGCGGGTGCGCCCTGAACGAGGCTCGGGGTCGCGCTCGACAGCGTCACGTCCAGGCGCTCGGGCACGTAATCTTCCACGAGGAAGCTCGCCTCGCCGATGGCCGGCGCCTTGGGATCGGTATGGGCCGCGACCCGCCAGGTGCCGTGCATGGCGCCCGGCATCAGCGGGACGGCCAGCGACCGCCCGCCGAGGCCGGCATCCGGCACGGCGACGCGGCGGGCCTCGACGCCGTCGGGGCGCTTGAGCACCAGGGTCAGGGGCAGGTCGGGCACGGCGACGCCGACAGCGTCGCGCAGCAGGGCGGTGAGGTTCACGGTCTCGCCCGAGCGGTAGACCCCGCGCTCGGGAAACACGTAGGCCTCCACGGCCCCGGGCTGGGGCCGGCCCTTCACGCCGCGATCGGTCAGGTCGAAGGCCGACTGGTTGAGGTCGAGGAAGCCGTAATCGTCGCCGAGCTGCGCCACGACGAGGCCCGGCGCGATGCCGCCCTCCCCGCGCGCGAGGCCGGGCGCGAAGGCGACGTGGCCCTGCGCATCCGTGCGGGCGGTGGCCAGAACCTCGTTGTTGCGGGCGACCAGCCGGATCTCCGCGCCCGCCACAACGGCGGCCGAGGCCAGCGAGCGGGCGAAGACGTGGACGCCGTCGCGGCCCTTGAACACCGTCAGCCCGAGATCCGAGACCACGAACCACTGGGTCGCCTGTTGCTCGTAGCCGCCCTCCTCGTCCACGGCGCGGGCGACGCCGGTGGGCTGGGCCAGCATGACGTAGAGGCCGGGCTCGAGCTTGCCGACCGCCTGGAGCACGGGGAAGGCCGTGACCGCCTCGGCGTTCAGCTCGGCCTTCGCCGTGTCGAGGACGCCCTTCCACACCCGTTGGCCCTTCTGCTCGGCGATGGTTCTGGCCGTCGCGCCGTTGAGCTGGGACAGGAAATCGTCCGAGCGCAGGGAGGGAAGCAGGCCGCGATCGCCGATGCGCAGCACCTCGACGTCGAGTTTGGGCGCGTTGACCGAGACCAGGGGCACGCCGGCCTGGCCCGTGCGGGGCAGGACGTAGTTGCGCCCGGTGAAGCGCACCTGGGGCGAGCGGTCCCGGACGTAGACCTCGTAGTCGAAGGACTTCAGCAGGGTCTCGCCGGCCGCCGACGGAATCCCCTGGCGCAGGACGAAGGCGTAGCGCTCGCCGTGTTTGAGGCCATCGACGCAGACCTGCTGGCCGCTCCCCGTCACGGCGGCGTTGGCCGCGCCCGAGACGGCGACGAAGGGGGTGAAATCGGTCTTCGGCGCCAGTCCTTCCGAGAACTGGAAGCAGACGCGCGGGGCGGCCGCATCGGAATCGACCTTGTAGTCGAGGACGCGGAAGCCGTGCTCGGCGCGAAGCCCCTCGTAGGTCTCGCGCACCTGCGTGTCGTCGGCGAGCGCGAGGCTGGCGCGGTAGGCCTCGAGGGCCGGGCGCCAATCGGACTCGGCGGCCTGGACCTCGCCGAGGGTGGCGAGCGCCTCGGCTTCGGCGGGGGCGGCGCTCGCCCGCAGGTAGCCCGCATAGGCGGCTGCCCGGGCGTTGCGGCGCAGGCGCATCCGGGTGGAATAGTCCCCGGCCTCGCCGTTGCCGACGGCGCTCGCGGCGCGGGCGTAGGCGAGCCAGTTTTCGGGATTGGCCGGCTCCGCCGCGACGGCGGCCCCCAGGGGCTTGAGCGCCTCGGCCGGCTTCTCGGCGTCCATGAGGGCCTGCCCCTCGGCCCGCGCCCGCGCGGCCGGGCGCGGCGGGCCGGCCTCGGCCTTCAGGGCGGCTTCGAGGCGCACGCCGTCGCTGGCGAGGGCCTCGCGCTGAAAGGTTTTTTGGGAGGGTGCCTTCAGCCCCGCCCTGGCGGGCTGGGCCAGGGGGGCCTGTGCCCGCGCGGGCAGGCCGAGCAGGCCGGCGAGGAGGACCGCGCCCGCCGCGACGAGGGCCGTGCGCCCGTGCCTCGCCGATTCCGCCATCGCACACCCCATCGACTCGACGCCGCCCGTCCGGCGCTTCGAGCCGGGACCGTAGCACTTCGCCTCCCGCCCGCAATCTCGGATCGCCGCCCTGGAATTCGCGCGGCGCCTCTGCCAAGCTCCGGCCCTCGTTGCGGAGGCGCGGATCGATGGTGCGACGGGTTCGGGCCGGTGTGGGAATGGGCTACGCCATGTTGGGTCTCGCCCCGGCCCTGGCCCAAACCCAGGTCCAGGCGCCCAGACCCGCCGTGCCGCCCGCGCGGGCGGCCGCGCCCGACCCGGCCTTCGAATCGGCCAAGGCGGCGTTCGAGGCCCTGCCGGAGGCCGAGCGCAAGGCCCTGCAGGACGCCCTGGTCTGGACCGGCGACCTCAACTCCGTCGTCACCGGCACCTTCGGGAAGCGCACCCACGACGCCCTGAACGCCTATCGGACGCGGACCGGTGGGGGCGCCGGCCTGCTCGATCCGGCCGGGCGCGCGGGGCTCGTCAGGGCCGGCGCGGCCGCACGGGCGGCGGCCGGCTTCCTCGTCAAGCCCGATCCGGCGAGCGGCGCGGTGCTGGGCCTGCCCGAGCGGCTGCTGCCCAAGCGCGCGCCGATCCCCGGCGGCACGCGCTGGCAGAGTGCCGACGGCCGGATCACCGTGGAGACGAAGTCGTTCGCCCCCGGCGAGTCGAGCCTGGAGGCCGTGTTCGCGCGCCTCACCGCGCCGAGCCCCGAGCGGCGGGTGACCTACAAGCTTCAGCGGCCGGACTTCCTCGTCGTCACCGCCGAGACACCCACGGGCAAGTCCTATGTCCGCTACGGCGCAGGGGCGGCGGGCCTGCGCGGCCTCACGATCGGATACGACAAGGCGCTCGCGGACACGTTCGACCGCCTCGTCATCGCCATCGCCAACAGCTTCGTGCCGTTCCCGGATGCGGCGCCCGTGGCCCCCATGGCCCGCGCCGCGCCGGCCGCACCGCCGCCCCCGATCGAACGGCCCCCGGCGCCCGCCGCGACGGGGCTGGTGGTGGCGCCCGGCTGGGTGCTCACGAGCGCCGCCGCCCTCGACGGGTGCGCGTCCCCGCGCGTCGACGGCCAGGGCGCCCGGGTGGCGACGCGGGACGCCGCACTGGTGTTGTTGGAGGTGGCCGGCCTGTCGAGGCCAGGCGGCTCGCCGGCCCTGCGCGCGGACGCGGCGGCGGCGTCCGGGGCCGTGATGGTGGTGGGCGCGGACGGGGGTGGCGCGGTGGTCGTGGCCCCGGGCGTCCTCGGATCGGACGGCCGGATCGCCGCCCCGCTCCAGCCGGGCGCCGGCGGCGCGCCGATCCTCGATGCCGGCGGCGCCCTCGCGGGGCTTGTCTCGGCCTATCCGTCAGCCCCGCGCCGGGTCGCAGGCGTGGTGCCGCCGGCCCGCTACGGCACCGTGACGGCCGGGCAGGTCGGCGGGTTCCTGACCGCAGCCGGCGTGGCCGCGCCCGGTGCCGCCACCGGCACGACGGGAGCGGCTGCGGCGAGGCTGGCGGGCGCCGTGGTCGGGATCGCCTGCCAGCCCTGATTTGTCAGAGTCGTCCGGTCACCAGGAGGACGATGAGGATGATGATGAGGATGCCGCCCAGACCGAAGCTCTGGCCGCGATAGGCGCCGCCGCCGAGGAAGTTGCCGCCGCCGAGAACCGCGAGGATGAGGATGATGAGGAGGATGGTGGTCAGGGTCATGGAACGGAACTCCGGGGCGCGCTCAACCGCTTTTGCTTGAGCTTGACCGTTCAAACGCCCCGCATCCGATTCCGTTCAACCGGATGTGACCGAGATTTTCTCACCCCCGCGGATTTCAGCTTGTTCGCCGCCCCGACCGATCCCGCCGCAGCTCAATAGAGCGGTGGGAGCTCGACGTTGGGGATCGGAAACGGGCCGAGCATCAGGCGGCCGTCCGCGAGGCGCAGGGGCGGCAGGGCCTTGAGGGCCGGGTCGCCCGGGGCCACGGCGTCCGGCGCGGCCTCGGCGCGGGCCCGGCGGCCGCCCCCGAGGAACTGCCCGACGAGGTTGCCGATGAGGGCGCCCTTCTCGGCGCCGAAGCGCTGGCCCATGACCTGGCCGACGATGGCCTCCACGCCGACGGCGCGCAGGTCGATCTGCCCCTCCGGGCGATGGGCCGAATCGAGGCCGAGGCGGCCGTGGGCCTGGACCCGGCGGTCGCCCTTGGCCAGCGACAGGAGGGCGATGTCGAGGCTGCCGCCGGCCTGGCGCCACGCCTCCAGCTCCCGCGCCACCGTTCCGGTGCGCAGGGTGGCGGCCCGGTTCACCGTGGCGTCGAGGGCGATGTCGGTCGGGTCGGTGTTGCCCACGAAGGGATCGACGAGGGGCACGCCGGCCTTGGTCACGCGCAGGCTGAGGTCGACGGCCCCGTCGGAGGCGAAGCGTCCGGGGGTCGGCCGGCCATGGGCCTCGAGGTGCCCGGCGTCGAAGGCGATGTCGGGCTGCCCGGGCCCGCGCACGGTGCCCTTCAGGGCCTCGACCACCAGGGAGGCGCGCACGAACGCCTCGGACGCCCCGTGGAAGCTCGCCTCCAGGGAGGTCCAGGTCACGTCGCCGGTCAGGTCGCCCTGCTCGACGTGGAACGGCCCGGCCACCTGCAGGATGCCCTGGCGCGGCTGGTAGACCTGAACCACGGCGGTGACCGGCCCCAGGGTGAAGCGGCTGTCGGCGCGGGCGAAGGCGAGGGAGGCGCAGCGCAGTTCGATGCGGAACGGATAACCGGAGATCGACCGGTCGGCACAGGTCCAGGTCCGGCCCGCCGCCGCCTCGCGGCCGAGCCAGGCATCCATCTCGCGTCCCGCCCGGTCGCGGACCCAGACCCACGCGGCGGACCACAGGACCACGAGGGTGGCGAGCAGGATGAAGGGGACGAACAGCCCCTTTCGCGATGGGGTGCGGCTCGCCGCCGGCGTCGTCGTCGTTGTCATCGTGTCCCCGCCGCCGTCGATCCTGAGGCGGACCTTCCCTGAGGTCGCGCCACGTTCGTCGGGCATGGCCTATCAGGGTCTTGGCGGCGAAAGCATGGCCGAGGGGTTCAGGCGGCGACCATCGCCTCGGCGTCGAAATCGGCCACGATGGCACGGCGCTCGGCCTCCGTCTCGGCGAGGCGGTGGACATGCATCTCGTTGGCGCCGCGATGCCGGGCCCGGGCCATCCAGCCGCGGGCGAGGCGCTCGCGCGGGCTCGCCCCGGCGCAGGTCACGCCGACCAGTTCGCCATGCCCCGCCGCGTCGCGACGCACGGCGAGGATCACCGCGTCGTCCATGTCGTCGAGTTCGGGCTCGACGAGGTCGTGGATGCCGACGATGTAGCGGCGGCCGGACCGGCCACGCCAGGCGCTCAGCAGCAGGGCGGGGGTTCCGCGCAGACCGGCGGTCGTTCTGAGGCGTTCTTCGCGCATCGGCCGTCTCCGTGCTCGGGCCTCCGCGAGGTTCCGCCGGGAAGCGGACCGGGGCAGAACCCTTCGTTCGCTGTTTGTTCCAAGATATTCCTAACAAACCGTTACCGTCAAGGTCGCCCCACGGCGGGAACGGTGGAGCGCCGGCCACGCCTCACGCGGTGGGCGACGCGCTCCGCACGGGGACCGGCACGGCGTGGCCCCGGGCCGCGAGGTCGGCCCGGCCGGCGGCCAGGAGGGCATCGGAGGCGCCCTCGATGCGGGCCTGGACCGTATCGAGGAAGCGGGCGCGGTCGAGGCCGGGCGGGATGGGGCTGAGGAACTCGATGACCGTAGTGCCGGGCCGGCGCATGAGGCTGCGGCGCGGCCAGTACAGGCCCGTGTCGAGGGCGACCGGCAGGCACGGCACGCCGAGGGTGGCGTAGAGATGGGTCAGGCCGAGCTTGTAGGCCGGTGGGGCACCGGGCGGGCGGCGGGTGCCCTCGGGGAAGATGATGAGCTGGCGCCCCTCGCGGATCACGTCGGCGGCGGCCTCGTTCATCGCCGCCATGGCGCGCGTGCCCTTGGACCGGTCGATGGCGACCATGCCGGAGCGCGACAGGAACCAGCCGATGAGGGGGATCCAGAGGAGCTCGCGCTTGAGGATGTAGGCGAAATCCGGGAACACCGTGACCAGGGCCAGGGTCTCCAGGGCCGACTGGTGCTTGGCCGCGACGAGGACGGGGCCGCGCGGGATGTTGGACAGGCCCCGGAACTCCACGGCCACGCCGCCGATCACCCGCAGGAGCCACAGGGTGACGTTCGCCCAAACCTGCGCGAGGCGGATGACGGCCCGGCGCGAGACGAGGGCCGGCAACCCCAGCACCGCGATGAGCGTGGTGGCGAGGTAGAAGGCGAGGCTGAAGGCGATCGAGCGAAGGAGGACCATCTGGGCTCAGGGACTTACGGGCGGCAAGAACGGCGGGCAGGAACGACGGACACGAACGGCGGGACGGCATGAATCGCGAAACGGTGGGCGCTCCCTTAGAGGGTTTTCGCACGCCATGGACCCATCCGACGCCAGGAAAACGCCGCCCCTCGTGAGAAAACGCCCACCCGCTGGGGAAAATCCCGCGCCCGTGGCGGACGGGGACGAGTCCGTTCCGCCGCCGCCGGGGACGCCCCGCCCGCCGGCAGCACCGACTTCGTTGACTTCTCCCGCGCAGGCTCCTTAACTCGACCCGCAACGGCAACGAAACCGGAGGGATCATGGGGTCATTACGCGTCACGGGCCACGGCCTGGACCTCGGCGAAGCCCTGCGGGGCCGGGTCGAAGAGCGGATGGCGGCGACCCTCTCGAAATACCTCGACAGCCACATGAACGGAACCTGCTCGGGCCACGTCACCCTGCGGCGGGACGGGACGGCCTACCGGACGGATTGCGTGCTGCACCTCGTCTCCGGCCTCACCCTCGAAGCCTCGGGGGCCGCCCACGACGCCCATGCGAGCTTCGAGCAGACGGCCGACCGCCTCGAGAAGCGCCTGCGCCGCTACAAGCACCGGCTCAAGGACCACGGCGCGGCCGGCCACGAGGGCGCCACCGTGCAGGCGGCCTACGCGGTGTTCGCGGCGCCGAGCGAGGCCGAGGCGGCGGGCGACGACGAGGACCTCGACGGGGAGGCGTTCGAGGACGGGGTGGATCACCCGCCGGTGGTGGCCGAGAGCACCAAGACCCTCAAGCGCCAGTCGGTGAGCGAGGCGGTCACCGCCCTCGATCTGACGGGGGCGCCGGTGATCGTGTTCGTTCATGCTGGCACCGGGCGCATCAACGTCGTATACCGCCGGAGTGATGGAGCGATCGGCTGGGTCGATCCGGCGGACGCCTCTGCTTGAGCGCCCGCCCGGAACGGACACCGGACCCGGCGATTGATCCCTGAGGGCCGCGTGCGGCCCGACCTTTTACCTCGCGGTGGCCGATCCGGCCGCCGCCGAAGGGGCGGCGGTCCTTCATGCCAGTGCTGGAATTCCTGTCTCCGGATTCCGTTGTCCCGTCCCTGCGCGCGCGCGCCAAGAAGCAGATCCTGCAGGAGCTGAGCGGCCACGCCGTACGGCACCTCCCGGCGCTGGACGAGCGCGAGGTGTTCGAGACCCTGCTGCAGCGCGAGCGCCTCGGTTCCACGGGCATCGGCGACGGCGTGGCGATCCCCCACGGCAAGCTGCCCGGGCTCGACCGCCTGTTCGGTCTCGTGGCCCGCCTGGAGCGGCCGGTGGACTTCGACTCCCTGGACGGCCAGCCCGTGGACATCGCCTTCCTGCTCCTCGCTCCCGAGGGCGCCGGGGCCGACCACCTGAAGGCCCTGGCCCAGGTGGCCCGCCTCCTGCGCGAGCCCGGCATCCTGGATCGCATCCGCGCCGCCCGCGACGCCAGCGCCCTCTACGCCCTCCTGACGCACACCTCGGCCTCCCAGGCGGCGTGACGCGGATGCGGTTTCCCCCACGACTTCCGTCGGCCGTCACCCTCGCGTGTCTCGCCCTGAGCCCGCCGGCCGCGGCCGGCCCGATGGACACGGCCTGCGCCCGCGACGTCCTCGTGGCGAGTTCGATGCAGCGCCAGGCGATCGACCAGCTCGAGCAGACGGGCAGCGACGAGGGCGAGCTGTGCCGGATCTGGCGTCGCCACGTGGAGACCATGCGCCGGGTGGCGGGCGTCTACGGCCGCTGCCTGTCGGGCGCCGAGCGCAGCGAGCGCCTCGCCCAGGTGATGGGGTCGGAAAAGGAGTTCTCGGGGCTGATCAAGGGCCGGTGCAAGGGGCTCTGAACCGCCCCGGCAGACGGGCTATCGCTGGCCGCGCAGGAGCAGGGGTTCGGCCACCACCTTGATCGGCTTGCCGCGCCCGATGAGGATCGCGGCGCGGGACTGCTCCGGGTCGTCCTCGAAGCGGGTCCTCACCCAGGCCACTAGGAACTTCAGGTATTCGGAGGCGAGGAGCCGGGCCGCCGACGGGTGCTGCCACCAGCGCCCGGCATCGAACCCTTCCGCCACCACCGGATAGGGCACCACGCGCTCGATGCCCGGCAGGACA
>Ga0182231_1000193_pt1 | contig 15112 bp, 9 predicted proteins | sample G6R1MG_29_FD_129667 | JGI IMG/M metagenome (GOLD analysis project Ga0182231, IMG submission 129667) | Miscanthus phyllosphere microbial communities from Michigan, USA - G6R2_NF_07NOV2016_LD1 MG | ecosystem: Host-associated > Plants > Phyllosphere > Phylloplane/Leaf | place: USA: Michigan...
CAGGGCCTGTCCAACGAGTTCGACTTCAACATTATGTACTCCGAGCGCGGCCAACTGACCCTCGCGCATACCGATGCCACGGTCCGTTCGTTCCGCCAGCGCGCCGAGGTCAACAAGCATTTCGGCGGCCGCACCGAGATGATCGACCGCCAGCAGATCCGCGAACTGGTGCCGAGCCTCAATCTGGACCCCGGTCATCTGCCGGTGCTCGCCGGCCTGTGGCACATCGACGGCGGCACCGCCCGGCATGACGCGGTTGCCTGGGGCTACGCCAAGCAGGCGGCCAAGCGCGGTGTGGAGATTCATCAACTGACCGAAGTGCAGGAACTGGTGATCGAGAACGGCACCATCACTGCGGTGAAGACAAATCGCGGCATCATCCAGTGCGGCTGCGCCGTACAGGCGGTGGCGGGCATGAGTTCGCAGATGATGAAGAAGGCCGGGATTCGCTCGCCGATCCAGACCTTCCCGCTGCAGGCGATGGTCACTCAACCTTTCAAACCCTTTCTCGACCCGCTGGTGAGTTCGTCCGCCCTGCACTGCTATGTGCAGCAGACCAGCCGTGGCGAAGTGGTGTTTGGCGGCGGTTCTGATCCGTACCCGTTGTTCAACAGCCGCTCGACGCTGGACCTCAAGGAAAGCCTGCTGGCCCACGCCATCGAGATGTTTCCGTTTCTGGCCAACGCCAAACTGATGCGCCAATGGGCCGGGATCACCGACATGACCCCGGACTACAGCCCGATCATGGGCCTTTCCCCCGTCAGGAACTACTACCTCGATGCGGGCTGGGGCACCTGGGGCTTCAAGGCCACGCCGATCTGCGGCAAGACCATGGCAGAACTGGTGGCCAGCGGCGGCAAGGTGCCCGAGTTGATCAGGCCATTCGCGCTCGAACGCTTCTCAACCTTCCAGCAAGTCAACGAAATGGGCGCAACAGCGGCCAGCCACTGACGGAGAGCGACACATGAAAATCATGACCTGCCCGCTCAACGGGCCGCGCAACATCAGCGAGTTCACCTACGGCGGGGAATTCAAACATATGCCCGACCCGCAAACCTGCAGCGACAGCGAGTGGGCCGATTACGTGTTCAACAGTGAAGACACACTGGGCGTGGTGTGCGAGTGGTGGATGCACAACCCCTCCAGCTACTGGTTCCTGGCCGAGCGCCACACCGGCAGCGACGAGATCATCCGCACCTTCGACCCACGCGACCTGTTTACCGCACGTATCGACTTCGCCCCCCTCGCCTCCAAGGAGATCGCAGGATGACCACCCCCGCCCGCCTGCCCGCGCCCATGGGCCTGCTGATCGATCGCACCCGGCCGCTCACGTTCAGCTTCGATGGCAAAACCTATCAGGGCCTGCAGGGCGACAGTATCGCCAGTGCTCTGCTGGCCAACGGTCGCTTCCTGCTTTCGCGGTCGTTCAAGTACCACCGCCCGCGCGGCCCCCTGACCATGGCCGGGCAGGACGCCAACAGCCTGATCCAGTTGCCTCACGAGCCCAACGTAATGGCCGACACCGTTGCCCTGCAGGAAGGCTTGCAGGCCACCGGCCAGAACTTCAACGGCTCGCTGGACAACGACCGGGACGCGTACCTGGGCAAGTTCTCGAAGTTCATGCCGGTGGGTTTCTATTACCGCTCGTTCTACAAGCCCAAGGGCATGTGGAAAGTCTGGGAGCCGATCATTCGCAAGAAGGCCGGCCTTGGCGTGCTGGACCTGGCGTTCCAGCCCGAGTACTACGACAAGGCCTACCTGTTCACGGATCTGGCGGTGATCGGCGCGGGACCTGCCGGCTTGCAGGCAGCACTGAGCGCCGCCAATGCAGGCGCCAAGGTGTTGCTGATCGAACAGCAGCCCATTCTCGGCGGTTCGCTGGCCTATGCCCGCTTCGATGTCGACGGCCTGCGTGCCGAACAGCTGCGGCGTGAACTGGTCGCTGCGGTAGAAGCACATGACAATATCCAGGTGCTCAAGCAAGCGACCTGCAACGCATGGTTCACCGACAATTACCTGCCGGTGATTCAGGGCAAGCGTTTGTACAAGGTGCGCGCCACACACTGTCTGGTATGCAGCGGCTCGTTCGATCAGCCGGTGATTTTCCGTAACAACGACCTCCCCGGCGTCATGCTGACCAGCGCCGTACAGCGCCTGATCAAGTTGTACGCCGTCAAGCCCGGCAAACGCGCGGTAGTGCTGACCGGCAACGATGACGGTTACCTCGCCGCACTGGACTTGCACGATCAGGGCGTCGATGTGGTCGCAGTGGCCGACATGCGCAGCAGCCCGTCGGACCGGACGCTACGGCTTGCGCTGGAGAAGCGCGGCATCGTCTGCCACATGAACACAACGGTCTATGAAGCGCTGCATGAGAAAGGCATGCGCCATGTGAGCGGTGCCGAGCTGCGCAAAATCACTGGCCAGGGTCAGGTGGCGAACAGCGGCTCGCGTGTCGACTGCGACCTGCTGTGCATGTCCGGCGGCTACATGCCGGTCTACCAGTTGTTGTGTCAGGCCGGCGGCAAGCTGGCCTATGACGATCAGCAGGCCGAATTCGCCATCAGCAGCCTGCCGAAGAATCTTGGCATTGCAGGCTCGGTCAACGGTTACCACGCGCTGGACAACGTGCTGGCCGATGCGGCGCATGCTGCCGCCGGCGTGGTCACGGCACTGGGCCTGACATCGGCTGAAAGCCCTGCTCCGCTGCGCAGCGAAGCGCAGGTCAACTTCGCCTGGCCGATCTTCCCGCACCCTGACGGCAAGGATTTTGTCGATTTCGACGAAGACCTTCAGGTACGCGATATCGTCAATGCCACGCGCATCGGCTATCGCGACATCCAGTTGGTAAAACGCTATTCCACGGTAGGCATGGGCCCGTCACAGGGTCGTCATTCGGCACTGCCGACCGCGCGACTGGTGGCCGCTTCGACACAGCGCAGTATCAGTGAAACCGGCGTGACCACAGCCCGACCGCCCTTCGAGGCAGAAAAACTGGCACACGTTGCGGGCCGTGCCTTCGATCCGTATCGGCAGACGCCCATGCACCAGCGTCATGTGCAGGCCGGTGCGAAGATGATGCCGGCCGGGATCTGGCAGCGTCCGGCGTTCTATGGCAAAGCCTCGCAACGCGATGCCTGCATGCAGCAGGAAGCGCTGCACGTGCGTAACAAGGTCGGCATCATCGACGTGTCGACACTCGGCGGTCTGGACGTGCGCGGCCCCGATGCCGCCGAGCTGCTCAACCGCATGTATACCTTCGCCTTTCTGAAACAGCCGGTCGGGCGTTCGCGTTATGCGCTGATGACCAACGAACAAGGTGTGGTCATCGACGACGGCGTTTGCGCGCGCTTTGCCGAACAGCATTTCTACGTTACCGCCACCACCAGCGGCGTGGATCGCATTTATCAGCAGATGCTCAAGTGGAATGCCCAGTGGCGTCTGAACGTGGACATCACCAACGTCACGGCGGCCATTGCCGCGGTCAACGTGGCGGGTCCGGATTCACGCAAGGTGCTGGAGCAGGTCTGTACCGACCTTGATCTGTCTGCCGAAGGTTTCCCTTATCTTGGCGTGCGCCTGGGCACTGTTGCCGGTATCAAGGCGCGGCTGCTACGGGTCGGTTTCGTCGGCGAACTGGGCTACGAGATCCACGTCCCCGCTCGTCACGCGCTCAGGCTCTGGGATGCACTTGTCGAGGCTGGCAAGGTCTTCGACATGCGTCCGTTCGGCGTCGAGACGCAACGTCTGTTACGTCTGGAAAAAGGCCACGTCATCATCAGCCAGGACACCGACGGCATGACCCATCCGGCCGAAATCGACATGGGTTGGGCCGTCAGCCGGAGCAAACCTTTCTTCGTCGGCCGCCGCTCGGTGGACATCCTCGAAGCCCAGCCGCAAAAGCGCAAACTGGTTGGCTTCACCCTGCCCAAGGCCAGCCCGCTGCCGCTCGAGGGGCATCTGGTGCTCAAGGGCCCGGACATCAGTGGCAATGTGACGTCCTGCGAGTACTCCTCGACCCTGGGCATGATCATCGGCATGGCCTATGCCGCGTTCGACCAGAGCACACCCGGCCAGCAGATTCCGATCCGCGTCGAAGATGGCGTGGTGGTTCAGGCAACCGTCGTGAAACTGCCCTTCTTCGACCCTGAAAACCAGCGCCAGGAGCTCTGACCCATGACCAGCCTTCTCCAGAACAGTCCTCTCGGCGCCAACGCGCGCGCCTTGTGCACGCTGCAAGACCTGACCGATCGGCCACGCGTGGGATTTCGCGGTACGCAAAGCGCTGACTACCTGACGGCAAGCGGCTTCAACCTGCCCGAGGCACCGAACCGCGCCGTCACACAGGCGGACGGCAGCCACGTCGCGCGCCTTTCACAGACCGAATACCTGCTGCTGGGCAGCCCGCACGATGACGGGCAGCGCATCGCCGATGAAGAAGCTCGCTGGGAGCTCGACCACAGCGCCAATTACCTGCTGCCTCGCGAAGACAGCCATGCCTGGCTGCAACTGAGTGGCGCGTGCATCGCCGAGGTGATGGCCAAACTGTGTGGCGTGGATCTGCGCCCCGAAGCGTTTGCGACAGGTTCGGTGGCGCAGACCTCGGCAGCGCGCATCAATGTGATCGTCATCAACCTCGGCGCGCAGGCTGAACCCTGTTTCCAGATCCTCTTCGATCGGGCTTCACTGGCTTACTTCAAGGACGCGATGCTGGATGCCATGGCCGAGTTTGGGGGGCGCCTCTCATGAACAACGGGTTACTGCTTCGGTGAATAAAGGCCGTTTCGTGCTCATGAACGACAACAAGTGTCTGTTACCGCCAAGCCGCCTAAAGAATGCTGGCAAAAAGTCGTTGACCTCTTGGTAGACCATAAGAGCGACCCTCAGCTCAATGCCTCGGGTCGCAGACTGCATCCATGCAGCACCCGACACTTGCGGCAGTAACACGCCCCCCGGAGCTCAAATGAATATCAAACAGAAATTGACGTGGGCGTTCGCAGTCATTGCGTGCTTGCCCATATTAGTCGTCGCCGCCATCGTGGTCGTGAACCTGCGCGACAAGGCGACCAGTGATTTCGTGGACGGTAGCGCACGTGAGATTCGCCAGGTCGACAATGCCATGCAGCTGTTTTTCGACGGCATTACGCAGAACGTCAATTACATCGCGGCGCACCCGCTGATCGCCGGGGCGAGCGATGATTTCCGCAACTACATGGGCGCCACGCCTCCCCCGCAGTCCGAGAATGACAGGCAGGCGACCGAGCTGTTCGCCAATATCGCCAAGGCTCACCCGGCCTACTCCTACGTTTCTTATGGTCTGATCAACGGCAGCTACATCATGACGCCGGAAGACCCGAAAATGAGCAACTACGACCCGCGTGTGCGGCCGTGGTACAAGACGGCGATGGCCAATGCCGGCAAAACCGTGCGCAGCGACGCCTATTACTGGGCCAACGACGACGCGGTACTGGTCAGTACCATCCGGGCGATTCCCAATAAACTGGGCAACCCTGGTGGCGTGGTCAATATCGACGTATCGCTCAAGCAACTGACGAACATCGTCAAGCAGATCAAGCTCGGCGAAAGCGGCTATCTGATGCTGATGGAAAAGAACGGCACCGTGCTGGTCGATCCCAAACAGCCCGAGCATAACTTCAAGAAACTGGGAGAACTGGGCGACGGCTTCAGCGATTTGGCGAAAACCGCCAGTGGTCTGGTCGAGGTGACACTCAACGGCGAGCGTTACATGGCCAATGTGTACTCGTCCGAGCAACTGGGCTGGAACTTCATCGGCCTGATCAAACAGGACGAAGTGATGGCTTCGGCCACCCACCTGACCTGGTTGATCGGCATCATCGCGGTGGTGCTGGCGGTGGTCTTTGCGATTGTCGGGGCCAGTTTTGCCCGGGTCATCGTGCGCCCGATTCACAGCGTGTCCAGCGGCCTGGAAGGTATTGCAGGCGGTGAAGGCGACCTGACCCAGAACCTCGCCGTGCGCGGCAAGGATGAAACTGCGCAGTTGGCGGGCTGGTTCAACAAGTTCCTGACCGCGATCCGCAGCCTGATTCAGCACATCGGTCAGGCGGCCGGGAAGATTCTCGAAGCCTCACACAGCTCGACGCGTGTCTCCAACGACATGGCCGAAGCTGCTGGCCGGCAGCGCGAAGCGGTGGATATGGTCTCCACGGCGTTTCATGAAATGGTCGCCACCTCCAATGAAGTCGCCCGTTCCTGCAGCCAGGCCGCAGACTCGGCCGACAGCGGCCAGCAACAGGCGCGTGAAGGTCAGCGGCAGATCGATGATGCGGTGCGCAGCGTCGACCAGCTCAGCGAAGAACTCACCCGCTCGGCCAAGGACATGACGCAACTGGAAAAGGACAGCGCAGGCATTCAGTCGATCCTCAATACCATCCGTTCGATTGCCGAGCAGACCAACCTGCTGGCCCTCAACGCGGCCATCGAAGCAGCACGTGCAGGCGAACAGGGGCGCGGCTTCGCCGTCGTAGCCGACGAAGTCCGCGCACTGGCCAAACGCACCTCGGACTCGACCGCAGAAATCGACAGCCTGCTGGGCAACCTGGCCAAACGCACTGCCTCGGTGGCGCAACAGATGCATGCCAGCCTCGACGTATCGCAGCAATCGGTGACCAAGATCGGGCAGGCACGCAGCAGCTTCGGGCAGATTCGTGAGTCAGTGGATGTGATTCGCGACATGAACACCCAGATCGCAACCGCTGCCGAGGAGCAGCATCAGGTGGCCGAAGACATCAACCGGCACATCAGCCAGATCCATGGCGACGCCCAGTTGATCGCCGAACTCTCGGACTCGGCCCGCGCGGATTCCAGAAGCCTGGAGATCCTGTCAAGCGAGCTGGACGGCCTGGTGCGCAAGTTCAAGACCTGATCCTGCCTATGCGGAGCGTGAGGAACGATGGGCGTCTGTGTCTCCCTATCGTGCCCATGCTCCGCGTGTTCTGGACGCTCTGAGTCCTGTCCACAGCAGGAGATCTAATCTCCACCCCTCTCAAACCATTCAGTCAGAAAATCCAGAAAAGTGCGCAGCGTTGCCGACTGATGGTGCCTTGAGGTGTAGATCGCGTGTATCCCCAAAGCCCGTGGCTGGTACTCCGGCATCAGGGCGATCAGCTTGCCGCTCGCCATCAGCGGCGCCGCCGAATGCACCGGTTGCAGGCTGACACCGGCGCCAGCCACTGCGGCCTCCAGCAGCACCACTGAATCGTTGGCACTGAGGTTGCCGCCGACCGGCACACTGAGCGGCATCTGCTGGCGGGTAAACTCCCACAGGCTTTTACCGAAGTACGAATAGGTCAGGCAGTTGTGAGCAGACAGTTCCTGCGGCCTGGACGGTGTGCCGTGCACGGCGAGATAGGCCGGAGAAGCACACACCACCGAAGCGCACTGCCCCAGCGGACGGGCAATGACATTGGGGTCCAACTGATTGGTGATGCGGATCGCCAGATCGATTCGCTCGCTGACCAGATCCACGGCCTCGTTACCGATAAGCAGGTCTGCCGAGGTGTCGGGATAGCGTTGCAGGTAAGCCGTCACCGCGGGTGCCAGAACGGCCTGGGCCAGTGACTGCGAACAGGCGATACGCAGCATGCCGCGTGGCTCGTCGACTTGCGTATCGGCTGCCAGTGGCACCGCGTCGGCCAGCTCGACCAGTTGCTGACACCGCAACAAGGTCACTTGCCCTGGGGCGGTCAAGCCGAGCTTGCGCGTGGTCCGGTGCAGCAGTCGCGCTCCGGCCCAGCGCTCCATCTGCGCCAGATAACGCGTGACCATGGCCCTAGACATATCCAGCGCCTCGGCGGCGGCGATGAGGCTGCCCCTCTCGTTGATGGCGATGAATACCCGTGCAGCTATGATCCGATCCACAATTCGTCCGATATAAGCAATCAATAGTTGCCAATACTGAGGCTTTTGTTTCACTTGAGGCAACCTAAGATAACGACCTCAGCCCTGTCCAAACAAAGGTCGTATCCCATGCCGCGCAAATCCCTGCTTGCCCTGTCCTTCGCCGCTCTGTTCCCTCTCGCAGCCCAGGCCGCCGCTCCCTTGGCGATCGAGGTATACAACCCGGCTGAAAAAGCCGTCTTCCCGGTTTCATCCGAACTGATCACCGGCAAGCATGACGCGGTGCTCATCGATGCGCAGTTCCAGCGCAACGACGCCGAGGCACTGGTGCAAAAGATCAAGGACAGCGGCAAGCAACTCACCACCGTCTACATCAGCCACAGCGACCCGGACTACTACTTCGGTCTGGACGTCATCAAAGCCGCGTTCCCCGAAGCGAAGATCGTCGCCAGCGCGCCTACCGTGAAGGCGATCAAGGCTTCGATGCAGGGCAAACTCGCCTATTGGGGCCCGATTCTCAAGGACAATGCGCCAACCAGCCTGGTTGTGCCGGAAGAGCTCAAGGACGACCACCTGACGCTTGAAGGCCAACCATTGCAGATCAAAGGCCTTAACGGCCCGGCACCCGAGCGCAGTTACGTATGGATTCCCTCCCTCAAGGCAGTGGTTGGCGGTGTCGTGGTCTCCAGCGGCATCCATGTCTGGGTCGCTGACACGCAAAGCCCGAAATCGCGTCAGGACTGGCTCGCGACACTCAAAGGCATCGAGGCGCTGAAACCGGCCACCGTAATTCCGGGTCATTACCTGGGCAAGATTCCGTCAGGCACCCAGGCTGTGACATTCACCGCCGACTACCTGAAGTCCTTCGAAGAACAGGCCGCCAAAGCCAAGGATTCCACCACCCTGATCGACGCCATGCACAAAGCCTGGCCGCAACTGGCCGAACCGGCTTCGCTGGAGATGAGTGCAAAAGTCATCAAGGGCGAGATGAAATGGCCGAATTGATCCGGCACCTGTAAGGCCTCGGCGAGGCGGCGCGAATATCGCAGTGGACGGACTTTTACGTGCGCTGCGGACACGCACGGAGGTATGGTCAGACGCCCTTGTCAGTCGTTATGCTGAGCCCATGAACGCCCCTCTGAAAATCCGTAACCCCTGTCCGCCCGGCGCTTGCGACTGCAAGCGCGAGCTGCTGGATGCGGAAGGTGCAGACCTGCGGATTCTGCTGCTGTCCCGCGACGCAGAAAAAACCCTGCTGGATCGCCTGGAGCGTATCGAAAGTCTGGAAGATCTGGAGCACATGCAGCGCAAGATTTTCCAGCAACTGGGCGTGCGTGTCGACGTCGCTCCGGGCTTCAATGAAGTGCGCACCATGCGCGGCATCAGCATTGTCGTCGAGGAAAAGGTCGGGCTGTGTCGCAAGACGCGTCAATCGATACCTGCCGCCATCCGCCGCGCCCTGGAAGCACGTCCACAGATCGCCTATCAGTTGCTCAACGCCAACGACCTGCTGCGTGACGCCTGACTATCGAGCGCCTGGCGAGTGCGGCTATCATGCTGCGCCCATTAGCCAAGGATTGCCCTCCGTGTCCCTCGAAATCCGTCCAGCCACTGCCTCTGATGCCAGTCAGATTCTGACGTTCATTACCGAACTTGCCATCTATGAACGCGCAGGGCATGAGGTCAAGGCCAGTACCAACGACATTCAACGCAGCCTGTTCGCCGACAACGCACCGGCCAGGGCGCTGATGTGCCTGCATGACGGCCAGCCCATTGGCTATGCCGTTTATTTCTACAGTTACTCGACCTGGCTGGGACGCAACGGCGTGTATCTGGAAGACCTGTACATCACTCCTGAGAAGCGCAGCATCGGCGCCGGACGCGCACTGCTTCGACATATCGCTCGCGAAGCGGTAGCCAACGATTGTGGTCGCCTGGAGTGGAGCGTGCTGGACTGGAACGAGCCAGCCATCAAGTTCTACGAAGCGATCGGCGCTGCGCCGCAAAGTGAATGGGTTCGCTACCGAATGGAGGGTGCCGGGCTGCTGGACTTCGCCAAAGGCGGCGATTGAAGCACAAAGGCCTGACACGAAAACGCCCGGCCTGTGTGGGCCGGGCGTTTAAGAAAAGCATTCAACAGCGGTCAGCAAACCCCAGGCGGGATACCGTCCTTGTTGAAGTCTTTCAGGCGTTCCTTTTCTTCGGGCGTCGAGTGCGCGGGCACGTCGCTTTGCGGTTCCGGTTTTTTCTCGTCTTTCTTGTCAGTCATGGTCGTTGACTCCGCTGGTGAACACTCAAATAAGGCCACGCGCGGAGCATTCGGTTCAGACTGATTGCACACTGCGGCGCTGATCAACGTTGCATTCCAACTGTCGGGCCAAGCCCTGCAGATCAAGCAGGGTCGCACGCCAACTGCGCTCCTGACTGCCGACGCTGACCAGCGAGCGGACCCGGTCATTGACCGAAATGCCCTTGCCAGTACTGGCTTGCCAGCCTTGTTCCAGCATGGCCGGATCGAACTGATTGAACGCGTCGATCGCATCGACGCGGTTCACTGCAAAACCGAAGCACAGCCGCTCGCCACGCACGATCAATACACGCGACGCTTCGCCCTGGACCTGTGCGCCTTCGCCCAGCAGACTGCTCAGGCAGATCAGCGGCACCTGTTCGCCGCGCAGATTGAACTGTCCCAGCAAATGCGTTTCCGGCTGCGACAGGCCGATCAATTGCTGCGGCATGCTCATGATCTCCACGATCTGGCTCAACGGTGCCACGAAGCGGGTCGGCGCATCGAACAGCAGGCAGGCGTGGCGCAGCATGGCCTTGGTCACATCGTGCGAGGCCTGGGCAGGTTTGACGTCGTGCTGGTAAACCTGGGTGTAGCTTTTGACTTCCGGGCGCTGCAACAGCATCGGATGATCGAGCAACAAGGCCTGCTGCCCCTCTTCCAGGTTCATGACCCCGGCCAGCAGCTCTGGGTGCGGCAGGCCATAATGCGGTGCCGCCAACAGGCTGTCCGGATCCTGACGCTGAATGGCGACCATGCGGTCGTAGCCAAACCCGCACACCCGCCCGTCCGGCGCAGTCAACAGCAGCAACTGCGGCTTGGACGTCTGACGCTGGTGGTCCAGGCCAAGCACTTCGGACAGGTTGAGCGCCGGGACCTTGGTGCCACGCACCGAGGTGACGCCGAAGCAGCAGTCACTGGCAAAATCCGACGCCGTGATCTCGGGATCGTCCACCAACTCGGTCACAACGCTCGCATCGATACAGAAGTTGCGGCCGTCGCACTCAAACACCAGGTAATGCAGCAAGCGGCCCTTGGCGGCCAGTGCCTCGTCCTTGAGCACTTGCGCGCTCGGATCGGCAGCGAACATCACGCCTGGCAAACCACTCATGAAGTCGAGGTCAAGCTTGTAGATCATCCGCGACTCTTCGGCGCCGAGCAGCAGAGAGGGCAGCAAGCCGACACCGCTGCCCGCTGGTCCCAGTGGACTGAACTGAGAATCACGGGCCTTGAGAATGTCGCACACAGCGTCAATCGCCAGCCCGAGGTAGCCACCGCCGTACTTGAGAATCGCCACCAGTGGCGTCGGCGAAGACATATCGCCGCCCTCCGCCAATTGAGCCCGCAGGTCGACCAATGGCACCGGTTTGCCACGCAAGGTAAACACCCCACGCAGCGCTCCCCGTGTCAATGGATGGGGATGCAGATCAGCGGGCCAGTGCACGGCCTCCATCAACGCATCGGCAACCACCGCCAGATACACACCGTTGATCTGCACGACGCCATAGGCATTCAGGCTGCTCATGCAGGTTGTCCGATGGATACCTTGTCCAGAGTCTGGGTGTAGCCGGTCAGGTTGGCTTTGTGCAGCTCGACGATCAGTGCCTCGACTTCCTGCGCCGACAGACGTTGCTTCTCTGTCGCCGTGTTGATCCCGTCAATCGCCTGAGTGGTCTGCATCACGCCTTCCACGATGTGTTCGAAAGCTTCGCCGGCACTGCGCGAAATCTCGTTGCCCGACTCGATCCGGCTGACCGTTTCCAGAATCAGCTTGTTGATTTCCTTGGTCGCACGCGAAGACTTCTCGGCCAGCTTGCGCACCTCGTCGGCGACTACCGAAAAGCCCAGGCCATGTTCACCGGCCCTGGCCGCTTCGATAGCCGCGTTGAAGGCCAGCATGTTGGTCTGACTGGCGATCTCGCTGATCACCTGAATAATGTCCTGAATACCCTCGGCGGACTTGGCAATCATGTCCATCGCGTCGGAGGCCTTGACCAGCGTCTGCGAACCGGTGCTGGCCTGCTCACGCGTCATTCTGGCCAGATCGGTGGCCGTCTCGGTACTCTGTGCCACATAGGAAATGGCATTCATCAGTGCTTTCACCGACTCGCCCATGGCGCGGGTCTTGGCCTCTATCGCCTGTTCCATCTCGACCTGAAGGGTAATGTCAGTGGCGAATTTCACCACTTTGAACGGCAAGCCGTCGTGGTCGAAAATCGGGCTGTACGTCGCCTGAATCCAGATTTTCTGCCCATATTTGCTGACGCGCATGAAGCGCCCGGAGTAGAACTCGCCCTGCCCCAGCCCGTGCCAGAATTCACGGTACTCGGTGCCGCGCACGTATTCTTCCTCACAGAAGATACGGTGGTGCTTGCCTTTGATTTCCTGAAGGCCATAACCCAGCGCTTTGAGGAAGTTGGCATTGGCGGTGATGATGTTGCCGGCCATGTCGAATTCGATGACGGCCTGGGCGCGGTCGATGGCATTCACCTTGCCCTGGTCCTCGACGCTGGTTTCCTTGGCATCTGTCACGTCGAGCGCGAATTTGACGATCTTGTAGGGTTTGCCCTGCGCATCGAAAATCGGGTTGTAGGTGGCCTGAATCCAGATCTCCTTACCGTCCTTGCGCTTGCGCTTGTATTCGTTGGCGTCGTACTCGCCGCGCCCCAGCTTCTCCCAGAGCTCACGATACTGCAGGCTGCTGACAAATTCCTCGGAGCAGAACATGCGGTGGTGCTCGCCGACGATTTCATCGAGCTCGTAGCCAAATACCGCCAGAAAATTGCGGTTGGCATGCAGCACCTTGCCCGTCAGATCGAATTCGATCACCGCCTGAGAACGTTCGATGGCTGTCACCTTGCCCGCGGACTCAGCCTGACGAATGCGGCTCTCGGTCACATCGTTGGCGAACTTCACGACCTTGTAAGGACGACCATCCGGGTCGAATATCGGGTTGTAAGTGGCGCTGATCCACAACTCGCGACCGTTCTTGCCGATGCGCTTGTATTCGCCGGAGTCATACTCGCCACGTTCGAGCTTGGCCCAGAAGGCACGATAGGCCGGACTGTTCAGGTAGTCGTCTTCGCAGAACATGCGATGGTGCTGACCCTGAATCTCGTCCAGACGATAACCCAGGACCTTGAGAAAGTTTTCGTTGGCGGTGAGCACGCGACCGTTAAGGTCGAATTCGATGACACCCTGCGAGCGATCGATGGCCGCAACCTTGCCTTCGTACTCGGAATTGGACTTGCGCTGCGCAGTCACGTCCGTGGCGAACTTCACCACCTTGAACGGATTGCCTTGCTCGTCAAACACCGGGTTATAAGTGGCCTGCAACCAGATCTCGCGCCCGTTCTTGCCCAGGCGCTTGTACTGCCCTTCGTCGAAAGCGCCCTTGCCCAGTTTTTCCCAAAACGTCGCGTATTCGACGCTGGACGCATATTCCGGCGTGCAGAACATACGGTGATGCCGACCCTGGACCTCATCCAGCCGATAACCGACGCAATCCAGAAAATTGGTATTGGCCCGCAGGATATTGCCTTCAAGATCGAACTCGATCATCGCCTGGGAACGGTCAATGGCCGTCAACAGCGAGTGAAGATCAAGTTCCAGCCCGGCCCGGTCCCTGTAGGTGCTTTCAATTGTGGTCGACATGTGGAAGTACTCTGCGAGTATGCATCTGTGGAAGTATTGTTATAAAGCCCCGGTCTCTGCGAGCCCTGTCAGACACACCGATGTGCGGACTATGGAGGCTGCCGGTCAAGCCGGTTAATCGTCTTTTTCAATGCCTTCCATAGCGCAAACTTCAAGGCCGTCAAAGCCAGGTAGAACTATCGAAGTCATTCGGCAAGGGGCCGTTACATAAACATCGGCTTCAGTCAGATTAGCTTTAGCGCTGCCAGACCACTATTTAGCCACTATCAACGCACACACTTCCTGGCCCTACCGATCACCGGCAAGGACCGCTTCGTAAACCACTTCCGTCTCCTGCTGAAAACCGTTGCGTCATCAGGCGTAAAACCAGATGACGAGAATCACGGCCCCCGTCCATCCCAGGGTGAGCAAGAAAGAAAGCCCAGCAAGGCGCGGGTCCATGGAACTCCTGTTCTGGAAGGCTTGGGTAAGCAGAGCGCTGCATACGTAGGGATATATCGGCTGGATCACAGGTCTATAAACTATTTTCACCACCTTGAAACACTGCCGGCACAGGGGTCTTGCTCTGGATCAACGTCTGATAACCTTGCCGCCGATCACTTCGTAAAAAGACGCTCGTCGCAGAGGCAGCCATGGCCATGATTTTCCCAGCCGAACCACTACGGCCCGAGGATCGTTTCGACGCCTGGCAGGAGGTTGTGAGCTCGACGTATGGCTTGGTCACCAGCCAGCCGCTGACCGAAGCGCCGTTTGACGGCAGGCTGAATGTCAGGGATCAGAGTAGCGTTACCTTCACCCGTATCCAGTCTTCCCCCCTCCATTACCGGCGGTTGCAGCAAGACAGGGAGAGCGATCACTTCCTCCTCACGCTCTCTTTGTGTTCCGTCGCTATCGTCGTGCAGAACGACAGAGAGTCCCGGCAAGGCGCTGGCGATATCGTCCTTTACGATAGCGCACAGCCTTACGCATGCAGTTACCCCGAAGGTGACGATCAGATTGTGCTGGCGGTGCCCCGCAAATTGTTGCTGCAACACATGCCCGCTGCCGAACGACTGGTGTGCCGCACGCTCGATGGCCGTTCGACGCTGGGCCGTGTTGCCGCAACCTTGTTGAATGAAGCCTGGAACACAGAAGGCTTATCGGACCCGCTGAGCGAGCGACTCAATGCATCACTGCTGGACGTACTGTCTACAGCCTTCGACTCGGTGTTCGGCGACACCGATATCCGGCAGCAGTCTCGTCAAATGCAACAACTGCAGCGCATCAAGCAGTTCCTGTTGAATAATCTACCCG
>Ga0182231_1000194_pt1 | contig 15041 bp, 12 predicted proteins | sample G6R1MG_29_FD_129667 | JGI IMG/M metagenome (GOLD analysis project Ga0182231, IMG submission 129667) | Miscanthus phyllosphere microbial communities from Michigan, USA - G6R2_NF_07NOV2016_LD1 MG | ecosystem: Host-associated > Plants > Phyllosphere > Phylloplane/Leaf | place: USA: Michigan...
GGTGATGCCGCAATCGGGCATGTCGAGAACCTGTCCCTCGTCCTCGAGGAAGAAGTGGTGGTGCTCGCTCGGGTTGGTGTCGAAATAGGCCTTCGACCCGTCCAGCGCGAGCTGGCGCAGGAGCCCGGCTTCCGTGAACTGGTGCAGGGTGTTGTAGACGGTGGCCAGGGACACCGGCACCTTGGCGCGCATGGCCTCGTCGTACAGCATCTCCGCCGTGAGGTGGCGGTCGCCGCGCCCGAACAGGAGCCAGCCGAGCGACAGGCGCTGGCGGGTCGGACGCAGGCCAGCCCGGCGCAGGCGATCGCGCAGGTCGGAGAGCGGACAGCCGCGCCGGCCGGCGGCGGTATCGGCCGCTGCGGTGGAGGTCCGTGCGTTCAGCATGGCCTGCAGCGGCTGCATGTTCGGAATCGCGGTGGCTGACATATCACCCAAACTTCGGTCTTCACGCCATCGTTTATACGGAACCAAACCCCGCGCCGCAACCCGAGCCCACGACGTCGGGATCGCGCGGGCCCGGCTGTGCACGCATGACGGCGCCGGCGGCCCGGGCGGCTTCGAGGCGCACGGCTTTGAGGCTCTCCTGGCGTGTGTTAACGAGGCGCCGCCTTCCTGCCCGGTCCGGCCTCGCGAGGCTGCGCTTCGCGCCCGGCGGACACCCATCCTCGAGGACCGATCCCCTCATCATGTCTTCCGCTTCCGATCCCACCGCCCCCACCGGCACCCCGGCCCCCGCCCGGGCGACGCAGTACTCCTACGAGGAGCTGCTGGCCTGCGGGCGCGGCGAGCTGTTCGGAGCCGGCAACGCCCAGCTGCCCCTGCCGCCGATGCTGATGTTCGACCGCATCGTCTCCATCGGCGCCGAGGGCGGCGCCCACGGCAAGGGCCACGTGCTGGCGGAGTTCGACATCCGGCCGGACCTCTGGTTCTTCGGCTGCCACTTCAAGAACGATCCGGTGATGCCCGGCTGCCTCGGCCTCGACGCCCTGTGGCAGCTCGTGGGCTTCCACCTCGGGTGGCTCGGCGCGCCCGGGCGCGGCCGCGCGCTCGGTGTCGGCGAGGTGAAGTTCACCGATCAGGTGCTGCCGACCGTGACCAAGGTGGTCTACGGCATCGACATCAAGCGGGTGCGCCTCGGCAAGCTCGTGCTCGGCATCGCCGACGGCTGGCTCGAGGCCGACGGCACGCGCATCTACGAGGCCAAGGACCTGCGGGTCGCCCTGTTCCAGGCGCAGGCGCCGGCCGCCTGAGGCGTCCCGGTTGAGATCGGGGCGGCCTCGTCCTAACTGACATCGACAGGGTGCCGTCCGAAGCACCGGCGGAGAAGAAGCGGTCCATGCGGCGTGTCGTGATCACCGGGATGGGCATCGTCTCGTCCATCGGCAACAACACCGACGAGGTGCTGACCTCCCTGCGCGAGGCCAGATCCGGCATCGCGCGCTCGGATTCCTATGCGGAGCACGGCTTCCGCAGTCAGGTGGAGGGCCGTCCGACCCTCGAGGCCGAGGGCGTCGTCGATCGGCGCGCCATGCGCTTCCACGGCGGCGGCACCGCCTGGAACCACGTGGCCATGGATCAGGCGATCCGCCAGTCCGGCCTCGAACCCTCCGACGTCTCCAACGACCGCACCGGCATCATCATGGGCTCGGGCGGCCCGTCCACGAAGGTGATCGTCGAATCCGCCGCCATCGCGGTCGAGAAGGGCCCAAAGCGCGTGGGCCCCTTCGCGGTGCCCAAGGCCATGTCGTCCACCGCCTCGGCGACCCTGGCGACGTGGTTCAAGATCAAGGGCGTGAACTATTCCATCGCCTCGGCCTGCGCGACCTCGAACCACTGCATCGGAAACGCCGCCGAGATCATCCAGGGCGGGCGCCAGGACATCATCTTCGCGGGTGGCTGCGAGGATCTCGACTGGACCCTGTCGGTGCTGTTCGACGCCATGGGCGCCATGTCGTCGAAGTACAACGACACCCCGGCCCGCGCCTCGCGCGCCTACGACGCCAACCGCGACGGCTTCGTCATCGCCGGGGGCGCCGGCGTCCTGGTGCTGGAGGAGTACGAGCACGCCAAGGCGCGCGGGGCCACCATCTACGGCGAGATCGCCGGCTACGGCGCCACCTCCGACGGCTACGACATGGTCGCGCCGTCGGGCGAGGGTGCGGTCCGCTGCATGCGTCAGGCCATCGGGGGCCTGAAGGGCGCGCCCATCGACTATATCAACCCGCACGCCACCTCGACGCCTGTGGGCGACGAGAAGGAGATCGAGGCGATCCGGGAGGTCTTCGGGCGCGGCGACGCCTGTCCGCCCATCGCCGCCACGAAGTCGCTCACCGGCCATTCGCTCGGCGCCACCGGCGTGCAGGAGGCGATCTATTCGCTCCTGATGATGAACAACGACTTCATCTGCGAGAGCGCGCATATCGACGAGATCGACCCGGCCTTCGCCGACATGCCGATCCTCCGCCAGCGCCGCGACGGGGCCAAGCTCGGCCACGTGCTGTCGAATTCCTTCGGCTTCGGCGGCACGAACGCCACGCTGGTGCTGAAGAACGTCGACGCCTGATCCTTCGCCGCTTCCCGGAACTCCGGGATCCCGGAACCTGGGGAGTCCCACTGCGTTTTGTCTGCAACACGCAAGGACAAATCGCATGCTGTGGTTCACCCTGGGCACCGTCGGTGGATTGGCCGTCACCGGTCTGGCGGCGGTCTATGCCAAACAAGCCCTGATCGATTGGGCCCGTGCCGACACCAACGGGTACTTCTAGGACCCATCGGCCGGTTCGAGCGGTCGGCACCCCGGACCTTCGCGCGAGAGCCGCTTCCGTGAGAACGGAATCGGCTCTTTGTCGTTGGGTCGCCGCGTTTTCCCCACGTTCGTCGGGTCCACCGGACGGTGAAACGCTCTAAGCTCCCGTGACGGGATCAGAGCGCCGGCCGGAATCGGCCACGCCCACGGGGAAACGCATGACGGGTTTGATGACGGGTAAGCGCGGCCTCATCATGGGGGTCGCCAACAACCATTCCATCGCCTGGGGGATCGCCTCCGCCCTGCACAAGCACGGGGCCGAACTCGCCTTCACCTATCAGGGCGAGGCGCTGGGGCGCCGGGTGGCGCCGCTGGCGGCCTCCCTCGGATCGGACACCGTGATCCCGTGCGACGTCGAGGACATCGCCAGCGTCGACGCGGTGTTCGAGGCCCTGGATGCACGGTTCCCGGACGGCATCGACTTCGTCGTCCACGCCATCGGCTTCTCCGACAAGACCCAGCTCAAGGGCCGCTACGTCGACGTCACCACCCGCGAGAACTTTTCGCGCACCCTGACGATCTCGTGCTTCTCCTTCACGGAGATCGCCCAGCGCGCCGCCAAGCGCATGCCGCGCGGCGGATCGCTCCTTACCCTGACGTATGGCGGCTCGACCCGGGTGATGCCGAACTACAACGTCATGGGAGTGGCCAAAGCCGCCCTCGAAGCCTCGGTGCGCTACCTCGCGGGCGATCTCGGCCCGGACTGCATCCGGGTCAACGCCCTGTCGGCCGGCCCCATGCGGACCCTCGCGGGCGCCGGCATCGCCGACGCCCGTCTGATGTTCAACCACCAGAAGGCCCACGCCCCGCTGCGGCGGACGGTGACGCAGGAAGAGGTCGGCGGCTCGGCCGTCTACCTGTTGTCGGACCTCTCCGGCGGCGTCACCGGCGAGGTCCACTTCGTCGATTCCGGCTACAACATCATCTCGATGCCGCGCCCGGACGTGCTCCAAGCCCAGGACGAGGCGGGGTTGATCGACGCCGTGTAGGGGCGGACGACCGAACCCCGAACGAACGGCTCCTCCCCTGCGAAGGGAAGGGCCGTTCGTGCCCGTCCTCAGTCGTCGGCCGGGGCGTCGAGGACGGGTAACGGCCGCACCGCGATGCCGGACTGGTGGGTCACGGGGCGGACGAGGTCGTCCGACGGGATCAGGGCGATGCTGGCGGAGACGAGACCCGCCATGGCACGCAGTTCGTCGGACTGGCGCGGATCGCGGGCGACGGCCGAAGCCTCGCGCTCGAGCCGGAGATTGCAAGCCCGGGAGGGCAGTCCGCCCGAGGGCGTACAGGCGTCGTGCCGGGCACAGGCCGCATCGAGGGCGTCGATGGGCGCCAGCGGGGCGTTGTTGCCGGGGCCGCAATAATTGCCGTGAACCAGCAGGGGACGGTCGAGGCCGGCGGCGGGCTGCGCCGCGGCGGGCGTCGCCAGGGCGGCGAGCAGGAGGAACGGCGCGGTTCGGGTGATGATCATGGAGCGTCGCTTTCGGGCAAATCACCCCCTCAGGTGATCTGATGCGGCGGCCTCCTTCGAGGGACGCCGCCCCGATTCAAGTTCTCAGCTCCCCGAGGGTTCCGGATCCGGGGCGTCCCGGGTGTTCCCGGGTGGGAGGGCGGCGGAGATCTCCGGCTGGGCCGCGACGGCCGCGCCCTCCTTGAGGGCGACGCCCGTCACCCCGCGCCGCAGGGCCTCGCGGACGAGCCAGGCCAGGGTGTCGGCCGCCCGTTCCGTGGAGAGGCCGCCGTGGCCGTGGATGTTCGAGATGCAGTTGCGCTCCGAATCGCGCCGGCCCGGGCGCGGCCCGTGGGTGAGATAGACCCCGAGGCTGTCGGCGACGCTGAGGCCTGGGCGCTCGCCGATGAGCACGGCGCAGAGGCGCGCGCCGAGCCTCTCGCCGATGGGGTCGCCGAGGGCGACGCGGGCCTGGCGCGCCACCACGATGGGGGCGACGGACACCCCGTCGAGGCGGGCGAGGCAGGCATGGACCAGGGGCGCGGCCTGGGCCTGCACCGCCGTCGCCGACAGGCCGTCGCCGACCACGAAGACGAGATCGACGGGGCCCGCCGGGGCGTCGAGGGGCGTGTCGGGGTCGAGGATCCGGCCGAGATCGGGCCGGCGCAGGTAGGTCGCGCGGTCTGGCGCGGCGCTGCGGACCTGCAGGACCGGATGGGGTCCGAGGGCCTCCGCCAGGGCGGCGGTGTCGAGGGCGGCGTGGACGGCGTCGCGGGCCTGGGCGTGGGCGAGCTGGAAATCGAGTACCGCCGCCAGGGGCATCGCGTCGCCCCGGCGCCCGAGGCCGATGCGGGCCGAGGTCGCCGCCCGCAGGGCGGCCCAGCGATCGCCGGCGGGAACGGGCGCGTCGTCGCTCACGCGACCCGGCTCGCGCGGTCCATGAGCCGGGCGAGGCTCGGGTGCCGGGGTTCGAGCTCGCGGATGCCGCCCTCCGGCGTCGTCATGCCCATGCGCTCCAGCCAGGCCTCGAATTCGGGCGCGGCCCGGACGCCCAGGGTGGTGCGCAGGGTGAGCACGTCGTGGAACGACAGGCTCTGGTAGTTGAGCATGATGTCGTCGGACCCCGGCACGGCGATGAGGAAGCTGCAGCCCGCCACGGTCAGCAGGGTCATCAGCCCGTCCATGTCGTCCTGATCGGCCTCGGCGTGGTTGGTGTAGCAGACGTCGCAGCCCATCGGCAGGCCGAGAAGCTTGCCGCAGAAGTGGTCCTCCAGGCCGGCCCGGGCGATCTGCTTGCCGTCGTAGAGGTATTCCGGGCCGATGAAGCCCACGACCGTGTTGACGAGGAGGGGCCGGAAGGCGCGGGCCACCGCGTAGGCGCGGGCCTCCACGGTCTGCTGGTCGACGCCGTGATGCGCGTCGGCCGAGAGCGCCGCCCCCTGGCCGGTCTCGAAATACATCGCGTGGTCGCCCACCGTCCCGCGCTTCAGGCCACGCACGGCGTCGTGGGCCTCGGCCAGCACCGCGAGATCGACCCCGAAGCCCCGGTTGGCGGCCTGCGTGCCCGCCACGGACTGGAACACGAGATCGATGGGGGCGCCGCGCTCCAGGAGGGGAAGGGCGTTGGTGACGTGGGTGAGCACGCAGGTCTGGGCGGGGATGTCGTAGTGCTGGCGCAGCTCGTCCAGCATGGTCACGAGGCTGCGGGCGTTCTCGACGCTGTCGGTCGCCGGATTGATGCCGATGCAGGCGTCGCCGACCCCGTAGAGCAGGCCGTCGAGGACGGAGGCCGCGATGCCGCGCGGGTCGTCGGTGGGGTGGTTCGGCTGCAGCCGGGTGCCGAGGCGGCCGGGCAGGCCGAGGGTGGTGCGGAACGCCGTCACCACCCGGCACTTGCGCGCCACCACGATGAGGTCCTGCGCCCGCATGAGCTTCGAGACCGCCGCCACCATCTCGGGGGTCAGGCCCGGCGCGAGGGCCGCGAGGATCTCGGGTGTCGCCGCGTGGGACAGGAGCCAGTCGCGAAACCCGCCCACCGTCAGGTGCGCGATGGCGGCGAAGGCCGCCGCATCGTGGGTGTCGACGATGAGGCGGGTGACCTCGTCGTCCTCGTAGGGGATCAGGGCCTCGGCGAGGAACCGCTTCAGGGGCAGGTCGGCGAGCACGCGCCGGGCGGCGATGCGCTGGGCATCGCTCCCGGCCGCCAGCCCCGCCAGTTCGTCGCCCGAGCGCAGAGGCGAGGCGGCGGCGAGCACCCGCCTCAGGTCGGGGAAGGTGTGGCGCTCGCCGCCGAGATCGCATCGGTAGGCCATGGCCGTCTCCCCCGCGCCGAGCCCCCACGAAGCCACAACCCGGGCGGGGTGTCGAGGTCGCCCGACGGCCGGGCTCGGGAGTGAGGGTGATGCCGAATGTCTCGACGGCCCTTCACGGGCCTCCGTCGTTCCGGGGCCGCAGAGCGGAACCCGGAATCCAGATCCGCCGCGTCTGCTCGGCATGGCTCCATCGGCGGTTCTGGGTTCCGGGTTCGCCTTTGGCGCCCCGGAATGACGACGTGGTCGCCACAGGCCGAACGGATCGCGGCCCGAGCCGCAGATCGGCGACCGGGCTTTGGAGTCCTATCCGACCCGCGACACCCGGCTCAGGGCTGGGGCGCGGGTGACGGCTCGCCCGCCGGTTCCTGGCGCCGGGCCGCCTCCTCGGCCTCGCGGGCGCGGGTCTGGCGCGCGGCCTCGGCGGCGCGCTCGGCGGCGGCCTTGAGCCGGGCCTGCCGAGCGGCCTCCTCCGCCGCGAGCTTCTCCGCCAGGGCCTTCTCGGCGATCAGCTTGTCGGCATAGGCCTTCTCGGCGGCGGCGCGGGCCCGGTCCATCTCGACGCGGGCGCGGCGGCGCAGGCGCTCGGTCTGGTCGGCCTCCAGGAGTTCGATGCTCTCGAGTTCGCGCTGCAGCACGAGGGCGGCGAGGCCGTTGGTCGAGGGGCCGGCGTCGATCTGGCGTTCGGGGTTCGCCACCGGCCCGGAGAAGCCGAGCTGGATCGCGGGCGGTCCGGCGGTCCAGGCCTTGGGCGCGGCCGCCGCCGTCAGGGTGCCGCGCGCGTCGAGGCGGCCGGTGCGCAGGTCGAGGCCGAGGGTGCCGCTCCAGCGCGCGGGCCCGAGATCGAGGGTCAGGGGGCCGCCGCGAAGCGTGCCGCCCACCAGGGTCACGGGCGTGGTGACGGGGCCGGGGGCGGTGAGCGGGCCTGCGCCGAGTTCATCCGCGACCAGGGCCTGGAGGCGGCCCTCGCGCAGAGGATCGTCCTCGGCGAGCGCCCGGTCGAGGGCGCGGGTCAGGCCCATGGGGTCGGCGCCCGGCAGGGTCAGGGCCGCGAGGGTGAGGGCGCCGCTGCCGCCGAGGTTGTTCGCCAGGGCCGCCGGGGTCTCGCCCGAGGCGCCGAACCGCAGGGTCGCGGACAGGCGCCCGGAGACGGGGCCGGTGCCGACGAGGCCGGCGAGCCCCGCCTCGCTCAGCGTGCCTTCGCCCGCGACGGAGGCCGCGCCGCCCTGGCGCGACAGGGTCACGGCCCCGGTGAGCCGCCCGCCCGCCAGGGTGCCGGCGAGGTCCGAAAGGCCGAGGGTCCCGTCCTCCAGGCGCGCCGTGACGGTGGTACCGGCGGCGACGTGGCCGCGCCCGAGATCGAGGCTCTCCACGGCGAGCGCGAGATCGATGCGGGGGCGGACGGGGGGCGGGGCGGCAAAGCGCGCGAGCGCCGCGTCGGCGCCGGCCTTCGCCTCCACGGGGATCACCAGGGCGGCGGCCAGCGCCGGCACGGACAGGCGCCCGAGGCTGGCGCGGCCGCCGATCCGACCGTCCGGGTCGATCCCGAGATCGGCCGAGACGGCCGTGCCGGACAACCGGCCGGTCACGCGCAAGCGGGCCTCGTCGCCGGCCCGCGACAGGCCGAGGACGAGGTCGGCCGGCAGGGCGCCGGCGAGCGGTGCGGTGCCGCCCAGGACCCGCAGGAACGGGCCGAGATCGGGGCTGCCGAGGCGGACCTCGCCGGATTGCGGAAGACCGGCCTCGGGTCCGAGCAAGATCGGCCGGGTGGTGGCGAGGGTGAGGTCGGCCACGGTCCCGGTCACCCCGAGGGCGAGCCCGGCGGCCTCGCCCTCGGGACCGGCGGCGCGGGTGCCGGAGAGATGGAGGCGGGCGGGCCGGGCGAGGTCCGGGATGTCGGTGCGGCCGAACCAAGTGGCGGCGGAGGGGGCCGCCAGGGTGAGGTCGAGGCTTCCGATGCGGCCGGCGCGGCTGACGAGGTCGAGGTCGAGGCTGCCGCCTGCCGCCTTGCCCTTGGCCGTGGTGCGCAGGGTGTCGGCGGCGCCCGCGTCCCGCTGCAGGGTCAGATCGAGGTCGAGGGCACCGGCACGGAACGCCTCGGGCACGAGGCGGCTTTCCGCGATCCACACCCGGTCGAGGAGGGCCAGCAGCGGCGCGGCCACGGGGGCGGAGACGCGGCCGGCGATGCGCCCGGCCCCGTCGGCGCCGATCCGGCCGGACAGGCTGGCGTTGGCGCCGGCCAGATCCGTCACGTCGAGGCTGTCGATGGCGAGACTCGCCCCGTCCGACTGGATGCTCGCCGCGATGGTGCCGTTGCCGGACGCCACGCCCGCCGGGCCGTAGCGCACGTCGCGGGCCTGGAGCACGAGGCCGAAATCGTGGCCCTGGAGGTCGGCCAGCGCCCCGCTGAAGGACGGCAGGCCGGCGATGTCACCCCCCTGCGCGGCGAGCTGCGCGTCGACGCGGCCGCGCGTGCCGGGCTCGGCGGCGCGGTAGCGCGCGTTGCCGGTGACCCGCGCCGTACCGAGGTCGAGGCGCAGATTGCGCAGGGACACGGAGAGCGGCGCGGCCGAGAGGTCGGCGGAGACGACGATGGGGCGCCCGTCCATGAGGGCGACGCCCGGCCCCTCCACCCCGAGCTTGCGCAGGTAGCGCCCGAACCCGTCCGAGGCCGGCGCGTCGAGGCCGAGGCGCCCGGTGAAGCGGGGGGCCGGATCGGCGTCGATCTCGCCCGAGGCCGTCAGGGCGGCGGCCCCGGGGGCGGTGACGGCGAACCGCTTCAGGAGGAGGCCGCCCGAACGCTCGAAGGTGCCGGCGAGGGCGAGATTCGACCAGTCGTCGAGGCCGAGCGACAGGCTGTCGACGGCGAGCTCGACATCGACGCTCACCGGCAGGCTGACGCCGGCTTTCGGCGGGCCCCGCGCGATGAGGGCCTGGCCCGCCGCCGAGAGCAGGAACGCGTCGAGGTCGAGGCGGCGGGCGCCGAGCGAGAGTGCGGCGCGGCCGTTGCGGACATCGACCCGGCCGGAGCCCGACAGGCGCAGGGCCCGGCCGCCCGGATCGATGTCGAGGTCGAGGCCCTTGAACCGCGCGGTGGCGCCCCGCGCCGTGAAGGCGCCGCCGAGGGTCACGGGCAGGTAGGCCCCCGCCGCCTGGGCCGGCGGCCCGACGACGAGGCGGGCCGTGCCCTCCGCCTGCGGGATCACCGCGCGCTCGCCCGACCCGCCGGCCTCCGCCCCGGCCTCGGCGAGGGAGAGCCGCGCGTCGATCTCGGCGTAGGGCTGGCTGTCGCCGCCGGCCGAGAGCTTGACCGGGAGGACGCCCTCGGGCGTCGGCTCGCCCGTGGCGATCCGGAACGGCACGCCCCGGCTCGTGCCCTCCGCCCGCCACGGGCCGACGAGGCGCGGGGCGGAGATCCGCACGCCTTCCGCGTAGATCTGGTCGGTGCGGCCCGTCGCCGGGACCTGGGTGGTGATGAGAAGCTGGCGGACCTGAAGGTCCTCGATGGCGAGGTCGCGGTCGGCGAGGCCGCCGGCGAGATCGGCCGGCACCAGGATCGCCTCGCCCTCGGTAACGGGCAGGCGGATCTCGGCCCGGCCGATCCGGGTCTCGGTGAACCGGACGGCGCCCGTGATCAGGGGGGACAGCGCGACTTCGGCCTTGACGAAATGCAGGTCGAGGGCGGGCCGGTTCGGCGCGTCGCCCAGGCGCAGGCGGTCGAAGCGCAGGCGCGGCGAGGGCAGGAGGCGGACCTCGACGCGGCCGGCGCTGCGGGCCTGCAGGCCGAGGGACCGGGACACCAGGCCGTCGATGACGCCGCGCTGCGCCTCCCACGCCACGAAGGGCGGGATCGCGAGGGCCGCGACGAGGAGGAGGACGACGATTCCCGCCAGCGCGGTCAGGATGTCACGCACGCGCGTCTCGTTCCGCAGCGCCCCCGGAGGCGGGGCCGTTCCACGGGATCCACGTCCCGTCCGAGGGGCGACATACCACACCCGCCGGACTTGTGCGTCCCCGCCGCCGGTGCGGTCCATCCCGCCGGCGGCGCGGGGGCGTCACAGCTTCAGGCGCTTGAACACCGGCTCGGGGATGGCGCGGATCACGCCCATCACCAGGGCCCAGACCGGGCGGACGTAGACCACGTCGCGCCGGGCCACCTCGGCCCCGCGGAACAGGGCGGCGGCCACCTCGGCGGCCTCGGCCGTGAGGGGCTTCGGCAGGGGCATCCCCGCCGTCATCCGGGTGCGGACGAAGCCGGGCTTGACCGTGAGCACGTGGACGCCGCGCGCGGCCAGGCGGTTGCGCAGGCCCGACAGGAAGGCGGTGAAGCCGGCCTTGGCCGCGCCGTAGACGTAGTTCGACGCCCGCCCGCGCTCGCCCGCCACGGACGAGACGCCCACCAGGGTGCCCGAGCCCCGCGCGGCGAAGTGTTCGGCGAACAGGCCGAGGAGCAGGGCCGGCCCCTCGAAGTTCGCGCGCATCACCCGGGTGGCGTCGGCGAGATCCGATTGCGCCCGCTCCTGCTCCCCGAGGAGGCCGACCACGCTCACCACCGTGTCGGGCAGGCGCGGCAGATCGCGGACGAAGTCGCGGAAGGCCGCCGTGTCGGTGATGTCGAGGGCGACGACGGGAACCGGGCGGCCGGTGCGCGCCGTGAGGTCGGTGGCGTTGCGGCCGGCGCCCCCCACGTCGCGGGCGGCCAGGATCACGTCCCAGCCGCCCTGCGCATAGGCCAGGGCGGTGGCGTGCCCGATGTCGGAGGTGGCGCCGACGAGGAGCATGACTTTGCGGGTGGGGGGGCTCTGGGTCATGCGGCCTCGAATGGGCTGGAAAGGGTGACGCTGCGCGCCTTGAAAACCCCAGTTACAGGCCGAGGCGCCGCGACAGGGCGGAGGCGATCCGGTCCTCGGCGCCGATCTCGCGCCGCAGGGCGCGGAACCGGGTCGCGGCGGGGCCGTAGCCGGCCTCGAAGGTGTCGCGGCTCTGTCGGGCGTCCTTGGCGAGGTAGAGCCGCCCCCCCGCCGCGCGCACGATGGCGTCGAGGCCGTCGAGCAGGGCGAAATTGGCGGGATCGGCCGGAAAATCGAGGGCGAGGGTGTAGCCGGGCAGCGGAAACGACATCAGCCCGCCCCCGGGGCCGAGCAGCTTCAGCACGGCGAGGAACGACGGGGCCGCGCGGGAGACCCGGTCGAGGATCGCCGCGAGGGCGTCCCGGCTGCGGGCCTTCGGGATCACGCATTGGTGCTGCAGGAAGCCGCCGGCGCCGTAGATGCGGTTCCAGTGGCCGATCCCGTCGAGGGGAAAGAAGTACGGCGCCCAACCGACGAGGTGGTCCGGCCCCGCGCGCCCACGGCCACGCGCGTGGTAGAGGGCGTTGAAGGCCCCGACGCTCCAGCGGTTGAGGGTCCGGGCCGGAAGGTCGAACGGCACCGTCAGGGCGCCGCGCCGCGTCGGCGGCAGCGGGGCCGCGCCGGGGGCGAGCGCCGCCAGATCGGCCCGGGTGGCGTGCTCGCCGCGATGGATCAGGGCGCGGCCCCGCGCCGCCCCGCGCGCGAGGCCGTCGATCCAGGCGACGGCGTAGGTCGAGCGGTCGGCCGCCTCCAGGGCCGCGAGGGCGGCGTCGAGGTCGGGCGCCGCGATGGTGCTCTGGCGGATCCAGCCGGTCTCGACCCGGCGCAGGGCCAGGGTCGCGCGCAGGATCGTCCCCGTGAGCCCCATACCGCCGACGGTGGCGGCGAACAGGTCCGTGCCCGGCCCGCAGGTGCGCGGCGTGCCGTCCGGCAGGGCCAGGGTGAGATCGAGCACGTGAGCGCCGAAGCCGCCGGCGCCGTGGTGGTTCTTGCCGTGGACGTCGGCCGCGATCGCCCCGCCCACGGTGACGAAGCGCGTGCCCGGCACCACGGCCGGGAAGAACCCGCGCGGCAGGAAGGCATCGATGATGTCGGCAAGCAGCACCCCGGCCTCCACGGCGAGGTGCCCGGTCTCCGGATCGAAGGCGATCATCCGGTCGAGGCCGCGCAGGGCCAGGGTGGCGGTGCAGCCGAGGGCCGCGTCGCCGTAGGCCCGTCCGTTGCCGCGGGCGATGAGCCCGGCCTCGGCCCGGTGGATCGGCGCCACGTCGCCGGGCGAGCGCGCGGTGAGGAGCCGCGTCGCCCGGCGCGGATAGCGGCCCCAGCCCGCCAGCTCCACGGTGCTCATGGGGCGCGGGGCACGAAGACGAAACGGCGGTCGAGGCCGTACTTCACCGCGTAGCCGAGACCGAGCCCGAGGATCGCCCCGGCATACTGGGCCTCGCGCGTGCCCCAGACCGCGAAACAGCTGAGTTCAGAGATCCAGAACAGGCCCGTCGTCGCCACGCTGAACAGGCCGGAGAGCGCGACCTTGCGGGCCTCCTCCGTATGGCTGCCCGACGCGTCGAAGAACACGAAACGCTTGTCGAGGAGATACTTGACGACGAACCCGACGCCCGTGCCCATGAGGAGGGCGGCCGGCAGGGGCGCCCCCGGCGCGATCCGCATGGTGGCCTCCTGCGCGAGCAGGTTCGCGACGGCGGCCAGCACCGCGAAGCCGACATAGCGCAGGCCGAGGACGAAGGGCGCGGGCCCCAGGGCGGAGGCGCTCATATGGCGGCAAGCACCAGGGCGCCGATGGTCGCCGCCGCGATCAGGCTGACGCGGTCGCGCAGGGCGAAGACGATGGGATCGTCGTGCATCATCCGGCGATGGGCGAGGAGGAGCGCCCGCGAGATCCAGTACAGGATCACCGGGCCGACGCACCACAGCAGCTTCGGTCGCGAATACAGCTGCGTGACTGCATCCGACGAGAGGTAGAGCGCCAGCACCACCACGGCGTTGTAGCCCGAGGCCGCCGCCAGGGAGGCGACGATGGGGAGATCCGGGAGTTCGTAGTCGCGGTTGGCCGGGCTCGGCAGGCCCCGGTCGAGGCGCCCCGTCAGTTCGGTGTAGCGCTTGATCAGCGCCAGGGACATGAACATGAACAGCGAGAAGGCGAGCAGCCAGTCGGACAGCGCGGCGCCGACGGCGACGGCGCCCCCCACCACCCGAACCGTGTAGAGGCCGGCGAGGGTCACAACGTCGATGAGCATCTTGCGCTTGAGGACGAGGGAATACGCGAGGGTGAGGGCGAAGTAGCCGAGGATCACCCCGGCGAACGCCCCCGAGACGGCGAGGCTCACGCCCAGAGCCGCACCGAACAGGAGGGGCGCCGCGCCCATGGCCGTCCGCAGGGGCACCCGCCCGTCGGCCAGCGCCCGGTGGCGCTTCGTCGGATGCGCCCGGTCGGCCTCGAGGTCGATGAGGTCGTTGACGAGGTAGACGCTCGACGCGCAGAGGGAGAACGCCACGAAGGCGAGGAGCGCGGCGAGGAAAGCCGGCCCGTCGAAGCGGTGGGCCATCAGCAGCGGCACGAACACCAGGGCGTTCTTGGCGTATTGGTGGACCCGCAGGAGACGCGCCCAGACCCGCGCCCGCTCGGCCCATCCGGCGCCGGCCTCGGAGAGGACCGTGGCCCCGGGCGCCACCATCAGGAGCCGCCGGCGCGTGGACGCTGCGGGCCGTACGGCGACGGCCCGGTTCGCCCGCGCCCAGACCGGCAGGTCGTCGCCGTGGGTGCCGAGATAGTCGAACCCGCCCTCGCCGAAAGCCGCGACCAGCCGCTCGGCCTTGGCGGCGCCGGAGAGGTTCTGGACACTGTCGGAGGCGAACCAGCCGTCGAACAGGCCGAGGTGGCGCGCGACCCGTTCGACCAGACCCGCGTTGCTGGACGAGACGAGGTAGACCGGGCGGCCGGACGACTTCGCTTCGGCGATGCAGCCGAGCACCGCCGCATCGTAGGGCAGCCGTACCACATCGAGATCGGCCCCGCCGAGGTGATGCTTGATCGCCGCCTTGCCGCCCGGCACCACCCGCGCCAGGGCGAGGACGGACCGGGGCGCGCCGCCGATCTCGCAGAAGAAGCTCTCGACCAAAAGATCCGTGCGGATCAGGGTGCCGTCGAGGTCGACCACCAGGGGCGGACCCGGGACGGGCGCGCGACGTTGCGCGCGCGGGGGCTCGGACCTCCCGATACGGGAACGGGCGCCCGTCTGCCCGACCGGGCCGGGCGACCCGAATGCCGGGTTGGGCGATACCCTGGCCATGCGCGCGCCCTCCCTCAAATCCGGAATCCGGCAAGAGCTTTCGCGCGGGAGCCTTAAGAGATCGTGTCGGCGGGCGCGTCGCGATGCGGGCGGCGCCGAGCCCCCTCCCCGCGCGACGCGGGTGCCCGAACGCGAACAGTCCGCCCTTTGTGGGGGCGGCCTGTTCGGAGCGATCGTTTGGAGGGAATGAGTGGTTGTGATGTGCTGTGCAGGTCTGGCGGCGACCGACTCTCCCGTGTCTTGAGACACAGTACCATGGGCGCTGGTGTGTTTAACGGCCGAGTTCGAGATGGGATCGGGTTCTGGGCACACCGCTCA